>Ga0315288_10002833_pt1 | contig 22259 bp, 16 predicted proteins | sample YL17G11_20_MG_FD_203454 | JGI IMG/M metagenome (GOLD analysis project Ga0315288, IMG submission 203454) | Sediment microbial communities from Yellowstone Lake, YNP, Wyoming, USA - YL17G11_20 | ecosystem: Environmental > Aquatic > Freshwater > Lake > Sediment | place: USA: Wyoming | collected...
TAAGGCTTTCACCCAACGGGTGATTGTTAGAGAATCACTAAAACCTTACACCAAGAGGGCTTTCCTTGCCAATCCCTTCTTCTATCGGCATTCTACGGAATAGACTGTCTGGTTGCCGAACCAGCCTTTTTCGCCGTAGCCGACCAGGAAAGCGGGGACATCCCCGATTTTCCGGATGAGGTGCGGATTGCCATAGGACATGGCGATCACGGCTTTGGGCTTGGACGATATGGCTTTGTCGATGAAGGCCAGATCGCCCGAGCGCATGGGTGTCGCGTCGCCCAACCGATCGCGCTGCACGAATAAGGAAAAAATCACAAGGTCGGCTTCAGCGACGGCCTGACGGGCCTTGTCGTAAACCGCCGGGTCCATGTCGGGACGGAACGTGAAATGCTGAATGCCCGGGAACGCCGCCGTTAATTTCGCCGCGAGGGCGGCCGGCGAGGTGTCGACCTCCAGTTTCTGTATGCTGATGTTGACGAGCTTCTGGAGCCGGCCCGGCGCGACGGGCAGGACGCCGTCATTCTTCAGCAGGGTCAGGGACCGGTCGGCGACCTGCTGGACAACCGCGAGATGCGCCGGGGTGCCGACCGCTGCGCCCACCCGGCCTTCATCCACGAAACGATTCTTGGGCAGGTTGAGCCGGGCCTTCCAATACAGGATTTTGCGCACGGACTGGTCGATCCTCGCCTCGCTCATTTCGCCCGATTTGACCGCCGCCGTCAATCTTTGAATGGTCGCCGCGACGTCTTTCGGCTTCAGGACGACATCATGGCCGGCCTGCACAGCTTTTACGGCGACATCGACCGGGCCGAAGCGCTTGATGACGTGGTCGTACCACAGGTCGTCCGTGGTCAGGATCCCTTTGAAGCCCAGCTTTTCGCGCAGCCAGCCCGTGGCCAGCTTTTTCTCGACGCTGGCCGGCAGGTCCGAGCCGTCCGTCACCGACGGCACGGCGATATGTTCGCTCATCACGAAAGTGACGCCGGCGTCGATGGCGTGTTTGAAAGCGCGGAACTCTTGCGCCTCGACATCTTTCGCCGGCTTGTCATTATAGGTGAAGTTTGGAAAGCCGGGCATAGGCGCGATGTCGCCGCGGCCGGGGAAGTGCTTGGCCGTCGTCAGCATGCCGTTCTCCGAATAGCCCCGGACATAGGCCCTGACCATCCGGCCCAATAAATCCAGGTCGCCGCCGAACGACCGGACGCTTTCCGCCGGGTTCTCGGGTCGCCAGGCGATATCGACGACCGGAGTATAGGTCAGATGGATGCCCATGGCGCGGCCTTCGGTCGCGCCGATTTTGGCGGCTTCATACATAAGTTTCTCGTCGCCGATCGCCGCGAAGGCCATATCCGCCGGAAACTCGCTCGCCCCCGTGATTTGTTGCCCGGGTCCGCCCTCGAAATCCGCCGACATCAGGATAGGGAGTTCCGCTTCTTTCTGCAGGCGGTTCAGCAGGCGGGCGACATCGCGGGGCGTACCGCCGTAGAGCACGAAACCGCCCACTCCGTAGTCGCGGGCGAGCCGGATCCACTGCTCCAATTTAGGATCATCGTCCGCGATATAGCCGCCGGCGATGTCGGCGCAGATCATCTGGCCGATTTTCTTTTCCAGGGTTAGCTTAGCCAGCGTTTGGTCGGCCCATTGGGAGGCTTCGTCGTGCGAGGCCATGTTCTGGGCGAGTCCATGGGGATACATGAAAAGAAAGAAAACGGCAAGAAATCCAAAACAGACATAGGTTCGGGCGCGATGGTGCATGAAATCCTCCTTCCAAAAAGCGACCTCTAAGCTGCATTATTCATAAGCCGGGTTCCATATGGGGGGAAGGCCGGGATGGACTCGCTCCCGAAGTCCCGACATGGTCGCTTCATCCATCCCGGCCTTCCCCCTTGAAGCAGTCATTGATTCCGTCTCTCCAAGTTATATTTTATGAATAATGCAGACTTATCCTTGGCCACAAAATATATCGAATCGGGGGAAAATTATCAATTCTCTGGTCGCTTCGTCCATCCCGGCTTTCCCCCCTGAAAGAAACGACGAATTTGTCTCTCCCCATCAAAATTCATGAGTAATGCAGGCTAAATGATTGACAATTGATATACAAAATGCTATACAAATATCAGATAGTCATGGAGGTAAAAATGCGGTATGTCTCCGTCAGGGAGCTGAACACCAAACCGAAAAAAGTCTGGGAGAGGATCAAGGAAGAAGACGTCGTCATCACGTCCAACGGCAAGCCTATCGCCCTGCTCTACGGCGTCACCGAGGAAACCCTGGAAAAGAAGGTCAGAGCCGTGCGTCGCAGCCGCGCTCTCCTGGCCTTGGAAGAAATGCAGAAAACGTCTCTGGACCGGGGGCTGGACCGGTTGACCGAAGCCAAAATCGAAGCTGAAATTCAGGCTGTGCGGAAAGCGCGCCAGAGATGATCGTCGTTCTTGACACGAATGTTCTGGTTTCAGGGATCCTCCGGCCGTTCGGCCGTTCGGCGGCCATCCTTCGTCTTGTCGCGGCGGGGGCCATTCAGGCCGCCTATGACATCCGCATTCTTTCCGAGTCCTGGGAAGTTTTAAGCCGTCCCAAGTTCGGTTTTTCCGGAGAGCAGGTCCGCTCCTTTCTGGATCAGCTCGAACAGGAGGGGTTCGGTGTTTCGGCCACCCCTCTTCATTTCCGGCTTCGCGACCCTAACGACGAACCTTTTTTGGAAGTCGCTTTGGCCGCCAAGGCAGAAGCCCTGGTCACGGGCAACAAACGCCATTTCCCCCGTAAAGAATTCGAGGAGATAAAAATTTTGTCCCCGTCGGAATTTATTGATCTCTTCGGCGGAAAAATCTGATCTCACCGTATAAAAAAAGCGACTCAGCGGCTACGAGGATGGCGGCCGTTCCTTCGACGGCCCACAGCGATGGGGCCTCCAAGCTGAGCCGGAAAATCAGGATCAGGGGAAGGATTCGGAAAACGGCATAGGCCGATGCCGAGTAATACCAGTGTTGCCGAGAACGGCTTCCCGAAGGATGTGTTTCCAGAGAGGACCGTCTCCGGGCGTGCTCATGGTTCATCCGGCTTTTGGCCTTTCCGGCCTGCCCTGCCCCGGAGAACCGGACAGGATCCATCGTCGGCGTCCATTTGGCCGGTCAGGGCGAAGGACGCGGCCCGGCAGCCGCCGCCGCATTTCTCGAGGTTCGGACAGCCCGGGCATATGCCGTGTTCCCCGGGATGTCGGAATAATCGGCAAAGGGGCGAGTTTTGAAAGACATTTGTGAGGTCATCCTTCAGCGCGTGGCCGACGTAAGCCTCGATGATGTCGAGACAGACGCAGGGGGAGAGAAAGCCCGCGGGGCTGATCGTCAGTCGGTCGCGGCCGGCCCGGCAACCGCGGTGGACGATCCTGAGGCTTTTCCGCAGCCGCTTGAGGACAGGGTGATATTCAGCCCAAGGGATGTATGTTTCAATGAGCCATCGCCGGGGAAGACGGGCAAAGTGCTCGAACGCGGGCTCCAGAAGGGAAAGCATATCGGCGTCCTGGGGATAAGCGCCCTTGGTCCGCCGGGTGTGGAGGGGGAGGTGAACGGTCACGGTGGGCCATCCTTCCTGGTGAGCCAAGTCGAGGAGCCGGGGAATACCCGGCAAAGTCAGGGTCGTAAGCCTTACCGAGATCGTGGTATGAAACCCGGACTTCCGGATTCGGCGCAGGTTCTCCAGGACGGCCGGGAGAACGTCCGACGGGGCCTCATGGATCTGCGCATAAAGATGGGGATCGATGGTGTCGAGGCTGATCTGGAAGGATTTGGTCAGGGTTTCTTCCCGGAGCTTCGCCAAAACGCCGCCGTTGAGCAGGCTGCCGTTGGATGCGATGCGGACGGCGATGCCGTATCGGGCCAGGCGGGAAAGGATCTCGAGGAGATCCGTTCTCATGAAGGGCTCGCCTCCGGAGATCAGGACGTCCCGGATTTTGGCGCGATGGATCTTGTCGACGACCGCAAAGGCTTCTGCGGTCGAGATCTCGTTCGCCGCCGGCCTGCCGGCGTCGGTGAAGCAGATCGGGCACCGATAATTGCAGGCGTAGGTCACGTTCCAGAAGAGGGTTTTCAGGGAGGACGGGTCCATCCATTCCCTCTCGCCGGTGTGGCCGGGGCTGATCTTGAATTTTACGTCGAGCATTCTTTATCCTGGGCTCAGGAGAACGGGTCTCTTCCTTTTTGGCCGTCGATCAGGATAAGATCTTCCCCGGATCGGATAGAGTTGGAGGGAAAGCGGTTTTTCATGGCGGATTGAGGCGAAACTTATACCATAGCATATGGGGGGAAGTCAATTTTTGCCGCTCCCGGCATCAGCGCGGCGGCTACCGGACCAGGAATTCGCCCGAATCGGCTTCGATGGGCTTCATGGTTTTCGGGAAGCCCGTCCAATAATGACCGAAGTACTTGATCCGGTAGAGTCCGGGAACTTGATCCCCCGGAATGTCCCAATCGATCGTGATCATCGAAGCCGTCCCCCGCGGGTGCCACCGAAAGAATGTGCAGAGGTCGTGATCATTGTAAGCCGAGATCCAGATGCCCCCTATTTTACGCTTGACGGCAAGATAAGTATGGCCCGTGCGCAGGTCGTTGTTGGGATACCCGCCCAAGAAGGTCGCTGAGGCCCGCTGGCCCCTTTGGCAGCTCGCCTGGACATCGACTTCGACGTCTCCGAAATCAAAGGGCAGGCCCGGGACCTTGGTATCGGGAACGGCCCGTTCCAGCCCGTGCAGAATCTGGCCATTGGAGATAGAGAGGAGGACTGCGCTCGCCAGGGGGAGGTCGTCTCGAATAGCCCTGGCTACCCTCGCTTGTTCCTGTTGATAGGCATCGAGCGTCCAGGGACCGAAGAGGGTGGAGGCCCCCTCATAGTTCTGGACGGCATACTCCTCGCGGGTCGTCGTATAGCCGCTGTGAGAGTTGGCGTAGGCGGCGATCACGACGGGGTCCACATTTTGCGGTCGGAAAGCATCGCGGACCGTGTCCCGCATACGGCGTCCGGCCATGGTTGTCATCTCGCCGGGGTGGCCGAGGATCACCAGGGGGCCGATCTTGAACATCTGGACAGGGAGTATGCAAGGCACTAAAGGGACTCCCCGGAACCGCGCCAGCCCCAGATGAAACACGATCGGCTTCTCGGCGTGCCCCTCCTCATAACCCCGAAGTAAGCTCGTCCGATCCGGCCAGTGAACGCCCAGGACGGGCGCGATGAATCTTTTCAAGATCTCGGACTTCAGGTTGAAGTCCTCCTGGAAATTGTTTTTGGTGGTTCCCTCGCCCCATTTCCGGACCTTGAAGCCCTCGGAATCCTCCCGGCTGCCGTTAAGCATGCCGTATCCCATGGCGGCCGGCCAGGTTCTCAGGGCTGTCCCTTCGATCCGGCAATTGCTCATGTCGACGTATGCCTGCCGGCAGGCGATCGATCCCTGAAGCTCTGTTCCGTCCGACTGGAAGAGTTGCCAGGCCGCCTGGAACTGGAGTTGGCCGATTTCCAGCGCCCGTTCGATATCGTGGACGCCGTCCGGCCGGCTCCCGAATTTCGTGTTCGGGGATTGGTCTCCGCAACAGGAGTTCGCGAAAGCGCTGATCGTTCCGCTTAAGGCTTTTTCGAAGAGGGAGGCCGCGATGCTTTTATGATCGCCCGAGACGAGGCGGTTTTTCTCGCCCATGGTCGTGGGGTGGGCGGCGAACCAGTTGAGGACGCCGAGAGGTGAGCCTGAAACCGTCGTGAATTTCAACAGAACCAGTTCCCGATCTGTGTCCTCGCTGTATTTGGCTCGTTCGTCCGCCGGATTGTTGAGGTAGGCTTTGGCGGAGCGGTTGCCCCCGCAATCCGGCACAGAACCCCGGGCCAGGTAAATCCGGCCGGGCTGGATTGAGGCATGAGCACTGCGGAGAGATTCGACGATGCCGTTGATGATGCATTCGAAATTTTGCCCATTGAAACCCGGAATCGAGGCGTTGTAGGCGAGATAGTGAGAATATCCGCCCGGCCCGCTGTGCGTGTGAGTGGCCGTGATCATGAGATTTTCGTCGGTATAAAGCGGCCCTTTGTCGCCTTGCAAGGCGGCGTCGCTCCCCAGCCGCCTCACGACCTCGAGTTTGACCGCCTGCGTGCACATCGCCAGATCGGCGACGACGATGGCGACTCGGTTTTGCCGGTCGTCGGCCATGATGAAGGCCCGCGCAAACAAGCGCGTTTGGAGGCCTTCGCCCTGCTGGTCGATGTTTAACATGCCCGTGAATCCCACTTGGACGCACGGACCCGTGATATCATGTTTTCCGACGCCGATCTGATGGATCATCCTTCCTCCTTTCGTTTCGATCTTCACCTTTCAGATAGTCATCATCAGCCTCGGGATGTGGTCGCTTGATGAATAATTATTTAACGGCTAACCGGATCCTGCCATATTGGTCGCTGAAGAATTATGCATACGACATTCAAATGGTCAAAGCAACGGTTGAAAAGGGGAATAAAGCGGAGAAAAGGGGCATCCATGTTCTCGATCTTGATTTCTCAAAAATAAGTCATACATTATTAATGCGAGAATAAAAGAGGATAGATCATTCGCTAAGCATTAACTCGGACCAGGGCGTTGTCGCCGGATTTCCTGTTCCGACCGGAAAAGATGGGTTGTCGGCAGGAGAAAGGGATTGGTGATGGGCAAAAGGGGGATTCTCGAAAGCCGTGCGTCGAGCGGTGGGCGCGGCTGTCGGAGGGGGGAGCGCGAGACCCTCCCCCCTCCGAGATTGACTGTTGGAATAAAATTCATTGACTTCGGGAAAAAATGCATTAGAATGATTAGTTCAACATATAGGCCTGCAATGCTGGACGATGGGATCCTCCGCTCATGGAAAGAAATCGCAGAACACTTGAAATGCGACAAGAAGACCTGCGCCAGATGGGAGGAGGAATGCGGATTACCCATTCGCCGCGTCGATCCCCGTTCTAAACGTTCCCGCGTTTTTGCTTTTAAATCCGAGCTCAGCCAATGGCTGGCCCAAAAAACCAACAATCATAACCATTTCGCAGTTGAACGGCCCAAGCGCAGGGTACCTCTCTTTCTGGTTTCGGCGGCCGTCCTCGGTTTGATGGTGCCCACAGTCTGGCTGATCAGCAAAAAAACCGTCCCGGCGGAGACTTCGGTTCCGGTGATCATGGTGTTCCCGATCCGCTATGCGGACGCAGCGGCCGCGGACCGTTATCTCGCCGAGGGTTTGACAAAAGAGATTATCCAGCGGTTGGTCGTTTCTACCAAAGCCAAAGTGATGTCCGTGCCGTTGAGCTTGGGAATAGAAACGGCGGCGTCGGCGCAGCCGGCGACCCCGGGTCTCCGGACGGCTGATTATACTCTCGAAGGAGAGGTTCGCAAAAACCAGGAAAATCTCAGCTTTACGTTTAATTTGAATGATTGGCATAATAAGCGCCTCCTCTGGCGGAAGGACTTTGAGGCTTCGACGGGCGGGCTTTCCCCCTGTCTCGATGAAATCTGCGGCGAAATCAGGAAACGGCTGATGCCGTCGGATCTCTCGCCTCTGCGGTCCGGCTTCACTCTCGATAAGAATGCTTTTGATACTTACTTGAAGGGCAATTATCTCCTCGGCCGGATCGGCGGTGAGAGCAATGATCCATGGACGCTCTACCACCAAGGCACTTATTACAGCCGTCTTGGGGATCAGGAAGCCAATGATTTGGCCATCCAGCTCTTCAGTCAGGCCCTGAAGCTGGATCCCGGGTTCGGGGCGGCCTGTTTAGGTCTGGCCGCATGCTACGCGAACTACGTGAACTTTAACTGGCGGTTTGAGAAGCAGTGGCTCGAAAAGGCTGACGAGCTTGTCGGGCAGGCCCAGAAGATGACCCCGAATCTACCGCTCTATTTCGCCCTGCGCATCGAGCTCCTGCTGATCCGGGAGGCCGTTTTCGGAGAAGACAACAACCGCGCCTATTTCGACCTGGCCGAGAAAGGGCTGTCCCTCTATCCTTACGACGGCCGGTTGAACTCGATCATCGGATACTGTTTTTTTCAGCGTTTCGACCGCGAGGGCCGCGAAGGCGATCTGGCGGAGGCCTTGAAATACAAAGAGAGGGCCTATTTTGCCGACCAGTTCACCATCGATAACATCGTCTATGCCGAGATGCTGATGCTGAAACAAGAATACGACAAGGCCCTCCAGATCTGTGCCGCGGTCGAAGCGATCCGGACGTCGCCGCTCGTCGATTTCAGGCGGGCGGAGATTCATTATTATCAGGGAGATCTTGAAAAAAGCGCGGAGATCGTATCGAAATACACGTCGCCGGTTGATTACAAACTCGGCGCGTTGTATTTGCTCGGGATGATCGCCGCCCGGCGAAACGACCGGTCTGCGGCATTGAAAATCATCGAAGAGATCGAAATGATCAGGCCGAATGAAGAAAACTTATACATGAACAGCCTGCATATCGCGTCGATCTATGCGGGCTTAAAGGAGACCGGCAAGGCCGAGTCGCTGCTCCGCACCATCTTTTCCGATGGGAACACACTCACATCACAGAATGTCCAAAGAAAGTACATGGAGATCGATCCGAACTTCAACAACTTCCGCAGCTATTTCATTCTGCCGAAGGCCACTCATCGTATTCCATAGGGAACAAGGAGGAAGTCCATGGCCAAAAGCCGGACCATCCGGGTGACACCGAATCTCATGAAATGCCTTGCAGAGCTAACGCGAGGGGTCAAGGGAATGCCCCAGGGCGAGCCAAAAAAGAGAGCCCAAGGCGCGCTCGACTATTTGTCCCGAACGTTCCATGGGGAAAGACAGCCTCTGAAGGGTGCCGCCTGCCCGCCGCAAAAGCTGGTCATTAAATAATTTTGTGCGTTTTCGGTCGCTGACGCTCATCGGGACAGAAGACTGCAATTTTGATTGCGTCTATTGCTATCGAAGGAAACGCAAAGCCTTCATGTCCCCGGAGACGGCGCGAAGGGCGGTCGTCTTATTTCTGCCCCGGATGACGCGCACCTTCCACGTTTGTTTTTACGGCGGGGAGCCGCTTCTTAACTTCGACCTCATCCGCGAGACCGTCCCTTTCATCCGTTCCTTAAGCCGGGCCGCCGGCCGCCGGCCCCGTTTTTCTCTGACCACAAACGGCAGCCTTTGCACGGAGGAAATCCTTGGTTTCCTGGAAAAGCACAGGTTTTCGGTCGTCCTGAGCTACGACGGTCACGCCCAGGATGTGCAGAGAATGCCGGGCAGCTCCGGCGCTCTCCGGCGGCTTATCGCGCGCTTCGTGGAGAGCGGTCGTGTCCGGCTCGAAGTGAACAGCGTCTTCACTCCCGAGACCGTGACGGGATTATTCGGTTCCCTGAGGGAGCTGGTCGATCGAGGCGTGCCCAGCGTCAGGTACAGCCTCTCCATCATAAAACCTTGGAGGGAAGCTGATCTCAGGAAGCTGAGCCGCGAGCTCCGGCAACTGCGAAAATTCGCGGCGGCGGCCTATGGGAAGACAGGAACCATTCCCGTCCAGAATTTCCGTGAGGATATCCCGTGCCGTGTTCGTTATTGCCCGGCCGGAAGGGATCGAATGGCGGTCGATCCGGACGGGCGAATATGGGGATGCGCCCTGTTTGCCGATTGGGCGCGTGATCACGGCGGCGCCGGAGCATTCCGCCGCTTCGGATTCGGGACGATAGAGCGATTCGCGAAGAGCGCGGATTCCGTCTATGCCAGGGTTTTTCCCAATTACGGCCGTTTTTCCGTGGATCAATACCGCACTCCTTCGGGCCCGTGTTTCCTCTGCCCGCGCTTGAAAAGCTGCTGGGTATGCCCGGTGAATGTCGGCCTGGCCGGAGGCGGGCTGGATGAAATCCCCCCCTCTGTCTGCGAAATTCAAAAAATCAAAGCCGGAGAAACCGATCATCTTATCCAAGATCTCGAATCGGCGTGATTCCCGTTTCAAGAGAGACGTTCCGGATCTTTGGCTTTCCCGCGCCATGGAATGAAGCGAACCGCCCTTGACAACCGGCTTTCGGTGATGATGAACTAGGGATGGGTTTGTGCATGTTTGAGCGGAGCAGCGGGTCATGAAAATCTTCGGAAGAACGATCGCCGCCGGTCCGGCGGTTTATGATGACGGACGAGTCCGGGTCGACGCCGTCGTCGAAAAAATCAAAACGGGATACAAGGTCAGCGGCACGATCAGGGGCCGGGCGGGAAGGGTCGAAATCTATCGCGGCGTCGCGCCGCGCGAATTCCTGATGAACAACTGGCAGTCCTGGGGGCCGACGCAGAAAATGGCGGCCGGACAAAAACTGGACGGCATTGAAGAACGCATGGCGAATTACAGCCGCTACGTCTTCACGCCGGTCCCCGACGTTTTTCTCGGCCGGCTGGTGAGCGATTACTTCATCGCCTGGGACGGCGGGGTCGCGGGCTTCCTGACATCGAAAATCGCGCATCCCTATTTTGCCGTCGAATCGGGCGAGATCGCCGGCTGTCTCGAATATTTCGGGACGCCGCTCGACGATCCGGTTCCCTTGGAGCCCTTGGTCATTCTCGAGGGAAATCCCGTCGAGACGATCCTCGAGGAATACGCGATCCGGGTCGCGGCCCAGAACAATGTCCGCGTGAACCCCTGGAACCCGGTGGGCTGGTCGAGCTGGTATCACTATTTCACGAATCTGCGCTTGGCCGACGTCGAGAAAAACCTCCGGATCGCCCGCGCGAAATTTCCGTTCGAAGTCTTTCAGATCGACGACGGCTTCGAAGCGGACATCGGCGACTGGATGGAGACCAAAGCCGGATTCGGTTCGCTCTCCGACCTGGCACGTCTCATCAAAAATTACGGCTATCAGGCCGGAATCTGGACGGCGCCGTTCAGCGCGTCGGGGACGTCGGACCTGTTCCGGCGGCATCCGGGCTGGATGGTCTCGGATACCGGTTTGGCCAAGTTTTGCTATAAAAACTGGAAGAAGGACATATACGCTCTCGACACGACGAACCCCCATGTCAAGAATTGGCTTTATGAGACCTTCGCCGGGCTCAAGAAGATCGGGTTCGACTATTTCAAGATCGATTTCCTGTTCGCGGCCGCGATGGAAGGAGCAAGAGCGCGGCGCCTGAGCCCGATCCAGGCCTATGGCGAGGGCCTCGAGGTCATCCGCCGGGCCGTCGGCCGGAGCTTCATCCTCGGCTGCGGCGCCCCGCTCCTGCCTTCGATCGGCTATGTGGACGGGATGCGCATCGGCGAGGACACGGCCCCGTTCTGGAATTCCCGACTGACGGCGGTCCAGGGGCCGAACGCCTATATCGCCCTGAAAAATTCCATCCTCCGGTCTTTCATGCACAAAAAATGGTGGCTCAACGACCCGGACTGCCTTCTGCTGAGGAGCAAGGACATCGAGCTCGCGGCCAACGAGAGGGAATTATACGCCCGGACGGCCGGCGCGCTGGACAACATGATCATCGAGAGCGACGACCTGGAGCTGGTGGATGAATGGGGGAGGGGCCTGCTCGAAGAGGCCATCCGCCTCAAAGGAGGCCATGTCCGCGTCCGCGGGCTTCTCGGCGATGATCTCTATGTGATCGATTCCTGGGGCGGCCCCTCGGGAACATTCCGTTACGCGGCCAACCTCGCGGATAAGGCCCAGAATTTGGGCGGCCGGGAGATCGCGCCGCGGACGGGCGTCTTCATTTTGCCTTGAAGGATTCCTTCCCGGCCGATTTTTCCAGCCTGAGTTTCTCTCTGGCCTCCTCGAACATGGGCTCCGCGTATGCGCTCGTCCAGGTGCGCTCTTCCCAGGTTCTTTTGGCGACCATCTTCAAAAAACCCTCGAATTCGTTGAAATACGATCCATAGATGTGGAAGCTGTCCACCAGGTCCACGTAGCGGCCGACGCTAACGGGCTTTTGAAGCTTGGCGCTGATCCTCTCGGCGATGAGGCGCTGCAAATCCGTGAGCGCGAAGACATTCATGTAGGCGGCCTTGTAGGCGTCCCGCGAGCGCCAGTGCGTGTTCATGTTCAGCGTGAATCCGCCCTCTCCGTCTTCCATCAACCGGCACCAGACCCTTTGCAGGCAGGGAGGGTCGTAGGTGGGCGGATCGAGCTTTGGGTTCCAGGTAATCGCCTGGGCCCGCCGGGAATGGCCGGCTCGAGAGAGTTTTTCGATGATATAGTTGATCTGGTCGATCGTCTCCCCTTCGATCTCATAGGCGAACAGACGTTTATGGTAGGTATATGTCCATTTGCCCTCCTCGGGCGCGATCCAATGATCGTGAACGCCCTCGACGACTTCCTGCCGATATATCTCCAGGTCCTCGAGCCCTCCGGGAAAAGCGCGGTGGATCCTCGGCTCGGCAAAGGGCTTATCCGCCACCCACATCATAGTGCAGTCCTTGCTCGGCGGGTCCTTCGGTTTGTCGTATTCGGTCCGGATGGCAGCGCCCTTGTGCCAGCACTCGAGCACGGCCTTTTCCCAGGCTTCGGGAAGGGTCGTCCCCTGGACATATAGCGTCGGAATATTTCCGCTCATGTTCACCTCTCTTTCAATGCCTATGCTTATTATCCTATTCGTCGTCATCCTTCCTGCCGGTGACGGCCCACTCCGGATAAGGAACGGCGCTGCCCTTCATGGCGTGCCAGAGGATCCTGTTGAGAACGTCTTCGGGGCAGGCGTCCACCCTCTTGAAGTTGAGCCGGGCAGAGATGGCGGCCTGCTTGCGGAGCAAACGGTCGGCGATCTTTTCCTCCGGAGGGTTCATCTCATCGAGGGGCACGCGGTTGGGGACGGCCCGGAACGGCGTCAAGTCCGGCTTGTCCGTGAAGGCGTCGAACATCGGCTCGGCGGCGGCATCGAATTGATTCATGGGGGGCAGCCCGAGGATCTGCTCGATCGTGCGCAGGATGCTGATCGTGTTGAAGGGCGTGCTGACGACTTGGCCACGCTTTGTGTAGGGGCTGACCACGTAGGCGGTGGTTCGGTAGCCGCTCACGTGGTCCCAGCCGTCCTGGGGGTCATCCTCGATCCCGAAAATGACCGTCTCCGGCCAGAACCGGCTGCGGCTGATCGCTTCCACGATCTTGCCGAAGGCGAGGTCGTTGTCCGCGGCGCAGGAGGCCGGCGTGGGCTTCCCCTCCTTGGTGCCGTTGGTGTGGTCGTTCGGCAGGCAGATGAGCACCAGGTCGGGGAAGCGGCCCTGCTTTTCGAATTCCCGGAGCTCCCGGATGAAATAGTCGGCCCGGAAGGCGTCGGGCACGTCCATGTTCCAGCCGACCGTTTTGGAGGCGAGATATGGACGGAGCGATTCGACGGCCGGCTCGGAGCCGAAGATGATCTCCCCCTTGGGGTGGTTGAACTCCCGCCAGCAGGCGGTCCAGTCGGGCTCGCCCTTCCTTTTAGGGTCGGCCCAGCGGACGGCGGGCATCGCGAATTCGCCGTAGTCCCGAAGAGTTTTACCGTGGCGCAGGACGTTGTCCCAGATGAATCCGGTCGGCGCGTAGGCCAGGGCGTCGACCTCGTTCTCTCCCATGCCGTCGGGGTAGCTCCGCGGCCAGCCCGCGAACGACTTCTCGACGTAGTCTGTAGCGAAGGCGGTCGTGGACCACTGGTGCCCGTCGGCGCTGAGGATGCTGCAGCAGGAAGTGTTGTCGAGCAGGACGAACTCGCGCGCCATCTTGTGCTGGTTCGGCGTCACGCGCTCGCCGAAGATACAGAGCGACGGGTCGCCGTTCCCTTGCGGGAGATCGCCAAGCACCTGGTCGTAGCTGCGGTTCTCCTTGATCACATAGACGATGTGTTTGAACACGCTCGGCTCGCCGATACGCTCGGGTATGAGCCGGGGCGATTGTCCGGGCCGCGGCGGAAGAAGCGACCGGGCGATGCGCTCGCGATGGTAGTTTTCCCAGACCGAGGCCGAGAGACGCGGAAAGTCGGAAGCCTCGGGCATGGGGATGAGCGAAAGCGAACCGTGGTACTGGTAAGAGTTGAATCCCCAGCCGCCGCTCCGCTTGTCCCGCCCTTTGACCGTCTCGACCCCCTTGATGTTCGCCACGCAGAGCTGTTTAAGACGCGGATGATAAACAATCGCGCCGGGATACCAGCCGACGGGGATCAACCCGAGGAGCCGGGAAGCGCGTTTGGCCGGCTTAAAACTCACCACGGCCACGGCGTTCTGGGTTCCGTTGGCGATGAAGAGGGTTTTCCCTTTGGGATCAAAGGCCAGGGCATTGGGCGACGCCCCGAAGAGGTCGGCCGGGCTTGGTTTGACCCAGATCGTCTCGACGATTTTATCCGTTCGCACGTCGATCACGCTGAGGTTGTCGTCGGCGGCGTTGGCGCACACGACGAAGCGCCGGTCTGGAGAGACAGCGAGCGCCGAAGCGTGCCGGTGAACCAGGATTTCCGCCGCGATGACGCCGGATTCGAGGTCGATCGCGGTGACCGAGCCCTCGTTGGCGATATAGGTCATGGGATCCACTTTCACCAGCGTTCCACGGCCGGCCGGTCCGGTGATGTCGCCCGTCCCCGGGCGCCGTCCGCCCCAGTTGCTCACGTAGGCTTTCTTGCCGGCGAGGACGACTTCGTATGGCGCCACGCCGACGTCGAACGCCCGGATCAAGCGGCCGGAGACGGCGTCGAATTCGCCCAGCCGGTTGGACAGGTTCAACGCTACGTACAGGCGCCGGCCGTCGGGAGAGACGGCGATACCGGACGGGATTTCCTCTTCTCGGCGCGGCGCGTTCGCGGGCGGAAGGGCGATCGAGCTCAAGCCTGAGATCGTGCCGTCCTTGCCGGCTTCGAACACCTTGATGCTTCCGTTGACGTTGCTCAAGTAAATACGCTTTCCGTCGGGAGAGAAGGCCAACCCTGAAAAGCTGACCTGTCCCTTATCGTCGGATTTCAGGATATTCGCGGAGGCCGTTTTAGGCTCGGCTTCGTCGGCCGGATCGGGAGGGAGCGGGACACGCTGCCGGATTTGGCCCGTCGCGGGGTCCACGATCACCAGCTCAGCGGTCTTTCCGGAAGTTGCCAGGAGCTTGCCGTCGGGACTGAGGGCCAGGACTTGAGGCCGGAGACCGGCTAACTCCACCTGAATCCCGGCGGGCGTGACGATCTGGTTCACGGGAAGGACGGTGCGCGTCGCGGCCGAAGTTTCGAGCGGGTTCTTTTGTCCCGCGGGACGCATCGCTCCGGAAGCGCACAAGAGACATAATAATCCGGCGGCGATGCCGGCCGGCGCATTGGATCTCATCGAGCGTTTTCTTGTCTTTATCATGGATATGATGACCTCACTCGCTGCGCTGTCATTTTCCGTTCCCACCAAGATCATCCAGAAATAGTTGCGGCTTTTTTCTCACGAAATACCGGAAACCGGACCATTCCCGGCCGCCGCGCTCGTCGTCCTCGACGCGGATGACGGCGTCCCTCCTTGATTGAAAAAAGTCGATGACTTCGTCCCTGGGGATGCCATGCATCGGGAATTCCCCCGGGTCTTCCTCTTCCCGGGGCAAGGCCCGATAAATATCTTCCGCTGCCGCGGCGTCCGCCAGGTCATCCACTCTTGTTCTCATCTTTGGCGTGAAAGGTTCGGACCTGATCTCGGCAGGGTCGGATTTTAATTCAAGAGGGAAACGGAGCGTCGAGCCTCCTTTGTCCTTGAACCAGTAGATCCCTTCATGGACCAGATCGATTTCGCATTGATAATCGCCCTCGTAGGGAGGCGTTTTGGCCGTCAGGATGATGAGGCATTCTTCGCCCGCGGCCAGGGAATGGGGCAGGTCGGCGCGGCCGTCGTCCTGGATCAGCATGGTTTTTCCGTCCCCGGACAGCCAGTGATTCCCCAGCCGGATGGGCGCGGCTTCGTTCCGGACCCAATCCCCGCAACACAGGTTTTTTACGGTCACCCTCAGAGAAATTTCCGCCGACGGCTTCTGGGGAGAGGGCGGAATTTCTTCCAGCCGGAGCGAAGAGGCATAGGCGTCGTCGCTCATGGGCCCCGCAGCCGGCGGCGCGGCCTCCTTTTCCCGGACATGAGAGGGGAGCTGGAAGACCAGCAGCCCTCCCGGCCGGAGGACCCTCAGGAATTCCTCGAAATAACGGAGAGTCAGCTCCGGCAGGAGATGCTGCAGGACGATGTTGGTATAAATGAAATCGAACTCGCCGTCCTCGAAAACCTCCAACCTGTCGCTGGGGTTGCAGATGTACCGGACTCTGTCCGGGAAGCGGTTGAAATCGTTCGCCAGGTCGATCATTGTTTCGGAGATGTCTACGCCGGCGACCCGGTCGAAGTATCCAACCAGGGCCTGAGTCAGGCGGCCGACTCCGCAGCCGAAGTCCAAGGCCGCCGTCCGGGCGACATCGATCTTCAGGCTCCTGAGCCGGAACATCAGGATGGAGATCTCCCTTTGGCCGGTCTCGAAGAAGTCCCCGGCGTTCCATTTCCTGCCTTTTTTTGAGGGGTCCGACAATATAGCCCAGAGGGGATCGCGCCTGGCGTGTTTTTCCCAATAATCTTTCAGGTCCCGGATGTCGTCGTATTTCACGGGCCTCCGGCTCCTCATTTCAGGATGATAAGGGAATTGGAGTCGGCGATCAGGACGAGCGGGCCGCTGAGAACGACACTCAGCGCTTCGCCCGGAGTATCGAAGGAGGCTTCGAGTTTCGGCGCGGCGGGATCGGCGATGTTGATCTTCATAACGCCGGCATTCCCATCGGCGATATAAGCAAAATCGCCGCTGAGGACGATGGAGTTGGCAAAATCCCGAGCCGGGAACGAGCCCGTGACTTTGGGCGCATCGGGCCGGCTGATATCGACGATCTGCAGGCCGGCCGGTCCCGCGGCCACATAGGCAAAATTCCCGCGCACCGCCACGCCGCAGGGTTCGCCGTCGAGTTTCAGCGCGCCGACCGGAACGGGCGCGCCGGGTTTCCGGATGTCCAGAATATGGAATCCCGTGTCGCTGTTGGCCAGATACGCGGTATCCCCCTCGACGGCCAGGCCGTAGGTGAAGCGGGGCATTTTGTATGAGCCGACCACCGAAGGCTTGAGAGGATTCGTGATGTCGATCACGAAAAGCCCGGCGTCGTCGGCCGTGAGATAGGCGAAATTTCCCCGGACGACGATCGTGCGGGGCACGCCCCCGGGGGCGTTCAGCGCGGGCACGGGCTTCGGCTTGGCGGGATCGGCGAGGTCGAAGATCCTGACGGACCAACGGTCCGTGACATAAGCATAGCGGCCGCTCACGGCCAGACCTTGAACCCCCCGGAAGATGCCGGTCGTGCCGATGGATGCGGGCCGGACGGGGTCGGAGAGATCCACAACCTGCAGGCCCGACAGCTCGCCGACGGCATAAGCATAATTATTTTGAACGGCGGCCGCGATGATGGAGCTCGGCGTGAAGAACATGCCGGCCGTCATGGGCTTCTGGGGGGAAGAGATGTCCATGAAAAAAATGCCCGAGAAATAATCCACGACGTAGGCAAGCTTTCCCCTCAGCATCACCCTCCAGCCCTCGTTATACATCGTGTATTTGTTGGCGGAGACGACGACGGGGGCCGAGGGATTGGAAACGTCGAGGATCTGGAAACCGCCGTCGTAGAGACTGCCCGCGCAGAGGTATTTTCCCTCGACCGAAACGCTGTGGGCGTAGCCGGAGGTGGCCGCGGAAGCCGCCTGCCGCGGCGCGGACGGATTGCCGATGTCGATGATTTTGAGCCCGGAAGCGCCGTCGGCGATGAAGGCGTGGTTCCCGGAAACGTCGATTCCTTCGGATGTCCCGTCGGTGTCCAGGGCGCCCACGGCTACGGGCTTGGCGGGATTTTTGATATCGATGATTTGCAGCCCGGCGCTCCCGTCCGCGAGATAGACAAGGTTACCCCGCAGCGCGAGCCCCAGCGACTCTCCGGGCGAGTCCCACGATCCGGCCGATTTGGGGGCCGACGGATCGCGGATATCGACGGCCAGCAGTCCGCCGGGACCGTCGGCCACGAATGCATACGCTTCGCCCACCGCGACGTCTCTAGCGTCGCCCTGGGTGTCTAATTTCCCTTTGAGGACGGGAGATTTCGGGTCGGAGACGTCGATGAGGAACAATCCTTTGTCGCCGGCGGCCACAAAGGCCAGCTTATCTCTGATTTCGACCGCAAATCCTCCGCCGAGGTACAGATGGGAAAGCCGGACCGGCCTTCTCAGGTCGGAGATGTCCAGAACGCCGAGGCCGTTCATGAAGGCGCAGTAGGCGAGGTTCCCCCGGACATCGATATCGTGGGCCTTCGTCCACAAGGCCGAGCCGACGTATGACAGCGTTCCGCCGTCCTGTCCGATAAGCGGGAATCCCTGGAGAGCGCTCAAGAATAGAAGCAGGAATGTTCCCCGGGTGCCGAGTTTTGATCTGGACATTTTCGCCCCCTCCGTCCGGACTTAAATCATGACTCCTTCGGACCAGCCCAGCTTGATCAGCTCGATCTTATTGATATCGCTCGTGCCGATGCCGTATTTGGTATCCGCGATCTGGATGTGCTTGGGAACGGGCGGGAGCTCCTGCCCGGGGCCGAGCTCCTGGCGGCGCTTGGCCATAATCAGCCGCAGGCCGACCGTGTCCACGGCCACGGGGTCCCTGCCGACAATCAGGCCCTTGTAGTTCCAGACATAGCGGCGGCTGAAGTGATGGGGGCCGCGTCCGTGGAACTGGGGCGTCAACGCGCAGAGGATGTTCAGCCTGGTCTTCCCTTTGACCTGGGGGAGGTGGAACAGAGATCCCAGGCTCGCGCAGCTATCGGGGTGGTATTCGTCTTGGGACTCCCCGAACATGATGTAGTTCTTGATGCAGCCGGACATGCCCGCCAGGTAGTGGGTCCTGAGAGGGCGGGTATTGATCAGGGCCGTGGATTTCACGAAGATCGGGTTTGTTCTGACGTTGTGGTCGTCGATGCCGATGTTCTCCTCCTTCACGCCGGCGTCCAGCAGGCGGAGCTTGATGGCTTTTTCCACCTGGGGCGGCGTCGGGAGAAAGGACCAGACATTGCTTTTGATCCCGACGATATCCTCGGGTTTGACCAGGAGGCGGAAGGCCGCCGCCGGGTCGCTCTGGTCCAGGAGCTTCATGACGGCCTCGTCCACCATCTGTTGGATGACCGGCTCGTTGAATTGGGAGTTTGCGTCCAGGGCTTCCGGATGGCGGATGAGGACGACACGGGACATCTTCGCACCGGGCTGGGAGTCCTGGGGAAAGCCGACGGCCGCTCCCAGCGCGGCGACGGCGGTGCCGCGGATGAAATCGCGGCGCGTCATGAGAGATTGCATTTCGACCTCACTTTAGGGGGATTCGGACGGCGGAGTGAAGGGCCTCCGCGTATTCTTTCGAAGCGGCCTCGAATACAACGGCCAGGTAATTCCCGCGGTTCCGGGCCATGGTCCATTTCCGGTTTTCGGTCAGGGCCGTTCCGGATTGCCCCGCCTCGGGAAGAAAAGCCTTCCAGAAGGATTGATAGGCCGCCCGCGCCCGGCTTTCGTCGGGATAACGAACGATCAAAAGGTCTCCGCTCTTGTCCGGGCCCGCGGCATACTCGGCAAAGACGCACTCCGTCTGCCTGTCCAGGTTCAGGATGTTTTCGCTGGCCACGAAGAAGCGGTTGTTCAGGTTGACGATGCCATGAAAATAGCTGGTCCGGTCTGTCTTGAGGCCGGGCTCCGGCAAGCACCTGAGAAGATCCGGAAGGGGGCCGGCCGGACCGAGTTTGGTCGCGATCGTCTTTCCCAGCTCGAGGATGACTTTTTCCGCCCTCTGCTCATCGCCCGAAGCCGTGATGGACACGAAGTACCGGCCCTGCCGGAACCTCAGCAGTCCGAGCCCGTATTCCGATTCCTGGCCGATCCCGGCCTCCGGATCCTGGCGGTCGCAGGAAAAGACGCCGAAGGCTTCTTCCGGGGAGCCCATGTCGTAGATGTCGAGGGCGATTTCATCCTGGGAAGAAGGCCCCTTGAACTTGCGGACGAAAGCTTCCCGGAAATCGAAGGCCAGGTAGACTTCCGCGCCCCCGTCCAGGTAGTCGTAGAGCGTTTTCCGGTCATAAACCACGTCTTGTCCGGACGCTTCCCAGTCGCCTACCCTAGTGGGTATTGATTGCGCCAGGTCTTTCACGTTCCCTCCGGCGTATGAGATGAAGAATAAGAAAGCCCAAAAGGGAAAAATTTTCTGGAACTTCAGATGCATTGAACTTTCCATTTCGCTCGCCAATTTCAGAACCTATAATAATCGGAACCTATAATAAAATAAAGAGCCCTGTCAAACGGGCGGGAAAAATCCCAAAATTGCTGATAGGAAAAGAATTGATTGATTTAGCCTGCATTATTCATAAACCTGGTTCTATATGGGGGAAGGCCGGAATGGACTCGCTCCCGAAATCCCACTATGGTCGCTTCATCCATCCCGGCCTTCCCCCTTGAAGCATTCATTGATTCCGTCTCTCCAACTTAAAATTGATGAATAATGCAGGCTAAATCAATCACTTATACTTCTATCGGCAATTTTGGGATCATTCGGACCCTTCCCTTGGCTCAGATTGATGTGATACCATAAATTTTTAACGCTTCAAAACGTGCCGGGAGTCGGGAAGGATAAAACTATGAACAATCGGGAGTTCGACGTCAGCCGCGCCCGGCGGGAAACACCGGGCTGTGAAAAAGTCCTGCATTTCAACAACGCCGGGGCCGCCCTCATGCCCCGGTCGGTCTTGGATGCCATGACCGAATATCTGAAGCTCGAATCGGAAATGGGCGGCTATGAAACGGCGGAATATCGGCATGATGCCGTAGAGCGCGTTTATGACTCCCTCGGCTCGCTTCTCGGCTGCGGCCGCGATGAAGTCGCGGTCGTCGAAAACGCCACGCGGGCCTGGGACATGGCCTTCTATTCCATTCCCTTCTCTCCCGGCGACCGCATCCTGACCTGCCGGTCCGAATACGGCAGCAACTTTATCGCCTTTCTCCAGGTAGCCCGGCGAACGGGCGCCAGGGTCGAGGTCGTTCCGAATGATGAATACGGACGGGTTTCCGTGCGGGAACTAGAAAACATGATCGACGGCCGCGTCAAACTGATCGCCATCACGCATGTCCCGACAAACGGCGGCCTCGTGAATCCAGCCCCGGAGATCGGCCGGGTGGCCCGCGGGGCGGGGACGCTCTATTTGCTGGATGCCTGTCAGTCGGTGGGACAGATGCCGATCGATGTTCGGGACATCGGCTGCGATATGCTATCCGCGACGGGGCGCAAGTTCCTGCGCGGCCCCCGCGGCACGGGATTCCTCTACGTCCGGCATCATCTTCTCGACAGTCTTGAGCCGCCTTTCCTGGATATTCATGCCGCCAAGTGGACCGCTAAAGACCGGTTTGAGATTCGCGGCGACGCCCGCCGGTTTGAGAATTGGGAGACGAATTACGCCGGCAAGATCGGATTGGGCGTGGCCGTGGATTACGCTCTCCAATGGGGAATGGAGGATATCCGGGTTCGCGTCTCCCGTCTCTCCCTGGCGCTCCGGGCCCGGCTCGAGGGGATCCGGAACGTCAAAACGCATGACCTGGGACTGGAACGATGCGGCATTATAACCTTCACCGTCGATGGGCATCCCCCGCGGGAAGTCCGCCGCAGGCTTGCGGAGCAAAAAATGAACGTCTCCGTATCTCCGGCGGAGTATACCCGCCTGGACATGGAAGAGAGGGGGCTGGAGAGCGTCGTCCGCGCCTCCGTTCATTACTACAACAGCGAAGATGAGGTCGAACGGTTTTGCCAGGCCGTGGAACGGATCGCGTCCTCAGGATAGCGGGGATTCGGACCGGCGGGCATGACCCATCTCTCGAAATCTCCCCGTGAATTCTTTGAGACGGATGGGTCCGTTCCCCGCTTCCGCTCCGCGCCCGGCTATCAGAAAGCCGCCAGCGCCCCCCGGACGTAGCCGATTGATTCCGCGGCGCCCGGCAGCGGGTCGCTCTCGTCCTTTTCGTGTTCCAGGCTCACCGTCCCGGCATAGCCCAGCCGGACGAGCGTCCGCAGAAACTTGGGAATGTCGGCTACGCCGCGGCCGATCTCGACCGGCACTCCCTCCGCGGTCGAGGCCGTGACGTCTTTGATATGCACGTCGAGCAACCGGTCGAACGAGCGCTCTGCCGATTCGGACGGGTCGACGCCGGCCCGCTGCGTGTGCCCCAGGTCGAGACACAATCCCACACGCCGGTCGAGGCTCTTGATCTTCTCCATGACGCTCTCCGGCGTCGGA
>Ga0315288_10002834_pt1 | contig 22254 bp, 17 predicted proteins | sample YL17G11_20_MG_FD_203454 | JGI IMG/M metagenome (GOLD analysis project Ga0315288, IMG submission 203454) | Sediment microbial communities from Yellowstone Lake, YNP, Wyoming, USA - YL17G11_20 | ecosystem: Environmental > Aquatic > Freshwater > Lake > Sediment | place: USA: Wyoming | collected...
TTGAAGTGGTATTCCTTGGCTATGATCGCGGTCTCGGTGCCAGCGGTCGTCGCCCTGTGGGTATCGTACCATACTTCCCAACCATCGTAGCAGCCGTCGTTGTCGCTGTCGGGGTTGTTCGGGTCAGTTCCCCAAGTGTACTCCTGGGCGTTCGTCAGGCCATCCCTGTCCGGGTCTGCCTTGGGATCAATTCCGCTCCCAAGGTCCGCGAGGGCCATGCTCGCAAAGCATCCAACAACCATCACCAAAGCACCAAACACCGCGAATGTCTTCATTTTGTCATCCTCCAAACTTACTTTCTGGTGTCTTACTCTGCGACCAGCGTATATATGGGTTCTCGGTCATCATTCGAACTGTCGGACAATCTTCGACTATTCAGTCAATACTCGAAGAACAAGCCGGGAATGGCCTTGGCCTGGGTCCCGCTCTATATATCATATAATATAATAATATTCTATTTAATAACATTCTCATTTGTAATAATCGAGGCCCTTCCCATCGATCCCGCCATCATGGGACTTCCGGCCCCGGCCCACCAGGGCCATGACCTTGACGTCCCCACCCATGGTGTCGTCCCGGATGGCGCCCCATAGGACCTTGCCATGCGGGTGGAGCTCGGCCGTGATGCATCCGACGATATTCTCGATGTCCTTGTCCGGGACCTCGGGCCCTGCCCGGACCGTGATGAGGGCCCTGTCCCATTCCGTCTTGGCCTTCGTGGGACCGGGCATGAAGCTGCCCATGACCTCGTCCACGGCGGCGGTCAGGCCGCTCCGAAGGTCGCTGCCCCCGAAGCCTATGTGGACCTCGGTGCAGTCCAGGACGTGCCTCAGGCTGCCTAGGTCATCGCGGGTGGCCAGCATGGCGATCTCGGTGATGGGCATGATGGCCATCTTGTTCGTGACCTGCAGGGCCTGGGCAAAGGAGATGTGGGGGGCGATCGCCAGAAGCTTGTCGTTGTGGATGCACACGATGCTGTGGGCGCGCGTGGCGAGCCGCTCCATGCACCACCGGGTGTTCTTCTCGCGCCTGGGGCCCTCGAGCTTGAACGGGTGTACGGTGAGGGCCACGGTCACGGATTTGTGGGACCGGGCGATCTCGGCCAGGGCCGGGGCCGCGCCGGAGCCGGTCATGCCACCGAGGCCGCAGACTATGAAGGTCAGGTGGGTCCCGCGCGGGCCTCCCTCGAAGAACTTCTTGATTTGCTCGTGCTGGCGCCAGGTGGCCGCCTCGGCGTGCTCGGGCTCGGTATCGGTCCTGTGGTCGAGCTCGAGGGGTATGGTGTGGGCATCCTCGAAGTGGTGGGGCTTGAGCTCCCAGCTCTGGTTGAGGTAGGCCCGCTGGAGGTGGGGCATGGGGTAGGCCCCGAGCTCGCGGACTATGTTGCAGCCTGCGCCCCCGCAGCCGATGACCTTGATGGACGGGTGCTCGGCGGGGCCCGCACCGAAGGATAATCGCTCGACCGTTCGTACACCTCGGACCGATTGTATATATGAGAAGGTAATCTTTTATTTATCGGAAGCTCCCCGGGCGTGCCGGAGGCCTGGTCGGGTTCCGCGCCTGAGGCGGCCGTTCCGTCGATGGAGCGGCCATGTCGGCCTCGGAGGCCGCGCGCCTCTTCTTGTCCTGCATGTAATTGTAGAGCACGACGCAGATTACGGCGATGATGATCAGCAGGAGCACGATGGGCCATGCCGCAAACCCCATGCTGGTCTTCGTCTTGACCGTCGCATGGTCGCAGGCCTCAGCGGACTTTGTCATAGCATCGTTCGATGTCTGGATATCGCCTGGGGCCTTGGTCTTGACCGTGAACTGGTAGACGCCCTTCTTGGGCGCCGTGAAGCTGAAGATGGCCACGGCCTGGCCGGCCTTGGGCGGGCTCACCGTGGTGTTGTATGTAAAGGTCTTGCCGTTGCCGGTGACCTCGAGCTGGACAGGCACGGCCCCCAATGCCGCGGTGCCCTTGTCCTGGACCGTGGCCTTGACGTCCAGGGTCATGCCGCAGCCGCCCGGGGCCGAGACCGTGAGGACAATGACGGCCGCGTCCCTGGTGCCGAGGTCGACCACCATGAAGGTCGTCGTGCGGTCGTTGTTGCTCATGTTCGAATCCACGATACCGCCGGTGGCCTCGGCGTGGGCCTTGACCGAGTACTGGCCCGCGCTCGCAGGGCTCATGGTGAACGGGACCTGGACCGCGCCCTTGGGCCCCACCTGGAGATCTAGCTTCAGGGTCGTGGTCTTGCCGCCAGGGTCCTTGACCTCAAGGTTCATCTGCCCCTTCGTGGCCTCGACGCCGAGGTTGCTCACGAGGACCAGGATGTTCAGCCCCAGGCCCGTCACGCCCGGGTTCGGGTCCGTGATTATAGCGTCCACGGAAAGGTCGACAGGCGCTGGCCTGGGCACCGACACCACGGTGACGTTCATCCGGTCGTTCAGAGGCTCTTGATCCACATGGCCGCCCGTGATGGCCACCGTGGCAACGATGTTGAAGGTCCCTGTCATGCCCGGTGTGAAGCTGCCGTTGACCTCGGCCATGGCGCCGGAGGCCACATGGACGGCCCTGCCGAACTTCGCGACCGCGTTACCGGTACCGTCATAGACCGTGAAGTTCACGACGCCGTCCTCGGTGGCATCGCCGTTGTTGGAGACGTCAGCCGTGATGGACCTAGCGACGTCCTGGTAGCCCGTCCGCGGATCCGCCATGAGGACCTCCAATCCGAGGTCGTAGTGGGCCGGCTTGACCGCGTAGAATGTCGTGGAGGCCGCGTCGTTCGCATGCTGTGCGTCCTGGGACAGGTAGGTCGTGGCCGTGGCCGTGTAATTGCCGAGGGCCTTGGGCATGAACTCCGCCGTGAGACTAGTCCTCTGGCCCGGGGCCAAAGCGACATCGAAGTCCTTTGTCAGGACCTCCCCTCCGCTCTGGTCCAGGACGCGGACAGTGGTCCTGAACGATTCGTTGATGTCCCCGTAGTTGGCCACCTCGACAATGATGGACCTGGTGACGTTGGTGGCCTCGGTCCTTGGGACGACCGACAGGGATTCCACCCCCACGTCCCGGTACACCGAGTGGACCGTGAAGGTCGTGGACCCCTCGTCGTTGTCCGGCTCCACGTCGCCGGCGGCCTTCACGAGGACCTTCACCGTGTACACGCCGGGGTGGTCCGGATAGACGTCCCACTTCACCAGCTTGACCTCGCCCGAGACCACGCGAGAATATGTTGTGTTGCCCTGGAACCTCACGCCCTTGTCGTCGGAGACCGTGTAGGACACCACCACGTCCGTGGCGTTCAGGTCGCCTATGTCCATGACCCTGGCGACGATGGTACGGCGGGCCATGGGGGCAGCGTCCTTGGGGTTCGCTTGTACGTCGATGACGCCCATGTCGATGCCCTTGCGTGCCACGAGGATATAGAGCTCGGCCCTGTTGTCCTCCATGGTCGGGTCGTCCTTCAGTTCGACGTTGGCCCTGGCAATGTACAGGTCCGGGGCCGACGGCGTCCATGTGAAGTCCACGGTCCGAAGCTCGTTAGGCCCGATGTCATTGATGGGCCGCATATCCTCCAGCACGAGGGCGTCCGTGGAGGAGGTTATCCGGATGTGGACCCGGACCCTTTTTTCGTCCGACGAGCCCATGTTGCGGACCGTGACAGAGATTGTGACCTGGGTCCCGACCTTGGGATACTTGGGCGTGTAGGTCATCTTGGTGATCGCCACGTCGTGCGGGAAGTTGCCGACGGTCAGCTTGATGCTCATCGAGTCATTCCCGGGCTGGGCGTCGCCGTCGATGGCCACCTTGCCAGTCAGCATGTAGACGCCGCTCCACATCGGCCGCCATGTGAACGGGAGCTTGAAGGTCGTGCCCACCGTGATGAGGTCGATCTGCGTGGACTGCGTGAACACTGTGGTGTTGTCCTTGGTGTCCAGGACGCTTAAGGTCACCTGCGCGCCCTTCTCGTCGAAGCCGCCCGGGTCGCTGACGAGGACGTCCACCTCGGTATCCTGGCCCGCGTTGGGGGCCTTGGGGTTCGTCTGGATCCCCACGACGGCCAGGTCGTGCCTTGCGCTGGACCCCGTCTCGTTCACCATGATCGAGAAATCGTCTATGAACCAGCCGTTCGCCTCGAACATACCGTCGGAGACCAGCCGGAACCGGACAAGGACCTTGGAGCCCACGAAGCCGGTAAGGTTCACGCTGACCTTCTCCCAGGCCTGGGCCGTGGAGTTGCCGGTGAAGTTCATCATCTGTTTGTATGAGGAGCCGCTGTCGGCCGAGACCTCGAGGTATCCCAGGTCGTAGAAGATGCCCATGAAGTTGAACAGGTCGTAGTAGTGCCAGTAGTCCAGCCGCGCGGACCTGGCCCAGCGGAGGTCTATGGACGGCGACTGGAGCCACTCGTTCGCGTCGGGTGCGTAGGTGTCGTTGAGGGTCGTGGCCCAGCAGTTGCTGCCCGAGTGGCAGCCGCCGGTGCCGCTGGTGGGCTTGCCCAGGACCCACTCGTCCTTGGCACCGCCATGGGTCCAGCCGCCGGTGCCGCTCTCGAAGTCCGTGGAGTACTGGGCTGCCCGGGAGCCGCGGGATGGGGCCCCGAGGCCCATAAGTCCGGTTGCGGATGACAGCAGCAGCATCGCGAGGATTGCCAGGGCCTTGGGGACGGCCATCGTTCTTATCATGCAGTGACCTTTCCAAACGTTATTGTTAAACGTATATTACTTATATTGTATCTAAAATTTATCAAAGAGGCTAGAAAGGGATTTAAGCGAAAAAACCGTTGCCTTTGGCAGGATTGACCGATTTGACGCGGTCTCTGTTTCGTTTCTCGATGTGAGCACCTGTCAAATTGGGGTCCTTGAATATGGAGGGATACCTGTGCCCGAGGAGAAGGACGGCGGGGACGAGGGGTTCAAGGTGAGGGTCCTGGACGGCTGTGCCGCGCCAGTGAAGAAGGCCAAGCGCTTCAAGGAGAAGCTTGAGACCCATTTCGAGGATGCGGGCTTCTTCGAGGACAAGGAGAAGGGCGTGATGGCCTTCGTCTTCACGGAAGGCGTGGTGGTCTTCAAGGAACGGACGGTCGAGGGCAGAAACCTCGACGAGCTGCTCGAGGGCGTTTCGGGTCTCGGGGACACGGAGCCCGAGGATTTGCTCAAGGGCTACGTGGACCAAGTCTCCAAGGAGCACTTCTGCTTCCGGGTGATCATCGGCGGGGAGAACATGCTCTCTTCCATCCAGGACAAGTTCTGGATAGCGAAGCTCCTGTTCAGGGAGACGGGCAGCCTGGGGGCGGCCGAGATGTCCATGCTAGCCACGGCCGTCCTGGACTTTGGGGAGAACGCCTGGGTCATCTCTCCCGTGGGGGTCCTATTGGTCGGCGAGATCGCGGACGTCACCCGCTGCATCTACATCGTCAGCCAGACCATGGTCGGCGTGGCGACACACATGGCCATCGCCAACGAGCTCGAGCAGCAGCTCTACGAGACGCCCCCGACATTCACCGAAAAGGAGCTCAGCGTATACGAGGGGAAGCTCGAGAAGATCTCGGACACCGTCAGCTACGTCATCAACGACGTCCGCGACGAGATGCTCAACGCGGACCCGAGGACCGTTCTCATCATCAGGAAGCTGCATGAGGTCATGTCCCTCGTGGAGCACGAGAGCAGGGTCAATGTCTTCATGGACGTCGCCCGGAGGAAGGTCGAGAGGGCCAGGGCCATCAAGGCGTCCAGGGAGGCGAAGAGGCTGTCGGCCATCCTGTTCGCCTTCTCGATGATAATCGCGATATCCAACACCATAGTCATCTGGGTGAACCTCACGAAGAACATACAGCCGCCATTCACGCCGTTCCAGGCGATGCTCGTCGAGCTGCCGGTCATCATCGTGGTCATGGTGTTGGTGGTCGTCCTGTTCAGGGAGATATTCAAAACGACGCTGAAGTTCTAGAGGCTCATTCTGCCAGGACCTCGCGGTAGACCTGCTCGAGCCTGTCGACTATCCTTGGCCAGGTGTAGTCCTTCCCGACGGTCTTTCTGGCATTCGCGCCCATGGTCTTGGACTTCTCGGGGTCCTCAAGCAAGGATAGCAGGGCCTTTGCCAGACCGCCGGGGTTGTTCGGTTCGACGAGCAGGCCCGTCTTGCCGTCGGAGATCAGGTCAGGTATACCGCCCACCTTTGTAGCAACGCAGGGCCTTCCGAAGGCCATGGCCTCGAGGACAACGATGCCGAAGGCCTCGAAGATGGACGGCAGGACGAAGACATCGCAGGCCGCGTAGGCCGACCGGTAGAGGTCCTCATCGTCGATGCGGCCCGTGAACAGGACGCGATCGGAGATCTCAAGGGCCTTGGCCCTTTGTTCGACGGCCTTCCTCATCCCGCCGTCCTCCCCCACGATGGCAAAGGTCGCCTCCGGGACCTTCTTCAGGACGGTGGCTGCCGCCTCCACGAGCCCGACGAGGCCCTTGTTCTCGGCCAGCCGGCCGACGAAAAGGACCAGCGGGTGGCCCGGCCCGTATTCCTTCTGGAAGGGCGCCGGGTCCGGCTTCAGGTTTAGCAGCGATGCCGGGATGCCGTTCGGGATGATACGGATGGTCGTGTCGTTAAAGCCCATGCCCTTGATGGCCTCGGCCTCGCCCCGGGACACGCATACGACAGCGTCGGCCGAGGTCAGGGTCCGGCCGCCCACGATCTTGTCGTAGGCCCGCCTCAGGAGGCGGCGCGTGTCCGTCTTGCCCGAGGCCCACTCCGGGTGGAAGTGCGGTGTGAAGACGAAACGCGTCCGGCCCATATGTCGCGCGGCCATGGCCAGGTGCGTCTGGAAGAAACCGTAGGAGTGCGCGTGGACGATGTCGGCCTTGGAGGCCAGGACCGCGCGTACCATGGCGGGCATGAAGGAGTACTGGGCGTCGCCGCTTAAGGCCTGGGCCCTGAAGCGCTTGACAGGGATGCCGTCGACGGAGGCGTATTGCTCGTGGCCCGGGTCGATCCTTTTAAAGGGCGTCTCGGTCAGAAGGTCAGAGGTGTAGACCGAGACCTCGTGGCCCCGGGCCCTAAGCTCGGTGGAGATGGCATGGACGTGGGTCTCGACGCCGCCGGTCCCTGGCGGGAACCTCGTGCACAGCTGAAGGACCTTGAGCTTTCGGCGGGCCTTGGCCATCCTAGAGGACCTCCCGGTAGACCCGCTCGATCTGCTCGGTGACTATGTCCCATGTGTAACGCTCCTCGACGCGCTTCCTGCCGGCGGCCCCCATGGCCTTGGCCTTTGTTCCGTCCGCCAATACCTCGGTCAGGGCCCTTGCAAGGCCCTGGACGTCCCCGAAGTCCACCAGCAGCCCCGTCCGTCCCTCGTCCACGACCTCCGGGACACCGCCGACGCGCGAGGCCACGCACGGCTTCCCGCAGGCCATGGCCTCGACGAGCACCAGCCCGAAGGCCTCGTAATCCGACGGCAATGCCAGGAGCTCGCAGGCCCCGTAGGCGGACCTGAAGATGCGGTCCGTCTCGATGTGGCCCGTGAAGATGACATGGGCGGCCACGCCTTCTTTCTCGGCCACCCTCTCGAGGGACTCCCGCATGCCGTGGTCCCCGCCGATGAGCACGAGCTTGAGACCTTCCATGCCCTCGATCTTCGGAAGCTCCCGCCGGCGCATCCTGGCGAAGGCCCTGATCAGGTGGTCAAGGCCCTTGTTGACCGCGATGCGCCCAGCGTACAATATGAACGGGTCCTTGATGCCCGTGACCTCGCGGAAGGCGGACCCGTCAGGCCTGGGCGTGAAGGACGCGAGGTTCACACCGGCCGGGATGACGCGGACCTTGTCCTCGTCGACGCCAAAATCGGCCATGAGCTTGAGCTCGTTCCTCGTATGGACTATAATCCTGTCGGCGGCATCGAGCGAGGAGCCGCCCATGATCTTGTCATACACCCGCCGAAGAGACTTGCGTCGCTGGCCTCCCCACATGGACCACTGGGGATGGAAGTGGGCCGTCATGATGAAAGGGATCCCGGTCATCTTACGGGCCATGGCCGCGAGGTTCACATGGAAGTAGCCGTAGGAGTGGGCGTGATGGATGTCGGCCTTGGACCGGAGGATCGGGCCGAGCAAGGTTGGGGTGAAGACGTAGTGCATCTCGTCGCCCAGGGTGTGGGCCTTGAAGCGGCGGACCTTCACGCCCATGACCTCCTCCTCGGCGAGCTCTGGCCCATCGAGCTTCTTGAAGGGGGTCTCCTTGTAGAGGTCCGTGGTGTAGACCTGGACGTCGTGGCCCCGGGCCTTGAGCGCCCGGGAGATTTCTAGGACGTGGGTCTCCACGCCGCCCGGGGCCGGATGGAACCGCAGACATATCTGGAGGATCTTGAGCGGGCCTGTAGTATCCTTCGGGCCTTCCTTGGCCCCGGCCTTCCGTCGCGCGGCCTTCATCGAGACTATGATTATATTCGCTCTTGAAAAAGGTTGGGGTAAGGTCGGACTGGGGACGTCCCCTTTTTCCATTTTTCCGGCAAAGTAGATATCGGACCTTCCTCCTTATACGAATCGTCCTTTTTCTGGGGGGATTGGCATGAACAAGAAGGGCCTGGGCAGGATACCACCGTGCATCTCCGAGTTCCTTAAGGCCAAGGGCGGCAGGTCCCTGATAGTGAAGGGCGCCTCGGGCACGGGCAAGACCACCTTCTCCTTGCAGTGCATCGAGAGCCTCGGGGCCCTTAACACGTCGTTCTTCATCACGACCCGAGTGTCGGACGAGGCCCTCTATTCCCAGTTCGAGTGGCTCCGTGACAAGGAATGGAAGGAGCGCATCTTCGACGCCAGCCGCGGTTTCCTTCGGGCCATCATGCCGGCCATCGAGGAGTACGAGGGGAGCGTGCGCCGGAAGGTCACCATGGACGATGGCATTGACGAGCAGGTCGAAAAGAACGACGACAACGTCATCAAGGCCTCGAGGACCTTCCTCCGGACCGTCTACAAGGACATCCCCAGCAGCCCCATGCGCATCGAGCGGCGCAACCTGGAGGAGCTGCAGAAGACCGTGCCCATACCCGAGCTCGTGCAGATCTACGAGAGGGTCGAGATGGTCTTCCCAAGGGAGTCGCTCCTGGTCCTCGACAGCCTCAACGGCCTCGCCGAGAAGTACAACATGCCGCTGGGCCGCATCCTCCAGACCATCCAAAAGGACCTGGTCGAGAACACGCTCACGAAGTTCATAGTCGTGCTCGAGGACGAGGGCCACTCGGACCTGGACTACCTTGTCGACGGCGTGGTCCGCTTAACCCGGCGCGAAATAGACGACCGCAGGATCCGCGAGATGCACATCGAGAAGCTGCGGGCCATCGAGGTCCACCAACCCAAGTACCTCATCACGCTTCACGGCGGGAAGTTCACGTACATACCCGAGTTCAGGGTCCGCTTCAAGGAGAAGGAGCGCCTGTGGGAGCCGGTCAAGGACGGCGAGGGCATGTTCTCGTCCGGCAGCCCGGACCTGGACAAGCTCCTCGGCGGGGGCTTCCCCCATGGCTCCAACGTGCTCGTGGACATGGTGGACAACCTGCCCGCGGAGACGCACATGCTCATAACCATCCCGCTCATGGCCAACTTCATCCGGCAGGGCCGGGCCGTCATGGTCATACCGTTCAACGAGATCTCCTCGGACGATTACATAGCGCTGGGCAAGGGCATCTTCAAAGGCGAGGACCCGTTCAAGCTCCTGCGGGTCGCCGAGAAGGTCTATTTCGAGAAGGCCCAGGACAAGCCGCACATCCTGACGCTGGGGTTCGAGGACGCGATCAAGGACTGGGAGAAGTGGCGCCGCGAGGCCGAGAGGCTCAAGGCCGAGACCAAAAAGCCCATGCTGGAGATCATCGCGCTGGAGACCTGGGAGGCCAGGGTCGGCGAGGAAGGATACAAGGCCTCCCTCAGCCTGTCGGCGGAGAAGGCCCGCAAGGAGGGCGACCTCATAGTTCGCGTCAGCAAGCCCGGCATCGAGAGCATGGCCAAGCGGGTCGCCAACCACAGCAACCAGCACATAAAGTTGCGCAGGGTGGACGGCGCGGTGGTCATCTACGGGGAGAGGCCGCACACGAGCATCTACGCCGTGGACGCCGAGAACAGCATGGACCATCTGGTGCTGAACCTGATACCGATAGTCTGAAATCGGGTCAACAAAAAAAGGTCCTCAGGCCTTCCTCAAGACCTTTTGGGACATCTTCTTGTGCCTCTGGGCCTCCTCCATGTCCGGCTTGAGGCCAATGGCCCTGTCGAAGCACTCGATCGCGTCCTTGTGCTTGCCCTGGAGCTGTAGCAAAAAGCCCTTGTTGTGCCAGGCGTACGGATAGTCCTTCTTCCTTTGGATTATCTGATTGTAGACCTGGATGGCCTCGTCCAGGCGGCCCAGCTCCCGGAGGACCACGCCCTTGTTGTTCAGGGCGCTGATGTTGTCGGGCTCGATTTTCACGGCGGTGTTGTAGCATTTGAGGGCCGACTCGAGCTTGCCGAGCTTGTGGTAGGCCTTGCCCTTGTTGAACCAGGCCCTTCCGTAGATCGGGTCTATCTCGAGGGCCTTCTCGTAATATTTTATGGCGGATGTGAACTTGTTGAGCTTGGCGTATGCCACGCCCAGGTTGTTCCAGGCGATCGCGTATTCCGGGTTTATCTCGGTGGCCTTGAGATACAATGTCACGGCCTGCTCGATGCCGCCCTCCAAAAGCAGCAGGTCCGCTTCGACGGTCAGATGGATCTCGTCAATCTCCTCCTTGGGTGGTGCGGCGCCCTTGTCCTCGGTGTCGTCCACCTCTTCCGCCTCGATGTCCTCCTCGTCCGTCGGCGGCTTGCCGTTGCCCGGAGGAGGGGTGCCCTCGGTCGGGGGGTCGCCGTCGTCGGCGGTCCCAGGCTTGACGACCTTCTTGAGCTTGAGCTTCCTCTCCATCGATACTATCCCCCGGGCCTAGGTCCGGTCCCCTCTTTGCCGGCCCTGTATCTCTTCCCTGAGCGCCCTGGCCTCCTCATAGTCCGGGTCCATCTCCAGGGCCATGTCGACGAACCTGAGGGCCTTGTCGGGCTTTCCCATATCGTACAGGCAGCGCGCCTTCCCGAACCACGCCACCTCGTACCTGGGGTCGACCCCGAGCGCTCCATCAAAGGAATGTATTGCTTCCTTATATCTTTTAAGGGAGGAAAGGGCAAGACCGAGCTCGCACCAGGAAAGCTCGTTCCTCGGGTCCAGATCCAGGGCCTCCTGGGCGGCCCCGAGTGCCTCCTTGGCATTCCCCGAGCCCCGCAGCAGCGTCGCCTTCAGCAGCAGGGCCTCGACCTTCTTGCCGACGGCGTCCTCCTTCTCGAGGGCCTTCAGCGACAGGGCCTTGTCGACGGCCTCCAGGGCCCCCTCGTCGTTGCCGTCGGCGGACCGGGCCCTTGCGAGCTCGAGCCATGTGTCCGGGACCTCGGGCGCCTGCTTGGCAGCCTGGGACAGGACCTTGACCGCCTTGTCGGTCCTCCCGGCAGCCATGTAAGCCCTGCCGACATCGAGCCACAGCATCGGGTCCTTGGGCGAGGCCTCCAGGGCCTTGACGAAGGTCGAGAGCGCCTTGTCGGCCTTTCCCATGGCCAAAAACGCCTTCGCCTTGCCGGCCAGGGCCCGGGCATCCCCGGGCCTGTCCTCGAGTTCCTTGTCGAAGACCTTCAGGGCCTCGTCGGGCCGCAAGAGCTCGATGAGGTACTCTCCCTTCTCGAGGGGATAGATGCGGTCCCGCGGGAAGGCCGAGCCCTCCACGTCGAAGCTCTTCAGGGCCTCCTCCTGGCATTCCACGGCCTCCTCCTCGCGGCCGAGGTGGTCGAGCAGCTCGGCCTTCTCGACCCAGGCCTCGCGGAAGTCCGGGTTGAGCTCTATGGCCTTGTCGAGGCACTCCATGGCCTCGTCGAGCCGGCCCAGGGACACCAGGGTCTCGGCCTTGGCCAGCCAGGTGTGGTCGTAGTTGGGGTTCAGCTCGAGGCTCTTGTCCATGAGCTTGAGGCCCTCCTCGTGCTTGCCGGTCTTGTGCAGGGCCGTGCCCTTGGCGTACCACGCGTAGTCGAACTTCTTGTTGACGGCCAGGGCCTTGTCGTGCCACTGGAGGGACTCCTCCCACTTGCCCATCTTCATGAGGGCGTTGCCGATGTTGTTCAGCGCTATGTCGTAGTCCGGGAGGAACTCCAATGCCTCCTCGTAGAACTGGATCGATGTCGTGTACCGGCGCAGGTTGTACTCGGCGTTGCCGCGGTTGTTCCACAATATCTCGTCGTTGGGGTCCAGCTTGATGGCCTCGTCGTAGCAGACGATGGCGTCATCGAGCAGGTTCAGCGACTGGAGCGTGTAGCCCTTGTTGTACCAGGCGGGCTTGTACTTCTTGTTGATGTCCAGGGCCTTGTTGTAGTACTGGATCGCCTCCTCGTAGCGGCCCATGGAGAAGAGGATGTAGCCCATGTTGTTCCAGAGCTCCTCGTCGTCCTCTATCTCGAGCAGGGCCTTGTCGTAGCAGTCGAAGGCCTCCTCGTAGTGCCCCATTGTGAAGAGGATGTTGCCCAGCGAGATGCGGACCTGGCTGAAGTCCGGGTCCAGCTCCACGGCCTTCTTGTAGGCCTGGACGGCCCGCTTGCCCTTACCCAAGGATTCGAGCACCAGCCCCTTGCAGTAGTTCAGCTTGCCGTTGTCGGGATAGAGCGCCGTGGCCTCCTCGAAGAGCCTCAAGGCGTCCTTGGCGTGGTCCGTCTGAAGGAGGGTCTGCGTGATGTCCACCAATGTCCCTTCGTCGTCGGCGTTGATGGCCAGTCCGTTCTTGTAGGACTGCAAGGCCTCGTCCACCTGGTCCAAAAAGCACAGGGTGTTGCCCTTGTTGTACCACGCTACGAAGTAGGTGTTGTCCAGCTCCGTGGCCTTGTCGTAGTACTGGAGCGCCTCGTCGTGCCTGCCCATGCGGTCCAGTATGACGGCCTTGTTGTTCCACAAGACCGCGTTCTCGGGCTTTTCCGTGAGGCGGTGGTCGAAGTAGGCCAAAAGGTTCTCGAACTCATCGTCGGTCAGGGCCTCCTCGCCGTCCGTGAGGGCCGCAAGCAGCTTCTCGGAAAGGTCCTCATCGACCACGGCCGCGTCCCCCGCTCCTGCGACGCTTCTTGCGCATCCAGTCGAGCTTGCCCAGCTGTGAGGGCTTGAAGATGCCGGCCTCGGTTATGAAGGCCTTGACGTAGTTGTGGGGGGTCACATCGAAGGCCGGGTTGAGGGCCCGGGTCCCCTCCGGGGCTATGGCCTTCCCGCCGACGAACAGGACCTCGTCTTGGCCCCGCTCCTCGATGGGGATGCCCGTTCCGTCCTTTGTGTTGGGGTCGAATGTGCTTATGGGCGCCGCGACGTAGAACGGGACGCCGCAGGCCTTGGCCACGACGGCCTTCTCGAATGTGCCGATCTTGTTGGCGAAGTCCCCGCTGGCCGTGATGCGGTCGGCGCCCGTGATGACCATGTCGACCTCGCCTACGGACATGTAGTGCCCGGCGGCGTTGTCGGCGATGAGCGCGTGCGGGATGCCCTCTTGCTTCAGCTCCCAGGCAGTGAGCTTGGCGCCCTGGAGCCGGGGCCTCGTCTCGTCGACAAAGACGAAAATCTTCTTTCCGGCCCTGTGGGCCACCCGCATGGGGGCCAATGCCGTGCCGTAGTCCACCGTGGCCAGGGCCCCGGCGTTGCAGTGGGTCAGGATGCGGGCGCCGTCCTTGATGAGCCTGGCCCCGTTCTCGCCGATCCTCCTGCAGCGGTCTACGAGGTCCTCGACGAAGCCCTTGGCGGCCTTTACCGGGTCCTGCCCGGCCTTCAAGGCGTTCTCGACGAGGGAAATGCCGAAGAATAGATCGTTGGCCGTGGGCCTCGTGGCCCCGAGGACCTGGGCCACCTCCTTCATGTCCCGCCGCTGCTCGTAGGCCTGGGCCATGCCCAGCGCGCCTGCGGCGCCGATGGCGGGTGCCCCGCGGACGACCATGTCCTTGATGGCGAAGGCAACGTCCCGGTAGTCCTTGGCGTTGAAGAACTCGAGCTTTTCGGGGAGGGCCCTCTGGTCTATGAACTTGACGATGCCGGCCTCGTACCACAGGGCCCAGATGTCCTTGGTCCCTTCCTTGGTTATGACCTTCACTGCCATACCTCCTTTGAGGTCTTGCCGGGTCCGTCAGGCCGATATTAAGATGGTATCTTTAAAATGTTTGGTCATTTTTTGTTCTTTTTCTTCTTCTTCGTGGGGGCCTTCTTGGCCTCGGCCCTGGCCGCCTCGAGGAGCGCCTCGAAATCCTTTGGTAACGTTTCGAGGTCCCTGGTCACCATGAAGAGCCCGGCCCCGTCGATGAAGATGGTGCCCTTGCCCGAGGCCTTCAGCGCCCTTGCGACCTCCATGGCCTCCTCGAAGCTGCCGTGCAATAGTTTGGAGCTGAAGACGCTCACGCCCGGCGGCGGGGTTTCAACGCAAAGGTAGAGCGTCACGAGCTTGTCCGGATGGGTCTGCTGGGCCAGCCAATGTAAGGGGAGGAAACGCGACGGCCCCTTTATGCCGATGACAATGCTCGTCTTTCGGACCGGGTCGTAGTCCGTGACCTCGACGATGTCGCCCTCCCTCATGTTGCACAGGACCGAGTCGGCCGACAGGAGGAAGCCCCGGACCAGCCTGTGGCCGATGCTGCCGGTGAGGCCCGGCTCCTTGGAGCCCAGGGTCCGGGCCTCGTGGACCAGCTTCAGGGCCAGGGGGTTCCGTATGGGCTCCCGGCTGGCGAAAAACGTGCTGCCAAGGATTGAGCCGGGATCGAACATCGTTCACCTGACCTGTTCATAATGAGAAATAAGTTACTATTGAACTCGAGTACGGTGTCCCAGATAACATTTTTATTGCCTGTTCGACATGGAGGTCGGGTTCTATGCCGCCAAGGACATTGAAGAGCAAGTTGTTAGGAACTCTCACATACGAGAAGGAGCTCGACTGGTGGTCCGCGAAATTCCAGTTCGGGAAGGGCCACAAGGTGGATGTCAACATCAACAATATCGAGGGCATAGAGAGGGCCCTCACAGCTATCGAAAAGAAGATCGAGATCATCCGTCGTGACGAGCCCCAGTTCCGGGATTACGCCGCCAAGAAGCTGTTGAAGCTGGCCAACGAGTGGAGCGAAGGCGAGAAGGTGACGAAGAAGGACTTCGTCTCGCGAATGCGCCTTAACACCATAGCGTTCTGTAACGACCTTTCCATCGGATTGTACTATGACGACGGGGGCCTGTTCTTGGGCCACACGATCACGGTGGACATCGACAAGAACGGAAAGTGCACCAGGGCCGAGATACACGGATGAACGTGAACAGGTCCTATCTCGTTCGTATTTGGATGTTGCTTCTGTTCAATCTAACTGTTACTTCGAATATGAGACGTTCGTCTGAGGACTGAGTTTATCGAAAGATACTTGAGACCTCTGCTTCATTCTATCAATGATGTCCGAGGAAAGAAAAATTAAGAGTTGGCGCTCACATGAGATTCGGATAATTGCGGGGTCCATTACTTTTTTTGTGATATTCATCATATTGTTCGTAATTTTCTCCCCAGGGATCACCTACGGGTTTTACACATCCCCGGATGATATCGAGTTCACCGTGTCCTCTACCAAGACCGTCCTATCCGTCAACGAAACCGAATTCCCAGTGACCTTTGTTCTACACAACAAAAGATCATATCCTGTCTGCGTGGACAAAAGATTTGAGCTCGGAAATAACATTTATCTATCTTTTACTTTTCGATTCAATCGTTCAGATGGCAATCACACAATTGGGAAACTGTTCCTTAATTATCCTCCGGTCAAGCGCGGTTCTCCTGAAAAGGAGTGGTTGGTCAAGGACAAGAGATACACCGTGAACCTCGCAAAGTACACGGGCTGGTATGGGATAAATGACACAAAATACAATTTTTCATGGAACCAGATTGGTAACTATAGCCTAACTGCTAGATACTCTTCCCCAGAACTCGGGATATGGATTTGGCCAAGTGTGACGGATCGTATGACGTTCAGCATCGCCTAAGATGGGAACCACTAGGTCCACTCAGAGCGCAGGCAAAGATATTTTACCATAGTGTCCCGTACCTAAACTCATGGCTTTTGAGATATACATCGTCGACAACGCCCCGATGACGGACATCGTCGACCCCGAGCTCGTCGCGCTCCACTTCATGGAGGATATCGGCTACATAATGAAGCACTACGACCCCAAGACCCCGGCCGAGTCCGTGAAGAAGTCCGTGCCCTACAAGATGTTCCTGGACTGCTTCCTTCGGCACCAGGACAAGGACTGGCGCGTCGAAGAGCTCGGCGGGAGGCTCAAGACCAGCATCCCGACCATATACCGCCATCTGGCAAAGCTGCAGGCCCTGGGCATCCTCGACGAGGATGACTCCGATGGCGGCAAGGTCTTCCACCTTAGGCACTACAGCTTCCCGCTGGCCTGGAAGATAACCGAGGCCAATGTGGAGTCGGCCCTGGCCAGGTACAGGATCGTGGTCGAGTTCATACAATCGACGCTCAAGAAGGTCGAGAAGGACCGCGAGCCAGGCCCTGTTTCAGGGGCCCCGAAGAACTTCGCGCTGCGTATCCGGAGCGGCCGCTACGAGCTCGGCGGCGAGCTCGCCGACCTTCTGCTGAAGCTCCTGCTGGACATGGACTACCTGGCGGAGCAGGGGCCCGGCGAGGATGACCCGCACAGGAACATAGCATTCAGGATGTTCCGGGAGTGCTTCCTAGACAGGCCGGACCGCTTCTGGGACGTGGACGAGCTCAAGGCCAAGCTGGACACCACGAGGCCGACCATCTATCGCCACCTGAACAGGCTCGAGGCCATGGGGCTCATGGAGAGGAAGGCCGTGGGCGAGACCATACCGCCCAAGAGGGCCCACAGGATCAGGTACGGCAACCTGGGCAGGGCCTGGAGCTTCGTCGAGGAGTACGCCAAGGTGGCCATGCAAGGCTACAGGCTGACCGTGGACCATCTCGATGGGCTGGTCCGAAAGGACACGGCCGAGGGCTGGCACGAGAAAGAAGAGGAACCGGCGCCCGAGGCCGAGGAGGAGCCCCCGGCCAAGGTGGCCCCCCTGAAGGGCAAGGCCAGGAAGGGCCGCAAATAATATCTATCAATTACTATCTTTACAATGGTACAAGGTAGGGGGATATGATATGAAGCAGAAGAACAACCTCCATCTCACGGAAGGCTCGACCTACAAGATAACCTCCCTGGGCACGAAGGACGACCCCGAGATCACGAGCGGGACCTTCAAGGGCTACTCCGTCGTGGGCAACATAGAAGCCATCTGCATGGAGCTCGACAAGTCCCACAAGGGCCTCACGGGGAAGATCAGGATCGTCCCGACCCACATGGTGATGTACATCGACATCGTCAAGGCCAAGGAGGCCACCGAGGAGAAGAAGCCCGAGGAATCGGTCTTCTACAGGTAGGCCCCAACAGACCATGCCACTGCCCAAGAAGGACAGCCTCGAGCTCAGGATCATGGAGCTTGTCAGGGACCACTATCCGATAACCCGAGACGAGCTCAAGCGCCGTCTGGGGGTCTCGGACGCGAAGCTCGACCTGGCCCTGAAGAGGATGGTGCAGCAGGGCATAATCGAATATGACGTTCTGCCCGACAAGGTCTACATCCGGCTCAACGTCATCCCGACCGGGCACAAGGCCAGGAAGGAGCATAAGAGGGCCCAGGGGAAGGAGGAGCGGGCGAGGGGCAAGATGGATGACTATTCCTATATGTGAGGACAATAAGTATACCTGAGGAGGGTCCCGGATGGCCAGGCACCACCACTCGTACCATCATTCGCATTACCACCACCACGGCGGAGGGGTCCGCCTGGTGCCGGGCACCATGGGGTTCACGTTCCAGATGTTCTTCCTGATGGGGATGTTCTTCTTCATAGGGGTCCTGATGCTCGTGGTGACCTCATGGGCCTTCGGAACGTGCACCCTAGTCGTGGGAGCATTGTTCATTGTCTTGGCGGTCGTTATCCTTTTAGTGGCCATCTGGAGCTGGAAGGTCATGAAGGCCGGAGGACCCCCGCAGCAGCCCTACATACAGCAGGGCCAGTACTATCAGCAACCGGGCCAGCCGCCCTACTACCAGCCGCCGCCCCCCCAGCAGCCGTATTACCAGCAACCTCCTCCGCCAGGGGCCCCACCTCAGTATCCGCCGCCCTATTAGCCCATCTCGGTTGGTAGATAAACTTTTATTAACGAGTAGCCCTCTTTAGTGTGGTCAGAAGCGGGCCAAAGGCCGCCTGACCCCTATTCAAACGGTGAGGAAATGGTCGTTAAGGAAAGGATCGTCGTCGACCTGATATTCAACGATATCAATACCTGCGTCCAGACGGTCAAGGCGTGGTTCGTCGACAAGGGATACAAGAAGATCATCGCCAGGAACCCGGACCGTTGGTCCACGGCCGTAATCCTCGACATTGCCAGGGGCGGCCTCATGTCGAAGACCACCGTCCAGGCGACATTCAAGTCCCATGGCGGCGGCAACTCCATCATGATAGAGTACGTGGCCTCCAACGACGGCTCCGGCCTCAGCGGCAAGCCCGCAAAGAGCATGGCGCCGGACCCCAAGGACAAGGCCTACGAGGCCCTGGCCATGGAGCTGTCCAAGTTCGTCAAGACCACCTGGAAGCGCGGCGGAGGCCCCGGATTGGCGGCCCCACCGGCACCGTCGACGATGTACCAGACATCCACACCGTCCTATTCGAGCCCGGCCCAGCAGCAGTACGGCAGCAACGATGCCCAGCAATATCCGCAGTATGGGACCTACCAGGAGCAGCCCCAGACGGGCTACGACACCTCCGGCGGTTATGCGCAGCAGGAACAGCAGACATCTCAGGAATACCAGCAGGAGCAACCCGTAGAACAGGCCCCCGAGGCCCAGCCGGCCGAGACATACCCGAAGCCCGCGGCCGAGGGCCCGATGAGCGACGAGGAGGTCGCGGTCCTGGAGACAGAGCTCGCCAGGGAGGAGGCCGAGGAGAAGGCGGCACAGCAGGTCACGCCGCCCGCAGTGGTCCCCGGGCCGGAGCCCGATGTCGAGCTTCCGACGCCCAAGCCCATCATGTTCGACTCTGCCGAGATCACGCCGCCCGTCGTGGAGGAGACGGCCTACTCGGGGCCCCCAGCAGCGGTTGCCCCCGAACCCGAGGTCCAGCCACCGCCCGAGCCTATAACTCCCGAGCCGATCCTCGAGCCCAAGCCCGAGATCGCGCCTGTCACGCCGGAGCCCGTTCCCGAGGCCCAGCATGCACCGGTCCAGCCCGCGGCCACCCCGACAGAGACATTCTGTCCGGGTTGCAGCAAAAAGACCAAGCCCAAGTGGAAGACCTGCCCCTACTGCGAGCACGACCTGTCGGGGACCAAGACCGCCGAGCCGGCCCTGGCCGTTGAAACGCCCAAGACCGAGCCCACGGCCCAGCCGGTCGCTGTGGCCCCCGTCGAGCAGGCCCAGTCGGCAATACCACACCACGAGCACACCGTCGGCGATGTCACGGCCACATGTCCTGCGTGCCCTACCTGCGGCCAGCCCCCGACCTGGATAGATGACTACAAGAGATACTACTGCTACACCTGCCAGAAGTATCTCTAAGGAGACGGATTATAGATTAGTACAACCGTCCAGATGTTCATGATGCAACAATCTTACACTGAGGATTATATAGATAGGTATTTCATTCGAGCGATGGTTAGTTCGGCCCGGTCCCCAGTAGACCCGCCGAAGGCATTCATCGACACCATGGAAGTGGGTCCATGTCCCTTCGAATGGCAAGAGAAACCATTGTGCTTGCCCTAGTGATCGCCCTGCTCCTACCGGGAGCATCCGTTACCCCTGCCGAGCCGTCACGCACCATCGAGGAAACGCAAATATTATACGTTTCGTCAAGGGCGTCGGACGCGGAGCCCGCGAACAACGACCTTTCCGGGGCAACGACCTTCGCGAAAGGGGAGCTCGTCCACGGCAGCCTCATGGTCACTGCCCCGGACGATTTCATCGACTGGTATAAATACGATGCCCCCTCGAAATCCGTCGTGAACGTGACGCTTTACCAATACGAGTACAACCCCAACAACCGCTCGGAGTACAACCTCCAGCTCGTCATCGGCTATTTCTACGAGGGGCGCCTGCTGTGGGCGGACATCGCGACCACCGAGAACCAGTGGGAGATGGTAACGGCCCTTGCCTATTCTGCGACGGAGTTCTACATCGTCGTTGTCGTGAACACCACAGCCGACGGCAATAATCCGAACACCAGGCCCGTCAATTACAGCCTGGGCCTGGGCGAGAAGGCGCCCACCTCCATCATGAGGGATGTTGCCCTGTGGGATTACCTGGACCTGGAGGGGGGCTACAGGTCGGCATCCTGGTTTGTCGTTACCCCGCCCCCGGCCCCGGACGAATGGCTCGAGGCCGCGGTATGGGTCCCGTGGTCTGGGGACTACGACATCCTCGTCTACAATGGCTGGCAATACGACAAGGGTCGGCTACAGCCCATCAACATCTCAAAGCAGAGGGGCACCGGGAACGTCGAGTACCTGACCTTCGCCGGGGCGGAGGGGCCATTCTATATAAAGGTCGTATCCAGGACGGGGAATGGCTGGTTCGCGCTCCAGCTTAAGACCCTAGGCGATACCAGGGACTTCAACAACCAGAGGGGCAACGCGAAGGAGGTCACGGACAACGAACCGTTGCACGGGTCCCTGGACCAGGGGGTCGACCACTACGATTGGTTCAAGGTCAAGATGAGCCAGGGGGAGGTCATCCCGAAGATAAGGTTCGAGATCGACAAGGGGGTCTGGGGGGTCTACAACCTCTCTGTCTTCGACGAAAGCAATAACTATATCGCGGGGGCCTACAACACGGGCACGGGTGGGTTCCCGACCGATGTCAATCCCACGACCATAGGAATGAACCTTAGAAACCTTGCGGCGGCATATGACGGGTACTACTACGCAGTCCTAAGGGCCCTGACAGGCTCTGCTGGCTTGGGTGACCCAAACAACTTCGATCCGGTCTCGTGCGATTACTATCTCACCTTCACGCTGCCCAACGACCCGCCCAAGGTCAAGGCCGGTATCCCTTCAATAGTAATGGACGAGGACATCACATACACGGGCCTCGACCTGCGCCAGTACTTCGAGGACCCGGACGGGGACAATCTCACATACTCCCTGGGCCTGCCCACGGACCATCTCAAGGTCTCGTTCAATAAGGTCACATGGGCGGTGACCATCACCCCGGACCTCGACTGGGTCGGCGAGGAGACGGTCGTCATAAGGGCCACGGACAACGGCCCTGACCGCAAGTTCGTGGAGGCATCCATGTCGGTCACCGTGAAACCGGTCAACGACCCGCCAGCAATGATCCCGAACAGGGCCATCGGGTCTCTCGTCCTTTACGAGAATGAGTCGGCCCAGACCACCGGGATGGGTACCGTCTTCATGGACCCGGACAACGACCCCAACAGGCCCCTCATCTATAACATCTCGCCCGTGAGGGAATCCGTGACGCCCCCCGGGGCCCACATCCCGCTGCCCAAGTACAACGGGACCACGGACGCCTTCGTGGTCGAGCCCATCGATTATTTGTTCGGCAATGCCACATTCAAAGTACAGGCCGACGATGGGAACGGGACCCCGGCCGCCCTGTTGCCGAGCACGACCTTCAACGTCACCATCCTTCACAGGAACCATCTCCCAGCCCTCAAGGCCGGGGTCAAGGAGCCGGTGTCCCTCAAGATCGAGGAAGGCGAATACAATGACACCTACGCCGTATGGGACTTCGTCGAGGACCGGGACACGGATTATGCGGACGACGATCTGACCTTCGGCGTGTCGGGCCAGGTAACCCTGGGCGTGGCCATCGCGCCCGACGGGAGGATCCAGCTCGACGCGAGGAAGGAGTACTATCCGGGCCAGAACTACCAGGAGGAGGTCCTCATCAAGGTCACGGACCTCTTCGGGGCGTCCCTGACGCTCAACCTCTCGGTGACCATAGTGCCCGTCGACGACCCACCGGAGCTGGTCACGGCGAGCCCGGTGACCGGCACCGCGGTCCAGGTCCCGGAGGGCTCCAGAAAGGAGTTCAAGGTCATCGTGAGGGACCCGGACACTCCCCATTCGGCCTTCAACTATTCGTGGTACTTCGACAGCGCCCCTATCACGGGCGAGAACAAGTCGTTGTATGCCTACTTGACCGA
>Ga0315288_10002835_pt1 | contig 22251 bp, 19 predicted proteins | sample YL17G11_20_MG_FD_203454 | JGI IMG/M metagenome (GOLD analysis project Ga0315288, IMG submission 203454) | Sediment microbial communities from Yellowstone Lake, YNP, Wyoming, USA - YL17G11_20 | ecosystem: Environmental > Aquatic > Freshwater > Lake > Sediment | place: USA: Wyoming | collected...
CGGCGTCGGTCAGATTGACAACGTCTCTGCTCAGAGCCACAGCGATGCCCTGGCCAGGCTCCTTCTTCGCGCTCCAGATGATGGCGCGGATCAGGAGCGAGTACCAGGTCTCCCACCAGGCATCGCCGACCGTGCCATACGCGTCCCAGCGGATATACGGCGCGAGGCCGTAGTTCTCGTAGCCGAAGGCGACGACGCGGCCCTCGCCCACCTGGCGGATGGCGACGACCGGGTCGCCGGCCGCGGTGGCGAGCAGGGAGGCGCCTTCGGCGAAGCGGTACCTGCGGTGGCGGAGGTGGTCGGCGGGGAAAGTCTCGAGGGGCACGCCGTCGGTGATGAAGTGCGCCGCTCCCCCCTGCCAGGCGCCCGCGAACGCGCTCCATGCCTGGGGATGGACGGCGTCGTCAACCGAGTCGCTGGTGGGCATCAGTGGGGAGAGATCGGCGAGACCCCCGCCGCCGGGGCCGGCGAGCGGGCCCACGATCACCAGGCCCATGCCCTCGCGCACGCGGCGGAGGATAGCATCTCTCACGGTCTGCGGCAGATGGCCCCAGCCCAGGATGCCGTGCATGACCATGACGTCCCAGCGCTTGTCGCCGGTGACGTCATCCTCTAGGTACTGGTATGTCAGGCTGTAATCCAGCGCGCCGTCGGCGGTGCGCTCCGAGCGCGCGCCGTAGGCCTCACCGAACGACATGGTCCACTTGTTCACATCCCAGGCGGGATCGATGGTGACCGCGTCGACGCCCATGGAGAGGCGCTGCATGAGCTCGACGAGGGTGCGGCCTTCCATCACGCTGGGGATGGCGAACACGGAGACCGCGCCGCCCGTGTAGGGGTCGGCCCAGTCGATGTGGGGCGTTGCGAGTTCGGTCGTGTAGGTGATGTCGAGGCGGCCTTCGCCGGCGTAGTGGCGGCGGCCCATGCCCAGCATGGGCTCCTCGGACTCGCTTGACTCGGCCGCGCAGCAGAAGGCGATGAGGGACAGCAGGAAGATGACCTCGACCAGCATGGCAAGCCTCCTGATCCGTGAATGACCGGGGCAAGTCCCAGCCCAACGATTTAGGCGCGGCTTCGACACTGAAGGGCCGAAGCAACAGACGCACCGGGCGATGCCGAGCAACCGCTATTCCGCGTAGCCGAGCAGCGTGGCCATGGTGTCGCCGAAGACGAGCTGCTGGAGGTCGGGGCGGAGGTTGATGGCGTCCATGGTGCGCTGGAAGTCGTTCATCACGTCCTCGATCAGCTCGATGGCGACGTCGGAGCCGAAGATCATCTTCGCCCATGCGTGGCGGCCCTGCGGGTCGCGGTACTGGCTGGTCTCAGTCCACCAGAGGAGCTGATCGAAGAACTGGGGCGGCTTCGCCTTCAGGCTGGAGCCGCTGAGGTCGAAGTACAGGTTGGGGTTCCAGCGGCAGATCATGGCGGCTTCCTCGTACCACGGGTTGCCGAAGTGCGCGCCGATGATGTTGAGGGTGGGGAAGGCGCGGGCGATGGTGTCGAGGTAGACCGGCCGGTGGCGGTCGTTGTTCACGTCGTACCTGCCGTCGAGAGGGGTGCGGGCGACGATGCCGAGGTGGAAGAGGCAGACCATGCCGAGCTCCTCGGCGGCCCGGTAGATGGGGTAGAAGGCCTTATCGTCATAGCGGGCGGGAGGGCGGATCATCTTGAGCCCCTTGAAGCCCTGTTGGTGGAGGTCGCGCACTTCCTGCGGCCCCACTTCGCCCAGCGGGATGAACCCGAACCCAACGATGACGTCCGGGTACTTGGCCATCGCCTGGGCGACGAGCTTGTTGCCGTCCTTGAAGTCGAGCCAGAGGGCGCCGTTGAGGCAGACCTTGTCGAAGCCGAGCCGCTTCTCTTCCTCGACCAGGCGGTCAACGTAGCCCTCGGCGGTGTCGTAGTGGACGTGAGCGTCAATTCGCATCTTGGTCTCCTCAGTCACCAGGGTCATTGCATGATCGAGCCAGATGGGCCGCCATTCGTCGTCTGGCCGTCAGACCGATGTGGGAGCCTCGTCCTCGAGGCGATCTCCTCGCCGAGTCGCCCGGAGGACCGGGCTCCCACAGGATGCTTCTCCCCAGCAAGTGGCGGTGATGGCGATAGGGCAAAGACCCTGCCTCAGTCACACTGGGCGGTCTACAGGTTCCAGATAGGGGACAGCGTCCCTTCACCGGGGGGTCAGGATCGCGTACCAATTGTGGAATAGGGCCTATAAGGGAATTGTGAGGGGCCAGGCACATTGCATCTGCACCGGAGGGCAGAGCTATGCGCAGGCATCGGCACATGGTGAGCGTCGTCGAGAGTCACTCGACCGGGCGGACCAGCAGGGCGGTCCGCTGGCATTCGGTGCGAGTGCATCACGAGGATGTGTGGGACTGGTGCGCTCATCATGAAGAAGTGACCAGGCATTTGCAGGCGAGGCGGCTGTTGAGGCCGCGAAGCGCGATGGGGTTGCAGCCCGCGCGGTAGGTAGCTTCAACAGGAAGCGGCTTCGCCGCGTGGCACAGGTTACGAACAGAGGGGCTTCGTAGGGCGTGAGTACCGAAGCAACGGCAGTACCGAGGCTGAAGATGATCGGTTGGTGGTGCGCGAGCATTTCATTCTGGTGTGCTGCGGGGCTGCTCGCGGTGGTGGGCGCGGTGCAGGCGGTTGCGGCGCGGCGCGAGGCGCGGCAGTCGGAGCCCCCGGCGCCGCAGCAGGTGGGTGAGGCCGCGGGGTAGCGGCTCGGCGAAGCAGCGGAAGGCGTCCGCAAGCGGACGCCGGCTCTCCGGTATGGATTCTTCGCTCTCGCGCTGCCCTGTCGGGCAGTTGCTCGGCTCAGAATGACAACAGAGCGGGCACCCATCGTTCCGCTTCGCATGCGTGGACTCGAAGGTGCCCCCACGCGTTGTGCTTCATATCCCCTGTGCCTCCGCACTCATCCTCGGCGTTTTCTTGTCGGTCACCTGTGGATATGTTACTATGACCGTCGCGGCTTGGGAGAGGTGGCCGAGCGGTCGAAGGCAACCGCCTGCTAAGCGGTTACGGGGCTAAAAACTCCGTCCCGGGTTCGAATCCCGGCCTCTCCGCCAGAGATTCTTCCCCGCAGTTCATCAGCAGACCCGCAGATCCGTGCCGATTCGCGCTGGTCACAGAGCACTCCCGCCCTCGCCGAACAACGGCAGGAGTATGCCATCGAGGGACACGCAACATCGGCTGCGGACTGGAGTATGATGGATGATGGAGAGCTAGGGGCGGAGGCGCGGTCGATCTGTACGAGGTCGGAGAGCCCCTTCGGTTGTCACTGGGGTTCATTTGTGGTAAGATACTCGTGCCGACGGAGGCGCGGCGATCACGTGGGACCTTGCGTCTATATCAATGGAGGGTTCGTCCCCAAATCTGAGGCCAAAGTCTCGGTTTTCGATCGCGGATTCCTGTACGGCGATGGCCTGTTCGAGGGGATCCGCTCGTACCAGGGCCGGGTCTTCCGCCTGGATCAGCACATGGACCGGCTGTTCCGGGGCGCGAAGGCCATCATGCTGGAGCCGCCGATCAGCCCGGAGGAACTCAAGGATATCATCCGGGAGGGTGTGCGGCGCAGCGGGAACGGCGACGCCTACATCCGCGTGGTGGTGAGCCGGGGTGAAGGCGATCTCGGTCTGGACCCGCGGAACTGCCATACGCCTCCCACGCTGGTCGTGATCTTCGACACCATCCGGCTGTACCCGAAGGAGGTGTACGAGCGCGGCCTGGAGATGATCTCCTGCGTCACGCGGCGGAACCAACCGTCGGCGCTGAACCCCCAGGTGAAGTCGCTGAACTACCTCAACAACATCCTGGCAAAGATCGAGGTAGGCAGGGCGGGCGCGCACGAGGGGCTGATGCTGAACCAGCAGGGGTACGTAACGGAGGCCACCGGCGACAACGTGTTCGTTTGTCGGAACGGAGAGATCAGGACACCGCCGACGCATTCGGGTATCCTTGAGGGGGTGACCCGGCAGGTGGTGATCGAGTTGGCGGCGGAGATGGGGCTGCCGCTGCGAGAAGAGAACTTGACGTTGTATGACGTGTACTCGGCCGATGAGTGCTTCTTGACCGGCACGGCGGCGGAGATCGTCCCGGTATCGAGAGTGGACGGCCGAGAGATCGGGGATGGACGGCCAGGGCCGGTGACGAAGCGGCTTACGGCGCGCTTCAAGGAGGTGACTGTCACCGACGGCGTTCCGGCCAACTAGGGGGCTCATGGGGCTCCCGGGGATGGCGCGTCCAGCGCGGACGAGAGTTGCTGCAGCGGGGCACAGGGCAGTCGCCCCGAAAGGAGGTATCGATGGCGGACGGCGAGATACTACAGCGTTTTACACCGCCTGCCATCCGCGTGGTCCAGTACGCGAAAGAGGAAGCGCGACGCTTCCGTGGCAATACCGTCGGAACCGAGCACGTTCTGCTGGGGCTGATCCGGGAGCAAGACGGGGTGGCGGCGAGGGTTTTGGAGCGGCTGGGCGTCAGCCTGGGCCGCGCGCAGAATGAGATCCGTCGCCAGATGGAGGCGATGGATGCCCGCGCCCCCGGTCAGGGTTCTCGCAGTTGGAGCGCCGGGGCGCGGCGCGTGCTGGAGCTAGCGCTGGATGAAGCGCGGGAACTGAACCCGAAGCTCGGCTTGCCCAACTTCGTGGATACGGAGCACCTGCTGCTTGGCCTGGTTCGCGAGACCGATACCACAGCCGTGCGGGTATTGCGCGCGCTTGGCGTTGATCTGGACCAGGTTCGCCGTGAAGTCATCAAGCTGCTGGGTGGGACCACCGCGGTGACACAGACGGGCCGGACCCGGTCGAGCACGCCGGTTCTCGACGCGTTCGGGCGGGATCTTTCGAAGCTGGCAGTGGAGGACAAGCTCGATCCGGTGATCGGCCGGCACAAGGAGATCCAGCGGGTCATCCAGATCCTCAGCCGGCGCACGAAGAACAACCCCTGCCTGATCGGCGAGCCCGGGGTGGGGAAGACGGCGATCGCCGAGGGGCTGGCCCAGCGGATCATCAAGAAAGACGTGCCCGAGGCGCTGTATGAGAAGCGCGTGATCGCGCTCGACCTCGCGGGATTGGTGGCCGGCACGAAGTACCGGGGTGAGTTCGAGGAGCGCATGAAGCGGGTGACGGACGAGATCCGCAAGGCGGCCGGCGAGATCATCCTCTTCATTGACGAGCTGCACACGCTGATCGGGGCGGGCGCGGCCGAGGGCGCGATCGACGCCTCCAATATCCTCAAGCCCGCGCTGGCGCGGGGCGAGCTGCAGTGCATCGGCGCGACCACGCTGAGCGAGTTCAGGAAGTACGTCGAGAAGGACCCCGCGCTGGAGCGGCGCTTCCAGCCGGTGATGGTGGGGGAGCCTACGGTTGACGAGACGGTGGAGATCCTGCGTGGCCTGCGCGCTCGCTATGAGGCGCACCACCGCGTTCGCATTGACGACGCGGCGCTGGTCGCGTCGGCCCGGCTGTCATCCCGCTACATCGCCGACCGCTTCCTGCCGGACAAGGCGATCGACGTGATGGACGAGGCGGCCTCCAGGGTGCGGCTGCAGATCAGCGAGCCGCCCGAGGAAGTGAAGCGGCTGCGCCAGGCGCTCGACACAGTCTCGCGCGAGCTGCAGAAAGTGGTGAGCGTGAGCCCGCTGGAGCGGGACGAGCGCGACTTCGAGCGGGGGGTGCAGCTCCGCGACCAGCGGCACCGGATGCGGGAGGAGCTAGCCACGCTTGAAGAGGATTGGCGCCGCAAGCGCGCCGAGGCGCGGGATACGGTGCGCGACGAGGATATCGCGTACGTCGTCTCCGTGTGGACGGGCGTGCCGGTCAGCAGGCTGGCCGAGGGCGAGACGGACAAGCTCCTGAACATGGAGGAGCGGCTGCACGAGCGGATCGTGGGCCAGGACGAGGCGGTGCGCGCGGTGTCTCGCGCGGTCCGGCGGGGCCGGGCCGGCCTGAAGGATCCGAAGCGCCCGATCGGCTCCTTCCTGTTCCTGGGGCCGACGGGGGTCGGCAAGACCGAGCTGGCGCGGGCGCTGGCGGAGTTCCTGTTCGATGACGAAGACGCGATCATCCGAATCGACATGTCGGAGTACCGCGAGCGGCACTCGGTGTCGCGGCTAATCGGCGCGCCGCCGGGCTATGTGGGCTACGAGGATGGCGGGCAGTTGACCGAGGCCGTGCGCCGGCGACCGTACTCGGTGGTGCTGCTGGATGAGGTCGAGAAGGCGCACCCGGAGGTCTTCAACATCCTGCTCCAGGTGATGGAGGACGGGCGACTGACGGATTCGCAGGCGCACGTGGTTGACTTTCGCAACGCCGTGGTGATCATGACCAGCAACGTGGGCACCAGCATGGTGGACACGGGTGTAGGCATGGGCTTGCGGACCTCGGGCGCAGACTATGAGGCCGCGTCTTACGAGCGGATGAGGGACGTGGTCCTGGAGAAGCTCAAGCAAGTCTTCCGGCCGGAGTTCATGAACCGGGTAGACGAGGTGATCGTCTTCCACGCGCTGAGCCAGGAGCAGGTGACACAGATCGTGGACCTGCTGTTGGCCCGGGTGGCGCAGCGCGTGAAGGAGCAGGGCCTGCGGCTGCTGGTGGACGACGGGGTGAAGTCGTTCCTGGCGAGCGAGGGATTCGACCGGAACCTGGGCGCTCGCCCTCTGCGCCGCGCGATCCAGCGGCACATCGAGGACGCCCTGTCCGACTCGCTGTTGCACGGCACATTCCAGGAGGGGGATACGATCGAGGCCGTCATGCAGGATGGCGCAGTTGCGTTCCGCCGGGTGGAGGACAGCGAGGAGCCTGGAGGGACATCGTTGGCCGGGATGGCATCGGCGACGCACTGAGCCGCCCGCTGAGTCACAGACCGAACCGCGCAGGCCCCCCGCATCGCCGGGGGCCTGCGACTATGTGGGGGCGGGACAGGCAAAGCACAATCCGCAGCTTAGGCAGATTCGCCCAGATGAGAAGATAGGTCCGCCTGCGGCGGGGATGGCGGGGGCGTTTGCCGTCGCCAGGGCTGCGGCGGACGCAGCCCCGGTTCAACGGGTAATAGACGCCGATGGCAAAGCAGACCAGCCGGTATATATGCGACAACTGTGGGGCGGAGTCGGCGCAGTGGCTCGGCAAGTGCAGCGCGTGCGGGGAGTGGAACACGCTGGTCGAGGTGAAGGTGAGGGCGACAAGGAGCCCGGCGGCCACGCGCGGGGCGGCGCAGGAGCCGCTGCCGTTGACGCAGTTGTCGGCGGAAGAGCAGCCCCGCAGGACCACCGGGCTGGGAGAGTTCGACCGCGTGCTGGGCGGCGGCGTGGTGCCCGGCGGGTTCGTGCTGCTCGCGGGCGACCCGGGGATCGGAAAGTCCACGCTGCTGCTGCAGTGCGCCAATGCCTTCGCCGAGCGGCACGGGCGCTGCCTCTATGTGTCGGGCGAGGAGTCGCTGGGGCAGGTGGCGATGCGCAGCCAGCGACTCGAGCCGATCTCGGAGAAGCTGCTGCTGCTGGCGGAGACCGACGTCGAGCAGGTCGAGAGCCAGGTGGAGCGCATGAAGCCGGAGCTTCTGATCGTGGACTCGGTGCAAGCGCTCTTTTCGGCGGAGACGGGGTCGCTGCCGGGTTCGCCGAGCCAGGTGCGAGAGTGCGCGACGCGGCTGCTGCGAGTGGCCAAGGATCTGGGGATCCCAACCTTCCTGGTGGGGCACGTGACCAAAGACGGCTCGGTGGCCGGGCCGCGGCTGCTGGAGCACATGGTGGATACCGTGCTCTCCCTGGAGGGCGACCAGCATTCCGGGCACCGCATCCTCCGGGCGACGAAGAACCGGTTCGGCTCGACGGATGAGATCGGGCTGTTCCAGATGACCGAGAGCGGGCTGGAGGGGGTGCCGGATGCGAGCGCGGCGCTGCTGGCGGAGCGGCGAGCGGGCGCGCCGGGGTCGAGCGTGGCGGCAGCGGTGGAGGGAAGCCGGCCGCTGCTGGTCGAGATCCAGGCGCTGGTGTCCGCGGGGCCGGCGTACGGCACGCCGCGGCGAAGCGTGACAGGGGTGGACTACAATCGCACGTGCCTGATACTGGCAGTGCTCGAGAAGCGAGCCGGCCTCTCGCTGGGGAGCCAGGATGTGTTCGTGAATGTGCCGGGAGGGATCCGCGTCACCGAACCCGCGCTCGACCTGGGCGTGGCGCTGGCGGTGGCGAGCAGCGTGAAGGACCAGGCGCTGCCGGAGGACCTGGCGTGCATCGGGGAGGTGGGGCTGACGGGAGAGGTGCGCAACGTCCCGCGACTGGCGGCCCGCCTGAACGAGCTGTCCCGGCGCGGTTTCCGGCGGTGCCTGGCGCCGGCCGGGTCGGCGGAACGCGGCTCGGCTGGAATGTCCCTGGTCCCGGTCGAGAACGTAAATGATGCGTTCCGGTTGGCATTCTGAGCAGGTTTGTTGGCGGTCGCGACAAATGCTGCATCCGGGAGGTCTAAGCGCAGGAGGGTTCGCGGCGGATTGCTGCCCGGCGGTGACCTCAGCGCAGGGCATGGGGGCGGCCGCGCCGAACCATCATCTCAAAGGCGCGCCCGAGGGGGCGCCGGAAAGCTGTGGATGTTGACACGTTTGACTGGACTCATTCTCAGTCTCGCGGTGGGCGCACTGACCGCCTGGGTTGCGGCGGTGGTTGGGTCGAGCTACGTCATCGAGTGGGTTCGAGGCAAAGAGGGCTTCGTCCCGGTCGGTGGATTCGACTTCGAGAAGATGTACAGGCTCCTCTTCCCCGTGCTGGGGATGATCGTGGGGTTCACTGTTGCCAGCCTCATCTACCGGCAGGCGGTGAGCCTCGCGAGGGAGGTGCTGTCGGACCTCCAGAAGATGCCCGGGCGGGACAAGGCGGCGGTGGTCCTGGGGGTCTTCATCGGCCTGGGGATGACTGCCCTGCTGGGCGTGCTGCTGGTGCGCATCCCGGAGTACGGCGCGCAGCTCACCGTGCTGGTGGGGCTGATCTGCGTCTACCTGGGCGTGTTCATCACCCTGAGCATGAAGGAAGAGTTGTACTTCTTCTTCCCGAACCTGGCGACGCGGCCCGGGGGTGCGCTGGCGGACGCCGGCTTGCCGCACTCGCGGCCGAAGCTTCTGGACACGAACGTCATCATTGACGGCCGGATCGCGGACGTGGCGCGCGCCGGGTTCATCGAGGGCCCGATCTACATCCCGGGCTTCGTGCTGGAGGAACTGCACCTGATCGCGGACTCATCGGACTCGCTGAAGCGTAACCGGGGCCGCCGCGGCCTGGACATCCTGAACCAGATGCAGCAGGAAGCCGACCTGGAGGTGAACGTGTATGACCAGTACGCGACGGCGATCAAGAACAGCGACCCGGTGGACGCGAAGCTGGTACAGCTCGCCAAGGAACTGGATGGCGCCATCGTCACCAATGACTTCAACCTGAACAAGGTGGCGCAGCTTCAGGGCGTCCGGGTGCTGAATGTGAATGAGCTGGCGAACGCGGTCAAGCCGGTGGTGCTCCCGGGCGAAGAGCTGGTCGTGACCATCGTGCGTGAGGGGAAGGAGCCCGACCAGGGGGTGGCCTACCTGGACGACGGGACGATGGTGGTGGTCGAGCGCGGCAAAGAGCGGATCGGGGAGAGCATCCGGGTGACGGTCACCAGCGTGTTGCAGACGGTCGCCGGGAAGATGATCTTCGGGAACCCTCAGGACTCCCAGGAGTACTCCAATCGGAACCAGCAGCAGCGCAACGAAGCACCGCACAGCCGCGCTGATAGCGGCAGCGGGGCGCGGAGAAAGGCTCGGCAGCCATGATAACAAGGCCTTCGCGCTCCTGAACGGGAGGCCCCTGGTCTGGTACGCGCTGGAGGCGATGTGCGCGGTCGGGGGCATCGAGGAGATCATCCTGGTGGTCGCGCCCGCGGACGTGGAGCGGGCGCGCCGCGTTTTCCTGGCCGGGGACGCGGGGGCGACGGGTGACACTCCCACGCTGAAGGTGGCCGGCGGCGGCGAGCAGCGGCAAGAGTCGGTCCGCGCCGGCATCTCGGAGGTGCACCCGGAGTGCGACCTGGTACTGGTGCACGACGCGGCGCGGCCGTTCGTGCGGCCGGAGCTGATCGAGCGGTGCCTGGAAGCAGGTGGACGGCACGGCGCGGTGATCGCGGCGATGCCGGCGACGGATACGGTGAAGGAAGTGGGGGCCGAGGGGAGGGTCACGGCCACGCTGGACCGCTCGCGGCTGTGGCTGGTGCAGACGCCGCAGGTGTTCCGGTACCGCCTGCTGGTCGAGGCGCACGAGAATGCGGCCCGATCCGGCTTCACGGGGACCGACGACGCGGCGTTGGTGGAACACATGGGACACCGGGTGCACGTGGTCCTGGGAGATGCCGACAACATGAAAGTCACGTGGCCCGAAGACCTGAGGCGCGCCGAGCGGTATATCTCCGTATGGAAGAAGACAGGGGCGGAGGAGCTCTTGTCGCACTGCGACGACACGCGTCGGGATCGGGGGGCGCTGTCGGAGGGGAAGGACATGCGCGGCAGGGAAGTGACCTTCCGGTCAGGAATCGGATATGATGCGCACGCATTCGGAGCGGGGCGTCCGCTGGTGCTAGCCGGGGTGAAGTTCCCGGGAGAGACGGGGTTGGCGGGTCACTCGGACGCAGATGTAGTGTGCCACGCGATCTGCGATGCACTGTTGGGCGCGGCGGGGGCGGGGGATATCGGGCAGCGCTTCCCCGACACAGAACCTCAGTATGCCGGTGTCAGCAGTCTTTCCCTGGTCTCCCGCGCGACCGAGGTGGTGAAGGCGGCGGGGTGGGATATCGAGAACGTGGACGCGGTGGTGGTTGCGGAAACGCCGAAGATCGCGCCAAGGATCGCCGAGATGCGGCGAGCGCTGGCGGGCGCGTTGGGGATATCGGTGGAGCAGGTGAGCGTGAAGGGGAAGACGACGGAGGGCATGGGGTTCACGGGGCGGCGGGAGGGGATAGCGAGTGAGGCGATCGCGCTGTTGCGGAGGGTGTGACCGTGGGGATTGGCTGTGGTGGGTGAAGGCAGCAGTGCCCGGAAGGTGAGGAGTGAAGATGCAGGTCAACGTCACTACCAAGGGAGTCGAGGTACCGCCGAACTTCAAGGAGCTGGCGGAGAGGAGGCTGGGGAAGCTGGAGCGTCTGCTGCGCAAGATCGATACGGTTGACGTGACCTGCTCGCACGAGCGGCAGTGGCGAGTGGTGGAGGTGATGATCAACGCGAACGGGCTGCTGGTTCGGGGCCAGGACCGTTCGGCGGATTTCCGCTCGGCGATGGAAAGCCTGGTAGACAAGCTGGAGCGCCGGATCAAGAAGTCTCGCAGCAAGCTGATCCAGCGGTACCGGGAGCACCCGGAGACGCGGGAGGCGTGGGAGCAGTTCGCCGAGGAGGCGGAACCGGAGCAGGCGGCTGCGTCTGCGGCGACAGTGGTGAGGAGCAAGCGGTTCGCACTGAAGCCGATGACGCCCGAGGATGCGGCGGAGGAGATGGAGTTGATCGGGCACGACTTCTACGTGTTCATCAATTCCGAAACAGACCAGGTGAATGTGCTCTACCGGCGAAAAGTGGGGAATTACGGCCTGATCGAGCCGGAGTTCTAGGATAGCATGGCTCTGACACTGGGCGAGTTTCGAGATCTGGTGAGGCAGGAGTTCGGGCCGCGCCTGGAGCGGGCGACGCCGGCGAACGTGCGGGACTTCCTCGATCGCATGCAGCTCCGGCTGCATAAGGAGTCGGGGGAGAAGCCCCCGTACGTGATCGGCGAGGAGGGGGCGCGCAGCTACGAGGAGATCGTGAGCGAGTTCTTCTCCCGGGCGCTGGATCACCCGCCGGATCAGGCGTTCATCATGATCTGGCTGCTGGCGTTCGAGCAGCATTTCGCGATGCTGGAGGAAGATTACGCGCGGCGGTTCATCACCATCTTCGGGGACGGCGAGATCGTGTAGGAAGGCCTATCCGCAGATTACGCAGATGCGCGCAGATTCGGGAGTCCCATGCGGGGCTCCCGTTCTTCATCTGGGATGGGCAGGACGCGCTCACGCGCGCAACGAACTGCGTCTGCGGCGGGCCCGTGGGCTGCCGCCACCCATGCATGAACATCGCTGATTTCGACTACCATCTTCCTGCCGATCTGATAGCCCAGGAGCCGGCTCGTCCTCGCGATTCCTCTCGCCTGCTGGTGCTGCATCGCGAGACGGGCGAGGTGGAGCACAGGGGCTTCCGCGACATGGTATGCTACCTCGCACCTGATGATGTGGTGGCGCTGAATGACACGCGGGTGATTCGCGCTCGCCTGCTGGGCCGCCGCGAGCCGGGCGGGGGGCGGACGGCGGTGCTGCTGCTCGCCGAGCGCGACGGGAACGTGTGGGAGGCGCTGGTCACACCGGGGAGACGGCTGCCGCCGGGGCGGCAGATCGCATTCGGGGAGGGGGAACTGCGCGCGGAGGTGCTGGCGCGGACGCCCGCGGGCGGGCGACTGCTGCGGTTCTCGGGGAGGGGGGAGGTGCGGTCGCAGCTCGAGCGGCTGGGCGAGGTGCCGCTGCCGCCGTACATCCACCGGCCGCTGGATGAGGAGGCCGATTATCAGACGGTGTATGCGCGCACACCGGGGGCAAGCGCGGCGCCGACGGCCGGGCTGCACTTCACGCCGGAGATGCTGGCGGCGGTTCGCGGCCGGGTGCGGACCGTGGTGTCTCTCACGCTGCACATCGGCGTGAGCACGTTCCGGCCGATCCACGTGGAGCGAGTCGAGGACCACGAGATGCACGCAGAGAGCTATGCCATCCCCGAGACGACGGCGCGGCTGGCCACCGATGCGATGGTGAGGGGGCACCGGATAGTCGCGGTGGGCACGAGCACGGCGCGGGCTCTGGAGGCGGCCACGGAGGAGGGCCGGGTGCGGCCCGGGGTGGACGAGACCGATCTGTTCATCACGCCCGGCTACCAGTTTCGCGCGGTGCGTGCGCTGCTGACGAACTTCCACATGCCGCGCTCGACGCTGCTGCTGCTGGTGTGCGCGTTCGCCGGCAAGGAGGCGACGCTGTGCGCGTACCGGGAGGCGATCCAGCAGAGGTATCGGTTCCTGAGCTTCGGGGACGCGATGTTGATCGTGTGAGAGAGTGAGTGCGGGCTGCTGAACTCGAGAAGATGTTCCAGTTGGAGGAGACGTACTGGTGGTTCGTCGCCAGGCGGCGACTGGTGCGCGACCTGCTGGCGCGGTACGGGCCGACGTCGAGCCGCGCGGAGTCGGTCCCGTCGCTTCGGATACTCGATGTGGGGTGCGGGACGGGGGCGACGCTGCGGACGCTCTCGGAGTTCGGCGAGGTGGTGGGGATGGACAGCTCGCAGGAGGCGCTGCGGTTTTCGCGGCGGCGCGGGAGCTTCGGGCTGGCGCGTGCGCGGGCGGAAGCGCTGCCGGCGCCGTCTGGGTCGGTGGATGTGATCACGGCGCTCGACCTGCTGGAGCACATTCCCGATGACGCGGCGGCGGTGCGGGAGCTGGCGCGGGCGCTGCGGCCGGGCGGGGTGCTGCTGGTGACAGTGCCAGCGCTGCCGTGGCTGTGGAGCGAGCACGACGAGGCGCTGGACCACCTGCGACGGTATCGGGCGCGCCGCTTGAGGGAGATACTCGAAGGCGCCGGACTGAAGGTCGAGCGACTGTCGCCGCTGATCACGCTGATGCTGCTTCCGATCGCGGCACTGAGGATGGTTCAGCGGGCGCTGCCGGGGAGGAAGGCGCGGCCCGAGACAGCGTTCATCATCCCTCCGGCGCCGGTGAACCTGGCGCTGACGTGGCTGCTGTGGCTGGAGAGTCGGTGGGCGCTTCGGTGGAGCCTGCCGGTGGGGGTGTCCTTGATGGCGGTGGCTAGGAAGGTATGAGGCGAGCATCCGCGCTGCGCGAATCCGGGTGGGCTGCACATTGGCTTCCGGGCGTCCGCGCCCGACTCCGGCCAAGGCCCCTGTCAGTAGCATCCCCAGCGGGTGATCTCCGGCGAGTACCCGACCAGGACGAGCAGCTCCTCCGGCAGCGCCTCCGGCCGGAGCATGTAGGCAGTGAGGCGCGCATGCCCCTCCAGCACCACCAGGTCGGCGCCCTCCTCCGGCGCGACAAGGATCATCGGGGGGATATCGGCGCAAGCGGCGACCACGTCGGCGAAGCCGAGGGCCCACTCGCTGCTCACGCCGAAGGGCGCGATGCCGGCGCGGATGCGCGGGGCGGCGTCGGAGGGCAGGCGGGAGCCGCCGGACAGTTCGACCCAGTAGCTGTAGTCTATGTACTTCACCCGCACCAGCTCGTCCAGGGTCAGCTTCGCCCACTCCCAGCGGAGGTCGGAGGGGAAATCCCCGAGGTAGCCTTCCTCCCGGCCGTACCCGCGGTACCGCCCGAGCAGCTCCTTGCGGGCGCGGTTCTCAGCCTCCGACGACAGGTCCGGCTCGGTGAGGACTCGCTCGGGGAGGCCCGCCTGCTCCAGGTGCTCCAGCAGGGCGGCGCGGAAGCGGACGGCGCTGATCTCGGTGCGGAGGAAGAGCGCCACCATCTCATCTTCGCTTGCGGAACGGCAACGACGCATCGCGGGACTCCTCCCCTTCCCTCCCTCTCAGAGATCCGCCTCGGGAAGAGGCGGGCGATCACCGTGTTGCCTCATTTCTCGGAGGCGGCCTGGCATCCCTCTGGTTCGCACGCCGGGAGCGCATGGGCATGAGCTGACGGGGAGCAGAACTGGTCTTATCGCCTGCTGACGGCCACGTTTTGTTCACGATTCGTTCCAGGGGCCTTGCTTGCCGCTGCCGAGGCGAACGGGTATAATCGGTGTAGTGGATTCCTGACATGGGCCTGGAGATCAAGATCATCGGCAAAGGCTGCTACTTCTGCAAGCAGCTTCGCAAGATAGTGGACGAACTGGTGGTGGAGATGAACGCCCCCGAGGCGAGCGTCGAGCAGGTGGACCGGCTGGACGAACTGCTCGAGTACGGAGTGGTGAACCCGCCGGCGCTGGTGGTCAATGGCAAGCTGAAGATGATGGGCCGGGTGCTGGTGCGGAGCCGGGTGAAGCAGGCGCTGGAGGAGGAAACCGCCAGCGGGGCGGAGACTGCCCCCGGTGGGGGAGAGGGATAGGACCATGAGCGCGAGCGCGAAGCTGCGGCCGGGGCAGGGGCGCAAGGTTCTGGTGGTTGACGATGAGGAATCGGTCAGGGAGCTGATCGAGCTCTACCTGACGAAGGAAGGCTTCGATGTAATCCTGGCCAAGGACGGCAGGGAGGCGCTGCGCCTGAATGGCGAGCACCACCCCGACCTGATCGTGCTGGACCTGATGCTGCCCGGGCTGGACGGCTGGGAGGTGTGCAAGCAGATCAGGAGCGCCTCGCGGGTTCCCATCATCATGCTCACCGCGCGCTCGGAGGAAGTGGACCGGGTGGTAGGACTCGAACTGGGCGCGGACGACTATGTGGTGAAGCCGTTCAGCCCGCGCGAGATGGTGGCGCGGGTGAAGGCCGTGCTGCGGCGGGGGACGGCCGGACCGGAGGAGCAAGAGACGCTGACTTTCCCCGGCCTCCGCATTGATCGGACGCAACACCGCCTGGAGGTGGACCGCGACGAGGTCCACCTGACGCCGACGGAGTTCCGCCTGCTCTGGTGCCTGGCGAGCCAGCCCGGCCGGGTGTTTAGCAGGGCCGAACTGCTGGACAAGATCTGGGGCTATGATTCGGAGTCTGACGCACGCACGATTGATGTCCACATCAAGCGCCTTCGCCAGAAGACCAGGGCGGCGGAGAAGCGCTCGTTCGCGATCACCACGGTGTGGGGGCTCGGCTACAAGTTCGAGACGCGGTAGTCTCGGCAATGCCGCTCGTGATGGCCGGGGCTCTGTAAATGCGCAGCCTCTTCTCTAAGGTATTTCTGGCGCACCTGGTGACACTGCTCATCGCGCTGGGCACGGTCAGCCTGCTGCTCTCCACGGCATTCGACCGCCTCTACATGGGCATGGCGCAGCGCGATCTGCTGGCCCGCGCCTCGAACATGGCTCGACAGCTCGGGCCCTTTCTGGACGATCCCACGCGCACAAAGGAACTGAAGCAGCTCCTCCAGGCGGCCATCGGCAGCGAGACCGAGATCACCATTATCCCGCTGAGGCCGGGCCAGCTTACGAGTGCGCCGCCAGGTCAGATCCGCGTCGGCTCGACCCTGGTCTGCCCGGGCAGCGTCACGCGCTGCGGCAGGAACATGCTGCGGGCGGACGCGGCACTGCCCGGCGGACGGGGTGTGCTGCTGGTCAAGGCGAGCATGAGGGCAGCCGTGGAGACCACCGTGAGGCAACTCCGGCGGCAGGTGTTCTATGCCGGACTGGTGGCGGTGGCGTTGTCGCTGCTGGTGGCGCTGGGGCTGTCGGAGCGCATCTCCGGCCCTCTGCGCCGGATGAGGCGGCTGGCCAGGCAGATGGCAGAGGGGGACTTCAGCCAACGACTGAACATCCGGTCGGGAGACGAGGTCGGGGCGCTGGCGAGCTCGTTCGACTCGCTTGCGGACAGCCTGCGGAACACGTTGGCGAATCTCTCCGAGGAGCAGGCGCGCCTGAGCGGCATACTCGCGTCGGTAGCGGAAGGCATCGTCGCGGTGGACGCGGAGGGCAAGGTCAGCCTGATCAACCCGCAGGCCGCGGCGCTGCTGCAGATCGGGAACCCAGGCGCGGTGGGGTTGAGCATCCACGACCTGCCGCTGCCCGCGCACGTGACCCAGCAGTTCGGGCACTGCCTGCTGACGAACGAGACGTGCAGCGCCGAGTTCGCGCTCAAGAACCCGCAGCGGCACCTGGTGCTCCAGGTGGCCCCGGTGGCGGCAGGCGAGAAGGAGCGGTGGGGAGCGGTGGCGGTGCTGCGGGATGTGACCGAGGCGAGGCGGCTGGACGAGATGCGCCGACGGTTCATCAGCGACGCGTCGCACGAGATCAGGACGCCGCTGACGGCGATCGGTGGGTTCGCCTCGGCGATCGCCGATGGGACGGCGGAGACGGACGAGGAGCGGACGCGCAGCGCGGCGCGCATCGTGCGCGAGGTGGAGCGGCTGAACCGGCTGGTGAACGACCTGCTGGACCTCTCTCGCATCGAGTCGGGCGCGCAGCAGCTCGACCTGGAGGAGGTGGATCTGCCCGAGATCATCATGGGCACGGTGGAGGGGCTGGAGAGCCAGATTCAGGAACGTGGCATTTCCGTGGAGACGGATCTGCCGAGCGATCTCCCGAAGGTGTTGGCCGACCCGGACCGGGTGTACCAGGTGCTGGTGAACCTGGTCTCGAACGCGCTCCGGTTCAACACGCCCGAGGGGAAGATCGTGATCACGGCGGGGCCGGTGAACGGATTCGTCCGCGTCGCCGTGCAGGACACGGGGCGGGGGATACCGCCGGACGAGATCTCGCAGATATGGGAGCGATTCCATCGGGCGGATACGTCGAGGGACCGGCAGGCCGGCGGCACGGGCCTGGGGCTCGCGATCGTGCGCTCGATAGTGGAAGCCCATGGGGGAAGCGTTTCGGCGGAGAGCGCGGTGGGGAAGGGATCTACGTTCAGCTTCACACTGCCAATCAATGAACCATCGCAGCCATCGCCGCAGTCAGAGTAGCGCAAAGGCGCCGCGGCCGCGTTCCGCCTCGTGGGTGGAGGTGGACCTGGGCGCGGTGCGCCACAACCTCTGCTCCTTGCGTGATCTCATCGGGCCCGCGTGCGGCGTGTGGGCGGTGGTGAAGGCCGGTGGGTACGGGCACGGGGCGGCGCCTGTGGCGAAGGCGGCGCTCGAGGGGGGCGCGGCAGGCCTGGCGGTCGCATCCCTCGGCGAAGCCGTCGAACTGCGGCGAGCCGGCATCGAGTCCCCCATTCTCCTGCTGTCAGCCGGCGATCCGCGATCTGCTTCGCGAGTCGTGCGCCAACGGGTCACACAAACGGTCTGTACGGCCGAGATGGCGGAGGCGCTCTCCCGCGCCGCGCAGCGGCTGGGGGCGACCGCCGATGTTCACCTGAAAGTAGATACGGGCCTCGGGCGGCTGGGCGTGCTGCCGGAGGATGCCGGGGGGCTGGCAGCCGCGGTAGCGGACATGCCGGGGCTGCGGCTAGGCGGCGTGTTTTCCCACCTCGCGACGGCCGAGGCGGAGGATACATGGTACGCGGAGGAGCAGTTCCGCCGGTTCAACCGCGCGGTGCAGGGCATCATGGACGCCGGGGTGAGCCCCGGCATCCGGCACATAGCGAACAGCGCGGCGGCACTTCGTTTCCCGCACATGCGCCTCGACTGGGTGCGAACGGGCCTGCTGGTGTACGGAATCCGGCCGGAGGCGCCCGGGCTGGCGCCGCTCGACCTGCGGCCTGCGCTGGTCTGGAAGACGCGGCTGGCGTTCGCGAAGGATCTTCCGGCCGGCAGCGCGATCTCCTACGGGTGCACGTACGTGACGGAGCGGCAGTGCCGCGTGGCGGTGCTCCCACTCGGGTACGCGGATGGCTACCCGCGCCGCGCTTCGAACCGCGCGCATGTGCTCGTGCGGGGCGAGGTATGCCCGGTGGTGGGCCGGGTATGTATGGACCACGTGATCGTTGATGCCACCGCAGCCGGGGATGCGAAGGCCGGCGACGAGGCCGTTCTCATCGGATCGCAAGGAACCAATACGGTCACGGCGAACCAGTTGGCCCAGTGGGCGGAGACCTGCGTGCACGAGGTCACGACCACGATTGGCGCGCGGGTGGCGCGAGTGTTCGTTGACGGATCCGACGGGTAATCGCATCGGTGCGAGCAGACTCCGGCGTCTGCGGTCGTATCGCCGCGCCGCGGAGGGATGGTAGGCCGGAAGATGGTCGCATTTGGAGAGGGACACATGTGCAGAAAGGCATCGCTGATCCTCGCGTTGCTGCTGCTGGTCGTCTCTGTCTCTGCGGGCTGGGCACAGACGCCGGGCCTGGACACAGAGGACCAGAGCCAGGGCTACTACGAGGCCGCTGCCGAGGCTACGGAGAGTGCGCCTCCGGCCCCCGCGGCGAGCAACGCGGAAGCGACGGGCGAATCGGTCGTTGATCTCTCCACGTTCGTCTCCGCCTACCTGGCAGATACGGGGCGGCTGCCCGACCTGGTGCAGGTGAAGACGGGCGCCGGAAACCTGCGCGTGCTCTCCGCTGCGGAAGCGTTCATCCTGATCGCACGAGCGGCTGACATGTGGAGGACGAATGGCGAGCGCCCGAGCGCGGTGCCGATCGCGCCGGCGAACGTCTCCCGGCCATACATCGATCCAGAGGATGTCGTTCAGGGGCCGGTTGATGTGAACGTCGGGCGAGAGATCGCGACCGAGTCATTCCTCGACCAGGCACAGGCGACGGTGCGCTGGGTAGATAGGACGCGGAGAATACCGACAGCGGTCTTCGTTGATGGGCAGCGGCTCTCGGCCGCTGAGTACCTCGCCGGCCTGGCGATCTGCGTCGAGTACGCCGACGCATGGGGCGGGGTAGAGGACAGCATTTTCCTGCCCGCCTACGCTCCCCCGACAGGGTGGATCGGGAGCGCGCCCCCCGTGCAGGCAGCGGAGGGGGAGAGCGGCGAGGGCGAAGGGGGCGGCGCAGAGCAGAACGGCGCAGAGGGGTCGGCAAGCGAGCAGAGCGCCGGCCAGGCGCCGGTCATCGGCGTCCGGCCGATGGCGCCTCCGGCGGCCGAGGAGGCGTCCAGCGGCGGGCCTCAGAAACCCCCGCGGTTGGTGGTTTTCCCGCGACCCGGGCAGACGGTGAGCGGGGTGGTGGAGCTGGTGGCGAGCTACAGCGGGCCGCCGGCGAAGTTCGTGCTGTTCTCGGTTGACAATGCCACGCGGGCGATCATGAACATCCCGCCGTTCGGCTACCGGTGGGATGCCTCAGCTCTGCCTCCCGGCACCCATACGGTGCGAGTGCAGGTGTTGGGCGAGGGAAACGTCGTGCTGGTAGACCAGGTGAGCGCGTATACGGTGGTTGCGCCGAAGCAGCAGGCGCCGGTAGAGGAGCAGCCGGAGGAGTTCTAGCGAGGGGCCCCGACGCCGGCGAGGGCAGGACCAGGTGGTGGGACCGAGGCGAAGCGGTCGCACTTGGGATGGGAGGCCTGAGTTTGGCCGCGATCCAACAGAATAGCCTCATCCTGGTGTGGCTCTTCGTTCTGCCTTTCTTCGTGGCAGGGTGCGCCGCGCTCTTCCCGCGGTTCTCGCTGCGATTCCACTCCGATGCCGAGCGGGCCGCGATGGCCTGGGCGCCGTTCTCGCTGGCGGCGCTCGCCTGCGTGATGGGCGTCGGCCTGACGGTGTCCCTGCTCCCCACAGCGCTGACCGGCGGGCGAGTCACGGCCGATTACTGGTGGACGCAGGACCTGTACCACTTCCGGCTTCAGGCGGACGGCCTCTCGCTGCTCGCGGTGTTCGCGGTGTATCTGCTCGGGTTCCTGCTTCATCTGCACCTGGTGGGACTGAGGGAGGCCGGTCCGCCAGCAGAAGCAACGGGGACCGTGAACCCGACCGGGGCATACCGCGCGGCGCTGATCCTGGCGGCCCAAGGGTGCGCGATCGGCGCGCTGCTGAGCGGGGACCTGATCGTGCTCGTGTTCAGTCTCGAGTCCGGGCTGATCTGCCTATGGGCGCTGGTCTCGGTGACCGCGCCTCGGCGCGGGCTGCGCTTCCTCGTCGCGGCTCAGGCCGGGGGCACGCTGGTGCTGGGGGGGGGCCTGCTGATGTGGAGGCAGGTGGGTGACACGTCGATCCACGCGCTGCCGCTGCTGTTGCTGTCCATGAACCCGCCGGAGTTGAGGATGGTCTCGGCGCTGATCCTGCTGGGGCTGCTCCCGCTGATCTCGGGCGCGCCTGCGTACGGCTGGCTGGTGTCTCTCCTCCCGCTGAAGCGAAACGTGCCGATGGCCCCGGCGACGCTGCTGGTGATCGTGGGGACGGCGCTGATGCTGCGGCTGCTGCCGGGCGTACTGGTGCTGCCCGGCCTGCCTGCGTTTGCAGCCCTGTGCCTGGTGCTGGGTCTGTTTTCGCTGTGGTGGGGCGCGCTGCGGGCGTGGATCGCCACTGACCTGGGGGCGTTTGCGGCGTGGCTGACCGTGGCTCAGTCGGGCTACCTGCTGGTCGCGCTGGCCGCGGCGAGCAGCCCGACCGCGCCGCCCTCGATCATGCAGGCTGCGGCGCTGCAGGTGCTTCTGGCGCCGGCGGCGATCCTGGCGGTGTGGTCGGTGGCGAGCTACGTCGCGGCTCGTACGGGCAGCGACGCGCTGCCGGGCATCAGCGGGATGACCAAGACGATGCCACTCGCCGGGGTCGCCCTGCTGGTGGGGGGGCTGTCCCTGGCCGGGGCGCCGCCGCTGGCCGGTTTCCACGTGCAGCGCTGGCTGATCTCGGGGCTGTTCGTTGACGGTCGGTGGGCGCTGGGGGTGGTGGTGATACTGGCCGATCTGTTCATCGCCGCGGCCGTGCTGGGGGTGTTCCGGCAGGCGTTTCTGCGGGCGGAGCCTCCCCCGCCGTCCGCGCCGGCATCGCCCTGGCTGTCCGGGCAGTTGGCGCTGCTGGTCGGGGGGATCGTCCTGGTCGGGGTGTGGCCAGGACCCCTGATGCGCTGGTGTGAAGTGATCTTCCGCACAACCCTGTCGTTATCGCCATGACCATCTCCGCGCCGGTGATAGCAGCCGTCGTCGTCGGGGCCGCCCTGCTGTTGGTCGCCACTGTGATGGCGCTGCGGCCGCGCAGGGCCGCGAGCGGTCTCAGCTGGATGATCACCGCGACCTTCGCGTACTGCATCCTGGGGCTGGCCGCGGCGCTGCAGGCGCGAGAGAGCGACGGACTGCGGGGCGCCGCAGTCCAGCTCATTGCGCTCGCGCTGGCGGCCGTCCTCGCCCTTCAGTGCCAGTCGCGGGAAAGCGGCGAACCGGGGACGCCGCAGGGGCTCGCGTCGGCGGCGCGGGCGGTGGCGTGGCTGACGCTGCTCGGCCTGCCGCCGACCATCGGGTTCCACGCTAAGGTGATGGTCTATCGCTCGCTGCTGAATGTGGGCTGGGGCGGGGTTGCGGCGTTGGCGATGGCTGCGGCGGTAGCGGGCGTGCTCCCGGCGGTGTGGGCGCTTGGCTCCTCTCCTCCCCTACCCCTGAAAGGCAGCCGAGCGGTGATCTCGGTCGCACTCATCGCGCTGATCGCGGCCCTCGGCCTCTACCCTCACCTCGCGGTCTCTCTGGCCAGTGCGGCTGAGAGACTCGCTGCCCCGTGA
>Ga0315288_10002836_pt1 | contig 22250 bp, 20 predicted proteins | sample YL17G11_20_MG_FD_203454 | JGI IMG/M metagenome (GOLD analysis project Ga0315288, IMG submission 203454) | Sediment microbial communities from Yellowstone Lake, YNP, Wyoming, USA - YL17G11_20 | ecosystem: Environmental > Aquatic > Freshwater > Lake > Sediment | place: USA: Wyoming | collected...
CCCCGGACGTTGAACCGCTCACGCGGTTAGTTCAGCTTCGACAGGACGTTCGTGATCGCCGCGAAGTTCGGCAGGTCTTTCGGCGTCGGGGTTTGCTCGCTGTACCGGATGATCCCGGCCTTGTCGATCACGAAGGCCGCGCGCGCGCTGGTGGCGCCGAAACCCAACAGGTCCGGCAGCAGCACCCCATACGCTTCGGCGGTTTTCTTGTTCAAGTCGCTCGCGAGCGTGACCTTGATCTTCTCCTTCTGCGCCCAGGCTTCCTGCGCAAAGGGACTGTCCACGCTGATGCCGATGACATCGGCGTTCTGGCCGGCGTACGTGTTCAGGCCGGAGGTGATGTCGCACATCTCCTGCGTGCAGACGCTGGTGAAGGCGAGCGGGAAGAACAACAGGACGGTGTTCTTCTTGCCGAAGTTCGCGCTCAGTTTGACGTCCACGACGCCAGAGGCCTGTTTTGATTTGAGGGTGAAGTCCGGGGCTTTGTTTCCTTCGGGTAGGGGCATACTCAATTCAGTAGAGTTAAGGTTCAGTTCAACCGAAGGAGCATATAGAGCCGAAACGGCCGGGTGTCAAACGATGGCCAGGGCTGCGAGCACCTCCGCGGCGTGCTGGCCCGGCTTGACCGTCCCCCAGTTCCTCCGAATCCGCCCGTCGGGTCCGATGAGGAACTCAGTTCAGGATCTCGGGCCACGCTGGGTCTCCTGGCGGTCCGGATTTGACGGCGTAGGCGGGGTCGGGGAGCTGGCCGGGCTCGCGGAGAGCTGGCGGACACCGGCCCAGATGTAGAGCACGCCGGACACCCCGGTACAGGCTGTTGCGCCCGCGGCCCAGACATAAAGCCAGTCGGTGCCCAGCTTGAGCAACGCCCAGACGATGCAGGTCATCTGGAGGACCGTTGCGATCTTGCCGGTGAAGTGGGGGCGCACCGTCACGTGGCCGCCGATGTAGTGAATGATCACCGCGCCCAACACCAGCAGCACATCACGGCTGATGACGGTGGTGGCCAGCCAGAGCGGCAGCCGAGGCAGATACTGCTCGCGATGCAGGCTGAGCAGCACAATGCCCGAGACCAGCAGCAGCTTGTCGGCAAGCGGGTCCAGGATCGAGCCGAGCTCGCTGCGTTGGTTGTAGCGGCGCGCGATGTAACCATCGATCCCATCGCTGATCGCGGCGACCGCGAACGCGGCCAGGGCCAGCCAGCGGTGAAACTCGGCACCCCCTTCGAAGTAGTAGAGCACCTGGACGACGAAGAACGGCACGAGCAGGATCCGCATGATCGTGATCTTGTTGGCCGTGGTCATCGTGTGCCCCTGAGTTACAGCATCCCCGAGTGCCGGCGTCAACCGGTCTGACGGAGCGCGTGATCGAGGCGCTGAAGAACGCGCTCCCGGCCCAGGACTTCCATCAGGTGATACAGGCTCGGCCCCGCCGTGCTGCCGGTACACGCCAGACGCGTGGGATGCACGAGCACACCGGCCTTCACCCCCAGCGCCGTGGCCGTGGATTTCAGCGCGGTTTCGAGGCTCAGGGCGTCGAATGAACCCAGGGCGGCCAGGGCTTCGCGCAGCGTCGTCAACCGCGGCTTGTTCTCGGGCACGAAATCCTTTTTCGCCGCGTCCGCGTCGCAAGTGATCTCGTCACGGAAGTAGAACCCGGCGTAGGGCGGCAGTTCGGCAAAGAATTTGAACTTGCCCCGGCAGGTGTCGAGCGCGGCTTTCACATAATCCAGAGGCCACCGGTTCGGGTCGTGGCCGGCTCGGACCAGCGCGTGCACGGAGAGCTCGTAGAATCGGTCGCCGCTCATCTCGCGGACATACTCGCCGCTCAACCAGTTGAGTTTCTCGAGGTCGAACCGGGCGTTGTGCCGGAGGATTTGGGGAAGGTCAAACGCGTCCACAACCTCGGCCAACGTCATCTTCTCCCGGTTGTCCTTGGGCGACCAGCCGAGCAGGCAGAGGTAATTCACCACCGCCTCGGGCGGATAGCCCCGCTCGAGGTAATGCGAGAGCGCCGCGCCCGTCTCACGCTTGCTCATCTTCGTGCCGTCGAGGTTCAGGATCAGGGGGATGTGGGCGTACTTGGGGGGCGGCACGTCGAACGCGCGGAACAGGGCGATGTGCTTGGCGGTGTTGGTCAAGTGGTCTTCGCCGCGGATGACATGGGTGATACCCATCTCCAGGTCGTCCACCACATTCACGAAATGGAAGACCGGTTGGCCGTCCGAGCGGACGATCACGAAATCCGGGTCCTGCTGCTCGCGGTCGGTCAACTCGCGCCGCACGTCGCCGACCACGAGATCCGGGATGGTGATGGGCTCGCGGGCCATGCGGAACTTCACCGCGCCTTCGTGTTCGTAGGCGAGCCCGCGCGACAGGAGCGCCTCCACGCGGCGGGCGTAGTTTTCCTTGCGCTGACTCTGGAAGTAGGGGCCGCAGGCGCCCTTGAACGGTCCGGTGGCGTCGCCGGTCAGCGGCCCTTCATCCCACTCGAGACCGAACCAGCGCAGGCCGTTGAGAATGACGTCGATGGCTTCCTGGGAATTGCGGGCGGTGTCGGTGTCCTCAATGCGAAGGATGAAGGTGCCGCCGGTGTGCCGGGCGTACAGCCAGTTGAACAAGGCCGTGCGGGCGCCTCCGATGTGGAGGTAACCCGTCGGGCTCGGAGCGAAACGGACGCGCGGTTTCATAGGACTTGCGGTTGCTGGTTCGGGTGCGACGACACCGCCACGGTAAGAGCATTTGAGGCTGGCTGGCAAGCGCGCAGGCGAAGGAGCTGGAAGCGCGCCCTTGGAATGGCTTGCCAGAAGTCGCCGCCCGGCTTAACAGATGCCTCATGCAAGTTCCGCTCGTCATGACCATCATCGGCCGGGACCGGCCGGGGCTCGTCGATCTGGTTGCGGGTCTGGTTGCCAAGCACGGTGGGAACTGGTTGGAGAGCCGGATGTCACGGCTGGGCGGGCATTTTGCCGGCATCCTGCGCATCGAGGTGCCGGCGGCGCAACAGGCCGCCTTGGTCGAGGCGCTTCACGGTTTGGCGGCGCAGGGCTTGTCCGTCGTCTGCCATGCGGACGCGCCGGATGCGGCGGTGGGCCAGCCGGCCTCGGCCCGGCTCGAGTTGGTGGGCCAGGACCGACCAGGGATTGTGAGCCAGATTTCGCGTGCGCTGGCCCGTCACGGGGTCAATGTCGAGGAACTCACCACGGAATGCAGCAGCGCGCCGATGTCGGGCGAGACGTTGTTCAAGGCCCAGGCCCGGCTCCACGTGCCGGCAAACTGCCCCCTGGCGGAATTGCGCAACGAACTCGAGAAGATCGCCGCCGACCTCGTGGTGGACGTTTCGCTCCAACCGATCCCGTAGCGGCCGGTTGAGAGGGCGTGTCCTGACCCCTCACGTGGGCGCGCGCGGCGGGCGGATGCGGGCGAGCCAAGTCAGCGCCACGAAATCGTAGATCGCGTGCGCGACTATGGGCACGAGGAGGTTTCCGTTCCAGAGCCACAAGCCGCCGAAGCCGGCACCGATCGCAGCCGCGACCACCGCATAGGCCGGGTTGACGCAATGGGCCAGGCCAAAGACCAGGCTCGCCACGATGAGCGCCGGCCCGGTTCCCCAGTGGAGTGCGAGCCCCCCTTGCAAGACGCCCCGGAAGAGGATCTCTTCGCAAACCCCCGCCAGCAGGGAAATGACGGCCATCTGCCAGAGCGACCAGCCTCCAATGACTGGTCGGACAACCTCCTCGAGGAATCGCGTGATGCCGGAAACCGGCGGCCAAGCGGTTCGCATCAGCCAGAGGAACAGTGCGAGCAACGGCACGCTGGCGGCAACACCGAGCAAGGCATCCATGACGTTCCACCGGAGGGTTGCCAGGAACGGAACGCCCGCCAATCTCGCCAAACCGAACGCGGCGATCAGCAACGCGCCTTCCAGCAGGCAGCCCCAGACGAAGACAGCCGTGCTCGGGAACAGCGGGGTGGTTTGGCTGGAGGTCTCTCCTGACATTGGCCGTGTGGGTCAACCGCAATTGCGCTCCTCCAGTTGTTGGAGGACGGCACAGAGGGCGGCGAGCCGGGGGGTGAGGACGCCCGCCTGCTGAGCCTGGCGCAACGGTTCGAGAAAGACGCGATCCAGCTCCAGCGGTTGGTGGCGCTCAAAGTCGATGAGCGTGGAAGCCTTGTAGGCGGCCATCGTTCGAGTGCGCGCGAGGTTGCGTTCGGCAAGCTCCTCCTTCACCGGGAAGCCGCACGCCCGCGCGGCGGTGATGACCTCGCTCATCAGCTTACGCGCCAGCGATTCCCATTTCGGATCGCCGAGGAGGACATCGGTAGTCAGGCAAGGGCCCAAGCTCGGGTTCGCTTCGAGGCGGCCGCGCACCACGGCGTCGTAGCCGGCCGCGCCGGCGACGCCGAGGCCGTTGAACGGGATGTTCCAGATGAGTTTCTCCCAGCGGGCTTGCTCGAGGTTCTCGGTGAGTTGACAGGGAACTCCGGCGTCCTCGAAAAGCCGGCGCAGAGCCTGAACCTGTGGACCGGGCGGCCGCTGGTGTTCGCCCAACACGACGAACCCATAGGCGGTGTGCCGGATCAGGCCCGGCGCGACCCGGTTCAGGCAAACGAAGCAGAGCCCGCCGAAGATGCGCTCCGGGCCGAGCGCGGCGGCGAGTTGGGATTCGTTGCCCAAGCCGTTTTGGAGGAGGACGAACGCGGTGTCAGGACCGGCCAAGGGCGTCACGAGGCGGGGCAACTGGTCGTTCACCGTGGTCTTCAACGCAATCAGCACCACGTCACAAGTGCCGATCTCCTCCGGCGTCCGCGCGCAGTGGGGATGGACGTGGAAGTCGCCGTCCACGCTTTCGATCTGTACGCCTTGACGGCGGACGGTCTCATAGTCGGAGCGCAGGAGGAAATGCACAGCCTCGCCGGCACGACAGAGCCTGGCACCGTAGTAACTTCCCAGCGCACCGCAACCGACGACTCCAATCTTCACAGGGCCTGCCTGGTCCGACGTCCGCTTCCGGGTGGGCGCATGAACGCCTTGGGATTCGGCCAAGGGAAACGAAAAAGGCACCCTGAGGGACTCAGAGTGCCTGGTGGAAAAGGCGGTGACTACTTGCCGAGGATGGCGTCCTTGGCAGCCTTGGCGACGCGGAACTTGACGACGCGCTTGGCCGGGATCTGGATTTGCTGACCGGTGGCCGGATTGCGTCCGATGCGCGCCTTGCGATTGACGAGGACGAGCTTGCCAACGCCCGGCAGGGTGAAAGTGTTCTTCGCGTTCTTGTACGACAGTTGGGCCAACTCATCCAAGTACTGCACCGACTGCTTCTTGGTGATGCCGACCTTTTCCGCGAGGGTTGCCGTAACTTGCGATTTGGAGAGGGCTTTTGCCATAGATGACGTGGTGTTTATTTTGTTGGTTGTTGTGACGACTGTCGGGGGCGGTTTACGCGATTCACTTGGACGGCGCAAGGAGAAAAAGCGAAGAAAAAACCAAGCCTGTCTCGGTGTTTCGGAGTTTCGCTCTCCCCAGCCGCCGCGAGTTCCTGGAGCGCGAGCTTGACTTGAGGACGCATTCCCACAACATCGCGCCGTGGATCGACCGTTCACGCTAAGTTGCGATTTCCGCTACAACGTCGTCCGCAAGATCTTCGAGGGCGGCATGGGCATCGTGTACGAGGCCGAGCAGCTCGGCACTCACGGCTTCATCAAGCGGGTCGCGATCAAGGTCATCCGCCAGCACTTCGCCAGCCAGAAGATGTTTTTGGACAACTTCATCGGCGAAGCCAAGCTCGTGGCCGACCTGATCCACACCAACATCGTTCAGACCTACCACCTCGGTTCGAGCGGCAACCTCTACTTCATCGCCATGGAGCTGATCCGGGGAGTGAACCTGGAGCAGTTCGTCCATCGCCTGGCTGAGAAGCGGCGCGTCCTGCCCCTCGAGTTGGCGGTGTTCATCGTCAGCCGCATGGCGCGGGCGCTCGCCTACGCGCACGCCAAACGAGACCGGGAGGGCAAGCTGCTCGGCATCGTCCATCGCGACGTCAGCTTCAAGAACATCATGATCGCGTTCGAGGGCGACGTGAAGCTGAGCGATTTCGGCATCGCCAAAGCCCGCGGCTTCCTGCAGGACCAGGAGGGCGAGGTCGTGGCCGGCAAGGCGGACTACATGAGCCCGGAGCAGGCCAGTTTCAAGATCACCGACAAGCGCTCCGACCTCTTCTCCGCCGGGGTTGTGCTCAGTCACCTCATCCTCGGCTACAACATCTTCAAAGGCGCCACCGCCGACGAATCGCGGGAACGGATTGTGAATCTCGATCTGCCGGACTTCCGCACCCTGGACAATCGGATTGACGACCGGCTGAACCGCCTCCTCCAACGCTCGCTGGCCCACGACCCGGTACACCGCCTGCCCGACGCCGACGAACTGCTCTACGAACTGGAGCACTATATCTACCACTCGGGGTACGGACCCACCAACGAGACGCTGGGCAAGTTCATCCGCGAGCTGTTCGGCTACAGCGAGCCGACGCCGCTGCGCGAGAACCCGGGCAGCACCATCCTGCTCGACCGCACCACGAGCTTTGCCGCAGCGCCCCAGACGTGAACGATGCGCTCGCGCACCGTCACACTGGGACTGGTGCAGACCCGCTGTTCGACGCGACCGGCGGAGAACCTGAAGCGCACCCTGGACCTCGTGGCCCGCGCCGCCCGGCAAGGCGCCCAGATCGTCTGCACGCAGGAGCTCTTCCGCTCCTCCTACTTCTGCCAGAGCGAGGATCACGCGAAGTTCGCGCTCGCGGAGCCGATCCCTGGCCCCAGCACCGAGGCGTTCCAGAAGCTCGCGAGGAAACATCGCATCGTCGTCGTCGCCTCGCTGTTCGAAAGACGCGCTGCCGGCGTCTATCACAACACGGCGGTGATCCTTGACGCCGACGGGACGCTGCTGGGCCGCTACCGGAAGATGCACATCCCGGACGACCCGTGCTACTACGAGAAGTTCTATTTCACACCCGGCGACCTCGGCTTCCGCGCCTGGCCGACCCGCTACGCGAAGATCGGCGTGCTGATTTGCTGGGATCAATGGTATCCCGAAGCGGCTCGCCTCACGGCTCTGCAAGGAGCGGAGATCCTCTTCTACCCCACGGCCATCGGCTGGCATCCGGGCGAGAAGCAGCGACACGGCGTGAAGCAGTACCAAGCCTGGGAGACCATCCAGCGGAGCCACGCGGTTGCCAATGGTTGTTACGTCGCTGCCGTGAATCGCGTCGGCCACGAGTGTCCCGCCGGCGGCGACGGCATCGAGTTCTGGGGTCAAAGCTTCGTGGCCGGCACGTCAGGCGAAGTCCTCGCGAAGGCCAGTGCCGACCAGGAGCAAACGCTCCTCGTGCCCGTGAACCTCATGGCCGTGGACGTTGCGCGCACCCACTGGCCGTTCCTGCGCGACCGCCGCATTGACGCCTACGACGGGCTGTCCCGGCGGTTTTGCGACTAACCTTGGGTGCCATGGTGCGAATCGCCGTCGCCCAAACGGACGCCGACATCCTCCGCTGCTTTCCGGTCATGGCTGAGCTGCGTCCGCAGCTCACCGGCGAGCAATTCCTCGAGCGCATCCGGCGTCAAGGGGAAGCCGGTTGCCATCTGGCCTTCCTGGAAGACGCCGGCGAGATCCGGTGCGTCACCAGCTACCGCTTCCTGGAGAATCTGGCGTGGGGGCGGTTCCTCTATGTTGATGATCTGGTGACGGCGGAAGCGGTGCGCTCGCAGGGTTGGGGTCAGCGCCTGTTCGACTGGCTCGTCGGCGAAGCGCGCCACCACGGCTGCGAGCAGTTGCATCTGGATTCCGGCGTCCAACGCTTTGGCGCTCACCGCTTCTACTCGCGCCAGGGCCTGGATATCACCGGCCACCACTTCGCGCTCAAACTGCGATGAACCGCCCCGTTGCGTGGGTGACCGGCGCCGGAGGGCTCATCGGCAACTACCTCATCCAGATCGCGCCGGAACACGCCGCCGGCTGGACCGTTCTGGGCCTGACGCGAGGCCGGTTGGACCTCACCGACTTCACCGCCGTGCGGGCGGCGTTCGCCGCCGATCAACCGCAGCTCGTCATCCATTGTGCCGCGATCAGCCGCAGCACGGATTGTGAAGCGGAACCCGCCCGCGCCCGCCAAGTGAACGTGGACGTCACCACCCGGTTGTCGGAGTTGGCCACCGACATTCCCTTCGTCGTCCCTCCGCGACTACTCGGGCGCGCCGCGTCCGCCGGACACATCCTTGAACTGCGCCAAAGTGCAGAAGCTCCTGTCGTTCCCGTTGCCTGGACTGACCGAATGGCTGAGGGCGCATCCCGACGAGCCGTTCTAGTCGCGGGATCATGACAGCTCCCAAGCCCCAATCGCCAATCACCCATACCGAGGTCGGCTGGCCCCGTCCCCGACCGGCAAGCGGAGGATTCTCCGATCCCACAGGCGGGGTCGTCCGTGAGCCAACCGGTCGAAACGGGGGTGCTGACTGCTGTGAGGGCTCGAACCCGAGTGCGTCGATACCCCCCATCTCGGTCAGCCCGTCAGCGCTTCTTGAGGCGCCCGGCAATATCGACCTGGAAGGCGGGTGGTTCCAGCCGGAGTGTGCCGCCCGATGCGGTGGCCTCGCGGTCCGCCAAGCGCTTCCCCGCAAGCGTGTCCCACCACTCGATCGCCCAAAGGCCGTCGTTGACTCCCATGAGCGTCACCTTTGCGCCCGCTAGCGGCGCGGGGTTGGCATCCCTGGCGCCGTCCGGCCAATCATGTGCCCGGTCGAGCAGCCAGACGAACGCCTCGTCACGCGCTGCGACGCCGAAGGATGTCACGGAGTTCTCTGTGTTCTCGAAGCGTGCCCGTTGCAGGTCGGCTCGGCCAATCCCAGTCCCTTCGAGGAACGCGGCCAGGGCTGACCAGTGGCCGTAAAGGTTGCCGGTGTGGATGCTCTCCCACCACCAGGTCATGCCTGTGCCGGCAGCGCCCGTGAAGGCCCCGCTCCAGATCGCCTGATGCAGCGCGCGGAAATGCGGGTCGGTGTCCGGTTTCCATCCCTTCCAGTCGGTCCCGTATTCGCTGACGAAGAACGGCTTCCGGTACTGCTCGGAGAACCGCGCGGCTCTCTCGGCCGTGATCCGCGCCGGGTGTTTCTCGTTGTACGAGTGGTACTGGGCAAAGTCCATTTCCGGCAGCGCAAAAAGGTCGGGGCGCTCGCTGCCGCCCGTGAAGCTCGAAGAGATGAGGTGACGGTAGGGGTCGATCGACCGCAGATGGCGACCCAGGTCGCGGTGCCAGGCGATCACATCGTCGTGCTTCAAGTAGGCGTACTCGTTGTCGATCTCGTTGAAGAACTCCCAGGCGAGGAGATTCGGGAACGCCGACCAGCGTGCCACCAGGTAACGCAGCCGCTTCTGGTAAAGCCGCTTCGCCTCTCCGTTGGTGAAGAAGTCGTTCTGGGTCTGGCAAGGCCCGCCGTTGGTCGCGTTGTAGGGGTGGCGGGGCCAGAAGTTGTTCGAGCCCCAAAAGTCCGGCTTCACTTCGAAGATGCCGTGGTAGTCGAGGCAGAGCATGACGTAGATGCCGCGCTGCTCGGCCTCGGCGAGAACGCGGTCGAGCCTCCAGGCGTTGTCGAGGCGATACTGGAGCTTGTCCTGTCGATCCCATTCGATGCCGAAGGCCTCGTGCCACATCCAGATCCGGAGGTAGTTCATTCCCGCCTTGCGATAGGCCTCGAGCCAATCGTCGTAGTCGTACGTCCCCCGGCTGCCGTGCCAGCAGGCGCACAGGCCATTCAGAAAGAGCGGCGTGCCGTCGTCCAGCCGGAAGTAACGTTTCCCCTCGGGTTCGATGCGCACCAAGCCATGCCGCTTCCCGGCGGAGACTTCGAGGACGGCCTCGCCCCGGGCGGTCGGTTTGCCGCCGAGCGTCACGGTTGCGACCAACCGGTGCGGGCCCGGTTCGAGGGGAAGACAGCGGGTGCGCCATTCTCCTTCGCCGCGCGGCGTCAGGACCTCGCGCTCACCTTCGAGCTTGCGGTCGAAATCACGATGGAAGAAGCCGGGTACGTGCAGTCGCTTTCCGGCGGGCGGCGTGACCTGGAGATCCAAGGCGATCGATTCGGGGTCGAACGGATTGGCCGCAGCCGGTACGCCGGTGACGGTGATCTCGACACGTTCGAAAACCTCGGCCCTGCGGGCGGCGAATTTGAGTTCGAGCCGTGCCTCGACCTCGCCGGCCCCGGCGGCGGTCACCAACAGGATGGAAACAATACCGGCGACGTGCGCCAGGCTGTTGGTTCCGCGGACCGGGCGTTCGGTTGTCACTGCGGTCGAGGACGACCGCACTCCGCCGGCAACTCGTAGATTCACGAGCGCGGGAATCACTGCGGAGATGATAGTGGGCATAGGAGGGTTTCCGGTGGTTTCATTTCCCTACCGTGAAGCGCTCCGCTGCCCCCGCGGACCGGTAAATGGCAGCGGTTCGCAGATTCCACTCCGGGACCGGCCCGACCACCCTCACGAAACGCGGCGCCAACATCCCCACCGCCTCCGGCACATCGCAGACCCGGAGCACGTTTAGCAGCGCCGGCGCCGACCGGTCCATGTGCGTGGTCGGTGTCTGGGTGAGAACAACCCCGGCGACCTCCGGTTCGAGCAAAGCGGCGTAAACGGCCAGCAGGGCGGCTCCTGCTTCTCCCGCCAGATACACGGGGCTTTGCTCGCCGTGTTGCGCTCGCAAGTATGCGGCGGCCGCCGCGAGGTCCCACACTCTGCCGCTATCGACGGTTCGTCCGAGCAGGTAATGCGATCGCTCCACGTAATTGGGCGGATTCTTCGTGGTCCAACGGCTGTCCCCAACACCTCGCGGTTCGCACAGATAGATTGCGTCCTGATCGCCGGCGCAGTCCTTCAACCACCTGGGCGCTTCCTCGTCCACGCTTGAACGGGCTACCCCCAACCAGACCCGCCGGGGGCTCGTCGTCGGGAGTTGCGCTGGCCTTAACCGGATCGCGACGGCGGGCTCTGTGTTCAACCGCACCACTCCAGACGAATTCGTTTCGACTGCCACTGCCGGCGGGAGCCGGTCCGGAAAATGATGAAAGGTCAGTTGCCGCAGCTTCGCGAGCCGCTCGTCCTTCCAGGCCTGAAACTGGCCTTCTTTGGGCACTTCGGCTGTTGCCATCGGCACGAACTCCTGGTCGATTCGGTTGTTGATCGCATCCCGGGGAAAGTCCGAGTCCTGCGGGAAGACCCGCAATTGTTCCGGCGGGATGGGGTGGACTTCGTTTGGCGCGCTGGTCACCAGGTCCACTTCACTGTCCAGGACTGGTCGCGGGTCATTCTTCAGATGCGTGTTCAGGAAGCGGTAGGCCGCCTGCCGGATGTCCTGCCGATAAGCGTGGCCGCCGATGCTCACGACGCTGTCCACCCGATCACCCGCGCCGAACAGGGCATACAGCCGCTCCAGCCGATTGATCACCCGCTGATTGCCGTCCATGGGGAAGATCGGATCTTGGTCGCTGTTCACAAACAACAGCGGTCGCGGGGCGATCATCCCCGCGACCCGGGCCCAGGGCCATTGGTAGGTGTTGTAGAGGAACATGCAGTCGCAGTGGCCGTTGATGACGCGATTCGGCACGTAGGCGGGCAGATCGCTGAGCCCGCTGACCGGCACGGCTGCCTTCACCCGTTCATCGGCGGCCGCAATCCAGAAGGTCGCCGCCCCGCCGCCGCTGATCCCGGTCACGCCGATTTTTTCCGGGTCCACGTCGGCGCGGCTGACCAGGTAATCGATGCCGCGAACGCCGTTCCAGCATTCCACACCGGCGGGCGTGTAGCCGCGCGATAGCCACCACCAGCGCCCCTCCCGGTAGGTGCCATGATGCGTGCAGGTGATCTCCCCCATCTCCAGGGTGTCGAGCACCAGGCACACGTAGCCATGGCGCGCAAACCAGATGCCTGGCGACTGGTACGCGGTCTTATTGCCGTTCCGTCCACGGGGCGAATGCCCGCACACGTAGAGGAGGGCCGGCAATCGCTCGCCCGAAGCAACCTGGGTCGGTCGGTACAAGTTGCCCGTGACGTACAAGCCCGGCCGGCTCTGGTAATGGAGCATGTCCACCAGGTAGTCGCTGCGGTCGAGCGTCCGGGTGACGGTGGCGTGCAAGGGTGTCCGCTCCGGCAGCGGCGAAAGCCCCAACATGTCGAGGTATTCCTCGCGAAAGCGCGGACGCGCCCGGCTCCAATCCTCGGCCGATTTGATCGGCCCGAGGAAATCGGACTCGATCGTTTCGGTCGCCTGCCGGAGATACTCTTGAATCATGACGTCACCGGGTTCTCCCCGGTCGGCCTGCCCGTAAGGCTGTGCCCAGGCAACCTGCGTGGCCAGGAATGGGATGAATGCCAAGGCCAGGAGGAATTGTCCGGCGGGTCTGCTCGCTGAAAAACCGTGGTCATGTTGCCAGGACTTCATAGGACATGATTGAGATGCTTCGGCATATTGCCCCAACGTCCCGTGGAATGGGAAGGGAATCCTGCCACGGCGGTTTGACCATGGCGATTTGAATTGCGATGGCCACGGCTCCACCCTATCAATCCGTGATGCTCCGCTTGGCACCAGCAGTGGTTTGCGTCTGCTTCTCCGCTGGCCCGATGGTCTCTGCCCAGGAGCCTCCCGCCGACCTCATTCTCCACAACGGCAAGGTTGTCACGGTGGATGATCGGTTCTCAATCCGTGAGGCCGTCGCGGTCCGAGGCGAACATATCCTGCGGGTGGGATCGAACGCCGAAGTCCTGGCCCTCAGAGGTCCGCGGACGGAGGTCAGCGATTTGGCGGGCAAAACGGTGGTGCCTGGCTTGATTGATTCGCACGCCCATCCGCTGGCCGCCAGCCTGGTGGAATTCGACCACGCCATCCCGCAGATGGACACGGTTCAGGAGGTTCTGGACTACTTCGAGGCACGGGCCAAAATCGTGCCGGAAGGGCAGTGGATCGTGCTGCGGCAGGTCTTCATCACCCGTCTCCGCGAGCAGCGCTACCCGACTCGAGTCGAGTTGGATCGCGTGGCCCCCAGGCACCCGGTCCTCTTTGCCACTGGGCCAGATGCCATGCTGAACTCGCTGGCGTTGGGACTCAGTCACATCGACCGTGACTTCAAGGTAACGGATGGCGGTCCGGGATTGGTTGAGAAGGACCCAACGACCGGTGAACCAACCGGCCTGGTCCGCACTTTTGCACGCTTCGTGAAGGTGCCAGCCACCGGCAGAACGCCCACACCCGAAGACCAACAAGGCTGCCTGGCCGAGTTGTTCCGGGAGTACAACTCCGTGGGGCTCACGGCCGTCTGCGAGCGGGATGCCTATCCGGAGCAGATCCCGGTTTACCAGGCCCTGCGCGACAGTGGCCGCTCGAACATGCGCGTGGCCCTTTCCTATCACATCAGCTCGGAAGGCGACCTCGCGACGATTCAGCAGAACATCCGGCGTGTGGCCGAGGAACCCCTGTTCAGGCAAAAGGACCCCTTGCTGCGAATCATCGGAATCAAGACTTACCTCGACGGCGGCATGCTGACTGGCAGCGCGTATATGCGCGAGCCTTGGGGCGTGAGCCAGATGTACGGCATCACGGATCCCGGTTACCGCGGAGTGCTGTTCATCCCCAAGGACCGTCTGCGCGAGATGGCGCGCGCCGCGGTTGAGCAAGGCCTGCAGTTCACGGCGCACAGCGTCGGCGACGGTGCCGTGCACACGCTGCTTGAGGTCTATGAGGAACTTGCTCGGGAGCTGCCTTTGCGCCGCACGCGACCCTGCGTTTCCCATTCGAACTTCATGAGCCGCGAAGCGGTGGAACAGGCCGCCCGGCTGGGGGTGATGCTTGACATACAGCCGGCCTGGCTTTACCTGGACACCCGCACGCTCGTGAAGCAGTTCGGCTATGACCGGCTGCGCTGCTTCCAGCCGCTCCGCAGCATCTTCGCAGCGGGCGGCCTGGCTGGGGGCGGCTCCGACCACATGCAGAAAATCGGTTCGCTACGTTCCAACAACCCGTATAACCCGTTCCTGGGGATGGTGACCGCGATCACCCGCCAGGCGCGTTGGCACGCGGGACCGCTGCATCCCGAGGAATCCCTCTCGCGCGAGCAGGCACTCCGGTTTTACACCGTCAACAACGCCCGCATTCTCTTCCTGGACGAGGTCGTCGGTTCACTCGAGCGCGGCAAGCTGGCGGATCTCGTGGTGCTCGATCGGGATTTGTTGACCTGCCCCGAAGACCAGATCGCCTCGACACAAGTCCTGCGCACGTATTTCAGCGGCCGACTGGTTTACCAGCGGTAGTGAACAGCGTGTCGCTGGCCGAACAACCGTGACCGGAGACGACGGCTGCCCGCAGCGAGCCTCAAGCCCAGGGCGTGGGAAAGCTCCGAAACGGCCAGGCAACTCCCGATCAGAAACACACTGGTGATCAGCATCGAGAACGGCGCCAGGAATAGTCGTTCCATACGCAATGCCGCTTCTGCGAGTCGGCGCGGCTCATCTCAACGCTCCCCTTGCATTCCACAAGCTTAATCTGCAGGGTTGAACCGGCCAGGCACGAAGTTCGTGCTGCTGGACTCGCAATGTGCATGGCCACACCGGGGATTGCCGGCGACCGCCAGCTCATCCGCGCGCTGACGAAGCTGTATTGCTTTCGCGAGACGAAGTGAAGCCTTGCACCAAGAGAGACCGCCGCTGGCCGACGGTTAGTTCTTCTTGCCCGCGGCTTGTTTGGCGGCTATGGACTGCTTTTTCACCTGCTCGGCTTGGTTGGCCTTGGCCTGTTTCTGCGCGGACTTCTTCTGGTTCGATTTCGGAGATTTATCGCCCATAATGTTGATCGTGTTCTGCGCGTTGACTCCCCTGCGGCATGTCGGTTTCTCCGAAGGGCAGCCCAGCATGCCTCCCGGGGCGGCGACTGTAAACAATAGACGTGGAGTCATCTGGCGTCCAAAAGATCGTTGCCGATAGTTGTTGCTATCCCGCCAGAACCTGTCCTACTGCACGGGTCTGTTAGATGGCTTGTCTCCTCCAGGGCATGGTGAATCTTCAGGTGAACTTGGTTCAGTGATGATTTTAGACCCGACGTTCGGGAACAGTCTGTGGAAGGTGCCAGTTTGTCGGACAGTAAAAGATCACATGAGTAGCAAATTGTTTGTCGGAAACCTTTCCTTCAACATCACCGAAAACGACCTGCAAGACGCGTTCGCCGCGCATGGCACGGTCACCGAAACCAACCTGATGATGGATCGCATGACCAATCGCCCCCGCGGCTTTGGCTTCGTGACCATGAGCACACCCGAGGAAGCGCAGAAAGCCATCGCCGCCATGAACGGCAAGGAGATGGATGGCCGCGCCCTCACGGTCAACGTGGCCAAACCGCGCGAAGAGCGCACAGGGGGCGGTGGCGGGCGTCGCGAATACAGCGGCGGCGGCGGTTATGGTGGGGGCGGTCGCAATCGCTATTAGTCCAGGTTGGATTTCATGGCGGGGTTCGGGTGAACCGAATCCCGCCTTTTTGTTTTCGGTTCCATTCCCATTGTTGATCGGTCAGCCATGAAAGAAGAACACATTGAAGTGGAAGGTTGTGTCCAAACCGTGCTGCCCGGCACGATGTTCCGGGTGGAACTCGACAACAAGCACCTCGTACTCGCCACGATCTGCGGCAAAATGCGCAAGCGCTGGGTTCGTCTGACTGTGGGCGACCGCGTCAAAATGGAGATGTCGCCCTACGATCTGAGCAAGGCGCGCATCGTTTGGCGGTTGAGGTAGATTTCGCAGGGCGCGGTCGGCCTCGGGTTTCCCGGCAATGCAAACCGATCAAGACGCACGCCGTGAGGGCATAACCCGCCACGAATTGGGGTGCAGCGAGCCAGCCGAAGCTGTTCTGCACTCCCTGGGGCGTCAGCGTGTAGGCGTGAATGAGGCCGATGGCGGACAGGATCGCTCCGGCGATGGCCCAGTAAGCGGCCTTCAGAAACGCCCGATCGATGATCAGCGCGAGCATCGCTGCCAGGATCATCGCCGTGAGGATGAAGCCCTGGCTCAGCGCGATCAGGCCATAGACGAAGAGGTCGGCCCCAAATCGAGGCGCCAGCGCGAACAGGCTCGATCCGGCCTTGCGCGCGGTCGTGTCCACCAACACGAGCGCCCAGGCGGCGAGTGACGGGATCAGGCCCAAGGCCACGGCCAAGGCGTGCGGCTTGGGCGTCTCTTGAAACGACTGGGCCGTGATGATCAGCGCGATCCAGAGCAGAATCCCCAAGGCGGCTTCCAGGGGAATCACCTTGAGCACGAGGCTCACGCCGCCGGTCAGGCAGAGCGCGGTGATCACCACGCCGTTCACGGTGGAGTAACCGGTCCGCGCCCCCATCGCCTTCCAGCCCGGGTGACCGATGTAGATCGTCGTGGGGAACGTGCTCCCGAAGCAAGCGGCACAGAGGCTGCCAATTCCGTTGGCCAGCAGCGAGGGACGCGTTTCAAAACGATCCCCGGCGGCCTCCGCGCTGGCGAGGTTCTGCAGCGAGCCGATGACATTGAACAGGCCCAGGGGCAGAATCACGGCGAAGTACTTCCACCCGACGGGCGAAGTGAGCATGGGGAGCAGATCGTTCACGGCCGGCCTGAAGAAGCAGAATTGCGGCTGGTACGCGTCGGTCGTTGGTTGGAAGACCGGGAAACCCAGCCACCGCAGTCCCCAGGCCAGCGCGACCCCGACCGCCACGGCAAGGAGTCCGCCGGGAAGCCCCAGCGGCAATCTCACGCGGGACGCGTAGCTGATCAGGATCAGCATCATCGGCAGGAACGCGATCACGGGGCTCGCGAAGATTTGAAAGACGAACCCCAGGGCGATGAACGCGATCGCGACCCCGGACAGCGCAGACAGCAAGGCTGCCCGCGGTGTGTGACGTCGGAGCCAATCACTGCAGAAGGCGCCGAGGGTTTCCATGACCCCGCTGAGGAAGCAGGCAAACAAACCGGCTTGCCAGGCCAGGGTGGCGTCGCCCGTCTCCTGATATACGGGTCCCATGATGAGGAAGATGTAGGCGACGACGCTCGGCGTGTTGATCCCATAGGGCAGCGCGGTGATGTCGTTGCGACCGGTCCGGCGCGCGAGTTGGCGCGCCTGCCACGCGTAGAAGAGGTTGCCCACCAGCACCGATGCCGCGGCGCCCGGCAAGATCCGTTGGTTGATGAGCTCCGCCGGAAAACCGCACACCGCGCGACACAGCACCGAGATGATCATCAACTGGAGAAGGTTGTCGATGAAGAGGCCAAAGAACCCGTCGATGTCGCCCCGGACAAACCAGCGTGTTTTCACGACGGGATTTTTTAGCGCCCCTGGTTGCATAGGCCAGTCCAAATCGCTCCTGATCGGCGTTGGGAAAGGCTCCGCGAGAGGCAACCCCGAGCGTCCGGTTGCCCTGAAGTTTATTGCTGACAGCCGGTCCCGGAGGCCGTAACCGTATCCCGAAAGCCGAATTCGATCCTCACTCCGTCCGCTCCTCGGGAACCGAAGGGATAGGGGGCGGACACCGGAGAGGCAGGGTCTGAGACGGACGAGCAGCAACGAAACCACCACCGAGATTCGGGATGAACCAGACCACACGCTACCTGCAATCGGTGGCCGACCACACCGCGATCGAGATCGGGGCTCTGGTGAATTACCTCCTGATCGACGCGATCAAGGCCGGAGCCAGCGACATCCACATCGAGCCGTGGGAGAGCACGCTCGTCGTGCGGATCCGGCTGTGCGGCGTGCTTACGGAGCTGGTTCACCTGCCGCTGGACTTGATGGACAAGATTTCCGGCCGGCTCAAGGTGATGGCGAACTTGATTTCGTACCAGAACGACCTGCCCCAGGAAGGCCATGCCCCTGCCAACCCGGAGCTGGGCGGTGTCGAGCTCCGCATTTCGGTCTTCCCCACGGTGCGGGGCGAGAAGATCGTCATTCGCATCTTCGATCCCAGCAACCGCAGCTTCGACCTGGGCACTCTGGGGTTCGAGGAGGAGACGTTGCAGACGCTCATCAAGCTGCTGGCCCGGCCCAGTGGGTTGCTGCTGCTCACGGGCCCGACCGGTTCAGGCAAGACCACCGCCATCTACGCCGCGCTGTATCACCTGGTCCAGCGCTCGGGCGTGACCATCAGCATCAGCACGGTCGAGGACCCGGTGGAGTTCAACCTGCCGATGATCAGCCAGGCGCAGATCAACCCGCTGAAGGAGTTCACCTATCCCGTGGCCCTGCGCTCGTTGATGCGCCAGGACCCGCAGGTCATCGTGGTGGGCGAAATCCGCGATCCCGAGACCGCCGCCATCGCGGTCCAGGCGGGCCTGACCGGGCACCTGGTCATCACCACCATCCACAGCGGCAGCACCGCCGGGGTGTTCGCCCGGTTGATGCACATGGACATCGAGCCGTTCCTGCTGTCGTCGAGCGTCATCGGTGTGCTCGGCCTGCGGTTGATCCGCAAGAACTGCACGTACTGCGCGCAGCCGTATCAGCCCGAGCCCGGCCTCCTGAAGCTGGTGCCGCCGGAGGACGTGGAGAACGCGGCCTTCCGGCGCGGCGTGGGCTGCAAGGAATGTCTCGATACCGGCTTTACGGGCCGAACCGCCGTGACCGAGATGCTGGTGGTGGATGAGATTCTCCGGGATGCCATCCTGCAAAAGCTGCCGACGCGCTCGCTCCAACAGGTGGCCGCCCAGCAGGGGATGCAAACGCTCTGGCAGATGGGGCTGCGCCGCGTGGTCGGTGGCCAGACGACGTTGGAGGAAATCCTGCGGGTCGTGGCGGTGGACCAGCTCTGAGGGAAAGCGAGGCGCTATCCTCTGGGCCAGAGGCGAAGCCAGAGGCGCTGCGGCGATTGCAGGATTTCGCGCAGGAGCTCGTCGATGTTGCGGGCCTTCGGTTCATCGAGCCGGCGGCAGAGGACGAGCGTCACCGCGAACACCACCAGCACCGCGAGGAAGAAGAAGCTGAAGCGGTTAAGCTCAATCCCCCGCCAGTGGAGGGTGTGGGTGCCAAAGGCGTCAATGACCAATCCCCAGAGGACCGGGGCCAGGCCGAGCGTGAGGTTGGCGATGACGGAGTAGAGGGCGAAGAAATGGCTGCGGCCCAACTCGGGCACGAGCACCATCGCCAGCCGGGTGTTGTTGATGTTCACCAAGGCATAGGCGAACCCCATGAGCATCTCGATCAGCAGCACCAGGCCGAGCCGGGGCCGGATCACGCCCGCCGCCAGCAGGAACCAGCCGAGCATGATGCCGATCCAGTAAACGAGACAGAAGGTCAGCACCGGCTTGCTGCCGAGCCGATCCGTCCGCGACTCAAAATACGTCAGGCCGGCCAGCCCGCCCACGAAGGCCAGGCCGGTCACCACCATGATGCTGCCGTCCGCGAGCCCGGCTTCCGACTTCATGTAGGCGACCGTGAAGGTTCCCACCCCCCCGTAGGCGACCGACCAGGCCATGTTCATCCGCAGCATTTTCTGGAATGGCGCATAGCGCCAGATCGCCAGCCACGGCACCGGTTCGCGGGACGCGCCTTCCCGGCCCGGCGGCGCCACGTCGGGGATGCGCTTGAGGAAGACGAGACTGACCGCGCCCGTGACGGCGCTGAAGGCAAACAGGACGGCGAATTGCCAGGAAGCGGCTTCATGGCCCAGGCACAACGCCGCCAGCAGGAACGCCGCGCAGCTCGACACGTGGACGCAGGCGGCGTCGCGGGCCAGGTACTTGCCGCGGATTTGGACCGGCACGAGCGCGGTGATCCAGGGCAGCCACGCGGCGCTGGAGATGCCGCGGGACAGGTTGAAGCCGAACAGGAGGAACAGCAGCAGCGCCAACCGGGTCGGATTGTCGAGAAACGCGCCGGTCAGCGGCACCAGCGACATGGCGAAAATGAACATGACGCGCGTGCCCCAACCGGCATAGACAAAGCGCTTGTAGCCGATGCGCTCCACGTGACCCGCCGCTGGAATCTGGAAGATCACCAGCAACGGCATCATGCCGCTGAGGATGCCGAGCACCGTGGCGCTGGCGTCGAGGCTCTTCGCATAGAGCACCATCGGGCTGCTGAGAATGATCTGGAACGACAGGGCGTTGAAGGTGGCGAAGACGAACGCGTTCGCCAACCCGGGAGGGAAGGCGATCCGGTCTTGCGCAACGGTGGCGGGCCGTGGGTCCATGTCGTGACCGCAGGAGCGTAGCCGGATTCAGCCCGGCGCGCGAACAGGTTTCGGCCGCGTGGGTGCCGCCGCCAGTCAGCGGCGAAGCGGCCCGGCTCAAGTCTTGGCGTCTCTCGGGCGCCGGCTCGTCACGCGACCCAGAACTTCCTGGAGTTCCCGGATCTTGGGAGGCTTGTTGATGAGCCCGTCCACCGGCGCGTGCAACTCCTTCTCGCCTTTCATGAGCGTCCCCCAGCCGGTCATCATGATCACTGGAGTCGCCGGGCTTTCCTTCTTGAGCAAGACGGTGAGCTGTCGGCCGTCCATGTGTGGCATCCCCAGGTCGGTGATCACGACATCGAAAGGTTTCGTTTCCCGCACGGCGGCCCGGAAGGCGTCGAGCCCGCTTTGTCCGCCATCCGCGGTGTGGACCGTGTGGCCGTTGCCTTCAAGGATCTCGCGGATCAACTCGCGGAGCAGGGGCTCATCGTCCACGAACAGGATGCGCAAGGGCCGGACCTTCACCACCGGGGCGACGGGGGTGGGTGCCTGCTCCACGTCAGTGGCGTCGCGGGCCGGAAAGATCAGGCGCATGGTGGTGCCGTGTCCCGGAGTCGTATCCACCTCGATGGAGCCCTCGTGGCGTTGCACTACGCCATAGACCATGGCCAGTCCCAGGCCGGTGCCGCGCCGGCCCTTGGTGGAGAAGAACGGCTCGAAACAGCGCTTGCGGGTTTCTTCATCCATGCCCACGCCGTGGTCGCGGACCTCGACGATCACATGGGTGGGGGCCCGCGCCCCGCCGCGTGGGGGCGCCAGGCAGCAGGCGCGACTGCGCAAGATGATGAGGCCTCCCTGGGGCATGGCGTCCACCGCGTTGAAGATCAGGTTGGTCAGGACCTCGCGCAGCTCGCTGGCCGCGCCCGCCACCTCCGGCAGGTCGGCTTCCAGTTCCGTCTTGATATCAATGGCCACGCCCAGTTGCTGGGCGATATCCCGCCAGCGGGGTCGGGTCAGCTCGATGACCTCGGGAATGAGCGCGTTGAGGTTCACGCGCTCCAGGGGTTCATCGCTCCGGCGGCGCCGGTAGAACTCCCGGAGGCGCCCCACGATCTGGGCGATGTCGTCACTGGCGGTGCGGATATGCTGCAAGTATTTTCGCCCGTTCGGACTGAGCTTCTGTTCCGAGTCCAGGAGCAGCTCCGCGAAGCCCGACACGGGTGACAGCGCGTTGTTGATGTCGTGCGCGATGCCGCTGGCCATCTGCCCCAAGGCGCGCAATCGTTCGTGCTGCATGACCGCCTGCTGCGTCTGCCGCAACTCATCGTAAGCCTTCTTCAAGGCAGCATGGAGTCGGGCCTGATGCGCGGCCAGGGCGACGTGTTCGCTCAGGGCACGGAGGAAGTCGCGTTCGCCCTCCTGAAAACCGTCCGGGGCCAGGCGAGCCACCACGAGCAGGCCCAACAAGTTCGCCTCCGCGATGAGGGGGACCGTGACGGCGGACTGGACCCCCGTTCCCGCCAGCGTCGTCAACCACGGCGCAGCATCCTTTCGGATTCCCGGCGCATAGCGCAACTCGCCCTGCTGGAGGGCGCCCAGGGCGGCGGCGTCCAGCGCCAGGCCGGCGTCTCCGGCCGGCGCTGGCGCACCGGCCGGCAACCCATTCTTCACCCGAAAAGCCGCGAGTTGCAGCACCCGGGCTTCGGCGTTGAACAGATACACACACCCAGCGTCCACCGGCAGATGTTCCTCCAACTGGCCGAGGACTACGCCGAAAATGCTGTCAAGATCTTGACGCTCAGAGATGCCGTGGGTGATGTGGTTGAGCAGACTGATGCGGGTGAGCTGCTGCTGCAAGTCCGCCTCGGCGCGCTTGCGCTCGACCACCTCCTGCTGCAGTTCGCGCGTGCGTGCCTCGACCCGGGATTCGAGTTCACGGTGGGCCTGCTGCAGCGCGGCGTCGCGTTCCTGGATTTGGGCGAGCATGTCGTTGAACCCGTCAAAGAGCGTGCCCAGCTCGTCTCGGGTGCGTTTGGC
>Ga0315288_10002838_pt1 | contig 22241 bp, 11 predicted proteins | sample YL17G11_20_MG_FD_203454 | JGI IMG/M metagenome (GOLD analysis project Ga0315288, IMG submission 203454) | Sediment microbial communities from Yellowstone Lake, YNP, Wyoming, USA - YL17G11_20 | ecosystem: Environmental > Aquatic > Freshwater > Lake > Sediment | place: USA: Wyoming | collected...
TCGCCTAGCACCTGGAGATAGTGTGCGATGTTCGTCTGCAGCAGATCGTCAATGCCGAACGCCTGGCGGCCGCGCGCTGCGTGCTTCTCGATGCATGCAATTGCCTCCAGACCCATACGCCTGCTTCTGCCCTCCAAACTCAACCTCACGCGCATTGTATGTGAAATTCCCACAACCGTCAACCGGAACGATCGTCCACATGCTTCTCTCGATGATCGCCTCGCTGAGGCCAACAATCGGCCCCTTCTCGAAAGCGACCTTGCCATGCCGCCGTCCGGAGCGGTGGTCCCACCGCAGGTACTGTCCGTCCTTCCTGGTGTAACTGACGGACTCTAGCACACACAGAAGCGCGAATTCGAGCACCGTCTGCACCTGCTGGCTCTCGTTTTGAGCAGCACCCAAGTAGCGCTCGATGTCGTGTTGAGTCCGCGCAGCATAGGCGCGCGCGGCACGGCGGATGCTGAGGGGGGCGCGCAAGGGCCTCGGCAACCATCGGGGCCGCCAGATCGAGCAACCCGCGGGACGCCATAGAGCGCCTCCTTTCGGGGGTGCAGACAGGCCGATGCAATGCATACTATTATATCGCGCGTGCAACTTGGCGTCAACCTGGCGCGGGAGGTTGAGGCCCGTTGGGTGCCGTCAACGAATGGGAAACACGAACAAACGAATTTGTCACAAATCTGTCAATTTCACGCAACACACACGTGGAGTCAACGGCTCGCTAACGATGTGTGCCGTATCATGATGATGTCACAGGCGTACGACGTGGGGGGAACGCCATCCAGATAGACAACATTCAGACGAACAGGGAGGTTCTCGATGAACAGAAAATGGCTGAGCGTGGCGTTGGTGGTTTGCATCCTGGTGGCTGCGGCCCTGCCTGCAGCGGTGCTGGCGGGCTACGGAGGCGGGCTCACATGCGGGCTGAGCTTTGACAGCGCTCACGACGACACGGAGGCCCGCTGGAACGGTCGCGTCTGGACCATCCCGCCCACGGGCGGCAACGCGACGCTTCTGGTCAAAGCGTACGCTGACAACTGGGATAGGACAGGGGCCTTTGAGGACATGCCGCAAGCGTTGTTTGACGTCCTCGCAGAGGACTACCGGTCGCCGCTCACCAAGGATGAAGAATTGACGCTCTCGCCCGAAGCGCACGTTATGGTGAGCATCCACGACTCCCTGGATCCCAGCCACAAGCTGTTCTTCTTTGAAGGCACTGTGGCCGATCTGGTGGCGCTTGCCGGTGGCCGGGTCGCCTTTAGCGGACCGTTTGGGGTTGTGGTGAGGATTCCGCTGACCGTGCCGGCTGGGGTCACCTTGTGGGCTGGCCGCATGGAACTCACCCAGGGTGGCTACCGCTGCCACGCCGACATCTACCTGCTCCAGGGTGTCCCGTTCTGGATGAATCCTGTCTAGGCGCGGGGGGCTGTCTTCGCCGCCTTTTTCGGCGCCAAACGAGAACCCTCCCGAAGGCTTGGCCGCCTTCGGGAGGGTCCGTCCTACCGGGCCCTGCCGGCCTGCTCATCGCCGTCGGCGCCGTCACCGGCGCGCTGGGCCTGCTGGCCAAACCTCTTCGGCTGGTGCGTCGCGCCGTGCGCGTGCTCATCGAGTCGGGCGCCTATCATACGCACGGGCAGCCGGCCCACCCGGCTGGAAGCAGAGCACACGACCACAGGAGGTGCAGAACCAGACCCCTGCGGTCGTGACTTGCGTGGCCAGGGGCTCCGCCAGCCAGAGAACCGTAAGTCCAGACCGCGAAAGCTACCTAGCCCATACCAGCTAAAGGCCCGCCAACCAGTCGCAGATGGACTGTGTCTGCGCCGGGTCTGTCAGGTTCGCAGCATTGGTCAGAGTACCCTCTTGGAGTTGTTTCCAAATCTCCTCAGCCATACCCTTCACAATTGCGGCTCCGACAAAGAACGTCCGTGGCATGAGCTCATGCCCAGAGAATGCCGTTCGTATGCGAGATAGCGTCGTGCGGGCGGTCTTCCAGTGCTCATCAGCACCCGCTGGGTCGATCCCTCCCTTCAATTCGCCCAGCGCGAGGAAAAGCGCTGGGACAGGAGAGGGGCTGTTCGCAACATCGCTGCGTGCAGCGCAGTTGAGCAGGGACAGGTCGACATTCTTACCCACAAGCGGCAGCATGCGGTTGTAGACCATGGTGCGCTCCCCAACCTCAGACGTCCAGGCCAGCCCACTAGCTCGCTCCTCCAGCCCTGCGCCTTCCGAAGGGACCGGCATCCACGCGCCGCTTCTGGAGTCCAGCCACTGGCACGGCACTCCTGCCAGGTTCAGAGTGGCGATCATCGCCCTCGTGAACCTGCGCTGGGCCATCACGCCGCCAAGGTTGCGCATGGATCCGCCGAGTGAGTCCCCTCGTGTCAGCAGGAAACGGTAGACTAGCTCCTCGACAAAAGCATCGCCGGCGGGCTCCAGGAACTCCCTTATCAGTCCCTGGATCGCGCGCGCTCTGTCCTCCTTCCCCATGTACCTTCTTGCCTTGTCGGACACTCCAGCCGCGGCCAGGAGAGCTGCCTCAATGCCAGGCGCATCAGCGAGTGCAGCAGGCTTCCTCACTCGCGAAGCTGCCGACTTTAGCAATCGAGCTTCTTCGACGGTGGGTGTGGCCCGTCTGTTCTTCTCCAGAGCCAAAGCCACGAAGCCGGCTCGGATGGCCTCGTACGTGGTCACAAGGTCGGCGCTGCTGGTCAGATGCCGCCATGCTATCTTCCCTGTACGCATCATACTCGCCGCCACACGTAGACGCACTTGCGCAATGGGGAGCGTCCATGCGCCCCCATTTGCTGACTGCTGTTGCCTTTGCCGTTGGGAAGAACCAAGATGCTCTCCACGCGAAATCCCAGCCTTTCTGCTATGGCAGAGAGAATCATGTCCACGGAAATGCTTGCACCAGCATAACGCACATTGTCATTCACCATCAGCAACGGAGCGTCGGGCTTCAAGACTCGAGCACACTCCGCAATGACGCAGGCCATCTCGTAAAAGTACCCGCGCACCATGCGGGGGATGCCGCTGTTGTTCAACCTGCCCTGTGTCCTCTGATACTCGAGGTACGACAAGATCGCCTGCAGCAACTCCTGTTGGTCCGCGGCTGCGATGGCCTGCGCCCACTCACGATTGATCGCCAGGAGATCCTTGGCTCGATTCTCTACGGTGCAGGTAAGCATCCTTTGGCGCAGACTCGACATTTTCCCCTCGTCTACACCAAGCAGAGCGAGCTCCAAAGCATACGTCCGAGTGTAGTCATAGCGGTTGCAGTAGGGAGGCGATGTGATCACCGCATCGTAGAGGCGCTCCGGGAGCAGTGGCATGACCTCCAGGCACGAACCATCAAGAACCCGAATGTTGCCCAGACTGCGTTCCGCTGGGAACAAGCCCAATTGAGGACCGTCTGGGGCGAGGTCCGAGATGATCTCCGTGAGCTTCTCGATGATCGCCTCGCTGAGGCCAACAATCGGCCCCTTCTCGAAAGCGACCTTGCCATGCCGCCGTCCGGAGCGGTGGTCCCACCGCAGGTACTGTCCGTCCTTCCTGGTGTAACTAATGGACTCTAGCACACACAGAAGCGCGAATTCGAGCACCGTCTGCACCTGCTGGCTCTCGTTTTGAGCAGCACCCAAGTAGCGCTCGATGTCGTCTTGAGTCCGCGCAGGATAGGCGCGCTCGGTGATTCGCAGCCTCGGCAAGGCAACTCGCGCGTCAGACGACTGCCATGGCCGTTCTTCCGTCCACCGTGTCAGGGCAGCCCAATCGTCTGCCGAGAAGTCGTGCTCCAGCGCCAGCCTGCCTTCGATCACTCTGCGTCCAATCGGCAGCACCTCAATGCCATCGGCGTCGAGGCCGCGCGCAGCAGCACCAAACAGCGCTGTGCCGCTTCCCGCAAACGGATCCAGAATCCGGCCCGAGCGGATTCGGTAGCGATCCAAGAGGTACTCGACCAGAGCAGCAGAGAAGGCTTCCTTGAACTTGTACCATCGATAGGCCGGCCTCGCTTTGTTAGCCTGGAAGCTCACGAGCTGCCTTGTCAGAGCGGGCTGCGTGGAGAAGGCGCGGCGCAGTTGCAGCGCCAGCCGCGAGTCAAGGCTCTCGATCACTTCTAGCGTCGGTGGCCGAGTCAGAATGACCTCTGTCGCCTGAGCCAGTTCGACCATGTCACGCCTTTCCCAGAGAATACGCTCTTGTTCGTGCTGTAGACGTATTCTACCAAAGATACGTTCTTCTGGCAATTGTTCGAACTGAGTCCCTCGGCCTTCAGCTCGCCCCGCGGCAGCGCCGTCTATGTGGGCAACTCCGTCACGGGCACCTGGAGCTCCATCGCGCCCGACGCGCAGGCCCAACTGCTCATCACCGCCACCGTGCTCAACCTGGTGGGCACCAACGCGGGCCAGTCCATCCCCAACACAGCCAACCTGTCCTATCGCGATGGCAATGGCCTATTGCACGGCCCGCAGGCGTCCAACACCGTCAACGTGACCGTGGTCGAGCCCGACGTGGCCATCACCAAGTCCGTCGCGCCCGTGCCCGCTGCGCCGCTCTCCACCGTCACCTACACCCTGTCCTTCACCAACGTGGCAGGCGCCAACGTCAGCCCGGCCCACGACGTGGTCATCAGCGACGTGCTGCCCTCCGGACTGACCTACCTGGCCCCCGTGGCCGGCACGCCCGCGCCCGTCAGCGTCACCGGCACTGGTCCCACCACCATCACCTGGACCGTGCCTGTGCTTGACCCGGACGCCGGCCTCACCTACTGCTTCACCGCGCAGGTCAACGCCGGCGTGTCGCGGGCGGTGACCATGACCAACGTAGCCAGCGTCGGGGCCAGTAGCCTGCCCGGCAACGTGCCGGGCGAGCGTAGCGCCGACAACTCGCCCAGCAACACGTGCTACCTGGAGTCCGGCAGCGCCATCGAGTACTATGGTGGCCAGCTTGGCGACGCGGTCTGGTTCGACCGCAACGGCGATGGCACACAGAACGCGGGGGAGGTCGGCGTGGCCGGCGTGGTCATCACCCTGACCAGCTCCAGCGGCCTGGTGTTGACCACCACCACCGACGCCAACGGCCTCTACTTCTTTGACAATTTGCCGCTCAACGTGGTCTACACCACCACGGTGGGCCTGAGCAGCCTGCCGCCGGGCACGACGTTGACCACGCCTCCGACGCACAGCAGCACGCTCACCTTTGCCACGCCAGTGGACCTGGCCTATGACTTTGGCGTCAACGGACCCGGCCAGATCGGCGACACGGCCTGGTTCGACTACAACGCCAACGGCACGCAGCAGCCTGGCGAGTATGGCCTGCCCGGAGTGACCATACGCCTGACCGACTCGCTGGGCGGCGTCTACACGACTATCACGGATGCCAATGGCCACTATCTCTTCCCGAATCTGCTGCTGAACGAGACCTACACCACGACGGTAGACCAGACGACTCTGCCGCCCGGCACCACGCTGACCACACCGCCATCCTTCACCAACACCCTGACGCTGGCCAGTCCGGCCGATCTGACACACGACTATGGCGTGGTCGGCCCCGGCACGCTGGGCGACACGGTGTGGTTCGACTACAACGGCAATGGCACGCAGCAGCCCGGCGAGCCCGGCATACCCGGCGCCGTCGTGACCGTCACCGATCAATACGGCAGCACCCAGACGGCCACCACCGACGCCGATGGCCACTACCTGTTCACCAATCTGCTGCTCAGCACGACCTACACCACCACGCTGGACCTCACTAGCCTGCCGCCCAACACGCAACTCACCACGGCGGGCACCCACGCGGGCACGCTCACGGTGGCCAACCCCAACGACCTGACGCATGACTATGGCGTCAACGACTCGGGCCAGATCGGCGACACGGTCTTCTTTGACTACAACGGCGACGGCGCGCAGCAGCCCGGCGAACCCGGACTGGCGGGCGTGGTCATCACCATGACGGACCAGTACGGCGGCGTACAAACCGCCACGACCGACGCGAATGGGCACTACCTGTTCAACCATCTGTTGCTCAGCACGACCTACACGACGACCATCAGCGCGCCCACCCTGCCACCCGGTACGACCCTGACCACCGCGGGCAGCCACACCAGCACGCTCACGCCGGCCAACCCGACCGACCTGACGCATGACTATGGCGTCAACGGCCCCGGCCAGCTCGGCGACACGGTCTGGCTCGACTATAACGGCAATGGCGTGCAGGATGCGGGCGAGCCCGGCGTATCCGGCGTGGTGATCCACCTCACTGACGCGCACGGCGGCGCGCAGAGCGCCACCACCGACGTCAATGGCCACTACCAGTTTGACCATCTGCTGCTGGACACGACCTACACCACGACCGTCGATCTCAGCACGACGCCGCCCGACACGCACCTGACCACCCTGGGCAGCTTCACCAGCACCCTGACGCAAGCCACCTCCGCCGTCTGGACGCACGACTATGGGCTCTACTTTGCGCCCGCCAGCGTGCCGCTGGCCAAGCAGGTCGCGCCCGGCATCGCCACCATCGGGCAGCAGGTGGTGTTCAGTATCAGTGTGCCCAGCCCGATCATCACGGCTACCATCTTTACCGTCAACCTGACCGACGACATTGACAGCCGCCTGGCTGTGGTGGACGCGCGCGCCTCAGGCGGTGTGGGCGCCACGGCCAGCGTGGTCGGCCAGCAGGTCAGGGCGTTCTGGACGTCCATCCCGCAGCTCTCCAGCGTACAGGTGGTCATCACCGCCACGGTGCTTAACGTGGCGCAGAACTCGGCGGGCACGCTCATCCCCAACGTGGCACGCTTCACCTGGAATGACGACGGCGGCACGCCGCACGGTCCGCAGGACTCGAATACGGTCAACGTGACAGTGGTCGAGCCACAGCTTGCGGTGGCCAAGGCGGTGCAGACGCCGCGCACGCCCGTAGGCGCCAGCGACGTGCTCACCTATGAGATCACATTCAGCAACCTGGCCGGGCCCAACAACAGCACGGCCTACGACGTGGTGGTCAGCGACACGCTGCCTGCCGGCCTGACCTACCTGGGCGTGGTGGGCTCCACGCCCGCCCCGTCCGTCGTGGGCCAGCGCCTGACTTGGAACGTGGCAGCACTGGCCGTGGGCAGCAGCCTGCACTATACCTTTACCGCGAGGGTCAGCGCAAGCATCGCGCCAGTCGTCACGCTCGACAACCCGGTGAACCTGAGTGGCAGCTCGCTGCCGGGCAACGCGCCCGGCGAGCGCACGGCGGCCAACGCCCCCGACGACACGCGCTACAATCAGAACGCGCACGTGGCGGTCTCCAGCGGCGAGCCGCTGCTCGCACTGACCAAAGCGGCCGCGCCCGACACGGCCACGCTAGCGCAGCCCGTTTACTACACCCTGAGCGTGGCCAACAACGGCAGCGTCGACGCCACCGGCGTGGTCGTCAGCGACACGCTGCCCGCCGAGGTGATCTTCAGCTCCGCCACGACCCCGCGCGTGGGTCCCGTCGCCGCAGGTGTCATCACCTGGAGCCTGGGCACGCTCGTGCCAGGCGACACGCGCACGCTCACCGTCACGGCGCGCGTCACCGACAGCGTCGCGCCCGGCACGCCCATCGTCAACCACGCCGCGGCCTGGGACGATTATGGCGAGCGCCGCACCGCGCAGACCACGCAGAATACGGCTGGCCCCTCGCAGCTCGAGGGCGTCAAGTACTCGAGTGCGCAACAGGTGGTGCCCGGCCAGATCTTCACCTTCACCATCGTGCTCACCAACACCGGCGCGCAGCTCTTCCCAACCCTGCGCGTGACCGACACGCTGCCCAGTGTGGTCGAGTACTATGACCACGCCACCGTGAACGGCGTCCTGTACGAGCCGGACAGCGTCGTGGGGCAACAACTGGTGTGGAACAACGTCGGCCCGCTGCACGCCGCGCCGTTCACGCCCAACGTGGTTACCATGGTCTATCAGGTGCGCGTCACCGGCGTCGAGCCGGGCGTGTACACCAACACTATGCAGGCGCTGGGCATCGACGTGCTCGACGTGCCCAGCCGCGAGGACGACGAGGGCCCGTTCGAGTTGCTGGCCAGTGACGTCAGCATCACCAAGGGCGTGCAGCCAACCGTGGTGCTGGCCGACGGCGTGATCACCTACACCCTGGACTATTACAGCGCTGGCCCGGGCCTGGCCTCCCAGGTCTACGTCACCGACACGCTCCCCGCGGGCGTGCAGTATGGCGCGCAGGTCTCAGCCCCGCCGGGCTGGAGCGGTCCGGCCATCGCGGGCCAGACTCTGACCTGGTTCACGCCCACCCTGCAGGCCGACGTGGGCGGCAGCATCGTCATCAGCGCCAGCCTCAACCCGGGTGTGCCCGTCAGCGCGGACGGCTGGCTGACCAACACCGCCGTGATCACGGCCTCGGGCGACATCACGCCCAGCAACAACGCGGCCTGGGCCCGCAACGCCCTGCAACTGCTGGCCATCGGCCAGGTCAGGCCTGACTCCGGCGGCCGCATCGTGGCGGGGTACAACTTCTGGTACTATATTCACATCACCAACACGTCGACCATCGCGGCTACCGACGTGGTTGTCACCGACGTGCTGCCCGTGCAGGTCGCGCCCTACGCGGTGCTGCCCTCGCCAGGAGGCGTGTTCGACGGCAGCCACACCGTGGTCTGGCATCTCGGCACGCTGGGCCCAGGTTTCAGCACCTTGGTCTGGGTACGCTGCCAGACCTACCCGTCCGCCGCGGGCCTGTGGGTGACCAACGTGGCCAGCGTCGACAGCGCGCAGGCCGCGCCGCAGGCCGTCTCGACCGACGTGGCGTACGTCCTTGTGCCCACCCAGCCCACACCCGGGCCGACGTCGACCTCTGCGCCCACGCCGACTGCGACGCCCACCAGCGCCACGCGCACGCCGACGCCGACTACGACCGGCACCCCGGAAGGGACGGCTACGCCAACAGGCACGCCCACAGCCACGGTCACGCCCACCGCGACCCCAGAAGGGACGCCCACGCAGACGCCGGAAGGCAGCCTCACGCTGACGGGCTACGTCTACGTGACGGAGGCTACCCTTCCACAGGGTACCCTCACACGCGCGCGGAGACTGCGGGACGTGACCCTGCGGGAGGGTAGCGCGCTGCGCCAGCCCATCGCGGGCGCGACGGTCTCGGTGCTGATGTGCGTGCCGCGCCGCTTCCAGACCAACACGGCCGCCGACGGCAGCTTCTCCCTGGCGCTGCCCGCCATGTACCTCAACGCCTGCACGCAGGTCACGCTGGAGGTCGAGGCCGAGGGCTTCACGCCCTGGTCCGAGCTGCTCGACGTCGCGGCCCTGCGCGCCAACCCGTTCCGTGAGCTGACCCTGACGCGCGTGCAGTCGCCCACGCCGACGGCGACCGCGACGCTCAAGTGGACCGCCACGCCGACGACCACGCTCACTCCGCTGCCGACGGCGACGCTGCACACGCAGACCATCTACCAGCTGTACCTGCCGCTGGTACGCTGGCGGAGCCAGTGACGCACAAAGCAAGGTGCCCGTCACCTGCGAGGTGACGGGCGCCTGGAATCAGGTCCTCGACTATGGCGCAGTGAAGTTAGCATAGCACAAGGAGGCCACGAAGCGCAAATGCGCTTGCATTGACACACATTGAAACCGCTATTGACAAAACGCCGGTTTTGTGCTATACTAAAGATGGAAGCGCTCCCAAGGGGAAACTGCGAGTACCGCGAGTTGATTTCCTTTCTTGGGAAGTGCGTGGGAGCGCTCCCAGGACCGGCGCAATTCAAGGATGAGTCTGCTTTGGCAGGCATCTCTCAGCGAGGCCGCGAGAGTGTTTCACCCGGCATCGGCATCTGATAGGAAGCCTGGCCTGTCAGATTGTTTTTTCGCGAAGCCATGGGAGCGCTCCCAAGAAGAAGATGTGGTGTGGCGATGGCATTGACTCTGGAGCAAGTAGCCAAACTCGCCGGGGTTTCCCGCTCGACGGTGTCGCGCGTCGTCAACGACAGCCCAAACGTCCGGCCTGAAGTTCGGGAGCGAGTCTGGCAGGTTGTTCGCAAGAACAACTACCAACCCCATGCCGCCGCCCGCAGTCTGGTCACCCGCCGCACGCACATCATCGGCGTCATCATCCCCGAAGCCGTCACGACCCTCTTCACAGACCCCTTCTTCCCTATCTTCTTGTGCGGCGTAACGGAGACGTGCAACGCCCGCAACTATCATTTGATGCTTTCCCTGTTTAACGGTCCGGCCGACCAGAAAGAAATGTACCGGCGTGTCGTGCGAAGCGGACACCTGGATGGCGTCATCGTGGCCTCGACCCGGCTGGACGATCCGCTCATACCGCAACTACTGCAGGATGGAGTCGCGTTTGTCATGGTGGGACGACACCCCGACGAACGCGTGAACTATGTGGACGTTGACAACGTCGGCGCGGCGCGCATGGCGGTGGAGCACCTCATCGGTCTGGGGCACCAACGCATTGCCGCCATCACGGGCCCGCTCAACACATGCCACGGCCAGGATCGCCTGGCTGGGTACCGTCAGGCGCTGGAAGCTCACCGGCTCCCGGTGGCCGACAACCTGATCTTCGAAGGCGACTTCACAGAAAGCAGCGGTTCCATGGGGGTGCAGCGGCTGCTTTCGGCCTCGCCCACGGCCATCTTTGTGGCCAGCGATTCGATGGCCATTGGGGCGCTGAAGGCTCTTCGGCAAGCAAGTCTGCGGGTTCCTGAGAGCGTTAGCCTGGTTGGTTTCGACGACGTCTCCGTCGCCACGGCCGTAGAGCCGGCGCTGACCACGGTGCGCCAGCCCATCCAGCGTCTCGGCTCGGTAGCGGCGGATCTCTTGCTAAAGCTGTTGGAGGATCCCCCGGATCCGCTGGCACCTGTGTATAGAACTGTGTTGCCTGCCGAACTGGTCGTGCGGAATTCGAGCGGTGCTCCGCGACAATCACCAGCGCAGCATCGTGCCGACCGAGAGCACGGCGGGCAAGGAGGGTAAGCGGCCCAGGAAGAGCGCCCGGGTTTGTGGGCGCGTAGAGGTAAGGGCAATGGCGGCCCAGATAAACGCATGGAAGGGGAGATACCGGCTGACCTGGCGGAAAGCGGCATCTCCCCCCACAAGACGCAGCGCCCGGAGCGTGCCCGTTGTTTCCGTGGGAGCCCCGTCCAGTCACCAGCGTCCGCTCATCATACAGCAAGACGGCGAAAATGGAGAATGACTGAACGGGCAGCGGCGCTGGTCGCAGCTCTGACCGAAGGAGAGAAGGAGGTGAAGCCGGACAGATTACGGTTCGTCAGTCAGTTCCCAGACCTATCCGATACTCTCAAAGGAGGAGGTATTGCAATGCGTAAGTCAGTTTTGCGCATCGTGTGTCTGTTGGTAGCCCTGAGTCTGCTGGCGTCGTGCGCCCCGGCCGCTGCGCCCACGCCTCAGATCATCACCAAGGTGGAGACCAAGGTGGTCGAGAAGGTCGTCGAGGTCACGCCAGTGCCTCCGCCGGTCACGGCCGGTGCTTTGCCCCGCAATGCAACCCTGTACTTCAATGGTCAACAGTGGGGTGCGGTTGTTGGTTGGAATCCGTACTCCTCCAACAACAACAATGCGATGACTCAAGCTCAGCAGGACAGCTCCCGCGTCACCATGTTCGAAACCCCGTACCTGTACAATATGATCGATGGCAAGGTGTATCCTCTGCTGGCAGACGGTTCCTGGTCATGGAATGCCAATATGACCGCGATCACCTTCAAGCTCAAAGCTGCCGCACATTGGAGCGATGGCACCCCGGTGACCGCTGATGATGTCGCTTATACCTGGGCCACCCATATCAAGTACAATACCCAATTCGGTGCTGCCAACAAAGATTACATCGACACCATTACAGCTGTTGATGCTCACACGGTCGAGGTCAAGGCCAAACTGGATGCGAACGGCAAAGCCGTCAATCCTTTGCTCGTCCGTGCTTACCTGAGCACCAACTATGTCATCCAGAAAGCCTGGACCCAGAAACTGGAAGCGCGCGTCGGTGGCGACGCCACCAAGTTGATGGCGGATGCCGCGGAAGACGTCGTTTACTCCGGCCCCTATCACAAGTTCTTCGCTGACGATACGAAGGTTGTCCTCGTTCGTGATGACAACTACTGGGGTAAGGATGCTTCCATGTGGGGCAAGCTGCCTGTTCCGAAGTACCTGGCGCATACGATCTTTAAGGATAACGCCGCCGGTTCTGTTGCTTTGGCACAAGGTGAGGTGGATGTCAGCCAGCAGTTCAACTCCAATATTCAGGTTTTGTGGCTCAACTATGCGCTGCCCGTCTCCACCTATCTGCCCGAGCCTCCTTATGGCATTGGCGCCAGCCTCCCAACCGCCTACTACAACCTGAAGGCCTATGGTTTGGACCAGGTTGCAGTCCGCAAAGCCATTGCCATGGCGGTTGACTATCCCACCATCATTGCCAACGCCATGACCAACCAATCGGCAACCTTCGATCAGGTTCCGCGCTCCCTCATGAACCCGACCGACGGCGAACAGGCCCTGTATGACCACGCGGCTGTCAAGGACCTGCAGTGGGCTGGCAACGACATCGAAGGCGCCAAGAAACTGCTGGATGCTGCCGGGATCAAGGATACCAATGGCGATGGCTGGCGTGAATACAAGGGCAAGGACCTTCACTATGTAGCAACCTGCCCGAATGGCTGGTCCGACTGGCAGGCTGCGATTGAAGTGGTTGCTGCCGCCGGCAAAAAGATCGGTATTGATATCACGACCAACTATCCTGAATGGTCCGTGTATCAGACCGTCGTCACCAAATCGGATACACCTCTCCCCGCCGGCTATGAGATCTTCATGATGTGGAGTGATGGCGCTGGCCCGACCCAGCCTTGGGGACGTATCCGCCATTTGATGAGCTCTGAATTTGTTGGTGCGGCGAACAACTGGAACGGCAACTGGGGTCAATACAGCAATCCTGCTGCCGATAAGTTGATCAAAGAGATCCCCACTTTGGCCGATACCGCCAAGCTGAAGGCCGACTATACTGAATTGGTCAAGATCTACCTGACCAATGTTCCCTCCTTCACGCTCATGTACCGTCCCCAATCGTTCCATGCTGTGAACGAGAGCGTTTGGACAGGCTTCCCTCACAAGGGTGATGGCACCAATCCGCCCGTCCCGCCGCTCGATCTGACCGACGGTTGGAGTATCGCAGGTCTCTATAACCTGAAGCTTGTCAAATAAAGCGTAATCTAGTCCCAACAGCCATGTTTCGCCAACACCGGGACATGGCTGTTTGGCTACATCGGCCATGTTCCGCCAGCTCCGAGACATGACTGCAGGTGATATCTACGACGAGGTGTTGCGTGGAAGGATACCGAAAGTATTTCCTTAGCAAGCTGCTTTGGTTCTCGGTCACTCTTGTTTTCGCCTTCATGCTGAATTTCATCCTGCCACGCCTGATGCCGGGAGATCCTGTGCGAGCCATGGTATCAAGGATGGCCCAGGGCATGACCAATGCGACCGGGGTCCAAGCGATTTATCAGCAATACACGGAGCTGTTTGGCACCAACAAACCCATGCTCGAACAGTTCTTTATATACGTGAAGAATGTGTTCCACGGCGATTTTGGTTTCTCGTTCAGCGCATATCCCAGAACGGTGGCGAGCGTTATCAAAGCGTCCATCTGGTGGACGATATGCCTGCAGTTCCCGGCGATCATCGTCGGCTGGCTGATCGGGAACACACTGGGCGCGTTGGCAGCTTATCTTAGAAAAGGCTTTGATAAAGTCCTCATGCCCGTCAGTATTTTTGTGAGCAATTTCCCGGCATTTGGCATGGCAGTCATTTTGCTGGTCATTTTTGGAGTCGGATTAAAATGGTTCCCAACCTCGGGTGGATATGGGTTTGACCTGATTCCCAGCTTTACCTGGTCATTCATGTGGTCTGTGATCGTCCATTACCAATTGCCGTTCTGGTCGATCGTTTTGATCGCGATCGGCGGCCAGGCGATCGGCATGCGCTCCATGTCCATCTATGAATTGAATGCGGATTATGTGAAATACAGCCGTTTCATGGGCATCAAAGACCGCAAGATCGTCGGTTACGTATTTCGGAATGCCATGCTGCCCCAGATCACCGGCCTGGCATTATCGATCGGTACCATGGTCGGCGGCGCGCTGGTGGCGGAGATCATCTTCAGTTACCCGGGGCTTGGTTACACAATGCTAAATGCTGTGATGGGGCAAGATTATCCGCTGATCTCAGCAGCTACGCTGATCATCACGCTGATGGTGCTAATCGCAACCTTTCTCATCGAAATCCTTTATGGTTTTATTGACCCGCGAATCAAAGCAGCGCAGGCGGATTAGGTAGAGAGGCTGTCATGAAACATACGCTTAAACAAGTTTTTCACTCCGGTAAGTTTATCGTCGGTCTTTCCATTTTTGTGGCGATGCTGTTAATCGTGATCGTTTATCCGCTGATCGTCAAATATCCTCCACTAGAAATCATCGCTCGGGGTACATTCTTCCCGCCTGGCATCTATGTGAATGTCTATGACAGCATTGGTTCCCCTAAATACACCCTTAATTTGGATAATGCCGCTGCTAATCGAATTGCCAGCAAGTTGAGCGACGCGGACCGCACCGCCATAAAGGAATGGCTTGTGGCAGATGGGATTCCTGAAAATCAGATCGATATCACGGATACCAAGAGTCTCCTGGATCTGTGGGCGAACAATTACGATCCCACAAAGGAGGTTTCGGGGATGACCCTAGCCAAGCAAAGATATTATCAAAGGCTCGATACCTCGCTCAGAGGGATTCTATCCACCGAGGGGGTGAGCATTGCAGCAAAGAACGCGCAAACGGGTGCCTTGGAGGAGGTAGGTTCAGTCGCACAGACTGATTACGCGAATGTCAGCCAGGTTCCGAACGTGCGGGTGTTACCACTGGGAACGGACAACTTCGGCCGAGATGTGCTGACGGAGCTGGTGAAGGCCACCAGCGTATCGCTCCAGATCGGTCTTGTCGCCGGGACCGTCGCAACCCTGATCGGTTTGACCTTGGGATTGCTGGCGGGGTATATCGGTGGCCTGGTGGACGACATCATTATGTTTTTCACCAATCTCTTTACCGTCATCCCCACCTTTGTGTTGTTGATCCTGATTTCATTCAGTATCGGGCAGGAACATCGCGGTGCGTTCACGATCGCCGTAGTGATCGGGTTTACCTCCTGGGTATGGACTACTCGTGCAGTGCGGGCGCAAGTGCTTTCACTGCGTAATCGCGACCATATCAACCTGTCGAAACTATCCGGGCATTCGATCGTTCACATCATCCTTTACGATGTTCTGCCTTACATCGCTTCTTATGTCGTCATGGCGTATATCCTGCAGATATCCTCGGGTATCCTGACGGAGGCCGGGTTGTCGATCCTTGGGTTGGGACCTCGAACGACTGAAGTGCCAACTTTGGGCTTGATGATGAACTGGGCGATGATCTACCAGGCGCAAATACTCGGAAAATGGTGGGCCTACTTCCCCGTCATAGTAACGATTGCTCTAGTTACATTCTCGATGAATTTGATGAATACCGGACTTGACCAGGTATTCAACCCGGCATTGAGAGACTAGGTAATTGATATGAAAGACGTAGCGCTGGAGTGGGTAATTGATATGAAAATCCCAAGGCTAGAGGTCAAGGAACTAACCACAAAATACATCACCCGATTCCAGGAGAATATTTATGCGGTCGACCATGTTTCTCTGAAGGTCGAAGACGGGAAATCGCTGGGAATTGCGGGAGAATCTGGCTGCGGAAAGTCGACACTGGCGCTCAGCCTGATGGGTTATTACTTCCCTCCGCTGCACTATACCAGCGGCGAGATCATCATCGACGGACGGAATATCTCTGGGATGGACCCGGATGATGTTCGTAAATCGATATTGGGGACGGAGATTGCCTATATCCCCCAGTCCGCGATGAACGCGCTCAACCCCACCCAGAAGATCATCAACTTTATTGAAGATGTTGTTCAAGCGCATGATCCATACAAAACCAAGAAAGAGGTCCATGACCTCGCCAGATCATCCTTTGAAACCCTGGGGCTTCCAGCGGAGGTATTGCAGAAATACCCCGTTGAGCTTTCGGGCGGTATGAAACAGCGCACGGTGATCGCGGTGTCGGTGATTCTCTCTCCAAAGGTGCTGATTGCCGATGAGCCTTCCTCCGCACTCGATGTCACTTCACAAAAGATGGTCATCAAGATGCTGAAGAACTTGATGGAAAATGGTTTCATCAAATCGATGATTTTCATCACGCATGAGCTCCCGCTGCTTTACAACGTGACTGATGATATTATGGTCATGTACGCCGGGCAGATCGTGGAGAAGGCCACGGCCAAAGAAGCCGTGTTCGATCCGCTCCACCCGTATGCCAAAGGTCTCATGGGCTCGATCATTGTGCCGGAAAGCGGCCTGCGGAATACGAAACTGACAGCCATACCAGGGGTACCGCCTAATCTCAAGAACCCACCGTCTGGCTGCCGCTTTGCTGACCGCTGCAAATATGTCATGCCAGAATGCAAGGTGACTTCTGTCGGTCTTCGCGAGATATTTGGCGGTCGCGCGTACCGCTGTATCCTCTCGGAAGGAGAACTGAGGGAGGTCTACTCAAAGGAGGCCTATCAGAATGCCCGATGAAACAAGTGTATGCCTGAGAACGTCAGGACTTACCAAGGTATTTGGAGCTGGCCGCCAGAAATGTGTCGCCGTTGATCATGTGGATATGGAGCTCTGTGAGGGCGGAGTCGTCTCGATCGTGGGCGAATCAGGCAGCGGAAAGACCACTTTGGCGAAGATGCTTTTGGGATTAATCAATCCTACTGAGGGCGATATTTACTTCCAGGGGAAGAAGCGTGATATCAGGACTCAAAAGAAGAAACAGGAATACTGGAGGAATATTCAGGCGATCTTTCAGGATCCGTACTGTTCATACAACATGTTTAACAAGATTGATGCCGTGCTTTTGGATTGTATTCACATGCGTGGCGGTCGAAAGCTTCCGCGTGCGAAAAAGACAGAGATGATGGCCGAGGCGTGCAGCTTTGTCAACTTGAAGTTCGAGGAATTGACCAACAAGTATCCTTTTGAGCTTTCCGGCGGACAGATGCAGCGTTTAATGATTGCCCGTATCTTCCTGCTGAAGCCCAAGATCCTGCTGGCTGATGAGCCCACCTCGATGATCGATGCCTGTTCACGCGCGACCATCCTGGATATGCTGATGCAATTGCGTAACGAAATCGGGATGATGGTTATCTTTATCACTCATGATATTGGCCTGGCGTATTATGTTTCTGACGTTGTATATATTATGGAGCATGGAAAATTCGTTGAAAGCGGATGTGCCGATGATGTGATTCTCCATCCGAAAGCGACGTACACCAGACGCTTGATCAGTGATGTTCCAAAGATCCATGAAGTATGGGATCTCTCAACTGTGTAGTCCATTCCTCTTGACTTTGGATTCGAGCGAATGATGCGCATGCAATCTTTGACAGGCGCCTGGCAGTTTCGCCAGGCGGGCACAGAAGAGTGGCTGCCCGCCACCGTCCCCGGCGGCGCGCATACCGACTTGCTGGCCCTGGGCCGCATCCCCGACCCATTTGTGGGCGATAATGAGCGTCGCGTGCAGTGGGTGGCCGAAGCAGATTGGGAATATCGCTATCAGTTTGCCGTCACACCCGAACTTCTGCGCCAGCCGCGCATCTGGCTGATTTGCGACGGGCTGGATACCCTGGCGACCGTCAGCCTGAATGGCCGCGAACTGGGCCACGCGGCGAACATGTTCCGCCAATATCGCTGGGATGTGAAGCCCCTGCTTAAGGCGGAAGGGAATGAGCTGCGGATCGATCTGGAGTCCGTCGTGAGGCATGTGGCTCAGAAACAGGCTGTCCGCGGCCTGCCCGGTGTTTCACAGGCCATCGCGGGCGGCCCGCATGTTCGCAAGGCGCCCTGCCAATTCGGCTGGGATTGGGGGCCGCAGCTCCCGCCGGTCGGCATCTGGAAAGACATCCGCCTGGAGGCTTTTGATTCCGCCCGCCTTTCGGAAGTCCACCTGCGCCAGTTTCACGTCAATGGCGTCGTCAGGGTGGAGGCGCGCCTGGCGGTGGAGAACTGGACCTCCGGGCTTTCGGCCCTTCTGCAGGTGACCGCGCCTGACGGCGCGGCACGCACGATCAGCGCTGCCTTGGCGTCCGCGACCGACAACGGCCTCGCGCTAGAAATCGAAAATCCGCAGCTTTGGTGGCCGAACGGTTTGGGGGATCAACCGCTCTATCATGTTCAGGTGCAACTGAACCGGTCTGGGGCGATCCTGGATGAAGAGACCTATCAACTGGGTCTGCGCACGATTGAGCTGCGGCAGGAGCCGGACGAATGGGGGCGCTCGTTCACTTTTGTGGTCAACGGCCAGCCGCTCTTTGCTAAAGGTTCCAACTGGATTCCGGCCGATTCCTTCCCCACGCGGCTGACCGAGGCTGCCCTGGAGGGCCTGATCCGTTCTGCAGCCCAGACGCACCAGAACATGCTGCGCGTGTGGGGCGGCGGCTTTTACGAAGATGAGCGCTTCTACGATCTTTGCGACCGCTATGGCATCCTGGTCTGGCAGGAGTTTGTCTTCTCGTGCAGCATTTACCCGCTCGATGAGCCTGACTTCGTTGAGAATGTCCGCGTCGAAGTGGTCGAAAACATCCGACGCCTGCGGCATCGCGCCAGCCTGGCCTTGTGGTGCGGTAACAACGAAATGGAGCAAGGGTGGGCCGAGTGGAACTGGGACAAGCCTGAGTTACAGGATTTGAAGGCCGCTTATGACCGCTTCTTCCACCACACGCTGGCGGAGTGGTGCGCGGCTGAAGACCCCGACCATGCCTATTGGCCCAGCTCACCTTCCTCAGATACGCCATTCGAGACTCCCAACGGCCAGATTCAGGGCGATGCGCATTATTGGGATGTCTGGCATGGGCGCAAGCCGTTCACGGCGTACCGCAGCCAGTACCCGCGCTTCATGAGCGAGTTTGGCTTCCAAGCCCTGCCGCCTTTGGAGACCATCCGCACCTACGCGGCGGAACCCGACTGGAACATGACCTCCTACATCATGGAGCAGCACCAGAAAAGCGCCAGCGGCAACTCGGTGATGGTGGGCCAGATGCTGGACACCTTCCGCCTGCCCAAGGATTTCGAATCGCTGGTGTATCTCAGCATGGTCTTGCAGGCCGAAGGGATTCGCTATGGGGTGGAGCACTGGCGCAGGCATACCCGGCGCGTATCGGGCACGCTGTACTGGCAGTTGAACGACTGCTGGCCGGTCGCGTCGTGGTCCAGCCTGGACTATTTTGGCCGCTGGAAAGCCTTGCATTACACCGCCCGCCGTTTCTATGCGCCTTTGCTGCTCTCGATTGAAGACGCCCCTCCGTGTCAGTCGATCTTCCTCAGCAGCGACTTGCTCGAAGAATGGCAGGGTTCAGTGCATTGGGCCCTGGCGACTCTGGATGGCAAGATGTTGGCCTCAGGTGAGAAAGCCGCGCACGTGGAACCATTGGGCGTGACGGCTGTCGAAAAGCTCGATTTTTCCGGATTCCTGAATGATGATACCCGCCGGGAACTGGTGTTTGTGGCCGAGTCATGGCAGGCAGACCGGCGCCTGGCCGGGCAAACCGCTGTCTTTGTCCCCACCAAATACCTGTCACTGGTCGATCCGCAGATCAATGCCGATGTGACGCTGAAGGAGGGCCTGCTTGCCATCGAGCTGTCGGCGCGTTCACTGGCCCGCCTGGTGGAATGCAGCCTGACCGGCGCCGATGTGATCTTCAGTGACAACTATTTCGATCTGCCGGCCCAGAAAGTCATCAGTGTCACGGCTCCCCTGCCGGCCGGATGGGATTTAGCCACGGCCCAGGCAGCGCTCAAGGTACGCTCTGTCTACAACACATATTCCAAGTGAAATGACTCAACGGAAGGAATGACATGAACACCGATATTCAGTCCATGATTGCCAGCATGACGCTCGAAGAAAAAGCCGCCTTGTGTACCGGCGCCAGCGCGTGGTCGACCACCCCGGTGGAACGCCTGGGCGTGCCCGAGATGATCGTTTCGGATGGCCCGCACGGCATCCGACGCGTACCCGATATCCACTCGATGGCCCTGCATAGCTTGCCCGCCACCTGTTTCCCAACGGCCTCCTGCAGCGCGTCCACCTGGGACGTGGAGTTGCTGGGCCAACTGGGCGCGGCGCTGGCGGAAGAAGCCATCGCCCTGCATGTGGATGTCCTGCTTGGCCCCGGCGTCAACATGAAGCGCTCGCCGCTGGGGGGCCGCAACTTCGAATATTTCTCCGAGGATCCCTACCTGGCCGGAGAGTTGGCAGTCAACTTCATCAACGGCGTTCAATCGAAAGGGGTGGGCACCTCAGTCAAGCACTACGCCGCCAACAACCAGGAATTTCAGCGCTTGAGCATCAGCGCCGAGGTGGACGAACGCACCCTGCGCGAAATCTACCTGCCCGCCTTCGAGAAGGCCGTCAAGGAGGCCCAACCCTGGACGGTGATGTGCTCTTATAACAAGGTGAACGGCGTCTTCGCTTCCGAGCATCACACACTGCTGACCAAGATCCTCAAGGATGAATGGGGCTTCGAGGGGTTGGTGGTCTCCGACTGGGGCGCCGTGCGCGACCGCGTGGCCGCGCTCCGAGGTGGGCTGGATTGGGAAATGCCCGGCCCGCAGGACCGGCGCGTCAAGGCCGTCGTCGAAGCGGTACGCTCCGGCGAATTGGCTGAGGCGACCCTGGATGAATCGGTCCGCCGTATTTTGCGGATTGTGTTCAAGGCCCAGGAGACCCCCAAGGGCGGCGCCTTCGACGTGGACGCGCATCACAGACTTGCGCGCAAGATCGCCGCGGAGGGCATGGTTTTGCTCAAGAATGACGGCCTGCTGCCCCTGAAAGGCCACCAGCAGATCGCCGTCATCGGTCGTTCCGCCAAAGCCGCTCACTTCCAGGGCGGCGGCAGTTCGCACATCAATCCGACCAGAGTGGACGTGCCATTCCAGGAGCTTCAGTCTCGCGCCAATAACGCCGAACTGACCTACGCCGAAGGCTATCCCGCGGACGGCTCCTTCCGCCAGGATTCGATCGACCAGGCCGTGGGACTGGCGCTATCAGCGGACGTTGCGCTGCTCTACATCGCGCTGCCCGCTTACAAAGAATCCGAAGGCTACGATCGCACCGACCTCGATTTGACCGTGCAGCAGGTGGCGTTGATCCAGGCGGTGGCTAAAGCCCAGCCCAAGACAGTTGTCGTGCTCAATAACGGCGCGCCGGTGGCAATGAGCGCCTGGATCGACGCGGTCCCGGCAGTCCTCGAAGGCTGGATGATGGGCCAGGCGGGCGGCGCGGCGCTGGCCGACGTCCTCTTTGGCCAGGTCAACCCCTGCGGCAAGCTGGCCGAGACCTTCCCGCTCAAGCTCTCCGACACCCCGGCGCATCTCAACTGGCCGGGTGGCGCGGGCAAGGTGCAGTACGGCGAAGGGCTGTTCATCGGCTACCGCTATTACGACGCCAAGGAGCTGCCGGTGCTCTTCCCCTTTGGCCATGGCTTGAGCTACACCACCTTCGCCTACAGCAATGCCAAAGGGTCAGCGAAGACCTTCCGGGATGTAGACGGGCTGACCGTGACCGTGGATGTCACCAACACGGGCCACATGGCGGGCAAGGAGATCGTCCAGGTGTACGTCCACGACCGCGCATCGGGTCTGGTGCGGCCCGAAAAAGAGCTGAAGGGTTTCGCGAAGGTGGCACTCGGGCCGGGCGAGACCAAATCGGTCGCCATCAAGCTGGACTTCCGAGCCTTTGCCTACTATCATCCCAAATACAAGCAATGGATCACCGAGGATGGCGATTTCGACATCCTGATCGCGTCCTCCGCCGCCGATATTCGCCACACCCTGGCGGTGACGCTCGAATCGCCCCTGAACCTGCCCTGCATTCTCGACAGGGAATCCACCATCCGCGAGTGGATGGCTGACCCGCGGGGCAAAGCCGCTTTCGGGCCTTTCTACGCCCAGATGGAAGAACAGAGCCGCAAGATGTTCGGTGGCGGCGAAGGCGGCGAAAGCGCCATCGGTATGGACATCATGAATTCGCTGGGCGATATGCCGCTGGTGAGCGTGCTGATGTGGCAGCAAAGCACGCTGCCCATGCACCCCGAGGATCT
>Ga0315288_10002839_pt1 | contig 22230 bp, 19 predicted proteins | sample YL17G11_20_MG_FD_203454 | JGI IMG/M metagenome (GOLD analysis project Ga0315288, IMG submission 203454) | Sediment microbial communities from Yellowstone Lake, YNP, Wyoming, USA - YL17G11_20 | ecosystem: Environmental > Aquatic > Freshwater > Lake > Sediment | place: USA: Wyoming | collected...
TTTTTTTTGTATAATTGACGACGACGACGATGAAGATGACGATGACGATGACGACATTATATAGTATATATAATATACTCTATTATATATTCTTTATATTCTCTATATTTTTTCAATTTTCTTATTTAATCTTATTTATTAATTTTATGAATAGAAATAAAATGAAATAAAATGGAATGAAATTTAATTTATTGAATATATAGCTTCAACTATATTAAGATTCCATCTTTTATTACTTAATTTGATGTGGTTATAATAACTGAGTATAATTTCTTGCAGTATGCAATATGTTATTTGAGTAAGATTTTGCGGTATTTCAATAGAATGTTGAAAATTATATTGTTGTATTATATCTTGGAGCGTACGTTTTTTTGTTGGAGATGTGCTGCACACACTTCCACGATTTTGATTTTCTTTTATTTTAAACGCAACGCCATCTTTTACAGTTTGCGTAAATCCCAAAAATTGTGCAAAATCGTTTTTATCAATTTTAAATTTGCTCGTCAAACCATTCCGCTCGTCACTTGTCAATTCACTTTGGTCAAATATTTGCCATTTATCCGCTTCGTCCGCTTCATTTATTTTATAATAAACCGACACAACCGACACATTTTTAGATGTAGATGATGAATTTTTTGAAGGAATAAATAAATATGCACCGGTTGATAGTTTGTCGCCTTCTCGTGTGAGAAACCGATTAAAATACTTTGATATGTTTTTAGCGCATGTCGGGGCAAAAGTATCTGCTGCATACTTTGCCTCCTCGTACAATGCTTTATTATTTAAAACGGCTTCATCTTTTATTCTTTTAGAAATTTGTTCTATATTATTTAAATTTAATATTAGAGAATTAATTTCATCAAATGTCAAACGGTCCATGATGTGAATAAAAATATACCAATGAATTTCACCCAAATCTATTACTCTTTCAAGTGTATGAATCATTTCATTGCAATAAATATACCAAATTCTATCTCTTGAAATCATAGGTATTGCTCCCGAAATTAATTTCAACGCAGGGTCTTGTGCGTCTGCAATGTCATTTTTTAATTTTTTACTCATTGACGCATTTATGGCTAAATTATATGTATATGCTATATTTGAAATAATCTTTTTTACACCTTCGTAACCCTTGATTTCTTGTTCTCTCTCCATTTCTTTATCTTTTGATGCATCTGCTTTTTTAGCTATATTTGGACTTGACTGACTTGGCTTTTTAACACTCACACTTATTTTATCGCGCTTAAAAGGAATTGGCGTGCTTCTTTCAAATACGCTGATTGCCTGGTCGTTCAACTCAACCGGTTGAAAGAGGTAATAATCTCCAATATTTATCAAGTTTCCATATTTTCCATATAAATCAGAAATGTATTCATTTTTATCATTTATCATTTGAGTGAGAGCAAAATTGATTTGAAGTTGCGAATATGTTTTTATACGGTTTATAAAATGAATCAAATCTATTTTATTATAAAAATGTTTTTCTTTAAATGCGGATTTTATTATTTTGATTATATTTTCAACATTCATCAAAATAAACGTTTCATTAAATGTTCCCATTTTTATATCTTGTTCTTTAATTTTTGCACCAGGAGTGCACGTGTATTGGCAACTTTTCATATAGTCGCACGTGGATGTAAATGGTTTATCACCTATTCTATAATCAATACTACCACCTGTGGATAAACTTAACTCAACTTCAGTATTTATATTTTTTTCTGTAAAATCGCCTTGTTTCATTTTATAATGTATGTTATTCAAAATACAATCAACTGAAGATTCTTTTAGAACTCGACTCACCACTCCCATTTTAACCGCTTTTGTTTCAGAAAAACGATACATTGCTAAATCGGCTGACTCTTTTCCGCCTTCTAAAAGACTTGCATGAAGAAATATTTGAACATTTCTTTGGTTGAAAGGTAATTTTTTATGGCTGCACGTTCTAACACCACGACCAATAATTTGTTCAATTGCGCTCATGTTATACCACGGGTCCATTACGTGTATTTGGCGAATATTTTTCAAATCAACGCCTTCTGAACCTGATTTTGAAATAATTACAACTTTACATCTTGAACCATCCATATTTTTATCGGAACGAAGTGCATTTATTTCAATATCATTGTTCGGAGAAATGGACTGGTTTCCCGTAATTAGCGCATATTTTAATCCATTTGATTTTATAGAAGAACTATTTGAAAATAGCGACTTTGTTGAATTTTCATTTTTATATCTTGTAAATCCCATTTCTTCTAATGCAAGTGCCATTGGAATTACCCCACTCTCGATAAAATAGGTATATATCAGAATAATTCCTTCGCAAAATGAACTTTTAGACGGCGATTTTTTATTATAATTCAAAACAATGCTATCGCATATGGATTTAATTTTCGAGCTATACTCTCCAACGTGTTCCGGTGAAAATATCCGATTTTTTGTATTTTTATACGCATACTGACCTTTTTCTTTTTTCATAACATTTAACAATCCTCTCTCTCCATATGTGTACTCTAAATCTTCTTCTTCATTCTTGTATGGATACGTCATATTCAATATTTGCCGAAATGAAATCAAATCATTTATAGTGTATCCAGAAAGAGCGCTGTTTTCATCAATGTCATCTTGATAATCATCTTCTACATCTCCAACACCAACAACCTCAACAACTTCCCTTACACTCCTTCGTTCGTGTTCATGTTCTTCCATTTTTCCCAGTTTTTTCTCGTATACTTCACTTTGGTGTTTTCCAATCTTTGTTACGTAAACATCCACGTGTTCTAATCCAGGAACTGTCGTTTTACCGTCAAATGTAACCTTGGGATAAGCAATAGTTCCTCTTGTTTTATTAGTACCATCATAAACTTCTTGCTGCTTTAATGCGTTGTCTTTAGAAAACTGTGACGGAAAAATACGATATGGAAATGTGTATGGATTTTCACCTCTTACATATGATATATATCCAATTGATGCTTCTTTTAATAATTCTCTCCCAACCTGTTTTCCTTCTACAACTAAAAGATTATTATCTGAATCAAATAAATCTCTTGAATAAATTCGAGGGCGTCTGTCATTAATTCGCATAAGATTCAAAAGCCAAACAATTTCTTTTGGGTCGTTAAACATTGGCGTTGCTGATAAAAATAATAACCGTAAATTTTCTGCATATTTTACAAGATTCAATAAATAAGCCGCATCCTTGTTATTAGATTTTAAATTATGAACTTCGTCAATAATAATTAATCTATTGTTGAAATAATTTCTCAATCTTTTGATTCCTTCACGACTTATTTTTATTTTGAATTCTTCCTCCTCTTCCTCCTCTTCCTCCTCTTCCTCCTCTTCCTCCTCTTCCTCCTCTTCCTCCTCTTCCTCCTCTTCCTCCTCTTCCTCCTTTTCCTCCTCTTCCTCCTCTTCCTCCTCTTCCTCCTCTTCTTCCTCACCTTCGCCTTCGTCTTCTTCCTCACCTTCGCCTTCGCCTTCATTTTCTTCTTCCTCCTCTTCTTCACCTTCGTCTTCGCCTTCGCCTTTGCCCTTTTTACTTGTAACCTTACCGGCGGGTTTAGATTTTTGTATACCTTCTCCACTAATCAACATTTTTATAATGGATGAAAATTTTTGATATCCAAAAAATAAATATGATTTTTTTATTATTTTATCAATTTGTTTTTTTATTTTTAATTTAATTTTTTCTTCTTCTGATGCATTGCCAACCTCATCATCATCCATTTCGAACAGGTATAAATTAATTTCTTTCAAATACTTATTTCCAGTGCATCCGCTTATTGTCCATTTTCCAGATTCATTTCTATGCAATTTACTAACGTCAAATAATTCCTTTTTAAAATTATTTTTTACATTAATATTTGAAATAATGATTATTTCTTGTTTTATTCCCATCTGGTTTAAATAATCTCTCATATTTTCAGATATTCCAATTGCAGAACAAGTTTTTCCGGAACCGAGACCATGGTACAAAAGCAAACTATTATACGGCGTTTGAAATGACATGAAATTTTTTACAAAATATTGATGTTGTTGCAACTCGTATGTTGCATTGCACATTTTATCAGCATGCTCTATTAATTCTTTATTTCTGTATACCTTTTCAGTATTTCTTGTGTCATAAAATTCTTTTTTTTCTGCCAACTTTATATTAAAATTTGCATCATTCAAATCTGGATAAAGAAAATCATTATTTTTATTTGAATTCAGATTTATATTCGGTATTATCTTTATTTTTTTTTTTACTTGTTGTTGTTCTTGTTCTTCCTTGTTTCCTTCCATTCCTTCCATTCCTTCCACTTCTTTTGCCTTTTTCGATTTTATTTTTATTTTAATCATTTTCTTTTTTTTAGATGCACACCTATTTTTATCCGTTTTATAACACTCGTCATCATTCGCACTTGCAGTTGAATCTGGATTAAAAATGCACCTTTCGGTTGCTTCATTATATTTGCAAAATGCCCCCTCATTTTTCTGCACTTCTTTTGCCTTTTTCGGTTTTATTTTTATTTTAATCATTTTCTTTTTTTTAGATGCGCACCTATTTTTATCCGTTTTATAACACTCGTCATCATTCACACTTGCAGTTGAATCGGGATTAAAAATACATCTTTCAGTTGCTTCATTATACTTGCAAAATGCCCCTTCATTTTTCTGAATTTCTTCTTTTGGTTGTTCCTTTTGTTCCTTTTCTGGTTCCATAAATGTTTGGTATAAGTTTTTTGTAATATATAATATAAACAAATAATATATTATAGATTGATTACACCTATTCAAAATTAAAAATAATAAATAAACTAACCGTTATTTAAATTATATGTAAACCAAAAATATAAAAATCATACCACATCACAAAGCATAAAATTATGAAGAGTATTATTAACACTTGTGATTATATTTTTTTTTTCGACATTATATGGTCGAATAATATCCATGCACTCTTTATATGATAACCATTTCATATTTTTTACCTCCGACTTTTGATATTCATTTTTTTGAATTGTATCTCTGCTCATGTATGATAAATAATATTTATTTTTATAAGATTTTATGTTGGAACCAATAAATATTTCTTCATATGGAATAACATTATGTATTTGTTTCAAGCTCAACTTATCATATCCTGTTTCTTCTTCAAATTCTCTAAATCCGCAATCTAAATCTTTTTCTTGATGGTTTCTGCGCCCTTTGGGAAACCCCCATTCTGCTGTTTCCCAACTTGTTGTAGATGAAGAAATCAAAGTTTCCAAGTTATATTTTACACCTGATGACATCTCAACTCCATTTTTCATATGTAAAAATTTATTTTTAGAAACCTGCTCTTCACCCCTGTATTGTATTCCAGAATACTCGCCCCATAATGATGACCATAATTCATCAAATGGTTTTGTTAGTATGTTATGTTTTTCACACACTGTCATTTCATCAACTATATTTTTAATGTATTGATAATTATGCACCGAGTATTTTCCGCGAATAAATTCAACATAACCAAAACTATCGGTTCTTTGAATCATTAAATATTCATATTTATTTTCAAATTCTTCTTCTTCTTCGTCTTCTTCTTCTTTTTTTTCTTCTTCTTCTTTTTTTTCTTCTTCTTCTTTTTTTTTTTCTTCTTCTTCTTCTTTAAATTTTTTATATTCGCTAGATTTTCGAAATGCAATCACGCCTATGCTTGTAATGGGAACACTGCAATTTGAATACATGTGCCCATTTTTTCCACAATTGTTACAATAATTGTTGCCATTATTGCCATTATTGCCATCATTGCTAATAAACTTTTGCATATTTTATTTTGTTGATATTTGGTATTGTTACTTGGTTTTAAATATTTATTATTATGGTTATATGTAAAAGATAAAATCTTTTTATATTGTTTGAATACAAACAAACAAACAAACATACATACAAATACACAAACAACAAGAATATGACAACATCTACTTTAGACTCAAGCGTCTGGGGACCGCACTACTGGTTTGTTTTACTCACAATGGCAACATCTTATCCTAAACATCCAAATGATGTTACAAAAAAAAAATACTACGAATTTATTCAAAATTTACCATTGTTTATGCCATCCAGCACAATTGGCAATAATTTTAGTAAATTATTAGACGCATTTCCCGTTACTCCATATCTCGACAGCAGAGACTCATTTATTAAGTGGGTCAACTTTATACACAATCGAATAAATGTTTCGCTAAAAAAAGAAGAAATATCACTTCACGATGCTTTGGAAATTTATTACAACAACTATAAACCCAAACACGTTGTGGCGAGAGAAAAATATAAACATTGGCAAAAAGTTGTCTTTGTCATTATTGTAATGTTATTTTTGGGATTTATTAAATATAATATGAGTAAGTCAAATTAATTTGCTCTTCTTATTTATCGGCTTTATAGTGGTTGTTGAAATAACCAATCAATATTTTTTTGCGCTTCTACGTTTGTATCTTTTGCCTTTGCGCGTGCGCGCGTAGCAACGATGTTTACTGCATTTTTTATAACGTTTACTGCATTTTTTATAACGTTTGCTGCCACCACCTAATAATAATGATTTTGCATATGCAAACTGAACAGGGGTAAAAAACTCCTCTAAAGCTGCATCTTTTGGAGTCTCATCCACCACTTCAAATTTTTCACGGAGTAAAGCTAGTGGAGGTCCACTAACATCCCCACAAAAAACAGGAGTTCTCCCATTACTATTAGCTGCTCCGGTGACTATTCCATATTCTCCATTCAATTCAGGTCTACTCTGCAAACCTTGTATCAACACAAGAGCACCTTTTCGCGGTTCTAGTCGTGTAGTTTTTTCAAATATTACTTCAAATGGAGGGGTACTCAACAACCTTTTCATGTTGACAAAATGAATATTTCCAACAACAACTACACTGATTTGTCGGGGGTTACCTCCTCCTGCTATTGAAGCATCTATGCTACTTTTTAATTTTCTAACCATTAAATCATCTCTTTCTGAATCCAAATCTTCAAGTAACCGATGATATATTTTTGCATATGCTGCTGTCTGGTGAATCAGTTGTATCGGTTTACCCATTAAAGTTACTTGTCTAGTAGGAAATATGATGTGGGCATATTGTTTATGAGTTGTTTTAAATAATTCAAAATATTGACGAATGATTTCATATAAATCAATAAATCTTTCCTTACATCCTTGTTTATTAAAATTAGCAATACACCTTTCTAATGATAGTTGATCTGGAAAAAGCGCTCTCATTCTCGTTCTAAATTGTCCAAATGGTTCACCAGGCGTTGTATTGACAAGTACATCCGATAACCTACTAGTTTCACTAACTACAGTTTGAATTGCTGAATCACCACTAGCACCACTACTGTATGCTTGCACGGCAACTGCGTCAAACTGTACAGGATCAAGATAGTAACTCATCAATTGTGATAAGGAATTTAATAAATAAAAAATTGAGGTCATCGCCGATGGTACGCTTTCTTGCACAACACTATCAAAAACATTTCCACCACTTGATAAAACACCTGTCAGTTGTTCCAATGGCAAAAAGGTGCGTGTTACAGATTTGTTTCGATAAAAAAAAACAACCTCCTTATCAATTTTAGGAGTCTCATAGTAAAATACGAAATCGCTTTGACCACCAGTAAATCCGTATTTTTTTAGATTCTCACCATTCACAAATTCGCCAAATACTTCAGTTAAAGCTTCCCCTAAATCATCTCCATGTTTTTCTCCTACCAGAATTACTTTGTATGGGTTTCCTTCCGCGGCGGCCATCTCTAAATATAATAATAATATATATATATATATAATATTATTATTATTTTATGATTATTTGACAAGTTAAATATTTTATAATCCAAGGACATAATTCGTCCCGATAGGTAGGTTGGTCAACCATTTGAGCCTCCAACTGTCCATGTTTCAAAAGATATTTTTTGGTATATTCAGAAATTTGGTTATTCATATTTTGATATAAATAGTATTTATAATATTTTATAATTTCAATTTTTTATATTAATTTAATATTTGTATAAATATAGGCAAACCAAATATTAAATTAACCATTTCATAATAAAAATCAAAATCAAATGTCAATAACGAAAAAAAGAAAAATGTATATGAGTGGAGGTATCCCAATATATCCAGGAGGATTTAGTTGCGTATTTAAACCACAACTGAAATGTAAATCTAAAAATAAAAATAAAACAAAACGGAACAAATATCATAGAAAAATGAATTCCGCGGGAATATCAAAATTGTTATTTAAACATCATGCAAAAATGGAAATGGATAATATTCATTTGTTTTACAACGCTCTAAAAAGTATTCCAAAATCACACAAGTATTTTCTCTTTACAAAATCGAAACTTTGTTTGCCTGCAAAAATATCAAAGCGCGACCTAAAAGGTTTTGACAACATGTGCACAAGTTTCACAAACCGTGAAATAAATGAATCAAATATAAATTCGAATATTGACAACCTACGATTAATAAATATGCCGAACGCCGGTGTCTCAGTAAACGAGTGGCTATTAAATACGCGGCTTACAAGTGCGCGAATCATTCTTTTTAATAAATTAATGTCAGAACTGATTGTAAATGCAATTGTCCCAATGAATAAAATGGGTGTAATTCATAACGATGTTAAAGAAGATAACATTCTCATTAGCAACTCAAAAACAAACCCAAGACCCACCATCATTGACTGGGGAATATCAGGAATATCTACACCACAACACCCCATCCCAGAAATAATTATGAATAGATATATTTCCGTATCAAATCCGTTTAGCAGCATCATTTTTACATCCGATTTTATCATGAGTTATAGCGAGTTTTTACAAACGCACAATAATCCATCATCTCCTTTATTTCGACAAGAATTATCCTCGTTTGCGCTTTCGCAATATTTAAAATTCAAAGACATTGGGCACTACTCGTATGTTGAACGATTTTTTATCGCCGCATACACATTTCAAAAAATAAATCTCATAAATGAAGCCGATTCCCGCCAAATTATTGAAGACACATACCACAAATATGCATCCGCATACATTTCAGACGTGTTATTCCATTTCACCGATTTTGACCAGCAGGCTGGAACCGGCAGATTTCAATACGCAAAATATTTTACTCAAGTTTATATATTTAATTGTGACATATGGGGAACCATGTGTTGCTATAATGTATTTTTTTCAATTGTAAAAGAACCTGCAACTATTCAGCACATCAACCCGGTAAACTATTTCAATTTTCTAACAAGACTTTTATCTATATTTACAACCGAAATTATGGTAAATGGTCATGAGAAAATTAATGTAAATAATTTAGTTACGTCTCTCAAAGGGAACGTAGTTCCCCTTTAACCCCAAAGGGAACTACGTTCCCCTTTAACCCCTCCTTTGTATAATAGAGGTCAACAGCATTATTTATAATGTCATTGACAACTGCATCTACAGTTGCACTCAAAACTGCATTGTTTATAATGTCATTTATAATTTCATCCACAATACCATTACTATTATTTATATTTTCATTATTTTCAAACGTTTTTGGAACCGCCAGAACTGAAAGAACCTCTGAAGCCGAGGAGGAAATCGGCGCCTTTCGCATTTTTATTATAACATAATCATCCTCGTCAAATTCCAACTTTTTTTTATTCGCTTTTTCGGTTATATCATTCATTATTGTTTGTTTAACTAAAACTTTATCGTGTAAATATTCTTTTACTCCAGATGAATAACTCGCAGAATAACTCAATAAAGTATTTACGGCATTCACAACGTGATAAACACCTGCTATAAAATAATATTGAGTATAAAATAAATATTTATTTTCTTCTTTTTTTATATTTTCACCTTCTTTTTTCATTATTTGTAACTTGCAGTATTTTTATTTATACTTTTAACTTTATATAATAATATTATTATTTATTATTTACAAAAAGAAAATGGCAAATAATAAATAAGTATTCAAAAAAATATAAATTGAAAAAAAAATATATATTTTTATTTCTTGTAGTTCCGAGTTATTCAACACAATATGGAGATTGTCGCTATTCAGGCGACGACGACAAAAGGAGAAGCAGCAGCAACACAGGTAAAAGAAATACTTACAAAAAAACAGCTTGGACTATTTCAAAGAGAAATGAATGATGCACTCAGCAACAAACGCACCGATAAAATGCGCGGAATGGTGTACGGAAACTCCGCTTTGATTGCGACCACGCGTGAAAAGGGCATCATCACCATGACGTTGCGTTTTGCAATTCAAGAGCGCGACGACGTTTTAATCGCATCATTGCTTGGTCGCCTTTCGATGAAGCGCGACTTTTTCGAATTGATGGTTTACAAAGGCGACCCAGTGTACAGCGCGCACTTGTTTGAAACGCACATTGACGTTGCCGTGTTGGAACCAAAAGATGTCCGATTCATGATTGAAAACGGCCTGACACACTTGCTTCGTCACTTGGACGGCAAATTTCTGCATGATGCAGGCGGCACCAAATCCGAATTTGACAAATCTTCGACTCTACGTCGCTACCCGCTTCAAATTTGCAGTCACTACATTGAAAAAATCATGAAAGTCATTGAGACAAATACAAAAAACAAAAAACAAAGTCATGTTGCCATTGTGAAACAGCTGAACGCGATTGCCGCCACATACGACATCATCATTGACGGTGGAAGCGTTTTACACTCGCGAAATGGTCAGCCTAATCCAAACGATTTGCGCAAAATGATTGACTTGTTGAAAGCGCGCGGTCACTCGCCACTTGTTGTCATTCACACATCGCACACTGATACTAAAAGAAATCCGGCGTATGCACCGGATGTGAACAAAATGCTTGAACAAGGTGGCGGCGTCAGCGCCATTATAACTCCGCCCTGTCTAAACGATGACCTCTTCATTTTGCTGGCATACTTGATTCGCACAGACCACGCTCTTGCATGCGGCATCGTCACGCGCGACACATATACCGACCACATGGACACATTCAAAAACCCGCAAAAAAATGTGTCGGATGATTTCGGCAAGTATCTGGCAAATGATTTGATTTCATTCACGAATGATGCATTCGGTAATATGCACGTGCCACCCACTCAAACAAAACCATTCTCCAATTGCATTCAAATTGTCGAGCCATATGCATACATTCCGCTATTGCCCACAACCGCAGCCAACAGTATGTCATCCCCCGAATTTAGTCAAATATATTTAGAATTATCAAAATAGGAGAAAATAGAATCCATGCATGCCCCACCCCCCCCCCCACCACCTGTAAATAAAAGGAGGGGTCAGAGGGAAACCTTGGTTCCCCTAAATTTTTTTCTTTTACATATATATAATAATATTTATATAATGCCCGCCAAATCAAAGTGTACAAAACAGACCCAAAAAAAATACACGACAAGGTCGTCTCCCCCTTTTCCTGCGAATGAATGTAAAAATAAAACAAAAAAAGGTAATAATGGAAAGTTTTTTAAATCGGCTGTAGACAAAAATGGCGTTTACAAGTGGATTGCACTAAAAATTACAAACAAGACTAGACGCAAATAAATAAATAATATTTCCCTTTATAATTTTGATTTATCTCTCTTCTCTCTAAAACAAATACTGCATCTATCTTTTTATAAAAATATACCTACGTATGATTATAGATTCCAAGCATTTGTTTATAAAAAGATAGTGATGCAGTATTTGTTTTAGAGAGAAGAGAGATAAATCAAAATTAAATGTAAATAAAATAAAAAAACATAAATTAAAATAAAAAACTATTATACTAGTTTAGTCACAAAAATATAATAAATTCACGTTATGAAATTCAAATTTGAGTTCATTATTTTTATTATTACCGCCGCATTAGTTTTAAATACTTATTATGATGGTAAGTATTTCAAAATGGTTGAGACAGCGAATGCGAGAAAGTATATTAAGATGGCAACATTTGGATTTTTTGGATTATCCATGTATTTATTTTTAAAAAAGAATCCGGCAAATTCTCAAACGATTATGCATCATGCAAATGAGTTGATTAAGTATATGCCAATCAGTAGAGAATCAGCAGATATGCTGACCCCATTTTTCGACATGACAAATAAACGCGCATTTTTTAGCGGTAATAATGGAAACAATGGCAATGGGAATGAAGATGAAGCGGAAGACTGGTCTAATTCTAACACAAGTACATCTAAGCGGCAACAATACAATATAAATAAAATGATGAGCTCAGGAGGAACTTCGGCGACAACCGGAGTAAAAGCTACAAAACGAAGTGTAAGCGAATCGAAAAAGAAATTCGTGGCAGCCCAACAATCATGGAAATGCGGCGACTGCAAACGACAACTGCCTAGCTGGTTTGAAGTAGACCATAGGATTCGCCTTGAAAATGGTGGTTCCAACGCAGTGGATAATTTAGTGGCATTGTGCCGAGACTGTCACGGGAAAAAAACAGCATTTGAAAATTTTTAACTGGATTGAGTTTGATTTAGATGGATTGGATTGATTAAAATATAATAATAATATAATATATCTGTATTTATTATTTTTATACAATTAAAACAGTTATAATAACATAACATATATACATACACACACAAAATGAATGCTATTCAAGGCGAAGGCGGTGTTTCAACTTTAATGAATTTTTTTTTAATTATAACAGTATGCATTATTATAAATGTTGTCTTATATTTATTTGAAGAAAAGTGGATTGGTGGGTTATTTACTGGCGCATGGTTATTTGCAACAGTATTGAGCTACTTGTATAATAAAGGATTTGATTTGAATATAACAAACTATAGCATGACAACATTATTAAATAGTTATTTTCTTCCAATACTTACATATATAGCATGGATTGGTGTCATTTACTGGTTAATAACGGCACAAAACGATTTAAGCGACAATCCAGACCATAGCCAACTTTCCAGAAATTTTGCAGGCGTTATGACCGGATTTATTCCCGTTTTAGCCGGAATAGTAACAGTTTTTTCAAAAAAATATGCAGGTGAAGGTGTGGGTTGGGCAATTTTAATTAGTATAGGTTTGCTATTTCTTGGCTCATATAGTTATTATTTAAATACTTTGCGCGATGGTTGTGACAAAAATATTTCAGACTCTATTTGTTGGACGTATGCTGCCAATGCAACATTTCTAGGTTTTATTATAATCACTTTCTGTTTTGGTTTGTTATCAAAATTAGATTTGGGACGTTCAAATTTTATTCTTAAATTTTTACCGATAAATTTGACCGACCCAACTTTGCCAATCAATATATTTTCAATTATTACTTATTTAATAATGTGGATTTCAATCGTCATTGTATTTTTTCGCCACGACTCAAAATTCGGTGATGAAGAAGGCGACCCTATAAATGCAACATTTACAGCAATTGGAGCACTCATGTTTATTTTATTACTTATTAAAGAAACACCACCTGGTAGACCACTTGTAAATATGATAATAAATATGATAATGTATATATTTAACCAACCCTTGTCCGCCATTTTGTTACACGCATCCATCATAACAACTTTAATAGTATCTATTTATTTTACAACAATATACTTGGAATCAAATGGTATAAATAAGCAAACGGGGGGCATATTGGCGTTGGAGATATTTTTATGGATTTTATTGATTATATATTTAACCATTATAATATATAGTTATAGTAAAGCATAATTATTATTAACTTATACAAGTAAAAATAATTTAGTAAAACAAAAACAAAAACAAAAAATATGCAGTCTTTTAGAAATTTACAAGTTCCACAAAATATTTCACAAAATAAATACATTATACTCTTAATTATTATTTTAATACTAAGTGGAATTTCATATGGTTTAATTCACAATTTTATTAGCAACCAGTGGTTGTTTTCGGTATTCCTCCTTTTAATATTTGCATTTGCAGCCATGTTGCGTTTTGTCATAAACATGCCAACAATTTATGTCATTATATTTTTATTGGCATCCATATCTGGTTTGCTTTTTTTTATAAACAAACTTGCAGGCATTATCATGTCTGTAATTGTCGGACTGTTACTGCTTCATTTGCTTTACATTTTCATTGTAAAAGGTGTGAATATAAACGAATCGGTAAATAATTTTTTTAGCGGAATGTCAGTATCATCCACAACAGATGCGTGGAACTCAATCACAAAAATAACCAGCTTCTTATGCAGCTATTTCGTAAAGGGATTTTTGATGCAACTTGTATCCAAGTCAATGTTAATTATTTTCCTAATGTATTTAGCTCTAGTTGTATACATTTATACAAAACAACCATACCAAGTTGTATCTGACAATAAATCGATATTTTTGTGCATATTTTTATTCATTGGATTTGCACTTTTATCATTGCTTGTCATGGGATTTGAAGCATTTGTGCCTTTTATAACATCATTTTTAAAATATACGATACTAATCGGAATTGTTATAGGAATCATTCTTGCAATTTTGCACGTATATAATAATGTTCCAATTATTGCAAACACGGTATTATTTGCTATAAATATCGCAATACTTGTTGGCATTTTTGCCATGGTTATCAAATTCATTGGAGCGGAAGCACCAGGTTATATTTCCGGACCGCCATCCTGGTCCAGTTTGTTTTTTAAAATGCTTATTTATATACCTTGTTTATTTTTAGATACTGTTGACTTTTTCAAGACAGAATTAAAATTAGCACAAAAACAATGGACATATGTTATTATTTTTATTATTGAAATTATACTGATTGCATTACTATTTATTCTTCCAAAAGCATTTGATGCAGTCATTAATCACAACGGCGAGGTAATACTGGACAGTGTTTTACCTTTGAATGTAAAAAGCAACCCGCCATTACAAGTAACCACCACAGATTCAAATAATGTCGAGACAAAATCTTTGACACCGTCATTGGCAGACAACACTAAAACTGGTAAGCCAACTTATAACTATGGAATATCTGCATGGTTTTATATTCATCCAGAACCACTAAATACAAATAACAGTTATACAACTCCAGGTGGTGTAAGTATATTAGATTTTTCAAAATCTCCGACCATAAACTATGATGCAAGTAATAATTTATTGAATATTATGGTTGGTGGTTCGACAATTTTACAATCATCTCAACCAAAAAGCCAAATTCCTTTGCAGAGATGGAATCATTTATTTATAAATTTTAATAACAGTGGCATAATGGACGTGTTTCTAAATAATCATTTGGAAACTTCAGTTCCAAATGTCATTCCCACGCTTCCAACAAGCTTGATTGTAGGAAGTACATCAGGAATATATGGCCAAGCATGCAATGTAGTTTATTATCGAAATGTTTTAGGAAGTGATGGAATTTCGTGGATATATAACAGTCATAAATATCTTAACCCGCCACTAAATCCAAACTTTTGATTCATTCATAAATTTTCATTCAATTTAGAAATATTAATATTGATATTTTAATTATTAATATTTCTAATTAAATATTTTTAATAATAATCTAATACACATTATATAGGTCATTTATCATAATACACAAAATACATTATGGATTTTTCTTGGACAACGATTATTATTGTTATACTTTTAATTATTATTGTTTATTTTGTTTGGACAATGTTGTCTTCTTCTTCAACAACAGTTTCATCTGGGGGTCAAAATGCATCTAAATCAACACCAATGACTGTAACTGCATCTAACTCTTTTACAATATCCACCTGGGTTTACGTAAATAGTTGGGACTCAACTTCAAATAATAAAACCATTGTATCTACACCAAAAGATAGCAAAAGTCCATTCAGTTTAACTTTAGGAACTTCTGACAATGGTTTATATGTTACAATTGGAACTCAACAAATACCACCAGTAACCAAATCATTATCAACAATTTTGATTCCGCTTCAAACATGGGTGTCAATCATTGCAACTGTAAATAATGGAAACTCATTAGATATTTATATTAATGGTAAACTTGTTCAAACAACTGCTTTAGATACCGTATATGGTTTACTTGCTGGAACGATAAATGTTGGTGGCGGAATTGATGGTAGTATTTCCTCAACATTCAATTCTACTCCTTTTGGACCGCAAGACGCTTGGAACACTTATTCTAGCGGATATGGAGGCGGCAGCGGAAGTTCTGTTTCAGACTTTTTTAATAAATACAAGGTTCGATTCGCTTTTGTAAAAGATAATGTTGAGTTGTCTAGTCTTGACATTTAATTGCCAGGGGAACCAAGGTTCCCCTCTGACCCCTCCTTTTGTTTGTAATCTATGTGATGTAAGGAGGTTATTTACTTTGAAAGAGGGGTCAGATTAATTATAATCATAATTAAATTATAATTATAATTATATTATATACAAAATTTAAAACAAAACAAAATGTTATTTTATGGAAAAGAAATAGACATATTTTATATTATTTTGCTTGTAATATTCATTCTAGTTGTTTATATTTTATTTTCATTTTACATGCAACAAAAACAAACCATTGCGCTAACAACATCTTCGCAGCCCATTTTGAGCTCAGGTCCCATCATTCCAATTCCCATTAAATCTGGTGAAGTTTTAGAAAGAGGCGCATTTGCAATATCTCTATGGTTAAATTTAACTTCATGGGTGCCGCCAACAACGGTCGATGCGAGTTTTAATGTATTATCACTAAACAATACAAATACAAATCCAGCAACCAACATATTAACATCATACATTGATGCACATTGCAATTTATTTATTTCATCAACTTTATTTACTCCAAAACAAACATATCAAATAATGTCATCTCCATTGCCAATAAATGAACCAGTAAATGTAATTTTGAACTATAATGGCGATGATGATTACACTCAAGATGAAAATGAGTTTTTAAGAAATCCTGACGGAAGTATTAAAAAAACGAATAATGGAAAACCCATATCAATATATAATACAGATACTGGGTTTTTTTATAGTAATCGCGCTTTAGATATATTTATTAACGGCATGTTGAACAATACAATCATTTTGAATGCTTCATTAAGCAAGGACAAAGGAAATGTGTGTGACAATAATACGTGCGTGTCATATTTCGATGACGCATCCATGAATTACTTTACCAACGACAATATTCAAATTCTGGTTGGCTCAGCAGGTGATGGTGGTAACGGACCCATTGGAACAATATCAAATGTTACCTTTATTAAAGGCGGGTGTTCAACCGAAGATGCGCAAAGTATAAACAACGGTGGAAATTCGAGCAGCATATTAGACAATATCCTTTCATATAAACTTCGATTCAGTTTACTCGAAGACGATAAAGAAGTAAAAGTGTATGATATTTAATATTTGAATATTCAAAAAACAAAATCACAGCATGCCAGCCTTTTATTTTCGCGATATCTATTCAAGTGTATAAAGCCGTCGAGCGGATAGTTTCTATTTTTTACGTAGTAGTTACTTGACGTATTTGTTCCTTGAAAATTTCCGGCATTCGCCATTGTTGCTCCATATGCCGAATAAAATGAAAACCCGTTGCTCGTAATGGTGTCTGCTTTCAACTTTTGAAGGCGCGTGCTTCCAGAAACTGCACCCTGGCACGCAAATTGCGTATTATTTGGCTTATAAATTGTACTACAATAGCTGTTAGCGGGTTGGTTGAGCGCGTTATTATTATACGTTTTGGGATTTGAACAATTTTTAGACTGATAAACTTGGGGACCATTCGGTTCATTTGTTGGGTATAAAAATTCAAACGGAATATTATCATTTACACTTGGATAATAGACGCAACCCGCTTTTTTTGTTGTCGAGAGTCGTTGAGCTGCAGTTCTGCATCTGGACTGCAAATAGCCGGATGTGGTTTCATAATAGGACTGACTCAGTGTGCAAATACCCGACCTAATTCGATTATTTTCAGGATTACAGGCAATGCATGCCGTATCATAAACGCTGGTAATTATTTCATAACTTTCATCCACATTTACTTCATCTTCTTGGTCAGGAATCGGTGGAGCAGCAATCGGAGTAATTGGGGTAACATACCAAATATCCGGTACGGTGGGTTCATAATTTTCATAAACAATGTCATAAATAATTACAGCCCCCGGAATTTCGAGAAAAATTTCCTCGATAATTGGAGTACTAATAAATTCTGTTGGAACAGATATTTCACCATTATTTTGAATTATGTCTCCTTTATCAAATTTATTTTCAGCATATGCATCTGCTATTTGAAATGAATTTCCACCCGTCTCAATGCACTCGCAGGATTCTGCATTTGTTTTGTAGATGCTTGACCCCGGCGTGTCCATCAAATAGACTGTTGCCATTCGTTTTTGGCTAGAGTTGTCTGTTGACGGATTCGTGGGAACCAGCTGTCTGCGCCAATGCTTCAACGGGCGCGCTTTAAAATCTGGTCCTATAAAATTGTCCTGATTTATATTGGATGGAACATTATTTGCATTTGGACGATGCATTCCGGGAATGATATTGAATGCAGTCTCAACTTTTGTTGCATAATGCGGCTTTCGCGTTGTCGTTAAAGTATTTGAAGTTCTGAAATTTTGCGGATTATTTATTTTTGGAGTTGTTGTTGTCATTATTATTATTATTATTTCTTGTCACTATACTATAATAATTAATTATTATTATTAATTAATTATTTATTATATAATAATTGATAATAATGATTAATAATAATTAATTATTATAAATATATATATATATTATATATATAAAATTAATATTTACATTACATTATTATTTTTTTATAACAACTTCCAATTGTGAAATGGTGTAAGGAATTTGTATAAGATAAATTTCATCGTCATCCTGGCAAACTTTATACAAGGAACAATCAGCGTATTTTAATTTCATTTGTTTTGTAGTTTCAGTTTCTTTTTTTCGTCTCAATTCGTCCCTCATGCCCCTTTCCTCTTCTTCTTCTTCATCTTGTTCTTGGTAGTCAGGATTAAATTGAAGTGAAGTTTGATATGTTTCAAGAATATTATGAATAATCTCGAGTTTTTTCAAAGGGTCTGGTGTTTGGTTCATAACTTCCTGTTGTTTTTCAATATTCATCAAAATGATTTGAATATCATCGCGAATGCGATGCAACTGAACACGCCGTTCATGATTATTTACAACATTTTCATAATCAGAAACATATTTTTTATATATTTCAAGTTGTCTATTAAATTCAGGAATTTTCACGGTAATTTCGGCAAGAGCATCATCTTCAGATTTATAATTAAATAATAAATCCAATTTCAAATTTATAATATGTTCCTTCATTTCTTCCACTTTTTTAAACTGCGATTCTAATAAATCCTGAAGATTATGCGTATTTCCCATTTTAAATCCACGACTTTTTTTTATTTTTTGCATTTTTAATAAAATAGATTTTATAACTTCCGACTCTAAAATATCCTCCTTTATTGCAAGTCGTTTTGTTTCATTTGTTGATTTTATAAATTTAGTTTTTTTATACAACTTGTTAATTATCTTTTTTCTTTCTTCAAAATATTCTTGTTTAAGTCTAAAATAACTTGTAATTTTTTCATTATTTGATTCTTCTGGTTCACTGCTCATAATATAATCTTGTAAATATTAATTATATTATAACTATAATTAAAAATTGTGAAAATAATTTAAAGATGTTTATGTTTGTTTATATACCAAAATTAAATTAAATTAATAAAAAATAATAAATTAATAAATGAAAAACATGGAAACTGTTATAAAACCAATGACAAAAGAATATCTTAAAAATTATCCTAAAAATAGAGAATTATATAGAGTTGTAAATTTAATATCCAATGGGGTCATTGATAAAGCAAGCGGTCGCACATATGCACACACAGACTCCTGTCTTGAATCTGCATTCAAATTTTGCATTCCTTTTGAAGAAGAGTGGGTTCATCAAACGATGAATGGTTTAATGTATCAGTCACAATCACAGCTAACAGTTGTTGAATATCAAGACTTGATTTTTAAATTGACAAATGATGCAAATCAAAAACCCAAAATGCGACAACAATTCATTGACGATTTGATGGTAGAGCTTCAATCCGCATTCCCTGACAGTAAAATCAATTGTGTTGAAAAAATACATTTTCCTCGCGGATACAGTTACAATCAAGTAAAAAAAATGTTTATTGAAATCGACTGGTCGTAGCATAGTCTAGTCGTCCTCCATTAATCCGTCCATCACCATGAAGGCAAGGGATTATAAGGGACGGCACGTCCCTTACCATGAAGGTAAATCTGTAATCAAATTTGAGTGTGTTACTCCACCTTTTTGTCGGTCCATTTTTATTGTTGCAGATACATTATTTAATTTTGTTAAAATATATTGTTTTTCTTGTTGTTTTTTTCTTTCCTTTTCTTCAGGAGTAAGCTTTCCTTTATATTTAAAATATAAAATCCCTCCTAAAAGCATCGTAAATAATGCAAACATTGATACATTAAATACAGTGTTATAGTGATGTGACTTTATTTGATGACAACCTTTCAACACACCGCTGATAAATGATTTAACTCCAGGTTCGGTCAAAAATGGTTTGTCATCTTGACCTTGACCATGACCCATTCTGAAAAAGTTCATATTCACTTCACTTGTGTATGGTATGTGTGGTATGTGTGGTATATAAATCTATATTACAATTCTATAAAAGATGATAGATAATTTCATATTAATTTTATACACATTAATTAATATAAAATTTAATATATTGATAATACAAATATTAAAATAAATTATTACTAAATAGTTAGGGAAAAATGTCTTCAACACAACCCACATCGACAGCATCGACGGCACAACCTGCAGCCGCAACCGCATCGGCCTCTCAAGTAGTTGACCCAACTACGTCCATTTTTGTCTACATTGGACTTACCGCCGTATATTTTACGATGAAGTATATGATGCCAGAAAGGTCAACCGCTTTGTTTGTTATTTATTTCATTTTAATACTTGTCAGTCAATTTATTTTGAATATATATTTAGCCAAACAAATGTGCAACAGTCCTTCAAATGTTGGAACTGCAGCCATTGCAACAATAATTCCATGGATTCTTATTTTTGGTTTACTCAACTTGTTACTGACAATGTTTCCTGGTTGGCTTGCCGCATTTTCAAATACAATTGGCTATGCTGTCGCAAGCATCGTCGGTATATCATCACTTTTTACAGAAAAATTGCTAAATGTTGGAACCCCCCCAAATAAAGATGCATTAAAAGTAATTCAAAATATACTTAGCGACCCTTCTACAATTATCAACACGCTCAATAATGAAAATGTTTTAAACTTTTGGAACAAAAGCGTTAATGTGAAGTTATTTAAAACAGACTTTCAAAAAATTGAAATTGATGATGGTAAGAAAACTCCGGACAATCAATATTTTTACGAACTTAAAAAGTATATTATGCTGAAAAACCTTGTTTCTTATTTTATCTGGTATTTGTTGACCGGAATTCTCATCACATCAATTAGTTACAACTACATGCTCACAGTTCCCTGTATACAGTCGCCCAAACAAGCGCGTGCAGCAGCAGCTCAATTTTTGGCAAATCAAAAGAATGCGCAGAAATCTGCTGATGCCGCCAAGTCAAGCGCCCCCGTTTACCAAACCGATGGGAAATAAGTAGGGGAACCTTGGTTCCCCTAGGACCCCTCCTATATAGTTATGTGGGTTGATAGGGACAGTACAGTATATCCCATGGATAAAAAATTATATTTATATTTTTTACAAGTTATCAGAGAGAAGAGAGAATAATAACTAAATAATAAATAAAACAATATTGTTATTTTCTTTGCATCATTCTTTTTTTTGATTTTATTTGCATCATTCTTTTTTTTGATTTTATTTGCATCATTCTTTTTTTTGATTTTCTTTTAGTTTTACCACCCATCATTGCGCATGATGAATCTTTTTTTGGTTTTGCAACATATTGTTCGAATGTTAATAAATCTCTACACACTACAACTTGGGGAACTTCCAATATTACATCGTCTCTAATGTTAACTTTTTCATTGGGATAACTTAGTTTGAATGAATCAAAAGCTGTTTGTCTGTCAAATAAACTAACATCATCCCTTAGTGGTTCCGGTTCCACCATTTCTGTCGTTTCTGTTTCTCTTAATTTTAATAAAAATAAAAACATTACAAAATTATATTTTCTCTCATTTACTTTAACTCTATCTTTAAGACTTGTGTAAACTTCAGCAGGGTTTGACCTTGTAAATGCTGACACTTCTGTCAAAA
>Ga0315288_10002840_pt1 | contig 22224 bp, 24 predicted proteins | sample YL17G11_20_MG_FD_203454 | JGI IMG/M metagenome (GOLD analysis project Ga0315288, IMG submission 203454) | Sediment microbial communities from Yellowstone Lake, YNP, Wyoming, USA - YL17G11_20 | ecosystem: Environmental > Aquatic > Freshwater > Lake > Sediment | place: USA: Wyoming | collected...
GGATGGTCGGCAGGGCGACGGGGTGCTCGGGGTCGGCGATGGTGTCTCCGATGTCGACCTGTTCGAGGCCGACGACGGCGCAGAGGTCGCCGACGTCCACGCGGTCGACTTCGGTCCGGCCGAGCCCGTCGAAGCGGAACAGTTGGCCGACGCGGGCCTTGCGCTGCCGGCCGTGGCGGTCGATGACGATCGCCTCCTGGCCCGCGCGGATGGCGCCGGCGAAGACGCGGCCGATGCCGATCCGGCCGACGTAGTCGCTGTAGTCGAGCGTCGTGATAAGGGCCTGCAAGGGGGCCGTCCCGTCGAGGTCCGGCACGGGGATGTGCTCGATGATGGCGCGGAAGAGGGCGTGGATGTCGCCGGTTCCGGCGGTCGGCAGGTGGTGGGGATCGAGGGTGGCCCAGCCCTCGCGGGCCGAGGTGTAGACGGTCGGAAAATCGAGGGCGTGGTCGTGGGCCCCGAGGTCCACGAGGAGGTCGAAGACTTCGTGCAGGACGTCCCCCGGCCGCGCGTCCGGCCGGTCCATCTTGTTGATCACGACGATGGGCTTCAGGCCGTTGGCCAGCGCCTTCGCCAGGACGTAGCGCGTCTGGGGCATGACGCCGTCGAAGGCGTCCACCAGCAGGAGCACGCCGTCGGCCATCTTGAGGACGCGTTCGACCTCACCGCTGAAGTCGGCGTGGCCGGGGGTGTCGACGATGTTGATGTGGTATCGGCGTCCGTCGGCGGCAAGGTAGTCGATGGCGCAGTTCTTCGCGAAGATGGTGATGCCGCGCTCCCGCTCCAGGGGGTTGGAGTCGAGGATGCAGTCGCCCCTCAACTCGCCGTGGTGGAACTGGCCGCTCTGCCGCAGCAACTGGTCCACGAGCGTCGTCTTGCCGTGGTCCACGTGCGCGACGATGGCGACGTTTCGGATGTCCTGTCGGGTCATCGGGTCCTCATGCCAGGGGAACCGTCCGGGAACGGAACGGGTCGGGTGCGAAGGGCGGCGACTTCAGGCGGCGGCAGGAAGGGCCGACCGATAGACCGCGCACCGGCGGCACAGCCTCTCACGAAAATCGAGGCCCAGCATCGGCCGCGGATTGACCGGCGTCGGATTCATGGAACGCTATTCTACAGCCGCCGACCTGCGGTGTCAAGAAACCGTGCGGCCGGCGGACGGCTAGTTCGCCGCCCGGCTTGCCGGGCGCTGGCCGGCCGCCCGCGCTCACCGGTACGCGTCGATCCACATCAGGCGCAGCGTCCGCCAGCCACGGACCTCCGGCGGCACGTGGACCTCGACCGTCACGACCTGGCCCTGCCCCAGGACGTCGGACGGGAGGCGGACGGTCGGCAGCCGCTCGTCTTCGGCGGGGCCCTTCGAGAGGGCGCCGCCGAACTTCTCCAGCCGCGTGAACGGCTTGTCCGCGGCGTAGCGGAGACGGACGGTCAGCGTCGCCGGCCAGTCGTCGGCCGCGGTGACCGTGGCGTGGCCGATGCCGGAGGGGCAGACCACGTCGAAGACCGTCCGCCCGCCCTCCTGCCGCGACATCAGGGCATCTTCGGCGTGCTGGAGGTCGGAGACGGTGAACCGCGGGGCCGGCCGGTCGCTCACCACCGGAATGCACCCGGCCACGAGGACCGCAACGGCCGCCCACCCCATTGCCGTACGCACGCCTTGCCGGGTCATCGCACGCTCCTCTACACCGCCGCCTTCGCGAACTGCTCGACGAGGGTGCCCCTCGCGAGGACCGGCTGCTGGGATTCGAACGTCGGGCGGTCGCTCCGGTAGAAGAGGCCGATCGGGATCCCGCCGTCCCATTTCATCGCCAGTTCCAGCGCCTTCATCTTGTCCGTCGGGTCGTGCGAATCGTCGATGGGCTTGCACCGCTCGCGGTACCAGGCCCAAGTGTTGCGGCGGTTGAAGGTGATGCACGGCTGGAGGATGTCGAGGAGCGCGGTCCCGCCCCGGTGCTTCAGGGCCGCGACCATCATCGCTTTCAGATGCTCCGGCGCTCCGACGAACGAGCGGGCGACGAACGAACAATCCTCGACGATGGCGATGGCCAGCGGATTGAACGGCCTCAGAATGACGCCGTGCGTCTGGAACTTCGTCACGAACCCCTCATCCGACGTCGGCGACGCCTGGCCCTTCGTCAAGCCGTAAACCTGATTGTTATGCACAAACATCTTGATGCCGATATTTCGGCGGAGGGCGTGGAGGAAATGGTTTCCGCCCTCGCCGTACATGTCGCCGTCGCCGCTCGTGACGACGACCTCGAGGGCGTGATTGGCGAGTTTGATGCCCGTCGCCGCCGGGAGCGCCCGCCCGTGCAGGCCGTTGAAGACGTTCGCCCGGGTGTAATGCGGCAACTTGGCGGCCTGCCCGATCCCCGACACCAGGACCAGGCGCCGCCGGTCCACGCCCGCCTCTTCGATGGCCCGGTCGAGCACCGTCAGGATGCCGAAGTTCCCGCAGCCGGTACACCAGGCCGGCCGGTTGTCCGACGGCGGATTAATCATGGCGAATCCTTTCGGCGCGGCGCGGCGGGTCTCCGCACCCGCCGCGCCATGGTCCAAGAACGCCATTCGTGCGCGGTGGGTACGGAGACCCACCGCGCAAAAAGGTCAAGTGGCGCTGTAGTGTTAATCATGGCGGATCCTTTCGGCGATCTCGGCGCCCGTGAACGGCAGACCGTCGTATTTGAGGACGCTCGTGCACTCTGCGAGGGCGCCCACGGTCTTGAGGAGCGAGGCGAACTGGCCCGTCGCGTTCCCTTCGACGCAAAAGATTTGACGCGGTGCTCGTTTCTTGTTCGGGGCGACGGCCTTCCGCACGGCTGCGGCGTCGAGCGGCCAAAGTTGGCGGAAGTGCAGCATCGCCGCGCTCGCCCCCTCGGCGTCGAGAAGATCCACGGCCTCGCGGCACGGACCATAACTGGAGCCCCAGCAGATAAGCAGGCGCTCGGCGTCCTCCGGCCCGTAGCGCTCGGGAGGAAGGGCCTCGGCCCGAAGCCCGCGCTCCTTCGCCAGCCGCTTGTCCTGGAGCCGCACGCGCGCCTCCAGGTCCTCCGTGATGTGCCCGTCCTCGGTGTGCTCGTCGGAGTCCACGATCACGAATGCTTTTCCGCCGGGGATCGCGCGCGGCGAGACGCCGCTCTCCGTCACCGCATAGCGGAGATAATCTTCCGGCGGGTCGGCCAGGATGTGACGGTCGATCGGCCGAAGGGTGCGGGCGAGCGTCGGCGTGTCGGTCTGAAGGTCCATCAGGAACTGGTCCGAGAGCAGGAAGACGGGCGACTGGTGCTTGTGGGACGTCTCGAGGGCCCGCCGCGTCAGGTGATAGGCCTGCTCGGGGGTGCCCGGCGCGTAGATCGCCCGCGGAAACTCGCCGTGACCCGCGTGCAGGGCGAAGAGGAGGTCCTGCTGGGCGGTGCGCGTGGGCAGGCCCGTGGCGGGGCCCGGACGCTGGCCCAGGACGATGACGAGCGGCAGTTCCAGCATCCCCGCGAGCGAGACGCCTTCGGTCATGAGGGCGAACCCGCCGCCGCTCGTTGCCACGAGGGCCGGAACGCCGGCGTACGTGGCCCCGCAGGCCATGTTGACGGCCGCGATCTCGTCCTCCGCCTGTTCGACCACGATGCCGAACTCATCGCCCACCGCCGCCAGGCCCTGGAGGACGCCCGTGCCCGGCGTCATCGGATATCCGCAGACGAACTTGACGCCGGCCGTTGCCGCCCCGAGGACGATCGCCTGGGTGGCGTTGCCGACGGAGACGGGCTTGCCGCCCGGTTTCGGGGCGGGGAGGCGCGGCGGAGTGGAAGCGAAAAGTTTCGCCCCCGCCTCGGCACAGCGCCGATTCTTCGCGATTGTCTCCTCGCCCTTCTTCTTGAACTTTTGCGACAGGAATCCGAGCAGGCCGTCCAGCGGATAGCCGAGCACCCGTATCGCTGCGCCCGCCGCCACTGCGTTGGCCATCACCTCCGACCCGCCGATCTCCTTCGCCGTCTTCGTGAAGGCAAGAGAGATGCAGCCCGTCGCGGCCGGTTCTTCACTGTCGAGCAGCACGACGCCGCCGTCGCTCATGTGCGGCCGGAGCGTTTCGAGCGCCTCCGGCGCCAGGGCTACCAGGAGGTCCGCTGCTTCGCGGCCGGAGAAAAGTGGCGCGTCGCCGATGCGGATGTCGAACCAGTTCAGCCCGCCGCGGATGCGGGACAGGTAACTTTGCGTCGCGAAGACCGAGAGGCCCATGCCCGCCAGCGCGCCGACCAGCAGAGTCCCCGTCGTCTGGACGCCTTGGCCCGCTTCGCCGGCGATTCGGATGTTCACGTCCATGGCGGCTCCTCGCGAGGGCAGGGGCGCGCGGCGGGTGCCATGCTTTCGCAAGCGAAAGCATGGCACCCACACCAGCACGTTCAACGTGGACTCTCCACTAGGCCTCGACGGGTTCGAACTCGCTCTTCGCGGCCCCGCACTCGGGGCAGACCCAATCGTCCGGCAGGTTCTCGAAAGACGTGCCGGGTTTGACCCCGTTCGACGGGTCCCCCTTCGCCGGGTCGTAGATGTAACCGCACAGCGTGCATCGGTACTTCTTCATTCGCGCTCTCCTTCTTACGGTTCCTTTTTCACAGGAGCCGGCCGATACGTCGGCGCATTCTTGTGCGTCGCCCCGCGCATGTGCTCCTGGTAATAGGCGTAGGTGAGCGGCGGGCCGTCCGCGACCCCCCGCCCGTCCACGACCTCCACGACGAACACCGTGTGCGTCCCCAGGTCCACGCGCTCGACGACCTTGCCTTCGAACACCGAGACGACGTCTTTCGTCAGGAGCGGGACGCCCGTCACGCCCTCCCGGTGGTCCACGAACTCGAATTTGTTGGTGTCGCGCCCGGAGCGGAATCCGAACAGAAGAATCATTTCCTTCGGCACGGAGGGCGCGAGGACCGAGACGCCCACCAGGCCGCTCTCGGCGATCAACTCGTGCGTCAGTTCCGCCTTGCTGACGCTCAGGGCGACGCGCGGCGGCTCGAGCGTCACCTGCATGAGCGCGTCCGAAATCTGGCCGTTCATCCGGTCGCCCGCCCGCGACGTGACGACGTACAGCCCGTACGTCAGCCGCCACAGCGCCTCCAGGGCCTGCTCTTTACTCATCGCCGACCGCCTCTCGGAGTTTCCGGGCGACCGTTTCGCCGAGGGCCCGGCACTGGGCGAGGGCCTCGGCGTCGGGGACGTACCGCACCTTGACACCCTCGGCCACGAGGCGGACGCCCATCCGCCGGAGCCATTCCTCCAGTTTCCCGACCGACTCGCCGCTCCATCCGTACGCCCCGAACGCGGCGCCCACGAGGTTCTTCGGCTTCAGGCCTTCGAGGTAGCACAGCACATCGGCCATCGTCGGGAAGATCTGGTTGTTGATCGTCGGCGATCCGACGACCAGGGCCCCGGCCTCGAGGATCTCGGCGGCCACGTCGCTGCGGTGGCTCGAGCGCAGGGGCAGGACCTTGACCGGCCTCGCGCCGCCGGCCGCGAGGCCCTCGGTGACGGCCTCGGCCATCAGGGCGTCGCTCTCCCACATCGTGTCGAAGACGACGAGGGCCTTTCGCGTCGGCTTCTGCTCGGCCCAGCGCCCGTAGAGGTCCATGATCCACCCCAGGTCCTTGCGGTAGAGCGGTCCGTGGTCCGGCGCAAGGACCTCCAGCGCGAGGTTCATGGCCTTCAAGGCCGGCACGGTCTTGGCGACCAGCGGCGAGAAGGGCAGGAGGATGTTCGCGTAGTACTTCGCCGCTTCCTCATACAGGATGTCTTGCGGGATCTCGTCGGCCCAGAGCGCCTGGCTCGCCAGGTGCTGGCCGAACGCATCCTGCGAAAAGAGGACCTTCTCTTCCGCCAGGTACGAGACCATGCTGTCGGGCCAGTGGAGCATCTTCGTTTCGACAAAGATTACATTCATGTTTCCGAGGCTCAAAGTCGAGCCGTTCTTGACGGCCTCGATGCCGCCGCCCAGGTGGAAGTGCGCCTCGAGCGCCTTCACGCCGTTCGCTGACGCGAACACGCGCTCCGGCTTCACTGCCGCAATCGTTTCGGGCAGGCAGCCCGAGTGGTCCATCTCGGAATGGTTCGAGATAATGTAATCAATCTTCGTCGGTTCGATGACGCTTCGGATGCGGGCCATCATCTCGCGCCGGTGCGGCGCCTTGACCGTGTCCACGAGCGTCACCTTGTCCGCGAGGACGAGGAAGGCGTTGTAGGTCGTCCCCCGGCTCGTGCGATATCCGTGGAACTCGCGGACCTCCCAATCCCTCGCGCCGACCCAATAGACGCGGTCCGTGACGCGGACGGCCCGAAGCGCATCGGTCATGTTGTGCCTTTCTGCGTTGGCTTGTGCGGCTCGGTGGTCGGCTCGCCGGTCGGTTCGAAGAGCGTCACGTCGATCGGCTTTTCGGGCATCGGTTCGCCGGGCGTCGCGAGGGCCCGGCCGAGGCGAAACGCCTCCTCGAGCGCCTGCGGGCGCTCCAGAATGTCGCCGCGCGCGTCCGCCCGGTTGACGAACAGGTTGGCGAAGTAGCCGATTTCGAGCGCGTCGAACCAGTACTTCATCACGAGCGCGACGCTCTCGAACATCTTCTTGCTCCGCGAGCCGCCCACCGCAATCACCAGGCCCCGCCGATCCCGCCGCCCTTCCGGGAAGAGCGGCGCCTTGAGCACGTACTTCCGCGCCCAGAGGCACTGGCACCGGTCGATCAGGAGTTTCGCCTGGGCCGACACCGTCATGAAGAAGATGGGCGTGGCGAAGACGAGGCGATCCGCCGACAAGAGTTTTTTGAAGACGGCCTGGAAATCGTCCTCGACGCGGCAGAGGCCGGTCTTGTGGCAGGAGTTGCACTCGACACACGGCGCGATCGAAAGGCCGCGCAAGGCGAAGTACTCCGTCCGGCCACCGGCGTCCTCGGCGCCGCGCAGGGCTTCTTTCAGGAGGCGGTCCGAGTTGCCGTCCGCACGCGGGCTCGTCGAGATGCCCAGCACCTTCATGGCCGTCGCCGCCTCTTGCCGTCAAGCACGTCCTTCGGTAAAGCGCCGCGCATGACCTTTTGGACGCGCCGTGCCAGCCGGACCGTGTGACGGGCCTCCGCCATTGAAATCGGTTCGTAGGAGCCGGGATAGCGGGTGATGGTTGCGTAGGCTGTTAAACGGCGCTGGTCCTCGGGGGTCAGTTACACGGCAACGGTCCGCGGCATCTTAGCAAGCAGCGCTTCGATGTCATGTGTCTTTGGAAATTCGGCGCCGCGCACCACCATCCAGGCTTTCAGGTATTTTTCGACGGCCTGCTGCGCGTGGAAGCACACAGTGTCCGTCGGGCATTCCCCTTTCATCTTGAGAAGATAGGCGGCGGCCTTGAGGTTGTGCTCGGCCTTTTCGAACCACTCTGCCGCCACAGGAATCGCTTCATCCGTTCCGGGCATAGAGCACCTTTCCTTCGCGATCCGCAGGGCGCTCGACCGTTCCGACGATCTCCTTTCGCCGCTGGAACTCTTCCGGTGTGACGACGAGGACGTCTTTGGGAACGGGAAAATCGTGCAGCGCCACGCCGATCTCAACGGCTTTTTCGCGCTTCGACCCTGTGACGGACATAACGACCAGCAGGTCTACGTCGCTGTCGCCGCCGGCCTCGCCCCTCGCGTGCGAGCCGAACAGAATGATCCGCTCGGGCTCGAATCGCTCGATGATCCGGTCCACCATTTCCGCGATCTGCCCGCGGATTCCTGTTTGCGTTCGGGACATCGGTGTGCCTCCCAACCGGTTGAGGGCGACGGCCTCGCTTTCGCCACCTTTGCCCCGGCCCGTACCAAGATACAGCGCGCAGTGGGTGTTTGCCAGAGGCAAAAACCGCGTGTCGAGGTCACCGGCAGTCGGCCACGGCCTTCAGGACTGCCGCATAGTCCGGTTCCGTCGCGAGTTCCTTGACGAGTTGTATATGGAGGACGGTGCCCTGGCGGTCCACGACGAAAACCGCGCGCGCCAGGAGCCGAAGTTCCTTGATGAGGACGCCGTAAGCCTTGCCGAACGCGGCATCGCGATGGTCCGAGAGAGTCTTGACCCGCTCGATGCCGTGCGCGCCGCACCAGCGCTTCTGGGCGAAAGGCAAATCCATGCTGATGGTGAGAACGGCGACGCCGTCGCCCAGTTTGGCCGCCTCTTCGTTGAACCGCCGCGTCTCGGTGTCGCAGACGGGCGTGTCGAGCGACGGCACTGACGAGAGGACGACCACCTTTCCCCGGAACGCGGAGAGCGCGACCGCCTTCAGGTCGTTGTCCAGGAGGGTCACGTCGGTCGCGGCGTCGCCGACCTTGACTTCCTTGCCGACGAGTGTCACCGGATTGCCCTTGAGTGTCACGAGCCCCTTGCGTTCGGCCATGATTTTCTCCTCCTGAGGTTGTTCGCCCGGTGTCGGGTTCCGCTCGCAGGCGGGGATCGCCAGGGCGCTCGCCGCAACGAGTATTGTGACGATTCCGATTTGCATGGCGACAGAACCCCCCTTGCGGGCCATGACGTGACCGGAGCCGGCGGCCTGCCGGTCTTCCCGCCTATGACTTCCAGAGGCTGTGCAGGTTGCAGTATTCCCGCGCGGAAACCTCCTTGGCGGAGAGGTTGAAGACGTCCTCCGGCGCGCCGCCGCGAACAGGAGCACCGCCGCCGGCAGGAGCACCTCGGCGACGCGCAGCAGCATAGCCCGCGCGAGTTGCGGCGGTATCGCTCGGCCCGTTGCCGGTCATGGCGTCCCTTGCAGCCGCGGGGGATTCTGGACGTAAGCCTGGTAGAGCGCAACCGCCTGCGGGTCGGAGATCTCCCGGCCAATGACCAGCCGCGCGCGGGCTGTGGCCGTCTCCCCCGTTTTCAGGTCGCGGCCAAAGAGCGACAGGTACACCGAGCGGTGGCCTTCCTCGCCGTAGGGCGTCAGCACCGCAAAGCAATCTTCTTTGGGGGCCATCAGGACCGCCGTCAGACCGCTCTTGGCGTCCCGCCGCAACGCCAGCGGTGCAGCCAGGCGGGGCATGATCTTCCAGGTTACCGGGTTGGGCGGGCGGTTCCACCGGCCGTCAAGGATGATGCGTATGGCGTCGTCGTCGCGCGGGAAAGCCTGCCAGTCGCCGCCCGCCTTCTTTGCCTCAAGAAAACCGGGCTTGCCGCCCGCGTCGGGGCTCTCCTGCACGTAGACGAAAGAGGCCGGGAATCCATTGAAATACGAAGCCAGAAAAAGTTCGAATTGCGGCAGGTTTTTCCGCGCCTTGACGGTCGCCTGAAAATCGAGCACATTGGGCGCCGCCCACCGGTACACGCCCGTGATGTCCAGCGGATGCTGGGCGTCGGCCGACCAGCGCACTTCGACGGCCCCATCGGGCTTCAGGTGCGACTGGCTCGCCCAGTCCCACGCGGTCGTGCCGAACCGCGCGTCGGCCGTGAGCAGGCGGTACGGAGAAAAGAAGCCGAACGCACCGGCCAAGTCCGTGCCCGACGCCGCGTCCGCCACCGGTTTCAGTCCCTTGGACTGGCCGCCCTCACGCAGGACGCCCCGCAGGGCTCCCGTATCGAACCGGTATTCCTTGCCCGCGGCGGTGAAGGCCGGTTGGGCCGGCGGCGCATCTGCCGGCGCCACAGCCGCCGTATTCGGCGCTGCCGCCACTGCCGAAAGGATGCACGGCAAGGCCGCGCAGCCCAGGAACCCTCCGCCCACGAGCAACCACCCGCACGTGTGTTTCAAGGCGATCGTCCTTGCGTTTGGAACCAACGGTGCAATGTCAAGCCTTCAATCCCGCGAGGTCCACTTCCAGGCGTTTATTTTCCTTGAGGAGTTCGTCCATCGTCAGGCGCGTGCGCCGTGCGGCGGCCTCGCGGCCCAGGATGCACGTCAGCACGCCGTCCACGGCCCGGCGGACGGTCTCGTTCTCAAAGCGGCCCTGCGTGACGTTCTGGTGGAAGGCCGCAATGTTGCGGACCGCCCCGGCCTGGTAGAGGTTCTCCACCGGACCGCCGGGGTAGTGCTGCGGCCCGCCGCGCACGAACGCCTTGCCCCAGTAGTTGAGGAGGGCGTTGGCCGACTGGCCGTAGAGGCGCACGCTGAGTTCGCCGTCGGTGTTGTTGCGCAGGCCCTGGCCGAAGTGGTTGTGCACGAGGCCGTCGGCATAGTCATAGACAACCGAGCATACGTCTCGGCCGTCGCTGTTGGGATTCGCGCGGCCGATGCGCGACGCCCCCATGGCCGCCACCGGGCGCTTGCCCAGCACCCACACGGCGGCATCGATGGCGTGGATGTCGAAGTTGCCGATGTAGTCGCACCCCAGGGCCACGTCGTTCACCCAGACCAGGTGCTGGAGGCGGCTCTCGATGGTGGCCGTCCTGGGCGGGTCGTCGAACCCGCCGCAGATGCCGGTCGTCACGACCTGGGCCAGGGGCCCCACGCCGCCCTCGCGGACGCGCTTGGCCACCTCGATATTGATGGGGTCGGTGGGCATCTGGTAATCCACCAGGAAGCACCGCTTCTGCTCGGCGGCCCGTTTGCCGGCGGCCTCGATCGCCAGGGCCCCCGGGACGTCCACCGCCACCGGCTTGGCCATGTACACGTGGCAGCCGGCGGCCGCGGCCGCCGCCGCGTGCTCCGGGAAGAAGAACGGCGGCGTCTCCAGGACCACGGCCTGGACCTTGCTCTCGATGAGTTTCCTGTAACCGGAGAGGCCCGAGAAGCAGCGGGCCTTCTCGACGCCGAGAGCCTCGCCGCCCGCCTCGGCCACCTGCGGGAAGTAGTCGGCGATGGCCGTGAACTGGTACCCGCCGTGTTTCTGGAAGAGTTTGGCGATCCATCCGCCGCGCCCCCCGTGGCCCACGATGCCGATCTCGACCTTCGAGTTGGCCTCCAGGCCGCGCACGGCGCCCGGCTTCACGATGAGGAGTCCTGCGGTGGCCGCCGCCCCTGCCGCCGCCTTCAGAAACCCACGCCTGCCCATCCCGTCCGTTTTCGATTCTGCCATGGCTCGGTCCTTTCGTTGAGATGGCGCCGCCGCGGGCGGTCCGCCGTAAGGTCAGTCTTGCGAGTCCGGTCCGTCGGCGGGCGTGCGCTCGACCCCCAAAGAGTCCTTACCCCGAATTGCTCACGTATCCGCCGCGTAAAGAGCGCCCCGCCCGTGTGACCTCGGTCCGGATCGGGTCCCCGCGGGCAGAGTCCGCGGCTCGGTCCTATGCCTTCAGGCCGTCGAGGCGGCCGTCGAGTTTTTCGGTCGACTTGACCGTTTCTTCCCACGTCACGACCTTGCCGGTGTAGGCGGCCATGCGTCCCATGATGGTGATGAGGTTGCTCTGGACGCTGGGCGCAACGGTGGGGTTGTCGACCTTGCCGTTGCGGATCGAGTCGCAGAACGCCGCGATGTTGGCAATGGCGCCTTCCTGGTAGATGCGGGGGCTGGACCCGCCGCGGTAGAAGTTTTTGCCGCGGATGAGGACTTGCCCGCCGTACGCCGTCTCGAGCACGCCCTGGTCGCCGAACATGCGGTTCCGGATGCCGTCGGGCTGCGAGCCGTGCCCGGCGAACTGCCGCGAACTGAACGAGACGGCCACGTCGTCGGGATACTCGAAGACGAGGACGAAGTGGTCCCAGCAGTCGCCCACGTCGACGCGGACCTTCCGGCCGCCCTTGCCCCAGGCCCGCAGCGGCGGGACCTGCAGGATCCAGTTCATCACGTCGAGGGTGTGGATGTTCTGTTCGGTGATGATGTCGCCCGAGAGGGCCTTGTCGAAGCCCCAGTTGCGGAGGCGGCCCTCGGGGGTCTTGTCCTCACCCTTGGCCCCGAACCGCTCGCAGTGGTAACTGGCCTCGCCGAAGGCAAACCTGCCGATCGCCCCCTCGTGCACCCGCTTCAGCGCCTCCAGGTAGAACGGGTCGACCCGCGTCTGGAAGTCCACGAGGAAGACCCGCTTCTTCTCGGCGGCCTTCTTGCCCGAGGCGCCGATGAGGTTGCAGCCCGGCGCATCGACCGCGACGGGCTTCGCGAGGTAGACGTGCTTGCCGGCCTCGACGGCTGCGGCCGCCTGCTCCGGGTGGAAATACGGCGGGCTGATGATGGCGACGGCATCGACCTTGCCGGCGAGCAGGTCCTTGTACGACCCCAGGCCCGTGTGCCGGCGCTCGGGGGCGACTTTGTGGTCGTTGCCGGCGCCGTCGGCCCGGTCGGGGAAGTAGTCGTGGACGGCCACGACCTGGTAGTTGCCGTTCTGGGCAAACAGGTTGGCGATCCATCGTCCGCGTCCGCCGCAGCCGATGACGCCGACCTCGACCTTCGAGTTGGCCTCCAGGCCGCGGACGGCGCCCGGCTTCACGATGAGGAGTCCCGCGGTGGCCGCCGCCCCTGCCGCCGCCTTCAGAAACCCACGCCTGCCCATCCCGCCCGTTTTCGATTCGGTCATGGCTCGGTCCTTTCGTTGAGATGGCGCCATCACGCCGCCCGAGGATACCCGCGGCGGGCCAGGAGTCAAGACTCTCTTGTGCCTCGGCCGTGCCACCCTATCCATGACCGACGCATGACCGCGTGCGGTCGAATCGCCTTGCAGTCCGCCCGATCGCCGCCACCCGCAAGTGCGCCGCCGCGAGCAGGAGCACCTCGGCGACGCGCAGCAGCATGGCCCGCTCGAGTTGCGGCGTTGCGGCGGCATCGCTCGGCCCGTTGCCGGTCATGGCCTCGCCTTACCGGATGTTGCCAGGGGCAGCCGGTTGCCGGGTGCGTTACGCCTTCAGGCCCGCCAGGTCCACTTTCAGGCGTTTATTCTCCTTGAGGAGTTCGTCCATCGTCAGATAGCGCCGTCTCGCGGCGGCTTCGCGGCCGAGGATAGCGGTCAGATGGCCGTCCACCGCGCGTTTCGCGGTTGTGTTCTCGAAGCGGCCCTCGGTGATGTTGCGGTGGAAATCGGCGACGTTGCGTTCTGCGCCATCGTTGTAGATGCTGCCGCTGACATTGCCGACGAAATGCTTCTCGCCGCCGCGGACATACACCTTGCCGCCGTAACCGAGATGGGCGGTGGCCGACAGGCCGAAGACACTGGCGGACATATCGCTGAAATCTGCATTGTTGTTCAGCGATTGAGTCACGTGCGTCCAGAGCGTTCCGTCGTCGAGTTCGAACACCACGCCGCAGGCGTCAACGCGGTCGCCGTGCGGTTGAGGACGGCAGATGCGCGACGCGCCGCTGGCGCTGACGGCCCGCTTTCCCAGCAGCGCCATCAGGCCGTCAATGATGTGGATGTCGTACGACACAATCGTGTCGCCGCTCAGCGCGATGTCCGACAGCCAGATTACGTGCTGGAGGCGGCTCTCGATCGTCGGTCCTTTCGGGGGATCGGCCCACGCGTTCGTCTTGCCGAACGAGAGGATGTGCGCCAGCGGCCCGAGGCCTCCCTGACGGACACGGTCGATCACCTCATCGTTGGCCGGGTCGAGCGGGAGCTGGTAGTCCACGAGGAAGCAGCGGCTTTTACGGGTTGCCTCCGCGGCAGCCGTGCCGATGGCCAGCGTGCCGGGCACGTCCACCGCCACCGGTTTGGCGATATACACGTGGCATCCGGCATCCACGGCGGCCTTCGCCTGCTCGTGGTAGAAGCAGGGCACGTCCAGGATCGCCAGCGCCTCGACGCCGCTCTCGAGTACCTTCTTGTAACCCGAGAGGCCCGAGAAGCGGCGCGCCTTGTCTACGCCGTACTTCTCGCCAAGCCTGTCCGACACCTCGGGGAAGTAGTCCGCCACGGCGTGGATCTCGTATCCCCCGTGCTTCTTCATCCGGTCGCCGATGAAGTTGCCGCGGTGGCCGCCGCCGATGATGCCGATCTTGATGACGTCGCCGGCGGCGGCATGGGCCACGCGGTCGAGCGTCAGCGCGCCGACCGCTGCGCCGCCGACCGCCGTCGCCGACGCCCTGAGGAAGTTCCTCCGCGAGGTCCGCTTTTCGGAAGATGATTCGCGCGATTCGATCATGGCTTCTGCCTCCGTTCGTAATAACCGTTCAGGCCCTTTTGGGGTCTCGGATGCTCTGCAAGCCGGGCAACGCATCCGGCGTGGAACATCCAAACTTAATCTTAGGGTGCAACATTCCGCCCTCGGAGCCGTTGTGTCAAGCACGTATTCCAGAAATTGTGCCTCGGCCGCGGCGCCTGTGTTTGCAGCGGGTGGCACGGCCACGCGGCGCTTGCGTGACCGTGCATGGTCGGCGGCGCACAGGGTCACCCACCATCGGGTGGCCGCGCCACCCTATCCAGGACTGACGCATGACCGCGTGCGGTCGAATCGCCTTGCAGTCCGCCCGCCGGCATCCTATCATTACGCTTCAGGCCAAGCGGGCCGTCGGCCCGAGAGGAGAGCGCACGATGGCCAAGGACATGGAAAAACTCTACGCCGAGCGGTTCAAGCGGTACGTCACGGCGATGCGGAACGAGAAGCCCGACCGGGTGCCCATCCGGCCCTTTGTGGCCGAGTTCGTGGCCACCTACGCCGGCTACACCTGCCAGCAGGTCACGCAGGACTACGAAATGGCGTTTGCGGCCACCCGCAAGTGCGCCGCCGATTTCGACTGGGACGCCGTCGTGCCCAACATGGTCTATGGGTGGTCGGGCCTGACGCAGGCCATCGGCCTGAAATACTACGCCGTGCCGGGCGTCGACCTCTCGGTCAATACGGGCTTTCAGTACAAGGAGCCGTCGGAGGAAGACGCCTTCATGAAGGTTGACGAGTACGACGCCCTCATCGCCGACCCGACGGGCTTCCTCTTCAACGTCTGGCTGCCGCGCGTCTCGACCGACGTGCGGGCCCCCGGCGAGCCCAACACTTTCCGCAACAACCTCTCGTTCCTGAAGGGCGGGATGGCCATGCTCCAGTACTTCATGGCGTTCGGGACGCAGGTGGCGCGGCTGCGGCAGGAGTCGGGGACGGTTTCGGCCATCGCGGGCATGTTCAAGTCGCCGCTCGACATCCTGGCCGATAAGTTGCGCGGCTACATCAACCTGTGCTGGGACCTCATGGAGCGCCCGAAGAAGGTGCGGGCGGCCTGCGAGGCCCTGGCGCCGCACCTGACGCACCTGGCGGTCACCAGCGCCGACCCCACGAAGAACCTGCCTCTGGGGTTCTGGATGCACCGGACCTGCACGCCCTTCATCACGCGCGAGCATTTCGAGAATATCCACTGGCCCACCCTGAAGCCCATGCTCCAGGAAGTCTGGAAACACGGGAACCAGGTGCTCTTCTACGCCGAGGGCAAATGGGGGCCGCACCTCGCGCGCTTTGCCGAACTGCCGGAGGGGAGCATTGTCTTCCACTGCGACCGCGACGACATCTTCGAGGTCCACCGCATCCTGGGGCATAAGTTCTGCATCAGCGGCGGCGTGCCGAACGGGTTGCTCTCCTTCGGCAAGCCCCACGAGGTGCGCGAGTGCTGCAAGAAGATCATCGACGGCGTGGCCCGCGACGGCGGCTACATCATGGACTCGAGCGCCATTGTCCAGAACGACGCCAAGATCGAGAACATGCGCGCCATGACCGACGCCACGCGCGAGTACGGCGTGTACTGATCGCTTAGCCGTCGGCGGCACGCCGACGCTGTTTGGTTTGCTTGGTTAGCCGCCCGCCTTGGCGGGCGCGTTCTTGGGAGTGTCGAGTCATGGCAAGACCGAAAAAGGCAGCGCGTGCCAAGGCGCCAGCACCGGGCAAGCGTCCCCCCGGCGTCTGCGTCCCGTGGGAGGAGAAGGAAAAGGAGTTTCCCCCCATGACGGGCGACCAGGAACTCGTCCGGCGCGTGTGGCAGGACGTGGACGGCCTCGCCTACATGTACATCTGGCACTGCGTGCTGTCGTTCTAGGCGGCCGGAGCCGACGGCCGGCCTTCGCGCGCCTACGCCTACGACTTCCAGAGACCGTGCAGGTTGCAGTATTCCCGCGCGGAAACCTCCTTGGCGGCGAGATTGAAGACGGCTTCCGGCGCGCCGCCGGGCTCGAGAAATTGCCGATACGCGGCCCCGTCGGCCACCAGTTCGATCCACTCGATGTAGTGCTCCGGCTTCATCGGATGCGCGACGCTGCCGACCTTCACCTTGTAACCGGCGGCGGTCTTCTCGATGACGGGCACGTGCTTTTCCTTGGCGGCGTCAACGGTGTTCTCCTTGAGGAGTTTCATCGGCTCGCCGCAGCACACCAGGTCGCCCACCCCGCCGTGGAGCACTTCGACGATGTTGCCGCACACCATGCACTTGTACACCTGGAGCCGTTCCGCCATCGTCCGTCTCCTTTCCCTTGGAATTGCCGACCTATGTATTTTACCAGTTCTCCGCCAGAAGTTCAAAGTGGGCCTGCGGATGGGCGCACGCGGGGCAGCAGTCCGGCGCTTCCGGCCCTTCGTGCAGGTATCCGCAGTTCCGGCACCGCCACACCACGCGCTTCGGTTTTTTGAAGACCGTTCCCGCCTCGACGTTCGCCAGGAGGCCGAGGTATCGCTTCTCGTGCTGCCGTTCGGCGACGGAGACGGCCTCGAAGAGTTTCGCCACCGGCTCGAAGCCTTCCTGGCGGGCCACCTTGGCGAAACCGGGATACAGGCTGGACCACTCGTGGTGTTCGCCGCCCGCCGCCGCCTTCAGGTTCTGGGCGGTCGTGCCGATGATGCCCGCCGGGAACGCCGCCTGGATCTCCACCTCGCCGCCCTCGAGGAACGAGAAGAATCGCTTCGCGTGTTCCTTTTCCTGGTCGGCGGTCTCCGCGAAGATGTCGGCAATCTGGACGAACCCATCCTTGCGTGCCTGGCCGGCGAAATACGTGTACCGGTTCCGCGCCTGCGATTCCCCCGCGAACGCCCCCAGAAGGTTCTTCTCCGTCTGCGTTCCCTTGATGCACCCGGTCATGAGATTCCCTTTCCCTGTGTCGCTTCCTCCGCTCCGTTCGGGTTGCCGGAAAGACGTTTGGCCTTTCCCGGCGCCTTCCGTAATAATAGGCGAGTGGCTTTCGGAGAGCAAGGCCGAGGGCAAATAGACGCCGGAAGGACGATGAGCCATGCCGCGCCGCAGTGAAGCATCCCGCCTGGACAAAAAAATCCGCCTCGGCATCAGCACGTGCCTCCTCGGCGAGCGCGTCCGCTACGACGGCGGACACAAGCACGACGCGTACCTGACGGACACGCTCGGCCAATTCGTCCAGTGGGTCCCCGTCTGCCCGGAGGTCGAGTGCGGCCTCTCGGTGCCGCGCGAGGCCATGCACCTGGAAGGCGACCCGGTGTCGCCGCGCCTCGTCACCATCCGCACGCGCGTGGACCAGACGGAGCGGATGCTCTCCTGGGCCCGGCGGCGGGTGGAGGAACTTGCGGCGGGAGGCCTCTCGGGCTTCGTTTTCAAGGCGAACTCGCCTTCCTGCGGCCGAGAGGGCGTCCCTGTGTATGATGCGCGTGGAATGGCGCAAGAATCGGGCGTCGGCCTTTTCGCGCGGGCCTTCATCGAGCGGTTTCCTCTCCTCCCGGTCGAGGACGATCTTCGCCTGCACGATCCGGCCCTGCGCGAGAACTTCATCGAGCGCATTTCCCGCAACCATGCGTAGCGCGGGGGCTTGCCCTCCGCGCACGCCGTCGTTTGACGCGACGCTGGTTGCGCGAGGGACAAAGTTTACCCGCCTGCGGCGGGCCCTCGCGCTACAGTCCTCTTCTCTCCCCTTGTGGGAGAGGGCAATCGTTTTTCCCTCTCCCCTTGTGGGAGAGGGTAGGGTGAGGGGGGAAGAGACGACGAATGATGAACAAGGAACGCCGAACCGCAGAAGGATGAAGGGAACGGCCTATTCACCCTCACCCCGTCCCTCTCCCATCAAGGGAGAGGGGGCATCAAGAGAGCAGACGGGGGTCGTTTTTTCAGCGTGACTAGGCCACCTGCCGTTTGGCGCTTGTCAGCCGCACAGATCGCGAAGGCGGCCCGCCAGCGCGATTTTCCTTGAAAACGGCGCGCCGTTGCCGTTTCTTGGGGCGAGAGGAGGCTGGACGCCGCCCGATGAAATCGTCCTTCGCCAGTCAGGCCGCCGCGAATCCCGACGCCTACCGTGCGCGCGAATCGGTCCTCTACAATCTCCGCGACGCCCTGGAATCCGCCGCAAAGTGGGACGATTTTCTAGCCGAACTGGAGCGTCGCGGCCTGCCCGAAGCGCGCATCCGGCAAATCGTCGATGTTCCCGTCCCGATGGACCTGCACCTGCACTCGACCGCGAGCGACGGCCAGATTCCGCCGGCCAAACTCGCCTGGCTCGCGCGGGCCATCGGCATCGAGACCATCGCGCTGGCGGACCACGACAGCGTCGCCGGCGTACGGACCCTTTACGGCGAAGCGACGCTGCTGGGTCTGGCGGCCGTGCCGGCCGTCGAACTCTCGACCGAGCAGGCGGGCCTCGAAATCCTCGTCTATTTTCCCGACGCCGGCCGATTCTTCGCTTTCCTCACCACGCGCCGGGGCGAGCGGTTTCTGAAGTACCTCGACGAGAAACAGGTCGAGGTCCACGAGGCCACCCTGAAGATAGTCGAGAGCGTCAACCGCTGGCTCCGACGGCAGGGCGTCCCGGCCGACCGGAAGATCACCCTGGAAGAACTCGACGCCTGGTTCGGCGGCGCCAAGCCGTACTACCCCGGCACGGTGGCGGTGCTGGGTCTGGCGCGCCTCGACGAGGGCCTGCGCGCGAAACTCGGCATCCGCGACCCCCGCGCGTTCAACACGAAGGTCGTCACGCCGGCGCTGAAGCGTCTCGGCCTCGCCGTCGCCGGCCGCGCCGACGTCGAGGAAGCCGTCGCCGACGTCCGCAAGCAACTTGCCTCGCTCCGCGCGTCGCGCGCCGGCGCCGTCGCGATCCTCAGCCATCCGAAGGAACTCGTCACGAAGGGCAAGATGACGCTCGGCCGCGTCGCCAGGACGATCGAGTATCTCGTGGAGGAACTCGGGCTGGACGGCGTGGAGGTTGGCTGCTCGCGCGACGACGAGGCCGACGTCCGCGTCTGGCTCGAAATCGTCGAGGAAACGAACGCCAAGATCCGCGACGGAAAACTCTCGGCGCCCGGCCCGCTCCTGGTCGCCAGTTACTCCTCCGACTTTCACGTCCTCGCGCCCGGCCGGGCGACCGGGGAGATCACGCTCGGCTTCGGGGTGCTGGACGAGCGGCCGGCGCATCAGCAGGGGAACCTCAGGCCGCAGACTGGGCCGGAGGAATTGCTCGAGGCGATGCGGCGGCGCGCCGCCCTGCGCCGCAAGGATTGAGCGGTGTTTCACAACATCCCTCTCCCTTGATGGGAGAGGGATGGGGTGAGGGTGAATGCCGTGCGGCTGTTGCTGCCTACCCTCCGTAGCCCCGTCCATTCGGGGCGAAGGAGGGTTCCCTTCCTCCTTCTGCGGTTGGGTGTTGGATATTCATTATTCGTCGTTTCTTGCCCCTCACCCTACCCTCTCCCGCGAGGGGAGAGGGGGACAAAAGCCAAGTCAGCCCTGCCGTGCCGCCCACCCGTATCCGCAGAACTGAGGGCCGCTGCGCCCGTCCGCCGGCTTCGCCGCCCGCAAACGCCGAAGTTCGTCCGTCGAGACGGCAAAACCGCACGCGGTGCACAGGAGCATGTACAGCACCTTCGTGCCGTGCTTCACTTTGCCCAGGCGCACCAGCGGCGCGCGGTCGTGATGGCAGACGCCATCGGGGTCTTCGGGTCGCAGCATGAGACGGTCTCCTTGCACCAGACGGGGGGCACGGTTTCTTAGGGTGGGTGCAAGCGGTGCTTCAGACCGTTCGTCTGTTCTATCGGCTGAGGGGCGACGCCCCTTTAGCCGTTCCGCCGTCGCGTTACAGAAATGTCCGCGCGAGAAAGATGACGATGGGGATGGTCACGGCGGCCCCGAGCGTCGTCAGGAACACCACGCTGGAGGCGAAATCCGGCCGGTTCTTGAACTCAATGGCCACCACCGCCGACGCCACCGCGCTCGGCGCCGCCGTCCCGATGACCAGGATGGCGGCCAGCGGCCCCTCGAGGCCCATCGCCGCCACAAGGCCCCATCCCAGCAGCGGCCCGACCACCAGCCTCGCCACCACCGCCAGTGCCAGGTCCGCCGGCGCCCGCACGACCTTCACCTGGGCCATCTGGGCCCCGAGCGTCATCAGGGCGACGGGCACATACGCCCCGGAGAGGATGACGAGCGGTGTCCAGAGGAGCGTGGCCCGTTCGAGGACTTCGGCCCCCAGGCCGACGCGCTTCAGGATGAGGGCGGCCACGACGGCATAGGCGAAAGGCAGCCGCAAGGCCTTCAGCATCGCGCGGCCGACGGGGCCCGAGCCGGCCGCCGCGATCACCGCTCCGACCATGTAGGCCGCTACCCCCTGGCACACCGCGACAATCGTCTGGACCGCCACCGCGTAGTTTTGCGACTCTTCGCTTGCCGCGAACGCCAGCGCCATGACCGGGATGCTGAAGTTCGCGCTGTTGTAGAGAATTGTCGAGTTGACGAACGCGCTTCGCAGGGCGCGGTCGTGACGGCGGAGCCGGCTGGCGAAGTGGCCCACGGCGTAGAGCACCGCCACCATCACCGACGAAAAGAGCACGATCGTGCCGTACGCGCGGGCCCCCAAGTCCGCGTTCAGAATCCGGAAGAAGACGTACGTCGGAATGAGCGCGTACAGGAAGACTTTGGAGAGGACCTCGGCCGTCTGTGGGACGCGCCGGCCAAGCAGGTAGCCCACTGCGATGAGCACGAGCACCGGCCCGACGACGGAGTACGCGATGTAACCGAGGTCCGCGAGATAGTTCATTCGGCCGCGCCCCGTTTCGGGAAGAACATGGCGTCGGCGAATCGCGACTGGAAGTCGGCCTGCTGCGAAAGTTCGACGTGCTCGACGCCGCGGGCCACGTCCTCCGCCGTCCGCCTCAGGTCCCGGTTCACCAGGAGCATCCGCGCCCCGGCGCCCGCCGCGTTGCCGACGAACCGCACCTTCCCGAGCGCGAGGTCCGGCAGAAGGCCGATCGCCAGCGCCCGCTCCGGCCGCACCCTGTTCCCGAACGCGCCGGCCAGGTAAACCTCCTCCACGTCCGACGCCCGCGCGCCCCACAGGCTGAGCAGGATCTGAATCCCCGCGGCGATGGCTCCCTTCGCGAGTTGCACCTCGCGGATGTCCTTCTGCGCGAGGAGGATCGGATGGCCGATTCCCGTCTCGCCGTCCGTGGCCAGGACGAGCGCCGTCTCCGAATCCGTGCGGATGACGCGCCCCGCGAGCGCGTGGCCGCGCTGCCGCAGTTCCTCCGGGGGGCGCATCGTCCCGTTTGGTTTGATGAGGTCGGCATCGAGCGCCGCGGCCACGGCGTCGATGAGACCCGTCCCGCACAGGCCGACGGGCGGCGCGTCGTCGATCGTGTGGAGCGCGAGGCGCTCGCCGTCGAAGTCCACGCGGTCGATGGCGCCCGTGGCGGCCCGCATGCCGTAGCGGATCCGCGCCCCCTCGAACGCGGGCCCGGCGGCGGCGGAGCAGGCGAGAAGCCGCTCGCGCGTCCCGACGACGATTTCGCCGTTCGTCCCGACGTCGATGGCGAGGCGGAGGCGGTCGCTCTCGTGCATCCCCGTCGCGAGGATCACCGCCACGGTGTCGGCCCCGACGAATCCGCCGATGAGGGGCGCCGCATAGAGCCGGCTCCGCGCGTGGGTCTTCAGACCCAGACGCCGGGCCAGCGTCCATCGCCCCGACGTCGAGGCCGGCACAAAGGGCGCCCGCGCGATCGCGTCCACCGGCAGGCCCAGCAGCAGATGATTCATCGTCGTGTTGCCGACCGCGCTGACTTCATAGATGACCGACGGTTTGATTTGGGCCCGGCGGCACACCTCGGCGACGATCTCGTTCAGAGCCCCGATCACGAGGTCATGCAGCGTTTTGAGGCCGCCCTTCTTTCGGCCGCAGTATTCGATCCGGGCCACCACGTCGTCGCCGTAGGCCGTCTGGGGGTTGGCCCGGCTGGCGACCGCGGCCGTCTCGCCCGTCACGAGGTCCACCAGGTACCCGACGACCGTCGTCGTCCCGATGTCCACCGCCAGGCCGTAGCACGCCTCGCCCGTGGTCGGGCGCTCCAGGTGCACGACCCGGTCCCCGAGGACGACGACCGCCAGGTGGAAGTCCAGGCTGCGGAGGCGTTCCGGCAAATTGCGCAGCACTTCCGTCTCGACGTGAAGGTCCGAAAAACCCCGCTCCGCGAGG
>Ga0315288_10002843_pt1 | contig 22203 bp, 23 predicted proteins | sample YL17G11_20_MG_FD_203454 | JGI IMG/M metagenome (GOLD analysis project Ga0315288, IMG submission 203454) | Sediment microbial communities from Yellowstone Lake, YNP, Wyoming, USA - YL17G11_20 | ecosystem: Environmental > Aquatic > Freshwater > Lake > Sediment | place: USA: Wyoming | collected...
ACTCGAAAGAGGCGGCGGTCTGCGCCGGCAACTGTGGTTAGAAATCGCCTAGCCTGCGAACCAAGCCGCTCGGAGCGCGGTCGTGTTACATTTCCTGTCATGGTAATGATCCTTGTTGATTATTATCGTTACACATATTATACCATGCTGGGCCAGTGCGATGCCACGCTTTCCTGGCCCACAGGATACCGCCGCGGTAAGATGGCCAACGTCACGAACCCTGAGGGGGATCAGTCTCGGTCCTGACTGGTCCAGAGAAAGCCGCTCAGACACGGGAGGTGCTGGGCAGCTTGGGTAGTGAATGGGGGTGGCAGACGAACTCTCGACCCGAGCCTACATCCGGTGGAACCGTCGTGCGGGGATGCGCAGGCAGGCCTTTCTCCACTGACCGTTCAAGGAGAACGGAGTCGCTCAGTATCCGGCTGGCAGCGACGATTCACCTCAACAATCGGAATCGACCGCTCGCGACGTCGCTCTGCAACGACAGCCAGATCATGAATATCCTCGAGAGCCGCCGGTCGTCGCTCGGCGGCAGGACAACGCTTGTCTTCTTCCCCTAGTCACTCACCGTGTCGAGCTTTCTGACCTCTGACATTCAAAACCTCTCCGCGGTACGCGGCGACGAACCAGCACCGCCTCATCCTACGCCAGGCCTTGCGCACACCCGCCTCGATCAAAAACGCAGGCCGTGCGGCCTGCGTCGCGATTGCACACGGGGCGGGCTCAGCCGCCGGCGTCGGGTGGCGCCTGCGCCTCGTCCGGCGCGGGCGGTGCGGCCGCCTCCGCCGCCTCGCCGTCATTGGCCTCTTCTTGCAGATCGGCCGAGAGGCGCGCAACGGAGGCGATGCTGTCGCCTTCCTTGAGTTGCATCATGCGGACGCCCATCGTCGACCGGCCGGCACGCCGCACCTGCTTCACCTTCAGACGCAGCGCCTGCCCCCCGGCGGTGATGATTGTCAGGTCGTCGTCTGCGCGCACCATGCGCGCCGCGACAATCCGCCCGGTGACGTCGAGCGTCTTCTGGGCAATGGTGGCCACCCCGCCCGTGGCGCGCCCCTTGGGCGCATACTCACGGATCGGCGTGCGCTTGCCGTAGCCTTTGAAGGTCGCCACCAAGAGGTCGCTCTCTTCGTCGACCACTTCCATCGAGCTGACGAAGTCGTCTTTGGCGCGGCGGATGGCGTTCACCCCGGCCGCCTGGCGGCCCATCGAGCGCACCAGCTTCTCGGAGTAGCGCAACGCCTGGCCTTTCTCGGTCACGAGGATGATCTCCTGTGAGCCGGTCGTCACGCGCACCCAGCTCAGCACGTCGCCCTCCTCCAGCGAAATCGCCACCAGCCCGGAGGGCCGCACCGCCTCGAATTCCGAAAGCGCCACCCGCTTGATCTTGCCGTTGCGGGTGGCCATGGTGCAGTACTCGCCGCTCTCGAAGGTGCCCACGGCCACCGCCGCGGTGATCGTCTCGCCCTGCGACACCGAGAGCAGATTGGCAATCGTCGTGCCGCGGTCGGCCCGGTCCGATTCCGGAATGCGGTGGGCCTTCTCGGAGTACACCTTGCCGCGATCGGAGAAAAACAGAATCGTGTCCAGCGAGCGGGCCGGGAAGAGGTAGGCCACCTCGTCCTCTTCGCGCAGCTCGTACCCGGTGACGCCCTTGCCGCCGCGGCCCTGGGTGCGGTACAGGCGCGCCGGTACGCGCTTGATGTAGCCGCGCTGGGTGATCGAGAGCAGCACGCCCTCGTCGCGCACCAGGTCCTCTTCGCGCAGCTCTTCCGTGGCATCCAGCGCCACCCGCGTGCGGCGCGCGTCGCCAAAGCGCTGCACCAGGTCCGCGAGGTCCGTTTGAATGAGGCCGAGGATCTTCTTGGGGTGGGCCAGCAGGTCTTCCAGGTGGGCGATCGTCGCCCGCGTTTCTTTGTGTTCGTCCTCGATCTTCTGGCGTTCGAGCGCCGCCAGGCGGCGCAGCTGCAGATCGAGGATGGCCTGGGCCTGGACCTCGGAGAGCTTGAAGCCCTCCATCAGCCGCGCCCGGGCGGTGTCGACGTCTTTCGATTCGCGGATGGTCTTGATCACCGCGTCCAGGTGCGAGAGGGCCGTGAGCAGCCCCTCCAGGATGTGCGCCCGCTGGCGCGCTCGCGCCAGCTCAAACTGCGTGCGGCGGGTGATCACCACCTGGCGGTGCTCGAGATACACCTGCAGCGCGCGCTTGAGCGAGATCAGGCGCGGCTCACCCTCCACCAGGGCCAGCATCTGCACGCCGAAGGTGGACTGCAGCGGGGTGTATTTGTAGAGCTGGTTCAAGACTTGGCGCGGCGGCCCGCCGCGCTTGAGCTCAATCACGATACTCATCCCGCGCCGGTCGGATTCGTCGCGCAGGTCGGCGATCGACTCGAGGCGCCCGTCACGGGCCAGTTCCGCGATGCGCTCGATCAGCGCGGTCTTGTTGACTTGGTAGGGGATTTCGGAGATGACGATGCGGAAGCGCCCGCCGCTCATCTCCTCAATGCGCGCCACGCCGCGCACCACGATGCGCCCGCGCCCGGTGGCGTAGGCGGAGAGGATGCCCTCCCGCCCGATGATCGTCCCGCCGGTGGGGAAGTCCGGGCCGTGCAGGTGGGCGGTCAGCTCCTCGACCGTGACCTCGTCCAGCGTCTCGTAGTGCTCGATCAGGTAGCTGATGGCCGCCGCCAGCTCGCCCAGGTTGTGGGGCGGGATGTTGGTGGCCATGCCGACGGCGATGCCGGACGAGCCGTTGAGGAGCAGGTTCGGCAGGCGGGAAGGCAGCACGGTCGGTTCGCGCAATGTGCTATCGAAGTTGTCGGCGAAATCGACCGTGTCCTTGTCGATGTCGATCAGCATCTCTTCGGCCAGGCGGTGCAGGCGGGCTTCGGTATAGCGCATGGCCGCCGGCGCGTCGCCGTCGATCGAGCCGAAGTTGCCCTGGCCGTCGACCAGCGGGTAGCGCATCGAGAAATCCTGCGCCATGCGGGCCATCGCCTCGTAGACCGCCATGTCGCCGTGGGGATGGTACTTGCCCAGCACCTCGCCCACGATGCGCGCCGACTTCTTGTGGGCACTGCCGGCGCGCATGCCCATATCGTGCATGGCATACAGGATGCGCCGGTGCACCGGCTTGAGCCCGTCGCGCGCGTCGGGCAGCGCGCGGGCGACGATCACGCTCATGGCGTAGTCCAGGTACGCGCTGCGCACCTGCTGGTCGATGTCGACGCTGTGGACCGTGCCGATGTCCATCGCGCCGCCGTTGTCCTTGATATCGGGCATGAGGCCAATTATATCCCACGGATGCTGATTTTCACGATTGCGGCGTATGCCTTTTTGCCATTTTGCCTTGCCCTGAAACGAAAAACTTGTGGCTCGCGGCCTCCGCTATGTGCCACTTTCGCGAGGGCCTGTCCCGTCGGACCATCCTTCCCGGCGGCCGGACCCGCCGGTGCGCGATCGGCACGCAGTAGCACCGCCGCCATCGCGCACAAGGGAGGCAATCCGCTTTCGCCGCGCGCGGCACACGTGCTTATCGCGCGCGTGCGCGGGCAACGGTAGAGCATGCTGGGCCCTCTCGCGGATGGGCTGTGTGTTGACCTTGGCTGCCTCTCGTGCTACAAGTGAGCTCACATCACGGGAGGTTGTTCACCCCCTGGAGGGAGGGTTCATGGCACACCGCACCATCCGCCGCGGGCTCATCGCGGCCGGGGCCGTCATTGCGTTCCTGCTCGTCCTCTTCGTGGCTGGCATCCTCCTCGTTCGCGCGTCCTTCCCCCGCACCCGCGGCACGATCCAGGTTCCAGGACTGCACGCCTCGGTCGAAGTTCTGCGCGACGCGCAAGGTGTGCCGCAGATCTACGCCTCGGACACGCACGACTTGTTCTTCGCCCAGGGCTACGTGCACGCCCAGGACCGCTTTTGGCAGATGGACTTCTGGCGTCACATCGGGAGCGGGCGCCTGTCTGAGATGTTTGGCGAGAGCCAGCTGGAGACCGACAAGTTCCTGCGTACGATGGGTTGGGCACGCGTGGTCCGCGAGGAACTGGCCGCGCTCGACCCTGAGGCCCGCGCCACACTCGAGGCCTACGCCGAGGGTGTCAACGCCTATCTCGCGCAGCGCCGCGGACCGAGCCTGTCGCTCGAATACGCGGTGCTGGGGCTCCTCACCCCGGGCTACACCCCCGAGCCGTGGAGCCCGCTGCATTCGCTGACCTGGGCCAAGGCTATGGCCTGGGACCTGGGCGGCAACATGAAACTCGAGCTCGAGCGCGCGGTGCTCCTGCGCAAACTCGGCACCCAGCGACTGGCTGAACTCTTCCCGGCCTATCCCTCAGATAACCCGATCATCGTGGGCGGCCCGTATGCCGCGCGCACCGGGGGATTTTCTTATGCGGCCGAACTCGACGCCGCGCTGCCCGCGCTCTCGCGCACCGGCGCGCGCCTCGAGACGCTCAACACGCTCCTGGGCGGCGGCCTGGAGGGCATCGGCTCGAACAACTGGGTCGTGTCGGGCAGCCGCACCACCACCGGTGCCCCGCTGCTGGCCAACGACATGCACCTCGGCCTGCGCATCCCTTCCATCTGGTACGAGAACGGGTTGCACTGCGAGGTGGTGGGCGCGGCCTGCCCGCTCGAGGTTGTAGGTTATTCTTTTGCCGGTCTGCCTGGCGTGATCGTCGGCCATAACCAAGACATCGCTTGGGGCGTCACCAATGTCGGGCCCGATGTGCAGGATCTGTATCTGGAACGCCTGAACCCCCAGAACCCGGATCAGTATGAGGTCAACGGGCAGTGGGTGGATATGACGATTGTCGAGGAGACGATCCAGGTTGCCGGCAGCGAGCCTGTGCACCTCACCGTGCGCACCACGCGCCATGGGCCGATTCTGTCTGATGTGGATGACGCTTACGCAGGACTCGCCGCCGCACAGGCTGGCGCGACGGGCGAGCCGTATGCGGTTGCCTTGCGCTGGACGGCGCTCGACCCGGCCTCGATCGTCCGCTCCGAGTTGCGCCTCAACCAGGCTCACAACTGGGACGAGTTCCGCGCCGCGTTGCGCGACTGGGATGTCCCCTCGCAGAACTTCGTCTATGCCGACCGCGCCGGCAACATTGGCTACCAGACGCCGGGGCGCATTCCCATCCGCGCTTCGGGCGACGGGCGCCTGCCCGTCCCGGGTTGGACCGATGCCTACGACTGGACGGGTTACATCCCCTTCGAGGAACTGCCCTCGGCCTTCAATCCGCCGCAGGGGTTCATCGCCACCGCCAATAACGCCGTGGTCGGCGCGGGCTATCCCTACCTCATCACCACTGACTGGGACTATGGCTACCGCGCCCGGCGCATTGTCGATCTCCTGGCGGCCACGCCCAAGGTCTCGGCCGAAGACATCCAGCGCATCCACGGCGACGACTACAACGCGATGGGGCCGCTGCTCGTGCCGCTCATCGAAGGGCTCGCGTTCGATGAGGAAGAGAGCCATCTGGCTGAGACGGCGCGTTTGCTCGAGGGCTGGGATTACCAGAACCGGATCGACTCCGCACCGGCGGCGCTTTTCAACGCCTTCTGGCGCCACCTGCTGCTCGACACGTTCGCCGATGAGCTGCCGCCCAACTGGATCCCCGCCAGCTCGCAGGCCTTCACCGTGGTGCGCCAGCTGGTGCAGGACCCGGCCAACGCCTGGTGGGATGACTTGCGCACCTCGACCCTCGAGACGCGCGACGACATCTTCAAGACCGCAGTGGCCGAGGCGGTCGCGGAGGTGGAGGAGCAGCTGGGGAAGGATCCTGCCCGCTGGACTTGGGGTGCCTTGCACACGACCACCTTCAAGAACGAATCGCTTGGGCGCTCGGGGGTGGCGCCCATCGAGGCGCTCTTCAATCGCGGGCCGTTCGCAACGGCCGGCGGCTCGTCCATCGTCAATGCCACCGCCTGGGACCCGGTGCTCGGCTACGCCGTGACCTGGGGCCCCTCGCAGCGCATGATCGTCGATCTGGCGGACTTTGACCGGACCCTCGCCGTGCACACCACCGGCCAGTCGGGCCACGCCTACCATGTCAACTACATCGACATGGCTGACGCCTGGCGCACCATCCAGTACTTCCCGCTCCCGTGGACCCGGGAGGAGGTGACAGCCCTTGCCGTCAACCGCCTGGTGCTCGAGCCTTAGACGGCGCACACCAGAATCAAGAAGGACCCCGCGCAGGGGTCCTTCTCATTATGGGTTGGAACCAGGTTCAGAACGGCAGCGCGATGCGGTTAGTCATGAGGAGGAACAGCAGGCCCAGCACGCAGACATCCACGAAGAGGAACAGGGCCAGCAGCAGGCTCTGGCGGGGCGTGAGAGGAAAGCGCCGAGGCGCCGGCGCAAGAGACTCCTCCACCGGCTCAGTCTGTGTGAGCCCGGCTTGTTCGCGCAAGTTGTCAAGCGCGCGCCTCTCGGTCGTCCGGTGTGGCATCGCAGGCCTCAAGTCTCGCCGGGCTAGGGCGTGGGCGTGGCGCCCGTGGAGACGATGATCTTGGCCCAGAACGGCACACAGCCGCAGGCCTCGGTCCCAAACTGCACCCCGTACGAGTCGCGCAACATCCAGTAGCTGAAGTAGGTGCCCGGGGCGGAGGGCGCGCGCAGCGGCACGGTCAGGCGCACCGTATCGCCGGTCTCGATCGCCTCGGTGAGCTTCACGCTCTCGGGTCCTTCCATCGGATCGCCGCCGGGGTAATAGAACAACTCGTACTTCGTGTCCCAGGTGCAGGTGCCGATGTTCTTGAGCTCCCAGGTCTTCTTGAAGCCCTCGTTGGGTTTGAAGATCGTGTCGTCGATAATGGTGATATCCGCGACAAACTCCGCCTGTAGCGTGCAGCCATCCCCGCCGACTGGCGGTTTGACCGGCCCCTTGAGAGTGGCCAGGCGCGTGGGGGTGGCCGTGGCGCCAGGTTGCGCGGTGCCGCCGGGGGCCTGGGTCCCCGTTGTGGGCAAGGCGGCCAAGGTCTCCGTCGGCCCCGCCGCGGTGGGCGGGAGGGGTGTGGCAGGCGGCGTCGCGCTGGGCGCCTGCAATGTTTGGTAGAAGGCGGTCGCCATTTCTTCGGGCGAGGTGGTTGCAGTGGTAAGCGGTGTGGCCGGCGCCGACGTGCCACAAGCGGCCAGCACGAGCACGAGGGCCGCCACGCCTACTCGCTTGACTTCAACGTTCATCGAGTCCTCCTTGCAGCTACCCGCGGCCGCGCAGACGATAGGTGCCGCGTCGATCGTGCGGCGGGGAGGGAGCGCCGCCTCGGGCATGCTGGCCGCATTATATCGCTCGGTTTGTAGAAGCGGTGGTTTTCACGAGGCTCGCTGGACACCCCACGCGCCCCAATCCCGGCCGTGCATGAGCGCTTAGGCCATCCGGTTGCTCCGTGAGCGGACGTCCGCGCGTTGGATGTGGTCTACCTTCACGAAGTCATCCATCGGGCGATGTTCTCGGCGACCTGCTCGACCGCAGCAATGTATTCCTCGCCGGGACGCCGACTCGCAATAGGTGGGGCAATCTGAATAAGCCGCAACGCATCCTGGTGCTTCTCGATAAGATCGCGCAGGCGGGAACTCAGCAGATAGGCGGAGGGAGCCTGCAGTGCACCCGCCTCGGCCTGAGCCAGAAAATCCGCAACGAAGGCATACGCCTGCGACCAGTGCCGCCAGGGGGGCACGTCGTCGTCTTGAGCCAGCACCTGGCTCCAGGCCTTCGGGTCCGCGCGGTACTCCACCGGTTTGCGGCCGGTCCCCTCGACTAACCCGGCCTGCATCATCTTGTCCGCCGCGCGCCGGATGGAGTAGACAGAGTAGTCCGTCGCCTCGGCGATGGCTCTCGCGCTCGCCCATGCGCCACGACGCGAAAGCAGGTAGGTCAGGATGTCCGCCGACAGGCCCACGCCGATGCCCAGGCGCATGCGGACCATGAGCGCCGCGGGGTCCCACGCCTTCGAACGTGGGTCCCGCAGTGTGCGGTCTCGCCCGCGTGGGCCGGGGGTCAATCCCGCCATCCCCCGCCAGCGGTAGTCCCCGCCCTCGCTGACGGCCATCTGGGCGAACTCCGCTAGGCGCTCGCCGGTCGGGCGCGGGTACCTGGACTGCAGGTTCTTCACTCTCTGGACGCTCAGCACGCCCGAGCCCGTCCTGGCCCAGGAGGCCAGGACATCCTCCAGCCTGCGCTCGTGCTCTCTGAGAGCCAGCGAAATCAGCACCAGGGCCTCCGGGTCAACAATCCAATGTGCCCGCCCAGAGGCCGTGAGGCGCACGCCGAGGGCGCGCCACTGAACCCAAGCCGAGGCCAGAGCTGCTTGGCGGACCCTATCGATGATGGCCCGGCTGATCCTGGGCGACATGGTCAAGGACCTCCCGCAAAAGATGAGCGAACTCCGCGGACACGTCCTGGGTCTTCACCCACTCGGCGGCTGCAGCCAACTCATTGCGCCGGGCGCGAAGTGCCAGCAGATCTTGATAGTGAACGCTCTGAGGGCCCTCACTGTCAACGGCCGCGTACAGCTTTAGGAAGATGAGATCCAGCCGGTGAGCCACACCCAGCCTCAGCCCCCCGAATTGCATCCAGCGCAGGCGCTTCTCAAAACCCGCAGGCAGCCCTGTCTTCCACTGGGCACCGCCGGCCGAGTTCATCCACTCTCCTGCCAGGTTGAAGTCTCGCGCTACCCGGGCGGCGGCGCGCAGAAGAGGTGCGGGTAACGGATCCGGAGTCTCCATTCGGGCGGGGCGCGCTGTTCCGGCGAACGCACGACGGCGATGATGTCCACATCCTCCGTCAGACGCGAGACGAGTCCCCGCAAAATCAGTGCGGTGCCACCCACCACGACGATGCGCACCGTTTCTCCCTCGGCCGCCAGGGCTTCAACGATTCCTCCGCGGGTGCCCTGCCCGATCCCACGCGACCTGTTCTTCATGATGGAACTATTATAATCACTTTAAGTGACAATTGTGCAAGTGGGGGAGGCTGACCCGCGGCTGGAGGCCGTCCAGATCCAGCCGCCCGGCGACCGGTGTTCGGCCGCGACGCGGCCCGGCCCGGTGATGTATCGCGCCCCCAATCGGCGTAAAATGGGGCCAAGAGATCTTTGACGTGATTCGGATTGCGCACGCACCCACCTCGCGGAGAAATTCGAGGAAATGCTCCAACCCCTCTCAACCTACATCAAGCTCGCCGTCGACGTCGAGCATGGCACTCTCGCGGACGGCGGCCTCATGCATGCCGACTGCAAATCCGCCCTGCTGGAAGATGGCAGTGCCCAGGATGACATCTGGGGTGCCGACGGGAACCCCGCCAGCCAGGCGGTGACCTTCGATGCGCTTATCAACATCCGCCCCCGCCAAAACAATCCCTCCCTTGACATCCTCGACCCGCGGCTGCGGGAGCGTGTGTCTCAAATCGTCAGGCACCCTCTGGAGCGGCCATGAGGGATATGGTGCCCCTCCGCGAACGCTACTTGCGCGATAGCCTTCCCGTTCGCCTGGGGGGATTGGCCGCCAATCTCCGTCGCATCCGCTCCTATGCTGGTCACGAGAATGGCGGGGAGGCCGTCGTCAGTCTCATTGAGGAGTGCAAGTACTTCATCGAGTGGTCGGCGGCCGAAGCCCCCGCTGACACTGCAGTCCAACTGGTCGATCTGCAAGTGCAGCTCGCGCGCTGGCTGCACCATTGGGCCAGAATCTGGCCCGATCCAATCAGTCGCCAGCGCCTCGCGGAGCACTCGCTGGTCTGGTCCGAGCGAGTCCTGGGACTCTCCGGCCTACTCCCCTCTCAGACCTCCCCAGCGAGGCCACCCGAGAAGACATAAGCCCTCGCCGCGCACCAGAAAAACCGCGCTTCGTGCAGCACTGGGAGAAAGACCAGGAGCAGCAGCCATCTCCAGCCCTCACGCCGAAAACGGCAGGATCCGGGGAAGGCGAGCTGAGGATTGCCCGGGAGTATCCGCGTTCTCGGTGAGGTAGTGTATGGCGCACGGTTCAAGACGGTTTGAGGTACATGTCCAAATCGGCGCCAAGCGAACCTTCGCCGCGGCCCTTGACTGGCCGGGCTGGACCCGCAGCGGCCGGGACGAGGCCGCAGCCCTCCAAGCGCTAGCCGACTATGGCGCGCGCTACGGCCGGGCCATCGCCTCGGCCCAGCTCGAATTCCGCGCGCCGCAGGGATCGGCAGGGTTCTCCGTCGTCGAGCGGCTGAAGGGAACAACCACGACTGACTTCGGGGCTCCCGACGCGAGCCCCGCGAGCGACCAGGATCCGCTGGGCGCCGCAGGCCTTGTCCGCGCACAGGCCCTCCTCAAAGCCTGCTGGCGGGCATTCGACAGCGCAACCCGTGTCAGCGGCGGGACACACGCTCGCGACAGGTCCCCGCCACGGTGGGCGGGATTTAGATACGATCGTGCGCCACATCCTGGAGGCCGAGGCCGCCTATCTCGGGCGCCTGGGCTCTTCGGTCAGACTCGACGAACACGCCGAACTGCAATCGGAACAGCTCCGCCTGCGGGCCGCGGTGCTCGCCGGGCTGGCCGCGGCGGCCTGCGCTGGAGGCCGCGTTATTTCGTGCGCCGGGTGGCCTGGCACCTACTCGATCATGCCTGGGAAATCGAGGACCGTTCCCATTAGCCGCTCCATGGGCTCTCGCCTCATGGAGGACATCGTGTCGCGCCGACTTATCCGCCTCGCCCTCATTGCGGCAGTCCTCGCTTCGTGCGCTCTCCCCAACGGACTCAGCGGGTCCGGCACGCCCGCAACGCGCACCTTCGCGCTGGAGGGCTTCACCTCGATTAAGGCTTGCTGTGGCATGCAGGTCATCCTCTCCGGCGGGGATGACTTTGCGGTGGCGGTCACGTCCGACAAAAATGTGCTGCCGGCCATCCAGACCACCGTGGTCGGCGACACGCCGCACCTCGGGGGCGACACGGCGCAAGGCCGTTCGTTCGCTACGACGACGCTCGAAGTGCGAGTGACGATGCCTGTGTTTGAGGCCCTCACCCTGAGCGGCGGGGCCCAGCTTGGCCTGGGCGACACCGCGCCGCAGGCAGTGGACGTGCGCCTCGAGGCAAGCGGCGGAAGCCAGGCGAACCTCTTGGGCATGCCCGCCCAACATACGCAGGTCACACTCAGCGGCGGCGCGCATCTCGACCACACGGGCGCGCCGTCGATCGGCCGCGCCGTCAGCTCGGGTGGCGCGAGCGTGTCGCGACACTCGCCGGCCTGCCGGCCCGGAGAACGAGGAGTATTGCATGCGAACTGAGAAGGTAACTGCCGAATGGCTCAAGGACCAGGTCTTCCTGCTCAAGGACCACCACGGCTTTCCGATCGTCATGGCCCAGCCGATGGGCGTGCTGGGCGCCGACCTCCTGCCGCTCAGCCTGATCGGCTGCGCGGGCTGGGATGTGATGAGCATCTTGCGCAAGCAGAAGCAGCCCGTCCTGCGCTGCGAAGTGGAGGCCGAGAGCGAGCGCGACGATGAGCCGCCCTGGCGCTTCCGTCACATTCGTCTCGTGTACAAGATCTGGGGCCGCGCGGTGGACCCCGCCGCGGTGGAGCGGGCGATCCGCCTGACAGAAGAGAAGTACTGCTCGGTGTATGTCACACTCAAGGAGGCGGTCGAGATCCAGTCGCGCTACGAGATCCTGAACGAGGAGCCCATCGCGAACAGCGCAGGATAGATCACACCCCTGGGGCCGGTTGCCAACTCGGCCGGGCGGGTCAACGAATTCGCGGGCCTCCCGCGCCTCTCGCGTCCGAGCGCCAGCCCATCAGAACCGGCCGCCCGATCCTCGCGTGCTGCCCATGGAGACCTCAAGATGCCTGACTCCCTCTTCCACGCCCTCTTCTGGGTTCTCCTGGCTGGCCTGCTCGCCATTCGCGCTCTATCGGCGCTCCAGCTTCGCCGGGCCGGCGAGCGATTCCTGCCGGATACGCAGGCCGTGCGCCAGGAAGGGACCGCAGCTTTCGTCGCGCGTCTGCTGGCCTTTTTCCTGCTGATCGGCGTGCTCGTGGCATTTGCCATCAACCCGCCCTGGATGCAGCACCTCGACCTGCCGCTGGCGCCGGCATTGCGTTGGGCCGGGTTCGCGCTCGGACTGGGCAGCCTGGTCATCGCGGGCTGGGCTCAGACATTGCTCGGACGGCAGTGGTCGGCGCAGGTTGCGTTGCGAGCCGATCACCAGTTGATTCGCCGCGGGCCCTATGCTCGGGTACGCCACCCGATGTATGCGGCGCTGGCGGGCGTCTCTATCGCCCTGGCCCTGCTCACCGCCAATTGGCTCTTCGTTGGCTTTGGCCTGCTGGTACTCACGTTCTTGCCGGTGCGCATCCTGCGCGAAGAGAAGATGATGCTCGAAGGGGTACCCGGTTACGCGGACTACACCCGGGCCGTGCGCTATCGACTCCTGCCGCGCATTTGGTGATGCCGCGACCGCCGAGCTCACCCCGGGCGGGATACCCCGCTGGATGACCGCGCTCGGCTGTGCACATCGGCAGCGCGCGGGAGCGTTCCAGGGAGAAGAGGACCATGACAAGCACACTCGACTACGGCAATTGGGTCTCCGCCAGGCTGGTCGTCCTTCCCGGCGTGCTCAGCGTGCTGGTCGCCTTTCTCGGATTCATGTATTGGCCCCTGGGGCTGCTGGCGCTGCCCTTCTTCCTTGTGTGCCTCTACTTCGCCCACGCGCGCTACCTCTTTTCATCCCGGGTTGGAAACCTGCAGGCCCGCATCGAGGCGCTGGTCCTCGAGCATCTGGCCTGGGACGGCGCGGGCCGCGCGCTCGATATCGGCTGCGGCAAATGTCCACTGACGATCGCGCTGGCCAAGACCTTCCCGCGGGCGCAGGTAACCGGCATCGACCGGTGGGGAGCCGCCTGGGAGTACGCACAATCCGTGTGCGAAAGGAATGCCCGGGCGGAGGCGGTCGCCACGCGGGTGACCTTTCGCCGGGCGAGCGCGGCCTCGCTCCCGTTTGAGGATGGCGCCTTCGACGCGGCGGTCAGCAACCTGGTCTTTCACGAAGTCCGCGGCGTGGCGGAGAGAACCGCGCTCCTGGCGGAAATGTTGCGGGTGGTGAAGAAGGGCGGACGCTTCGCCTTCCAGGATCTCTTCCTGTGGAAGCGCGCCTACGGCGATAGCGAGACGGTGCTGGCGACGCTACGCGGCTGGGGGCTCAAGAGCGTCGAGCTCATCCGCACCTGCGAGGCGCCCTTCATCCCGCGCGCCGTGAGATTGCCCTTTATGGTCGGGACGATGGCCATCATCTGCGGGACCAAGTAGCCTTGGCGGCCACGCCGGACCTCTCCGGGTCCGCCCGCGAGATGACCTTCGCCCTTCGCGGGCGGCGCGGGGTCTTGCGCCCTGCATGATGGCGTGGTAACATAACCAAGTAACGTGGTTATATAACCAATAGTAGTGGTGATAGGATGCTTCGACCAATTCTTGGCTCGGAGAACGGCGAGCGAGTGCTGTTTTTCCTCCTGGCGCGCAAGGAAGGCTACCCCACGGAAATCGCCCGCTTCTTCGAGGTCGACCTGTATGCCATCCAGCGGCAGCTCGACAAGTTCGAACGCGGCGCGCTGCTCGTCAGCCGCACGGCGGGCCGCACCCGCCTCTACACCTTCAACCCGCGCTACCCCTTCCTCCTCGAACTTACGGCCCTGCTGGAGAAGGCGTTCTCTTTCTATCCCGAGCCGACGCGCCAGAAGCTCATGCTGAACAGGCGTCGGCCGAGGCGCCGCGGCAAACCGCTGTGAAACCCGTCGCCGACATGACTCAAAGCGAGCTGGCCGCCTTTGTCCAGACCCACCTCGAACGGGAGGGAGTGCAAGTTGTTCTCTCTGGAGGCGCAGCGGTAGCGACGTACACCAGTGGGGAATACGTTACCCAAGACATCGACCTGGTCAGTGTCTAGGCTGCGGCGCCTCGCGCCATCCGCTCGGCCATGCAAGCGATTGGATTCCGGGAAGAAACCCGCTACTTCAGGCACCCCGACAGCCCACATGTCATTGAGTTCCCACCCGGCCCGCTCGCGATTGGCGGGCACCCCGTGGGCCGGGTCGAGGAGATGCGCCTCGCCACCGGCCGCTTGCGAATCATCTCGCCCACGGATTGCGTAAAGGACCGGCTTGCGGCCTATTTCCATTGGGGAGACTTGCAGTCCTTGCACCAGGCGCTGCAAGTCGCTCGGCGCCGAAAGGTCAACCTGCAAGAGGTGCGCACCTGGTCACGGCCCGAAGGCACGCTTCGCGAGTTGGAGGCCTTTGCCGCTGGATTGAAGGCGGAGACCGACGAGCCTATCCGCACGTGCGAGGCACCGTTCATCCCGCGCGCCCTGAGGCCGCCCTTCAGGGTCGGGACGATGGCCCTCATCTGCGGGACGAAGTAGCCCTGGCGCCCGCGCCGGACCTCTCTCCCTTGACCTCGGTATATAACAGATATATACTTCTTTTGAGGGTGCGCGCATGGACGAGTTCGCCGCGGTCACGGGCTTCCAATGGGACGAGGCCAACGCCGACAAGAGCTGGCTCCGCCATGGCGTCGCGTGGACCGAGTGTGAGCAAGTGTTCTTCAACATCCCTTTGATTGTGGCCCCGGACGAGCAGCACTCGGCGGCCGAGCCCCGCTACTACGCTCTCGGCAGGACCCATGGGGGGAAATATCTCTTCGTGGTTTTCACATTGCGGGGCAGCCGGATCCGGGTGATATCTGCTCGAGCGATGAGCCGGCGGGAACGGAAGGAGGTCGAGCATGCCGAAAAGAAAGGCTCTTAAGAGGATACCGCGCTTCGCGAGCGAGGCGGCAGAGCGCCGGTTCTGGCTCCATCATGACTCCGCCGAATACGTCGATTGGGCAAAGGCCAAGCCCTTGAAGGTGCCCAACCTGAAGGCTTCCACCCGGACGATCTCCATCCGCCTGCCCGAGTCGCTCATCGGGGACCTGAAGGTCCTCGCCAACAAACAGGATATTCCATACCAGTCGCTCTTGAAGCTGTACGTGGCCGAGCGCGTCGAGCACGAGCTCCGCGAGCGGTAGCCCTCCAGGGACAGCGAGGCCGCAGCTTCGGCCACCTGCCCATCTGGCCGGCCTTCGCGGATCGCCGCGCGTCACCGAGAGCATCACGCCTTATGAGCCGCGGGCGAAGAGCAGTGGAGGGTGCCGCCCTGACCCCTGACTCACTGGGGGTGATTTCAATCCAGTTGTCGCGCTGGAGGACGCCCCCTCGCGTGATGAGCAGAACGTCCCATACCGCGGACCGGGAATGGCTGCAGGCGGTGGCGGCTCACCCCGGCCGCAAAAGGAAAGCGGCGCAGGTGAGCTTCGCCTGCGCCGCGTACCGTGCGCCTCGTCCACTAAGGGGCGGGCACGATCAAGATGGTCGGGTGGAAGATGAGGGTGGGGAGGATGAAGAAGTGGAAGGTGGGTGTCGGCGTGGGCGTTTGGCCGACGGTGACCTTGACCCAGAATTCGCCCGGGACGCCGAAGAGCAGGCCATTGCTGTTGCGCAGCTTCCAGTTGCCTTGGTAGGTGCCATTGCTGCCGGGCGCGATGAGGCTCACCGAGAGGTCCACGGTGGCGCCGGGCGCGACGGTCACCGGCACTGGAATGCCTCCCGGACCGGACATCGGGTCGCCGCTGAAGAACACCAGGTTGTAAGAGCGGGTCCAGGTGCAGGTGCCGACATTCATCAGGCGCCAGGTCTTGACGAAGGCGGCTCCCGGGGCAAACAGCATGCCGTCGGGGACGCTCGCGTCGCTGACGAATTGGGCGCGGTCGGTGCAGCCCAGGGTAGCGGTGGGCGGCGGCGTGGCGGAGGCGGGCGGCGGGAGGGTGGCCGTGGCGGGGTCGGGCGGCGCGGTCGCCGGCTGTGCCTGGCGAGTGAGCAGCTCCGCATTGACGGTGGCCGCCGCAGCCGCCTCCGGCGCAAGGGCCGGCGGCGCGGCCTGCAAGCGCACGTCGCACGCCCCGAGCAGAATGCCCAATGCAAATGAGATCAGCCTCGGGGTGCGCGCCTTCACGAGACCTCCTGTGGAGCGGCCGCGCCTCGCGATCGGCGTAGCGGATGGATGCGCGCGATTATACAATGAGCGCGACGCTCGGCAGGTATAATCGCCTCAGCCTGCGGAGACTCCCCCATGCCCGCTGAAACCCTTAAACCTCGTGTGGACTGGCTTGACGAAGAGCGCCGCAAAGACAAAGCCGCGCTGGGCCGCCTGGAAGAGAAACTCGGGGCGGCCGAGGCCGCCTTGGCCGCGCAGACCAAACAGTTCCAGGAACTCAGCGCGCAGGTGGCGCGTGTCTACACCAAGTTTCAGCCGGGGCAGATTGAGGAGTTGCTCTCCCACCATCGCGAAGATTTGCAGCGCACGATGGAGAGCCTGGAGAAGCGGCGCCTCGACGCCGAGGAGAAAGGCGCCAAGGTGCGGGCCGCCGAGCGCGATGCCACTGAGCGCGCGCTGGGCGAGATGCACCGGGAGCTCACGGGGCTGACCGAGCTCCAGCGCACAGTCGAATCGCGGCGGGAGGAACAGGCGCGGCTCGGTGCCGCGCTGCAGGAGGCGCGCAAGACGCTCGATGGCCTCCTTCGCCGCGACGAGGAACGCGTGCGGGTGATCGCCGCCATGGAAGAAACACGGCGCCAGGATGTGCGCCGCCTGGGCGAGATCCAGGGCGAGATACAGGCTCAGCGTCAGAAATACAACGAGAGCGCTGCGCGCCTGGAGGGCTTGGAGACCGGCGCGCGCCGATTCGAGACGCGCATGGGAGAGCTCTCCGCCGCGGATCTCGAGCGGCGCAACGCGGCCGCCGTGTGGCAGGAGCAGCAGAACGCCGCGAGCAGCGAGCGCGATCGCCAGTGGAAAGAATGGGAACGCACGCTGGGTTCGCTCGCCACCAGCATGAAGGACTATTCCGAGCGCATGCAGGCCTACGCCGAGACCCACCGGGCCATGCGCCAGGCGCTCGAGGACACGCGCCAGCTCAGCGAACACAGCGAGCAGCGCCTGCACGAGATGGAAGAGATGCTGCGTCTCACGACCGACCGCCTGCGCCAGGAGTGGAGTGCGTACCTGGCCGACGATCAGAAGCGCTGGACGGCCCAAGGGCTCACCCAGGACGACCGCTGGCGCGAGCACGACCGCCGCGAACAGAAGGCGCTCGACCGCCTCTCGCGCGCGGAAGATCAACTGACCGAGGCCGCCGACCAGGCCCGCGAACGCGAGGCGGGCGATCGCTCACGTCTGGAGGCCCTGGCCAATCTCGTCCACGAATGGCTGGCGCGCCTCGAGAGCGGGCGCTAGCCCGGCACCGGCGGAGCCTCTGATGCGCGTCATCGCCACGGCCGGACACGTCGACCACGGCAAGTCCGCCTTGGTCGAGGCTCTGACCGGCACCCACCCCGATCGTCTCAAAGAAGAACAACAGCGCGAGATGACCATCGATCTCGGCTTCGCCTATTTCAGCCTGCCGGATGGCGAATGGGTGGGAGTGGTCGACGTTCCGGGCCATCGCGATTTCATCGAGAACATGCTGGCCGGCGTGGGCGGGATCGACGCGGCACTGCTCGTCATCGCCGCCGACGAAGGTGTCATGCCCCAGACTCGCGAGCATCTGGCGATCCTCGACTTGCTGCACGTGCCGGCCGCGGTCGTGGCCCTCAACAAGGCCGACCTGGTGGTGGACCCGGAGTGGATGACGCTCGTGCGCCAGGATATCCAGCGCCTGCTCGCTCCGACCGCGCTGGCCAGCGCCGAGATCCTGCCCGTCTCGGCGCGCACGCGGGCCGGGCTGCCCGCGCTCGCCTTAGCCCTCACCCGCTGCCTGGCCGCGCAGCCTCGCCGCCCCGATCTCGGCCGGCCGCGCCTGGGCATCGACCGCGCCTTCACCCTGGCCGGTTTTGGCACCGTGGTGACCGGCACGCTGCTCGACGGCGTGCTCGCCCTGGGCGAGGAGGTTGAGATCCTCCCGGGTGAGGCGCGGGCGCGCGTGCGCGGGCTGCAGTCGCATCACACCAAGATGGAGCGCGCGCTGCCCGGCAGCCGCGTGGCGGTCAACCTGTCGGGGGTCAATGTCGAAGACCTCGAGCGCGGCATGACCCTGGCCCATCCGGGCACCTACCGCGTCACTCACCTGGTGGATGTACAACTCGACCCGCTGCCCGAAGCGGGCCGCGCTCTGGAGCACAACCAGCACCTCAAACTCTTCTTGGGGACCCAAGAAGTGCTGGCGCGCCTGCGGGTGCTGGGCGCAGAGGCCATCCCGCCTGGGCCACCCGGCTGGGCTCAGCTCGAACTGAAGGGGGCGGTGGTCGCTGCGCGCGACGATCGTTTTATCCTGCGCCGCCCCTCACCCGGGACAACCGTGGGCGGGGGTCGGGTGCTCGAGCCGCACCCGCCGCGTCGCTACCGCCGTTTCGAGGCGCAGGTTATCGCTCGCTTCGAAGCGCTGGCCGCGGGCCAGCCGGCGGAGGTGTTGCTCCAGGCGGCCTCCGCCCTCGGGCTGGCGGCCTGGCGCGATGTGGCCGAACGCGCGCGCCTGGCGCCCGAGCACGTGGCGCCGGCGCTGGAGGCGCTGCGCGCGCAGGGGGCGCTGGTCGTCTTGAGCGGCGATCCGCCTCGCGATGCGGAAGCCCTGCTGGTGACGCAGCCGCGCCTGGCCGCGCTCATCGATATGCTGACGCGTGCCCTGGCCGATTACCACGCGGCCAACCCTTTGCGCCGCGCGATGCCCAAGGAGGAAGTGCGCAGCCGTCTGGCCCTTGCGCCGCGCGCGCTGGCGGCACTGCTGGGGACGGCTGCGGCCCAGGGACAGGTGGTGGATGTCGGGCAGGGCGTGCGCCTGCCCGATCACGCGCCGCGCTTCTCACCGGACGAGGAGCAGGCGGTGGTCACTCTTCTCGCGCAGTGCGCGCGCGACCCGTACAACACCCCCTCGGTGAAGTTGTGCGTGCAGGCGGTCGGCGAGCCGGTTTACGCCGCGCTTCTCGATCAGGGCCGGCTGCGCCAGGTTTCCAGCGAGGTGGTCTTGCTGGCCGAAACTTACGAGACCATGGTCGCGCGCGTGCGCGAGGTGTTGCAGCTAGAAGGAACGCTGACCGTGGCCGAGGCGCGCGATTTGTTCGGCAGCTCCCGCAAGTATGTCTTGGCGCTGCTCGAGCATCTGGACGAGAAGGGTCTCACCCAGCGCATCGGCGACCAACGCCGCCTGCGCCCGGGCGCCAAGAGCTGAGCCGCACCCGGCCGCCAGGGCGCGCCCACGGTTTGGGCGATGGCCCGGCCGTTTTTTGTTTGACGCCTTCGGGAGACGGTGCTAGAGTTCACCCCAGAACGATTCGCGCCAGCCGGCGTGAACCGCATCCCCTTCGCCCCGAGCTTCGGGGCGATTACGCGCCGCGAGGTGGATGATGGCCTTCCTCAGCACGCTCATCGGCAAACCCGTTGCAGACGTGAACGGCGACCGCGTCGGTCATCTGGACGATCTGATCGCCTCCGTGCGCAGCGACATGCCCCACCCGATCGTCACCGCGCTGGTGATCCGCCGCCCGCGGCAGCGCTGGCTCGTGCCGATGTCGGCGGTGGCCGTGCTCATCGCACCGGCCGTGCCGCTCACGCGGGCGGCCGACGACTTGCCACGCTATGAGCCGGCCGAGCAGGACCTCTACCTGGCACGCGATGTGCTCGACAAGCAGATCATCGACATCAACGGGGTACGCGTGGTGCGGGTCAACGACCTGGAACTGACGCGCGTCGATCACGAGTATTACGTCGCCAACGTGGACATCGGCGGGCTTGGACTGCTGCGCCGGCTGGGGTGGGCGCGCCTGGCTGAGCGGCTGGCACGCGGCGCCCGTCGAAAGACGCCCGCCAGCGTCATCGCCTGGGACGACGTTGAGCTCTTGCACGCCGACCAGCCGCTGCGCCTGAAAGTCCCGGGCGAGAAGATCTCCGAACTCCATCCGGCGGACCTGGCCGAACTCATCAGCGACCTCAAGCGCCTGCACGGCGACAACCTGCTGGCCGGGCTCGACGTCAAGACCCTGGCCGACACGCTCGAGGAGGTTGAGCCGGATTTCCAGGCCAGCCTGGTGGAAGACATGCCCGACGAAAAGGTGGCCGACCTTCTGGAGGAAATGGCCCCCGACGAGGCCGCCGACCTCCTGGCCGAGCTGCCCAAGGACCGCAGCCGGGACTTGCTCGACCTCATGCAGGAAGAGGAGGCCCAGGACGTGCGGCGGCTCCTGACCTACCCGGAGGAGTCTGCCGGCGGCATCATGACCACCGATTTCGTGGTCGTCCCCGAGGGGCTCACGGCCGGCGCGGCGATCGCGCTGCTGCGCGAGATAGCTCGCCAAACCGACACCATCACCTACGTCTATGTCACCGACAGCCACGAGCATCTGCTGGGGGTGGTCTCACTGCACGAACTGGTGCTGGCCGACCCGGCCACGCCGATCGCCGAATTCATGCACCGGCGCGTGGTGAGCGTCGGGCTGCTCGATTCTCAGGAAGACGTCGCTCAGGCCGTCTCCAAATACAACCTGGTGGCCATCCCGGTGGTCGATGGCGAGCAGCGCATTCAGGGCATCGTCACGGCCGACGACGCGCTGGACAAGGTCATTCCCACAGCGTGGAAGAAACGCCTGCCGCGCCTGTATCACTGATCCCCGATAGGGAGAGCAGCCCTCGATGAAGGTCTCACCGCGCGTCAGATCCCTGCGTACCCGCCTGGTGCTGCTCCTGGCCGTGATCGGCCCGGGCATCATCACCGCCAACGTCGACAACGACGCCGGCGGCATCACCACCTACTCTGTGGCCGGAGCACACTACGGCTACAGCCTGTTGTGGATCCTGCCGCTGGTGGCCCTGGCGCTGATCCTGGTGCAGGAAATGAGCGCGCGGCTGGGGATTGTCACGGGCAAGGGCCTGGCCGACCTCATCCGCGAGTCGCTAGGGGTGCGCATCACGACCCTCGTGATCGGCATCGTGCTTGTGGCGAATCTCGCCAACACGGTGAGCGAGTTCGCCGGCGTCGCGGCCAGCATGGAGATCTTCGGCATCAGCAAGTATCTTTCCGTGCCGCTGGCCGCCGTCGGGGTGTGGCTGCTGGTGGTGATGGGCAACTACAAGGCCGTCGAGCGCGTGTTCCTGGTGGCCAGCGCCATCTACCTGGCCTACGTCGCCTCCGGGATTATGGCCCGCCCGCCCTGGGCGGAAGTCGCCCAGGCCTTCGTGACACCCAGCTTTCACTTGGAGGCCGGCTACATCACGATCTTCGTCACGGCCATCGGCACGACCATCGCGCCTTGGATGCAGTTCTACCAGCAGGCCTCGATCGTCGACAAAGGCCTCGAGCCCTCCGACTATGCCTACGAGCGGCTGGATGTCATCCTCGGTTCGCTGTTTGCGGTGTTCGTCGCCGGTTTCATCATCATCGCCTGCGCGGCGACGCTCAACGCCCATGGCGTGCGCATCGAGACCGCCAAGGATGCCGCCCTGGCCCTCGGGCCGCTGGCGGGCCGCTATGCTGCCACACTCTTCGCCCTGGGGCTACTCAACGCCTCGGTGTTCTCCGCCGCCATCCTGCCGCTTTCCACCGCCTACGTGGTGTGTGAAGCTTTCGGCTGGGAGAAGGGCGTGAGCCGCAACTTGCGCGAAGCCCCGGTCTTTTTCGCGGTCTACACTGCCCTGATCGTCCTGGGCGCGGGCATCATCCTCTTGCCGATACGCTCCTTGGTCCAGGCCATGCTGGCCAGCCAGACTCTCAACGGCGTGCTGTTGCCCGTGGTGCTGGTCGTGATGCTGCGCCTGATCAACGACCGGCGCGTGATGGGCAAGTTCGTCAACGGGCGGGTGGCGAATGGGCTGGCCTGGATCGTCGTCGCCCTGCTCATCGGCCTGACGATACTCCTGGTGATCACCAGCCTCTTCCCCGGCGCGCTGGGGGGGGCGGGGTAAACCGCACCCAGGCCCGGCCCGACACCATCGCAGGTTGCACACCCGCACGAACCAGCCCAGATGCCCTTGGGCCGCTCCCACGAGTCAGAGGACGGCCTGTTCTGGCCGAAAACATCATCGACCGACAACAAACCTTGATCGCACCTGCAACATACTCCATTGATGGAGTGAACCCCTGAAGTTGGACAGAGTCCTCGATCCGGATAGGATGGTTCCGGTGGGAGAAAGCGGAGGATCTGTCGATG
>Ga0315288_10002845_pt1 | contig 22175 bp, 16 predicted proteins | sample YL17G11_20_MG_FD_203454 | JGI IMG/M metagenome (GOLD analysis project Ga0315288, IMG submission 203454) | Sediment microbial communities from Yellowstone Lake, YNP, Wyoming, USA - YL17G11_20 | ecosystem: Environmental > Aquatic > Freshwater > Lake > Sediment | place: USA: Wyoming | collected...
ACCCCTCTGTCCCATGGTCGCTCACCTCGCGTTAAGGAGGTTCTCAGGGCAGGAGGCAAGCTCCTGCCCCACACATCCTGTACACCGCTCCACAGCGACTCCCCGGGTGGCCTGCCCCTCGCCGCCGGCCCCTCGCCGCATTGCCCCCCTCCCCCATAACCGCAACAATCCCCCAACCGCAACCAGGGGAGCGCGCTATGACTGCCATCATCACACTCGTCATCGGCCTCGCGGCCGGGCTAGCTATCGGTTACCTCATCGCCAACTCGCGCCTCTTCCGCCAGTTCCAGCAAGAGCGCGAGGCCCGCGTCGCCGCCGAGACGCGCTTGCAGGAGATCGAGAAGCAGATCGAGGCCCAGCGCGCCCTCGTGGACGAAGCCACTGCCAAGCTCGGCGACACCTTCAAGGCCCTCTCCTCCGACGCCCTTCGGAACAACGCGCAGGCCTTCGTTGACTCCGCCAAGCAGACCCTCGAGCCCCTCCGCGATGCCCTCAAGGCCTATGAGGATCACATCCGCGAGATCGAGCGCCAGCGTCAGCAGGCCTACGGCAGCCTCGATAACCAACTCAAGCAGCTCGCGGCCAGCGAGCAGCAGCTTCAGCGCGAGACCACCAACCTAGTCAACGCCCTTCGCCGCCCCCAGGTCCGGGGCCGTTGGGGAGAGCTAACCCTCAAGCGCGCGGTCGAGCTTGCCGGCATGACCGAGCACGTTGACTATACCGAGCAGGTGTCCGTCTCCGGCGATGGCGGCCGCCTCCGCCCTGACATGATCGTCCGACTGCCGGGTGGGCGGCAGGTGGTGGTTGACGCCAAGGTTTCCCTCGACGGCTACCTCAACTCGCTCGAGTGCTCTGACGATGACTCCCGCAGCGCCTGCCTGACTCAGCACTGCCGCCAGATGCGCGATCACATTCGCGCCCTCGCCGCCAAGTCCTACTGGGGGCAGTTCGAGCCCACTCCCGAGTTCGTCGTCATGTTCGTCCCCGGCGAGTCCTTCCTCCAGGCTGCCTGCTCGGTTGATAACGCCCTGATCGAGCAGGCCATGGAAAACGGCGTCGTGCTCGCCAGCCCCACCACCCTCGTCGCCCTGCTGCGCGCCGTGGCCTACGGCTGGCGCCAGGAGCAGATCGCCGAGAATGCCCTCAAGATAAGTGACCTCGGCCGCGAGCTCTATGATCGCATCCGCGTTTTCTCCGGCCACTTGCACGATGTAGGCAAGCGGCTTGACGGCGCCACCGAGGCCTACAACAAGGCCGTCGGCTCGCTCGAGAGCCGCGTCCTTCCCACCGCCCGCCGCTTCAAGGAGCTCGGCGCGGCCGCCGGCGCTGAGATTCCTGAAGTGGAACCCGTGGATTCCCGCGCCCGCCAGCTCGCCGCCCCTGAGGCGGCCGACGAAAAGGCCGCGCCCACTGAGTAGGAGCGCCGCCCGCCGGCGCGTGCGCTCAGGGGAAGAGGCACGAGGCAAGTGGCTAGTGCGAGTCTGCGCCCACGACGGCACGAGGCGCGGCCTGACACCCCCTCCCGTAAGTGGTATAATGTTGTGGCGAGAGCCGCAGTGAGCGGCTCTCGGTTCTCAGGGGACGGTGACAGGAGCTGCCCTTCGGCTTGGCTCAGGATAAACCGCTCCTGCCCAACGGACAGATGGCGATACTCTCTCTGCTTTTCGATTCAACACATCGCGACCTCGCCCGGACGCGCGGGCTGGTCGGGCGGATCAACGCGTTCGGCCCGGAGATGCGGAAGCTCACCGATGAGCAGATGCGGGCCAAGACGCAGGAGTTTCGCGACCGGCTGACGGCCGGCGAAACGCTGGACGACCTGCTGCCGGAGGCCTATGCTCTGGTGCGGGAGGCGACCTGGCGGCAGTTGGGGAAGCGGCAGGTTCGGTTCCGCATCTACCGGGAGGGGCAGGCGGTCCCGGACGAGAACGTCGTGCCGGAGTCGGAGGGGGACCGGTTCGAGGGAAGGCTCCAGGCGCAGCGGCTGCGATACGAGCGCGAGGACTTCATGGCCCACTTCGACGTGCAGATGATCGGCGCGATCATGCTGCACTGGGGCCGCGTTGCGGAGATGAAGACGGGTGAAGGCAAGACCCAGGTGGCGGTCCCCGCCCTCTACTTGAACGCGCTGGAGGGCAAGGGCGCGCATCTGCTGACCCACAACGACTACCTGGCCAAGCGTGACTCCGAATGGATGGGTCCGATCTACCGATCGCTGGGGCTGACGGTGGGCGCGATCCAGCACGACATGGAGCCCCAGGACCGCCAGGATGCCTACGACTGCGACATCACCTACGCGACCAACCACGAGGTGGGGTTCGACTACCTTCGCGACAACACGGTTGACTATGCCGACTGGCTGGTGCTGCGCGATCTGCATTATGCGATCGTGGACGAGGCCGACAGCTTGCTGATTGACGAGGCGCGCACGCCGCTGATTCTGGCGGGAATGGGGTCGAAGCCGACGGAACTCTATCGGCGCGTGGACCGGGTCATGCCGCGGCTCGTGCCGGACACGGACTACATCGTTGACGAGAAGCAGAAGACGGCGGCTCTGAGCGAGGATGGTCTGCACAAGGTCGAGCGCGAGCTAGGGGTGTCGAACATCTCGGACCCGGAGAACCTGGAGCTGTACCAGCACGTGCACGCGGCGCTGCGGGCGCACGCCTGCTACAAACGAGACGTGGACTATGTGGTGCGCGATGGCAAGGTCATCATCGTGGACGAGTTCACGGGCCGCTTGATGTACGGGCGGCGCTACTCGGAGGGTCTGCACCAGGCGATCGAGGCCAAGGAGAAGGTGCAGATCGAGCGGGAGAACGTAACGACCGCCACCATCACACACCAGAACTTCTTCCGGCTCTACAAGAAGCTGGCGGGCATGACCGGCACCGCCAAGACCGAAGAAGTCGAGTTCATCAAGGTGTACGGGATGCCGGTGGCGGTGATCCCGACGCACCGGCCGATGATCAGGAGAGACAACTCGGACGTGATCTACAAGACGCAGGAGGCGAAGCTCCACGGGATCACGGCGGAGATACTGCGGTTGCAGAGCCTCGGGCGGCCGACGCTGGTGGGCACGCGGTCCATCGAGGTGTCGGAGCGGCTGAGCGAGCGGCTGAAGACCGACAAGCTGCAACTGCTGAGCCAGTTGATACTGCTGGAGTACGCGCTGCTCGAGACAAAGGGCCTGCGAGAGCAGGAGCGGCGGGAGCTGGCGAGAGCGCTGCGGGCGCGGCTGGGGGAGGTCGAGCGGGAGGTGCGCCACCTGGAGGCGGCGGTGGCGAAGTTCGACCAGAGCTCGCTGCGGATCGCGCAACCGGAGGAGCACCGGCGCATCGAACACCGGCTGATGCGTATGTCGCGGCTGGCGGAGGAGATTCGAGGGCTCATCCAGTCGCTGGAGGGGACGGGCGAAGTCGGGGGCGGGGAGACGCGGCGGCTGGCGGAGATCATCTGCTACCAGCTGCTGGAGGAGATCGCGGTCGGGCGGCCGGCCTCGCTGCTGCGGGCGATGGGGATAGACCCGGATGTGACGAAGCCGGAGAACACGCGTCGGCTGGCGGAGCTGATCGGGCTGGACCAGAAGGAGCACGAGCGGCTGGGCGGCGTGCTGGAGCACGGGGTATCGCACCGGGTGCTGAATGCGAAGTACCATGAGATGGAGGCCCATATCATCGCGCAGGCGGGCCGGCCGGGGGCACTGACCATCGCCACGAACATGGCTGGCCGCGGCGTGGACATCCTGCTCGGAGGCAATCCACAGGAGGTCGCCAACGAGCTGCTGCGGCGGGATGGAATCGAACCGGAGCAGGCCTCGCAGGAGCAGCAGCAGGCCGCGCTGAGGGAAGCGGAAGAGGTCTGTGCGCGGGGCAAGGAGCAGATGCTGGCGCTGGGCGGGCTGCACATACTCGGCACCGAGCGCCACGAGAGCCGGCGCATTGACAACCAGCTTCGCGGCCGCGCGGGCCGGCAGGGAGACCCCGGATCGTCGCGCTTCTACGTCTCGTTCGAGGATGAGCTGATGCGGCTGTTCGGGCCGGAGCGGCTCGACTTCTTCCTCAGCAAGTGGCCGGAGAACGAGCCCATAGAGGCGAAGATCACGAGCCGGATGATCGAGAACGCGCAGAAGAAGGTCGAGGCCCACAACTTCGAGATCCGGAAGCACCGCCTGCAGTACGATGATGTGATGAACCATCAGCGGTCGCTGATCTACGAGCAGAGGAAGCGGGTGCTGCTCGGGGAGGATCTGCGCAGCAGCGTCATCTCGCACATGAAGGACTTCGTGGCGACCCGCACCAAGGAGTTCGCCAGCCCGGAGATACACCCGGACGACTGGAACCTGGAGGTTCTGCATCAGGCGCTGGCCGAGGTCTATCCGGTGGGCGTGACGGTCGAGCAGATGGCGCAGCACCGCCATCACGACGAGTTGGTCGAGTTCCTTCAGCAGGACATCGTGTCGGCCTACGAGGAGCGGGAGCGGCTTGCCGGCGAGGAGCAGATGCGGGAGCTGGAACGGCTCGTCACGCTCCGGGTCGTGAGCGCGCGGTGGATACACCACCTGGCGGCGATGGAGGACCTGGAGGAAGGGATCGGGCTGCGCGGCTACTCCGGCGTTGACCCGCTCGTCATCTACCGCAAGGAAAGCTACGACTACTGGCAGCGGCTGCTGGAGACGGTTCGCCAGGACATCATCGGTTATCTGTTCCGGGTCCAGATACAGGAGCAAGAGACGGAGGAGGAGCGTCGGGCGAGGCTGGGGTTCGGGCAGATGGTGCAGGGGGAGCCGGTGGAAGCGGCGGACGAGGACCTGATAGCTGCGGCTGCTGACACAACCGCACCCGCGAGGACCGCGCTGAAAGCCCCACCTAGCCGGGGGCCGCGCCGCCGCGCGGCGCAGCGTGGGCCGAAGGTCGGGCGGAATGATCCATGTCCGTGTGGGAGTGGGAAGAAGTATAAGAAGTGCTGTGGGAGGGGGGGAAGATGACCAACGAGGCCGAGCCAGCGAGAGAGCGAAGGAGGCCCGTATGAGAGCCGAGACCATTCAGGGGTTCCGGTTCAGCCGTGTTCATCTCGAGAACTGGCGCAACTTCTCCGATGTGACAGCGGAACTCCAGCGGCGAGTCTTCCTTGTCGGTCCAAACGCGTCAGGGAAGTCGAATCTCCTGGACGTTTTCAGGTTCCTCCGCGACATTGTGGCAACAGGCGGCGGCTTCCAGGAGGCGGTCCAGAAGCGAGGAGGTGTGTCGAGCCTCCGGTGCCTCGCCGCGCGCAGGTTCCCTGACGTGAAGGTTAGTGTGGAGGTGGCCGGGCCCGAGGGCGGAGCGCGATGGGGCTATGAGCTTCAGTTCTCCCAGGATAACCTGCGTCGTCCTGTGATCAGGCGCGAGACAGTCATACATGACGGCCAGACAGTTCTGTCGAGGCCGAAGGTCGAGGATGAGCAGGATCCTGCCCGTCTGACGCAGACCCACTTGGAGCAGGTCACAGCCAATAAGGACTTCCGAGAGGTCGCCGATTTCTTCGGATCGGTGCGGTACCTGCACATCGTCCCACAACTGGTCCGGGACCCAGACCGCTCGGTCGGGAGGGAAAACGACCCATACGGCGGAGACTTTCTCGAGCAAGTCGCCCGTAAGCACAAGCGAACGCAAGAGGCGTGGTTGCGCCGCATTCAAGAAGCGCTGAAGGTAGCTGTCCCGCAACTGATAGAGCTTGAGCTGCACCGTGACCAGCGCGACGGGACGCCTCATCTCCGCGGCAAGTACGAGCACTGGCGGCCACAGGGTGCCTGGCAGGGCGAGGATGTGTTTTCAGATGGGACTCTGAGGCTGATCGGGCTCCTGTGGGCTGTCTTGGACGGAAGTGGGCCTCTGCTCCTGGAGGAGCCAGAGCTCTCTTTGCACCCCGAGGTTGTCCGCTATCTGCCCCAGATGCTACGGAGCACGCAGCGCCGCAGCGGGCGTCAGATCATGGTCAGTACGCACTCGAGTGACCTTCTCCAGGACACGGGGATTGGGCTCGATGAGGTGCTGCTGCTCCAGCCGGAGGTAGAAGGTAGCTCTGTACGTCCGGCAAGTGCCTATGACGAGGTGAAGGAACTGCTGGCAGGCGGTCTGTCCCTGGCAGAAGTGGTGATGCCTCGAACGAGCCCTAGGCGGGTGGAGCAACTGGCGCTGTTTGGGGACTCCTGATGGGACAGGTCTCGGCAGTCACAGTGTCATGCGCCGTCGAGGGGACCGTTGACGAGGCCGTGGTCCGAAAGGTCGTAGCAGAAGCCGGGTTGGATGTGGGCACTGTCTACGGGCGTCAGGGCAAGCAGTTCCTGCTGCAACGCGTTGACGGGTGGAACAGGGCGGCCGGTCGCGGGTTGTGGTTGGTGCTCGTGGATCTGGATCAGGACTACGACTGCGCTCCGCCGGCACTCCAGGCGTGGCTGCCGCGACGTGCATCCGGCATGAACCTGCGCGTCGCGGTGAGATCGGTGGAAGCCTGGCTGCTAGCCGATCGGGACCGTTTCGCTCGTTTCATCGGGGTGTCCAGGACACTGATTCCGAGAAACCCGGAGGTTGACCCCGATCCGAAGCGAACGGTTGTTGGCCTGGCATCTCGTTCGCACAAGACCCGGATGCGCGAGGACCTCGTCCCGAGACCCCGAAGCGGCCGTTCTGAGGGTGAGCTATACGTATCGCGAATGATAGAGTACGTTCACGCCCACTGGCGTCCACGAATCGCGGCAGAGACCGCGCACAGCCTGCGACGGTGCTTGGGACGACTAGACCGGTTGGCGCAGAAGGGCGAATGCTAGGAGGTGATTCCACTGACTGACATGCGCGAGTTACACGCGCGCGCGGAGCAGTTGCTCAATCAGGCGCAGGAATTGAGGGATCGTCTTTGACTTGGCCTCACGCGAGGCCGAGCTGGGCGAGCTAGAGACGCGCGCGGCGGACCCCAATATCTGGCAGGATCCGCCGGCGGCACAGAAACTCTATGCGGAGCTCGCGCGCCGCAAGCGCGAGCTGGCCCCGATGCGGGGGCTGCTGTCGAAGGCCGAGGACCTTGTCACCTTGGCGGAGCTGGCGGAGGCCGAGGGCTCCGAGGCGGAGGCGGCCGAGATCGAGGAGGGATTGGCGCAGGCCGAGCGCGCGCTGGCCGAGCAAGAGGTCTCTAGGCTGTTCTCGGGCGAGTACGATTCCCATAACGCCATCATCCATATCAACGCGGGCGCGGGGGGCACCGAATCTTGTGATTGGGTAGACATGCTCGCCCGCATGTATGGTCGGTGGGCGGAGCGGCACGGGTATGGATGGGAGATGATAGACCGCACCCCAGGCGACGACGCCGGCAGCCGGAGCACCACCTTCAGCATCTCCGGCGACCACGCCTACGGCCGGCTTCGCGGGGAGCGGGGCGTGCACCGGCTGGTGCGAATCTCGCCCTTCGACTCCGCCAACCGCCGCCACACGTCTTTTGCCTCGGCGGACGTGATCCCGGAGGTGCAGACGGCGGACGAGGTCCAGGTCAGCCCGGATGACCTCAAGATCGAAACCTACCGGGCGAGCAGCGCCGGCGGGCAGCACGTCAACAAGACAGATTCGGCGGTTCGGATCACACATCTGCCAACCGGAATCGTAGTTTCGTGTCAAAATGAGAGGTCGCAGCACAAGAACCGGGCCTTTGCCATGCGGGTGCTGCAGGCGAAACTGCTGGACATCCAGCGCCAGGAGCAGGAGAAGAAGATAGCCGAGCTGCGCGGGGTGCAGACGGAGATCGCCTGGGGGCACCAGATTCGGTCGTACGTGCTGCACCCGTACCAGATGGTGAAAGATCACCGGACGGAGCAGGAGACGGGCAGCGCTTCGTCGGTGCTCGATGGGCAGATAGACGAGTTTATCGAGGCATTTCTGCGCTGGGACATGGCGCGTCGCGCCAAGTCCGGCGGGCACTAGGTTTGGCGGGTTCGGGCAGGGGTACATAAGCTTGTAGGCAAGCCCTAGGCTCTTGCCGGGAGGTGGCCTGATGAGGGGTAGGAACGGGATTAGCTGGGCGGTGGTAGCTGGCGTGGCGCTCGTGCTGTGTGGCGTCGCCTTCGCCGAGGTAGTCGGCAAGGCGACGGCGCCGCTCGACGCGCGCGGTGTGCGGGAGGCCGAGTGCTCCCTGGGCAGCCTGGTGGCCGATGCAATGAAGTCGTCAGTTGGCGCGGAGTTGGCGCTGCTGCAGGCGAGTCAGCTCCGGCCCGCTCTCATACCTGCGGGGGAGGTCACGAGGGAGGCGCTCACGGGCGCGCTGCTTTACCCGGATGAGCGCGTGGTGCTGGTGGAGGTGTCGGGGGCGCAGATCAAGGCGGCGCTGGAGCGCAGCCTGTCAATGGCGCCGAAACCCAGCACTTCCTTCCTGCAGGTTTCGGGGTTGACCGTCACTTTCCGCTCGGAGGCGCCGCCGGAGCAGCGCGTGGTTGAGGCCCGGGTTGGTGGCGCGCCGCTCTCGGCCGAAAAGACCTACCGGGTGGCCATGCCTGCTTCCCTGGCGAAGGGCGCTCTTGGCTACTTCCGGATATTCAACGGGCTGCAGCCAAAGAAGACGGGGCCGGCGATCGGGGAAGCGGTGGTGGAGTATGTCCTGGCCGCGCGCACAGTTGCGGCACAGGGCGGCAGGATACGGGACCTGTCGCGCCCCGCCGGGTAAGAATTCCTAACAGAACCGCAAAGAACGCAAAGAGCAGAGACGTGTCCGCCTTTGGCGGGTAGTCAGCGGAATCCGCCAGAGGCGGATGAATCTGCGTGATCTGTGTAATCTGCGGATGGTTTTGTTAGAGTTTCTGAGGGTCCGCCACCTCCGGCGCGGTGAGGTAAGATGAGACGCGGCAGAAGCCTGCGAGATCTGGTTTACTGGGCGCTCCGCCTGACCAACCTGTCGCTGCTGTTCGCAATCGCAGCGGGGACCGGGGTGCTGCTGGGCACCTACTCGGGCATCGCCGAGATTATCCCCAAGGCCCGCGACCTGGGAGACATAAGGCCTGGGCAGGCATCCCGGGTGTTGTCGGCCGAGGGGCAGTTGCTGGGGCAGGTGGCGACCGAGCATCGGCAGTTCGTGCAACTGGAGACGATCCCGAAAGCGCTGCAAGACGCGGTCGTCGCCACCGAGGACCAGGGGTTCTACAATCACATCGGGGTTGATCCAAGGGCGATAGTTCGCGCCGCCGTCCACGACGTCATCGCGCTCGGTCCCCGGCAGGGCGGCAGCACCATCACGCAGCAACTTGCGAGGAACGTCTACCTGACGCGGGCCAAGACCGTGACGCGCAAGCTGGCCGAGCTGGTGCTGGCGGTGCAGCTCGAACGAGCCTACACCAAGCCCGAGATCATGGAGCTATACCTCAACCAGATCTACTTCGGCGAAGGCGCTTACGGCGTCCAAGTGGCGGCGAACACGTACTTCGGCAAGGATGTCGAGCACCTGACGGTCCCCGAGTGCGCCATGCTGGCGGGATTGCCCAAGCGCCCCGAGCACTACTCGCCCTTCAAGGACCAGCAGCGCGCGGTCGAGCGGCGCAACCTCGTGCTCAGCCTGATGGCGGAGCAGGGGTACCTCTCGCCGATCGAGGCTAAGATCGCGCAGAAGACACCGCTGCGGCTGGTCAAGGAGCACAAGCCGCTGGGCCTGAACGCCTACCGCGCACCTTACTTCACCAATTATGTGCTGCGCGAGGTGGCGAAGAAGTACGGGCCGGATGTGCTCTACCGCGGTGGGCTGACGATCCACACGACGCTGAACCTGGAGATGCAGGAGGCGGCGGAGGAGGCGGTGCAGTGGGGCGCGTCCTATGCCCGCGGCCGGCGCTGGAATGTCGAGCAGTTGGCGCTCGTCGCCGTGAACTCGCACACGGGCGCGATCAAGGCGCTGGTGGGTGGGCTCGACTACGGGAAGAGCGAATATAACCGGGCGGTGCAGGGCGGAAGACAGGCAGGGTCGGCCTTTAAGCCGTTCGTCTACACGGCGGCGCTGGAGGCGGGGTACACGCCGGACAGCAAGATTGACGACACGCCGGTGAGCTACCGAGGGGCCATGGGGAAGCCGTGGTCGCCGAAGAACTACGATGGGAAGTATCACGGCCACATCACGTTCAAGAGAGCGCTTTCCCAGTCATACAACGTTGCGACGGTGAAGGTGGCGGCGAAGGTTGGCATCACCTCCGTGATAGACACGGCGGAGCGGATGGGCATCTACCACCAGATGGACCCATACCTGCCGTTGGCGATCGGCTCGTGCGATGTGGCGCCGCTGGAGATGGCCTCGGCCTACGCGGTGTTCGCAACCAGGGGGATGCGCACCGAACCCTTCGGCATCGCCAAGATCCAGGACGCCACCGGCCGGACGGTGTTCGAGCACAAGATCGTGACCTGGCGCGTGCTCAACGAGGAGGTGGCCGACCAGATGGTGGGGATGCTGGAGGAGGTGATAAAGAGCGGCACCGGGGCCGGCATCCGCCGCAGGTTGCCATTCCCCGCGGCTGGGAAGACGGGCACCTCGAACGACTACAAGGACGCGTGGTTTGTGGGGTTCGCAGATGACCTCAGCGCGGCTGTGTGGGCGGGCAACGACCAGCCCCACCCTATGGGCCGGGTGGCGGGAGCGTCGCTGCCTGCACCGGTGTGGGCGCGGTTTATGGTGAAGGCTCAGCCGGTCATGGCGGCGGCGCAGGAGCAGGAGGACCGCGCGCGGGTGGTGGAGATCAAGGCCTCCGACCAGGGCGCCTCCGAGGCCCCAAGGCCGCCATCTGAGCCCAAAGAGGAGAAGCCTGCCGACGATCAGGGCGGGGACGAAGCGTCGGCCAAGACGGTGACGAAGCGCATCTGCCCGACCTCCGGCATGCTGGCGGGGCCCAACTGCCCGAAGGCCGTGCAAGTCACCTATGATTTGGAATCCGGCGGCGCACCGCCCAAAGAGGTGTGCAACATACACACAACTCCCCTCGAAGGTGAGGGGGAGACCCAGCCCCAGGTCGAAGAGCCGACTGAGAAACCACAACAGCCTCGGGATGACCGCATAACGCTGCCCATCTGCGCCATCTCCGGGAAGATCGCGACTGCCCGCTGCCCACTGGTGGTGAATCGCACGTTCAAGGCCGACGAGGCGCCCACTGAGACCTGCGACCGGCACGCTAGAGGCACGCCCGGTCCCTGAAAACGAAAGGGGCAACACCATGACGCGCGCGTTCCGCATCGGGCGGGTATTCGGCATCAGTATCGAGATAGACTACACCTGGTTCATCATTTTCTTCATCGTGGTGGTGGGCCTGGCGAGCGGGCGGTTCGCGCAGTACCTGCCCCGCATATCACCCGGGCTCAGGTGGTTGGTCGCAGGGCTGACGACGCTGCTCATCTTTGCAAGCGTGCTGCTGCACGAGCTGTCGCACTCCGTCGTCGCGCTGCGGTCGGGGCTCAGGATCAGCGGGATCACGCTCTTTCTCTTTGGCGGCGTCTCGAAGCTGACGGACGAGCCCCGCTCGGCCGGGGTCGAGCTGAGGATGGCGATTGCCGGGCCGCTGATGAGTCTGGTGCTTGCCGCGGTGTTCCTCGGCGCGTCGGTGCTGGTGCGGCCGTTGGCTGGTGGGGAGGTTTTCGCCACGGTCTTCCGGTGGCTGGGTTTTGTGAATGGAATGCTGGCCGCCTTCAACCTGCTGCCGGGATTCCCGCTGGACGGGGGCCGGGTGCTGCGGGCCGGGCTGTGGAAGTGGATGGCGAACCTGGCAGAGGCGACGCGGATCGCGGCGACCTTCGGGCAGGCGTTGGGCTTCCTCATGATCATCGGGGGAATCTTTGCGTTCTTCACGGGCGCCGGGTTCGGCGGGCTGTGGCTGGCCTTCATCGGCTGGTTCCTGATGCAGGCGGCGCAGCAAAGCTATCAGCAGTTGATGCTTCACCAGGCGCTTGCCGGCATTCCGGTTAGAACGGTGATGACCGAGGAAATCGAGACGGTGCCGCCGGACATCACGCTCGACCAGGTCGTGCACGACTACATCATGGGGAGGAACCATCCGGCCTTCCCGGTGAGCGACGGAGGTCGGGTCGTGGGCCTGCTGTGCGTCAACGACGTGCGGGCGGTGCCGCGGGAGAACTGGCATCAGGTCACGGTCAGGCAGACCGCGCCCCCGCTCTCTGAGCACAACACCATCGCTGCCTCGGCCGATGCGTGGGAAGCTCTCACGAGGATGAGCACGGAGAACTGCGGGCGGCTCCTGGTGGTGGAGGACGGAAACGTGAAAGGGATCATCAGCCGGACCGACCTGATGAGGCTGATAAGGACGCGGGTGGAGCTAGGGATTTAGCAGTGCCAGCGGAGGGGGCATGACTCGTCGGTTTAAGTTGCTTGTGCTTGCGGCAGGTCTCGTCGTGCTGGGGTTTGTGGCCCGCAGTGATCTTGGTCACTTCGTTCTGCGCGAGATCAGACCGCGCGGGCCCTTGCCTCCGTCATCGCTTCCGGAGCAGTCACCCATCAAAGAGCCTCGTGTCGTCGTGATCCACAAGTCCGAGAGGGTTCTGGGTTTGTATATAGATGAAGAGCTTGCCGCTGTCTTCCCGATCGGACTCGGCCGCCACCCCGAGGGTCCCAAGACCAAGCAGGGTGATGGGCGGACTCCGGAGGGAAGGTATTACATCTGCACGCGTAACGACCGATCCCGATTTCATCTGTTCCTGGGACTATCGTATCCGAGCATCCAAGACGCGGAGCGTGGGGTGCTGGAGCATCGAATATCCAAACATGAGTACGATGGGATTGCGACGGCGATAAGGGCTAAACGTCAGCCACCTTGGGATACCGCGCTGGGCGGTGAGGTCGGCATCCATGGCTACGGTGCCGGTAGCGACTGGACGCTTGGCTGCATCGCGCTGGACAACCGGGCGATCGAACATTTGTGGTCAAACCTGGAAAAAGGCGATCTGGTTCTGATAGAGCCTTAGGGTTTCATCGCGAAGACACAGAAGCAGACTTCTCTGCGTTCTCCGTGCCTCTGCGGTGAAATCTCTGAAACCGCGCCTATTCCCCGCTAAGGCCGGTCTCGAACGGCGGCCTAGCGATTCCCTTCTCTGTGACGATCCCCGCAATCAGCTCCGCCGGCGTCACGTCGAAGGCGGGGTTGAAGACGGGGACTTTGGGGGGCGCGGTGGGGTAGCCGCCGAAGTTGCGCACTTCCTCCGGGTCGCGCTCCTCGATGGGAATCTGCGAGCCGTCGGCCAGGCTCAGGTCAACGCTTGACATCGGCGCGGCCACGTAGAACGGGATGCCGTGGTGCTTGGCCAGCACCGCGAGCGAGTAGGTCCCGATCTTGTTGGCGGCGTCGCCGTTGCGGGCGATGCGGTCGGCGCCGACGATCACGAGGTCAACCATTCCCCTCTGCATGCAGGTCCCGGCCATGGCGTCGGTGATGAGCGTGGCCGGAATCCCGTCTCGCATCAGCTCCCACATCGTCAGCCGCGCGCCCTGGAGCAGAGGTCGCGTTTCGCAGGCCAAGACCTTGAGCGGGTTGCCGGAGGCGAAAGCCGCGCGGATGATGGCGAGCGCCGTGCCTTCGCCGCCGGTGGCGAGGGCGCCGGTGTTGCAGATCGTCAGGACGGTGGCGGCCTGGGGGATGAGCTTGGCGCCGTGCTCGCCGATGAGACGGCAGGCGCGCGCGTCCTCCTCGTGTATCGCCAGCGCCTCCCGCGCCAATTCGTCCCCGTCGGCCCCGGCCTCGGCACGAGCTACCATGCGGTCAATCGCCCAGAAGAGATTGCGGGCGGTGGGGCGGGTCCCGCGCAGGAGATCGGCCGCCTTCTTCACCCGCTCGCACACCGGTCCGTTGGCGGCGCGGGCGGCGAGGGCAATGCCATAGGCGGCGGCGATGCCGATGAGCGGAGCGCCCCTCACCCGGAGCGAGCGAATTGCCTCCGCCACCTGCTCGACTCGCTCGCAGCGAACATACGCTTCGCACTGGGGCAGGCGCGTCTGGTCCAGGATCACGACCTGATTATCGGCCCATCGGATGGGCTGTACTGACCGGCTAGCCATTCCTCGGCACTAACTCCATGCGCTCGAAAAGCAGTATAATCACAGCCAATCGAATCGTACCGCAATTCGCCCGCGAAGTAACGAGGCCGCGCGACATGCGGATGCAAGCCTGCCCCCACTGCGGGGCCCAGAACAGCGTCAAGCGCACCAAGTGCTACCAGTGCCAGAAGCCCCTGGCGGCGGAGGCTCCGGCCCGGCAGGCCGAGGCGAGTCCGGCTTCGCGCTGGGAGGCGATCGAGCTTGGCCGCGAGGGGAAACAGCGGGTCCTGCGCCCGGGGTCTGACCCGATTTCGCTGTCGGCGCCGGAGGCTCCTTCCGCTAAGCAAAGGCCGCGCTTCTTGCCGGAGAGGCGGAGCGCGCTTAAGCACGTGCGGCGCATGAGCGTCTTCTTCCGGGAGCTGCACACGCTGACGCGGTCCGGGATCACGCTCGCGCCCGCCTGCCGGGAGATCGAGCGCCGCTCGCCCAGCAACCTGCGGGCGATGGCGAGAGAGATGGCGGAGGCAGCGGAGGCGGGCAAGCCGCTGTCAACCGCGATGGAAAACCACCGCGCGCTGCTGTATCCGTGGCACCTCGGGGTGGTGCGCGCGGCCGAGGCCGGCGGGTTCATACCGGAAGCGTTCGAGCAGATCGCCCACGCCTACGAAGTGGAGTGGGACACGCGCTCCGCGCTGCGGATGCGGCTGTACTTCTATGTCGTGCTGGGATTGCCCGCGGTGCTGCTCTCGCTGCCCTTGATCCTGACGGTGGCGCAGCCGATACCGCCGGAGGGCTGGACGCCGCAGACGGTCATCGGGACGGTGATCCACTACTTCCGCGTGGTGTCCATGCCCATCGCGGCGGGCGTGATCGGGCTGACGTTCGTGTGGCAAGTGCTGCAATCCATTGCCTGGTTCCAGGGAGCGCAGCAGCAGATCGTGTCGCGGTTGCCGATTGTTGGCCGGGTGGCGCGGGCGGCGGCCCTCGACCGCTATCTGGCGACCCTTGGGCTGATGCTGAGGGGCGGCCTGCCCATCGCGCAGGCGGCGGAAGAGGCGGCGATAGCGGCGGGCAACGCGGCCCTTACACCGAGGCTGCTCGACATGGTGCCGCGCCTGCGGGAGGGGGCTGCGCTTTCCGAGCTGCTGGCGGAGAGCCGCCTGCTGGACAGCGACACACTGAACATGGCGGCGACGGGCGAAGTGTCGGGCAGCCTGCCCGAGATGCTGGCGCGGGCGGCCGGCTACTATCGCGAGGAGAACGAGGCGAAGCGCAAGATGCTGCTGCGGCTCGCACAGGTGCTGTTCGGGGTGGCGTGGATCATCGCGATGGGGTCCCTGATCCTGTTTGGCGTCAAGGTCTACTTCGACTTCGCCTTCCGGACGATGGACTGGATGCTGGAGGGGTTCGAATGAAGCTCGATGTCAACGATATGTGCTTTGCCTGCGGCCGCAACAACCCGATCGGGCTGAAGCTGGAGTTCCGGTTTGAGGGGGACGATTACGTCACTGACTTCGAGGTGCGGGCGCAGCATCAGGGCTGGACGGGGATCGTGCACGGCGGCCTGCTTGCGACTGTGCTCGACGAAGTAATGGCTCGCCTGCTCTGGGAGAAGGGGATAAATGCAATCACCGGCCGCCTTACCGCGCGCTACCACAAGCCGGTATCGGTGGGCGACAGGCTTCTCATACGCGGGCGTATCACCAAGCACCGCTCACCGGTGATCGAAACAAGCGCAGAGGCGACGAGGGCTGATGGGACGGTCGTGGCGGAGGCGACGGCCGTGAGCATGGAGGTGTAGAAAACCGTGTCGCTGCAGGAGATGGCCGTGCGAACGAGTTGCGCGCGGGGCGCAGAATGCGGCTGGCCGCATTCCCGGCAGCTCCTCACTCTGTGTAGAAGAATGGCCGCAGCTGATCAGACGGTACGAAGCGCGACGCCTGGCGCAGTATCGCCCTCAGCGTACCTGGGTCAAGCTCACCATGCACCGGTACGGTCAGCACCTGTCGCTCACCGTCCTCGCCTACGCGAGCCAGTTTCGCGTGGCTTCCCCTCTGGGACACTCGCTCGAACCCGAAACGCCTCAGCGTCGCGATGACTTCTCGGCCTGAGAGCCTCCGCAGCCTAGGCATGGACCGGATAGACCTCCATGCTGACCACAACAACCGGCGACGGGGCGAGGCCGAGTGCCTCTAGGTCCTCATCCGCCAGGTGCAATGAGACCGCCTCGCGCAGGTTCGCGATCGTCTCGTCGAGGGTGTCGCCCTGAGTGACAACGGCAATCTCGGTGCACTCGGCGACGAAGCCGCCCTCATCGCCCGGCCGCACGACGGCGTGAATCGTGTGTTGGAGATCCTTCATGGCACCCTTCTCCAGAGGGTGACTCAAACGTCGTCACCACATCCCACTCAATTCGGCCGACCGGCGTGCGTCTCCTGCCTCTGCCTCGGCCGGCTATGGCTGACCGTCAGTCAGCAACCGCAGCTGATCGCGCACATCCTGCTGCCTGGGGTTAACTTCAAGGGAGCGTTGCAGGAGTTCGCGGGCTTCGTCGGTGCGGCCGGTCTGCGCGTAGGCGAAGGCCAGGTTGCGCAGCGCGAGAAGGTTGCCTGGCTCGTAGGACAGCGCCAGCTCCAGCTCCTTGATAGCGCGTTCGATCTCGCCCCGCTGTCCGTAGACGGAAGCGAGATTGGCGTGCGCTTCAGCCAAGCTAGGTTCGAGGGCTATCGCTTGCTCGAATTGCCTCTGTGCGTCATCCAGGCGGCCGGCGCGGCCGTAGATCGCGCCGAGCTGACTGTGCAAGGCCGCGTCGCCGCGTCGCCTCAGCGCGCGCTCGCAGACCTGCGCGGCCTGCTCGCTCCTCCCCTGCTCCACATAGCGCGATGCAACCTGCGCCGCGACGGAAGGCAACTCCTCGCCAATGGCGAGCGCGCGGGCGTAGAGCTTGTCGGCTAGCCCACGGTCTTGATGCTCCCAGGCATAGTCGGCCTGCACCAGCAGGTAGCGGCAGACGAGAAGCGCTTGTTCGGCACCATACCGCAACCGCTGCCGGTCCGGCTGGAAGCGGTGCGGCGCACGGAGCGCGTCCGGCGCTCTCGCCATCCAGGCTGCCCGCTCAGAGGCCGGCACGATCCGGTACAAGCAGTCCCAGGGCACCTGCCCGAAGCCGGCCAGGCTGCCGGCTGGTTGGCGCTCGATGGTATAGACCGGCCGCCCCTTGGCGAGCTGCTCCGCAATGAACCGCGGCTCTGGTGCGAGCGTGCGATGCGGATGGATGGCCTCTTCGACGGAGGCGACGCCACCCTCGCACCGCGACCAGAGCGCGAGCCCGGTCGCCTGCCGTTCCACTCGGGTCAGATACAGAAGGGAGAAGGTGGGGTTGGTGCTGGGCAAGATGATGGCCGCGTTCGGCTCGACTGCTGCGACGGCGTCGAGCGCGTTGTCCATGACGAAACGCTGGTGCGAGAGATCGTTGGGACCGAAGTTCAGCGCGAGGGCGAGGGTCGGAACAGCGAGGGCGAGCGCGGCGGCGGCGGGAAGCAGGCGGCGGGCCTTGGACCAACGCAGTGCGGCGTCAAGTCCGAAGCCCAGCCATAGCGCCATCGCCAGCAGGGCCGGCAGGTAGTAGACTTCAATCTCCCAGGGAATGTCGTAGTTAATCGCCCAGAGGACGGCCGCGACGACCATGAGCGCGGTGGCATAGAGGAGCCGCCGATCGTTTCGAAGCAAGGCGACCGCGCCAAGCGCGGCGAGCGCGAGGCCGGGGTAGGTGAGCTGTGCGGGGAGGGACCGCGCGAAATCGCGCAGATTGCCGATCACCTCCGGCAGAGGCAGGTGGAACATGCGGCCGCGGTACTGCTCGGCGGTGAGGTAGGGCCACCAGTTTCGGATGGTCTGGGGGTCGCCCCAGTCAATGGGCGGGTTGGCGGCGGAGCGGATCGGCGCATAGAGATGCAGGGCGAAGCCCGCGAGCATGAGGGCGAACGCAGCAACCACGGAGCGCCATCGCTTCAACAGGCTCGAGTCTGCGGACAGTATGAAGTAGGCGTAGGCCGGGAGAAGCAGCAGATGATTATAGTGCACGGCCAGGCCGAGGCCGAAGGCCAACCCGAACCAGAGCAACGGGCGGTCACTGCGGGTCAGCGCGGCCGACGCGGTCTCCGCTCTACGGCGTCTGCGGCCCTGGTTCTCCGGCGCGACCTGCGTGTGGCTCCCGCCGGCCAGAGCCAATCCTCGACGCCACCTGAGCAGCAGCCAGATCTGAAGGACAACCAGAGCCGTGCTCAGCGTGTAGACCTCTGCGATCGTGGCTTCACGCCAGAAGGTGGAGGAGAAGGAGAAGGAGAGCGCGGCGCAGGCCGATGCCAGACTCCCTATCGAAAGCTCGGTGAGCAGTAGGTAGAGGGCAGCGGCAGCCACGGCACCCATGAACGCGGCGAACAGATTGATGCGATAGGCGACACTGCCGACGCGAGCCACCAAGGCAAAGGCCTTCGCGAGCAGGCAGAAAAGTGGGAACCCGGGCGGATGGGGGACGCCGAGCGTCCAGGCGCAGATGATATTCTCGCCGGCCCCCTCCACGAAAACGGTCGGGCAGAGGGTGACGACGTAGACGGCCAGAGCAAGCAGGAAAACGGCGACCGCGGGCCAGGCCCGCCGGAGCGAGAGCCCGGTGCGCGAGTGGACGGACGGGCCAACGGTCCTGCCATCGCGGGATCCCGCTCTCACTTGTCGCCCCCTCCGCTAAGCCGCGCCGCCGTTCAACCCCAGCAACTCGCTGAGGAGCTTCGGCAGGTCTGTAGCTGCACCGGCGAGCGCGTCGGCGCCGTCCAGATCGCCCGGCCGGCTATAGCCATAGGCGGCGCCGACGGCGGCGATGCCATTGGCGCGCGCTGCCCGAATATCCTCGGCCCGGTCGCCGATCATGGCCGCGGGCCTGGCGTCGAGCCGGCCCAGCAGGTCGCCCAGCATCTGGGACTTGCTCGTGTCGGCGATCTGGCGCCATCTGATCTCGTCGAAGAACCCCTCGAGCGAGCGGGCACGCAGCACCTCGATGACGTAGACTTCGGGGCCGTTGGAGCAAACCGCCATCCGGCTCACCCGCGCGCGCAGCTCGGCCAGCGCCTCGGGGATGCCAGGGTAGAGCTTGCCTTCGGTGGAGATCAGCTCCATCTCGCGGCCGCCGATGGCGTCGGCCAGCTCGGGGACGAGGTCCGGGTCGGAGCGATGCGCCAGCCATGCGCAGAAGTCGGTGAGGGGCTGGCCGAAGGTGTCGGTGATCTCGCGGTGGCTGGGGACGGGGAATCCGTAGTCCCGCAAGACGCTCTGGATGGCCGGAACGGAGACCGTCACAGTCTCGAACAGGGTCCCGTCGAGGTCGAATATCAGCAATCCGGTCTTGGCTGGCCGCAACTCGTCTCCTCGACTCGTCCTTCGGCAGGCGCGTTGCTCTGGCCGGCGCCGCCGTGCTCGCTCAGCCAGGCCACTCGCTCGGCCGTCATCTGGATCTCCTCCCGGCCGGCGTGGGCGCCTCCGGAAGCCTGTGGGCTGTGGCGAAAGCCGGCTTTCTCGTAGCAGCGAACCGCGCGGTGGTTCTCGCCGTGGCAACTGAGGCGGATCTGCCCGAGATCCAGCTCGGTGAAGGCATGAGTAAGAAGGGCCTCGGTTGCCGTGGTCCCGTAGCCCTTATCCCAGTGGCCGGTGTCGCCGATCATGATGCCGAACAGGGCGGTGCCGTTCTCTCTGTCTATGCCGCGCAGCCCACAGGTGCCGATTGGGACGCCGCGCTCGTCCTCGATGACGAAGGCGCACTGGTGCTGCTTATCAACCAGGATGTTGGAGATCCACGAACGCTCTTGCTCCAGCGTCCGCGCGGGCTCCAGGAGGCCGAGAAAACGGCCCACCAGCGGGTCAGAGATCCAGCGAAAGACCATCTCCGCGTCGCCAATCTGGATTGGACGCAATCGCACGCGAGCCATCGGGCTTTGGGTTCGCCACTGAGCCGGCTCAAACCTCGCGCAACGCTTTCTTTACACGCCTGGGCGGCCTTCCGTATAATGACGCCTGGTTCGGCCGGAAAGGCGCAACTGCGAGGAACGACATGACACAGTCAGGCGGCGGAATGGGCAGGAGATGGAGCTTCGCGGGGTTGGCGCCTTTCGTGGCGCTGGTGGTGGTATTGGGGTTCTCGCTTGGGGACCGCGGCTGGGCCTTGCGCTTGCCGGAGGAAGACCGAAACCTGCGCGTCCGCGGCTACACGCTCTGGAACAAGCAGTATCTGTGCCTTGCCGTGAAGGTCCCCGACCCGATCCTGACCGGGACCAGCACCGGGCCGATGGCGACCCCGGAGCAGGATGACGCGGTCGAGTTCGACTTCGAGATCCCGGGGCCACAGACCGCGGCCCATCGCTTGGTGATCAGCGCGGCCGGCGGCATGACGCTGTTCAGCCGCGACGCCCGGGGCCACTGGCGCGCCGATTCGTCCTGGATCTCCGGACCGCGCACGATCAAGTATGCGGTAACGACAGATGGGACGCTTAACGATCCCAACGACAAAGACGTCGGTTACACAGTCGAATGTGCGATCCCCTGGGAGTTCCTGGCGGGCGACCCTCGCCTGGGCGGGGAACCGCCGATCGGCCGCGAGATCGGGTTCAACGTTGTGTGCTGGATGCAGGGCGAGAACGAGGGGATCGCGAGCTGGTCGCCTTCGGTTCGCGAGCCGGCCCAGGTGGGGGATGCGGCGCGCTGGGGCAAGATGCTAATCAGGCCGGGGTCGGGTCTGGAAAAGGCGATCGGCATTTACGTGGCGTGCCCGTATATAGGCCTGACGCCTTTCATAGATGGCAAGCTCGCGGCCGACGAATGGCTGACCGCAACCACGCTGCAATTCGATAGGCCGGAGCCGATGATCGAGGTCACGCCGCGCCCGGCCGAGAGAACCGGCGTGACGGCCGCGGTGATGGCGGTCTATCGGTATGACTGGCAGGGCGATGAGAAGGCGAGCGCGGGGGCGCCGCTGTGGCGGCCGGACGGAACGCCCGCGACCGGCCATCAGCCGCAGTCGGGCGCGGGGCCATGGGTGAGCTACGCGCGTGTGGACTGGCATGCGGCCCAGCTCGCGGAGATCCAGCGCGCGGGTATAGATGTGATCCTGGCGCAGTACTCGGGACAGGAGAGCGCGCGGCGCACCTGGGCTCGGAGCGGCCTCGAGCGACTGGTGCAGGCCCTGAAGGAACGGCGCGCGGCGGGCCGCGGCTATCCGCTCGTCGGCATGATGCTCGACACAGAAGCTTTGGCCAGGGTTGATCTCAGGTCCGACGAAGGCAAGCAACTCCTGTACGGAATGATTCGCGAGTTCTTCCTGCGGCTGCCGCGAGAGTTCTGGGCGGAGATCGGCGCGCGGCCGAAGGAGTTTGTGACAGGCGGCGTGCCCGTGCTCCTTGGCGAACCCTCGGGCTTGGCCGGCTGGGACGGAGGCTTCCTCGACTACTGCCAGCAACGGTTCGCGGAGGACTTTTCCGGGGGCAGGCTGGTCTGGCTGGGCGGCAGCGCCTGGCGCGCGGGGGGGGTCACGGGGTTTTACTCCTACCTCAACCTCCCGGCGGATTCGGGTTTCGCGCTTTCCTCGCCGGACGGCGCGCGGGCGGCTGCCATCTCCCCCGGCTACTGCCCGCCGCCCGGGGCAAGCGGAGGCATCAGACCTCGCATGGAGGGGCGCTCCTATCGCGGCGACTGGCAGCGGGTGCTCGCGGCGAAGCCCGAGCTGGTGATCATCAACAGCTGGAACGATTACGCCAATGGCACGGAGATCGCGCCGAGCCGGCAGTATGGCGTCGTCTACGTGGACACGACGCGCTATTACCAGTCGAGACTCGGGAGCCAGGAGCCGCACCAGCTCTGGCTCAAGCAGCAACGCCTGCCAGATACCCTCAGCCCCGGAACCGACTGCCAGGTGGAGTTCCTCGTCGAGAACTCGGTGACCGAAGACCTGGCAACCGGCAGCTACCTGTCGGCGGACTACGAGATCGTCCGCCGCGGCGACGGGGCGATGGTGAGGAAGCAGGCGGGCGCGCAGGGCCTGGCGGTGAAAGCAGGGCAGACGCAGCGGCTGCCGGTCGTCATCTCGACCAAGGATGACGGCGGAA
>Ga0315288_10002846_pt1 | contig 22174 bp, 18 predicted proteins | sample YL17G11_20_MG_FD_203454 | JGI IMG/M metagenome (GOLD analysis project Ga0315288, IMG submission 203454) | Sediment microbial communities from Yellowstone Lake, YNP, Wyoming, USA - YL17G11_20 | ecosystem: Environmental > Aquatic > Freshwater > Lake > Sediment | place: USA: Wyoming | collected...
CGCGCTGCTTTCAGTCGGCGCTTCTCCAAACCCTCGAAATCTCGCTTGCGTCTGGACCGTGTTGCCATGCCGGAGGGATACCATGATTGATCCTAATTCTGTCACTCTATTACGCGAGACTCAATAGTGACCTTGTGCTCGCAGAAGAAAGACTCAAAGTCCCATCTCCCCCGTCACTGCCCAATACACCTCATTGTCAAAGTCATCCGCCAACGCTGGCTGAGTATCCCAGCATGGGGCTGATGGTCGCCTTTCCGGCATGGAAGGAATGCGTGTAGATCACCAGCGCGTGGCTGAAGCCCGACTCCCCGCCACTGGTGGTTGTTGTACCCGAGCGCGAGGGCGAGCAAGCCTTCGCCCGCAACGATGCCCTGGAAACCCGTCAAGCGGCAGCGCTTTCCGGGCGGTGCCTGCAGGTATTGTCACGTGCCACTGTTTCCGGCGCATTTCCGGGGAGTGAAAAGTGGGAAAAGCAGATAGGGATATTCGGGCGGCGCAAGAACTCCCCGACGAGTGAGGCAGCAGCTTGCCTCCTCTGCCCGCGCTGCCGCCCCTCTGATTGCTGCTCCGGCGCCGCGTTGACATGCGGCCATTGCCTGTGATATTGTCGGGCGTGGGCCGGCGTGGCTCAGTGGTAGAGCAGCGGTTTCGTAAACCGCAGGTCGTCGGTTCGAATCCGACCGCCGGCTTTCCGCAAACACCCAACAGGGGACGAGTATCAACCAGCGAGGCGAGGCGCTGCGGCTGGCGCACGTGGGCGCGGCCTACTGGGAGGGCAGGCGCGGCATGGACAAACTGAACGCGGGGTTTGGTTGCGCCCCGACTGTTGAGATACCCCTCATTGACCTGCGGCAGCAGCACCGAGCGCTTCAGCATAAGATATACGCGGCCCTGCGGCACGTCTTTGACAGCTCGGTCTTCGTGATGGGCCCGAATGTCCGCGCCTTCGAGGAGGAGATGGCGCGATTCCTGGAAGTCAAGCACGCTATTGGGGTGGCCTCGGGGACGGATGCGCTGAACCTTTCGCTTGACGCGCTCGGTATCAAGGCCGGTGACAAAGTGCTTGTTCCTTCCTTCACCTATGCGGCGACGGCGGCGGCCGTGAGCCACCTTGGCGCGACCCCGGTGTTCGTGGATTCGGTGGCGGATGGGTTCAACCTCGACCCCGAGGACGCCGCCCGCCGGATCACCCCGCAGACAAAGGCCATCATCCCTGTCCACCTTTACGGCGAGGCAGCGCAGATGGACAAGATCCTCGACCTCGCCCAGGCGCACAACCTCTACGTCGTGGAGGATGTGGCTCAGGCCGCGGGCGGGCTGTGGAACGGCCAGCGGCTCGGCGCGCTCGGCGACACGGGCTGCTTCAGCTTCTACCCGACGAAGAACCTCGCCGCCTGCGGCGATGGGGGAATGGTCACCACCAACAACGACGAGATCGCCGACCGCATCCGCCTTCTCCGGCTGCAGGCCGATGCAGCCGTGTTCGGCGGGACGAAATACACCCACCCGGCGGTCGGCTACAATAGCCGGCTCGACGAAATGCAGGCCGCTATCCTGCGGGTGAAGCTGCCGCATCTGGACTCCTGGAACCGGCTGAGGCAGATGCACGCGGAGGAGTACCGGTTCAAGCTTAAGAACTCGGGGCTGGCGTTGCCGGAGCCCAACCGGAATGGCTCCCACGTGTATTGCCTGTATACGCTGCGGCTCCCGCAGAGAGACGTGCTGAGGCGCTGGCTGCGGGAATGCCGGATCGGGTGCGAGATCTACTACCCGTTGCCGCTCCACTTACAGGAGGCCTATCAGGGGCTTGGTTACCGGGAAGGGGACCTGCCCAATGCTGAGCGGCTCTCGCGGGAAGCTCTCTCGATACCGGTCTATCCGGAGTTGACGGCGGAGCAGGTTGACCGGATTGCTGACGCGGTGATGGTCTTCCTCGAGAGGAACGCGGAGATCAGGGCGGAGGAGACTGTTGGGCACGAGCTATGACGTAAAGGATGTGAGTCTGGCAGAGGCAGGGGGCCTGCGGATCGAGTACGCGGGTCACCACATGCCTGTGCTGCGGATCATCCGGGAACGGTTCGAGCGTGAGAAGCCACTGGCCGGGATTCGTCTCGGGGCTTGCCTGCACGTCACGACCGAGACCGCGAACCTGATGCAGACGCTGAAGGCGGGCGGCGCCGAGGTGGCGCTGTGCGCCTCCAATCCACTGAGCACCCAAGACGATGTGGCGGCCTGGCTGGCGGTGGAGCTGAAGATACCGGTCTTCGCGGTCAAGGGCGAGGATAACGAGACCTACTACAAGCATGTCGAGGCGGTGATCGCGACAAAGCCGCACATCTCGATGGACGATGGGTGTGACCTGGTCTGCACGCTTCACACCAAGCACCCGGACCAGCTCGCGGGGATGCTGGGCGGCTCCGAAGAAACGACAACGGGCGTGATCCGGCTGCGGGCGATGGAGGGGCAGGGCGCGCTCGGGTATCCGGTGATCGCGGTCAACGATGCCAACACGAAGCACCTATTCGACAACCGCTACGGAACGGGGCAGAGCACGATAGACGGCATCATCCGGGCGACGAACGTGCTCCTTGCCGGGCGGAGGTTCGTGGTGTGTGGATATGGCTGGTGCGGCCGCGGTGTAGCGATGAGGGCGCGCGGCATGGGTGCGATCGTGGCGGTGTGTGAGATCAACCCGCTGCGAGCGCTGGAGGCGGCGATGGACGGGCACCTGGTCATGCCGATCGCCGAGGCCGCCAAGTGGGGCGAGGTGTTCGTCACGCTCACGGGCAACTGCTCGGTGCTGCGGCGGGAGCACTTCGAGGTCATGAAGGACGGGGCGCTGCTGGCGAACGCGGGCCACTTCGACATCGAGATAGACATCCCCGCGCTCCGAAGTATGGCGAAGTCAGAGCGGCGCGTGCGGCCGATGGTGGACGAGTTCGCGCTGCGCGACGGGCGGCGGCTCTACCTGCTGGGTGAGGGGAGGCTGGTGAACCTGGCCGCGGCCGAAGGCCACCCGGCGAGCGTGATGGACATGAGCTTCGCCAACCAGGCGTTGTGCGCCGAGCATCTGGCCAAGCACGGAAAGGCGCTGGGAAAGCGGGTCCACATAGTGCCGCGCGAGATAGACGACGAGGTGGCCAAGCTGAAGCTCGCGTCGATGGGGGTCTCGATAGACAACCTGACGCCTGAGCAAGAGAAGTACCTGGCTGGCTATCAGACCGGCACTTAGCCACGGGGGGAGTTTATGCAGGCGCTGGATGCGTCGGCCTCACAGCTCCGGCCGGCCGCGGCGGCCGTTGCCGTCGGTCTGGCCTTCGCCATCTCGTTCGTGACGCCGTACCTGGCCGGGTCGCGGTTGCGTCGGCTGGCGCGGGAGGAGCCGGAACCGGGCATCCGGCCGCGGCGGCAGTGGACCATCTCGGGATTGAGCATCACACTTGCCTTCGCGCTGCCGGCGCTGGTGCTCGGGGGCAACTCGCCGGAGCTGCGGGCGGCCGCGACGCTGGCGATCCTGGCCGGGGCGGCGGGCCTGGCCAACGACACCTTCGCGCTGCCCAAGATCGCCCTGCTGGCGATTGCGTTCGCGATTGCGGGGGTCGGGGTGGCGCTGGGCGTCACGATCACGGAGATCAAGCCGCCCTTCACGACTGAGATGGTGCGGCTGGGCGCGTGGTCCGCGCCGGCGAGCATGGCCTGGTTGCTGGCGGTCGCTTACTCGGTCATACTGCTGAGGCGACTGCCGCGGCTGACGACCGGGATGGTGTTGATGATCTCGGCGACCTTTGCGATTGCGGCGCTGGCGGTGGGGGCCTCGCGCTCAGCGCCGACAGCCGGGCTGCTGGGGTTGGTCATGGCGGCCGCGGGGGCAGGGGGTTTGCGTCGGGATTACCCGGCGCTTGGCAGCTCAGCCCACTGGGCGATGGGGTTCGGCCTGGCGGCGATCACGATCATCGGGATGCTGAAGAACACGGCATTTCTGGTGCTCGGCCTCCCGCTGCTCGCGCTCGGCGTCCCGGTGGGCGAGACGACCTATGCCGTAATCTACCGCGCCGGCAAGGGACGGCAGCGCCTCGCATTCGGGCAGCGGTGGGAGCTGCTGCACGAGGCCTTGCTGCGCGGCGGGCTGAGTCCGCGCCGGATGGTGTTGCTCTTTCACCTCGCGACTCTCTACCTTTGCCTGGTGGCCTTGGCGCTTGTTCTCATAGTCAAGGTGACGTTTCTCGCCAAGCTCCTGATCCTGGCGGTGGCGCTGGCACTCGGGCTCGCGGCGTTCTTCATGCTGGCGCGCATGTGGTCCGAGCCGCAGCAGACAGAAGCGGATCGAGTGGACATGCTCGGCGTGCCGCTCGCGCGCATCAACATGGAGGGGGCGTTGGAGCGCATTGACCAGTTTATCCAGGATCGCTCACCCCACATGGTCGTGACTTCGGACACGCCAAGCATCGTGCGCGCGCACGATGACGCGGAGTACCAGGAGATCGTCCGCGCGGCCGACATGGTGACGGCCGACGGCCGGGGCGTGATCTGGATGGCGCGCGTGCTGGGGCTGCCGGTGACCGAGCGCGTGTCCGGCGTCGACCTCGTGGAGCGAATCTGCGCGCGGGCGCGGGAAAAGGCGTACTCGGTCTACCTGTTGGGCGCGCTTCCCGGGGTGGCGGAGGAGGCGGCGCGGGCACTGGAGTCGCGGTGCCCGGGGCTGAAGGTTGTGGGAACGCATCACGGCTACTTCACCTCCGAGGAGGAGCCGAAGGTGGTGCGGCGGATCGTGGAGGCGAAACCGGACATTATCTTCGTGGCCCTGGGCGCGCCGAGGCAAGAGAAATGGATTCGCCGGCACATGGCCGAGCTTCAGGCCCCGGTGGCGATAGGGGTTGGGGGAAGCTTCGATGTGCTTGCCGGCCGTGTGCCGCGGGCGCCGCAGTGGATGCAGAAGACTGGTCTGGAGTGGCTCTATCGCCTGGCGCGGGACCCTAAGCGGCTGCGCAGAATGTGGGCGCTGCCGCGGTTGATGTGGATGACGTTGTGGGAGGCGTTGAGGAGGAGGTAGAGACAGTTACGATGAGACTTGATCAGATGCTCTTATTGGAGACGGATGACTCGTGCGCTATGTGCGGACACCGCGGGACAGGCGTGCTGACCATCCATCACATAGATGGAGACCGGGATCACAGCGAGTATGACAATATGATAGTCTTGTGCCACAACTGCCACGTGAGTCACAACAAAGGCTGCGGGCCAACGCGGGAGGCGATCGAAGAACGCAAGAAGCGGCTCATCGCCAAGACACTCACGCAGTACGGACTCAACGCTCTGAAGATCGCGTCACGTAACGGGGTCGGCGTGATCGCCCTGCCATTCCTGCTCTTCCACCTGGTCGAACTTGGCTTCATGACGAAGGAAGAAACTCAGATGGAGTATGACAATATAGAGGCCACTGCGCTGTTTGTGATCACGCTCCGAGGGAAGGACCTGGTAGGGAAATGGTTCACATAGGGTCTTCAACGGCGTTGCGGAAAACGACGCGACGCGGTGGTGATGCGGGGAACGCTCGGCGACGCCGTCTCCCGACCGTGGCCTGGCTTCTGAGGGTATGGACGCGCCCTCTGTGGGAGCCCTGTCCTCGGGGCGACCCTGGATCGCAAGGCGTGTCTCGCCCCGCGCTCTCACTCCCACCCAAACCCCGCGCCCCGTGGAATCGGCACACACCCATCCACCAGCTTCATGGGCGAGTCGGGCGACAGCAGCCCCGTCTCCAGGTAGTACGCGTTCGGCAAGCAGGCCATGACATTCAACTGCACTGTATCGCCGCCATGTGACGCATACGGCCGGCGAAACGCCGCTGCCATCAAGCCGATCTGAAGCATCGCCGTCGGTCCGCCCGCACGCCGGAGGTCAGGCTGGATGATGTCCACCGCGTCGCGGCGCAGGAAGCGCGCGAAGTCGGCCGCCGTATAGAGATTCTCGCCGGTGGCGACAGGGATAGCGAGAGCGTCCGCAAGCTCCACGTACCCGTCAATGTCATCGGCCGGAATCGGCTCCTCCCACCACAGGCAACCCAGGTCCTCGAACGCGCGGCCGCGGCGAAGCGCCTCCGCGGTGGTGAGGGATTGGTTGGCATCCACCATCAGGTCAATGCCGTCGCCGATGGCCTGGCGCACCGTCTTGACGCGGGCGATGTCTTCCGCGAGCGTCGGGTAGCCCACCTTGATCTTGACCCCGCGAAAGCCCTGTTCCACCGCCTTGGCGCAGATGCGCTGGACCTCATCGTCGCAGTAGTTCAGCCAGCCGACCATCGCGTAGGCGCGGATGCGCTCATGCACCCCGCCCCAAAGCTGCCAGCACGGAACTCCCTTCGCCTTGCCGACGCAATCCCAGAGCGCCGTGTCAATGGCTGCGATCCCCCACATCGCCAACCCGGAGGATCCTGCATACTCCGTCTCGCGCAGCATCGCCGCATGTGTGGCGCGCACCATCTCCAGCTCGGTTCCGACGACGATAGGCTTCAGCACATGCTCGATCAGCGCGCCCAATGCCTCCGGCCCGCCGGCGATACGCCCGAAATAGATCTCGCCGGAGCCTGAGATGCCTTCGTCGGTGTGGACGGTAACCGTGACCGTCCCAGTGCCGGGAAGCGCCTGGATGGCGTCGCGGATGGGGTCGGGGTCAGGCGGCCGGCGGTGGACAGTGATGTGCACATCGGTCACTTTCATGGCGATCTGCTCCCACGGATGTTGCAGCGGGCTACTGCGCGCCCGAGGGAGTTCCCTGCCAAGGGCCGGTGCCTCGTAAGGCAGGGGCTGCGTCTCCAAGGCCGCTGAAGGGAACCGACAAGACGGTGAGAACTTGGTGGATGCCGATCAAGACAACCTACGGAGATGGCTGCCATGGCTCCTCTCGACCACATGAGCTGGTTCCTCCACGACCGTTTCGGCATGTTCATTCATTGGGGGCTCTATGCCCTGCCGGCGCGGCACGAGTGGATCAGGAACTTCGAGCAGATATCGAACGAGGATTATGAGAAGTACTTCCGGCGCTTCGACCCCGATCTCTACAACCCCGAGGCGTGGGCTGAGATGGCGGCCGCCGCCGGCATGAAGTACATGGTCATCACCAGCAAGCATCATGAGGGCTTCTGTCTCTGGGACTCGAAGCTGACCGACTACAAGGCGACGAACACGCCCGCGGGGCGCGATCTGCTGCGTCCAATGCTCGATGCATTCCGGGCTCGGGGGCTGAAGGTGGGGCTATATCATTCGCTGATTGACTGGCATCACCCCGACTTCCTGATTGATGATCTGCACCCCCTGCGGAATCGGCCGGAGCGTGAGAAGCTGAACAACGGCCGTGATCCGAAGCGATACGCGGCCTATCTGCATGGCCAGGTGCGGGAGCTGCTGACCGAGTACGGGCGCATAGATGTCATGTTCTATGACTTCAGCTACCCGAAGCGGGATGAGAAGGGCAGTCCGCAGCCGTGGCTGGGCAAGGGCCGGGAGGAGTGGGAGAGCGAGAAGCTGTTGGCGATGACGCGGGAGCTTCAGCCCCACATCGTGGTCAACGATCGGCTCGACCTGATCGAGCAGGGCGGGTGGGATTACCGCACGCCGGAGCAGTACGTGCCCAAAGAGGGCGTGACGATGGACGGCAAGCCCGTGGCGTGGGAGGCGTGCCACACGTTCTCGGGCTCCTGGGGGTACCACCGGGACGAGACGAGTTGGAAGAGCGTGGAGCAGTTGGTGCAGATGCTCATTGACCATGTGAGTAAGGGCGGCAATGTTCTGCTGAACGTCGGCCCGACGGCGCGGGGCGAGTTCGACTATCGCGCGGTGGAGCGGCTGAAGGGGATGGGCGAGTGGATGAAGCGGCACGCGCGCGCGATCTACGGCTGCGGCCCCGCCCCGGCCGAGTTCCAGGCGCCGAAGGACTGCCGGCTGACGTACAACCCTGGGACGCGCCGGCTCTACGTCCACATCTTCGCCTGGCCCGTCCACCACCTGCACCTGGAGGGCATGGGCGGCAAAGTCGCCTACGCGCAGTTGCTCAACGATGGATCGGAAGTGAAGATGATCGAGGGTGGGCCTCAGCATGTGGCCGGGCCGGTGGAGCTAGGCGAGCAGTCGAAGCTGCTGACCCTTGAGCTTCCGATCCACAAGCCGCCCGTGACCGTGCCGGTCATTGAGCTCTACCTGCGATGAGACGGCGGTAGGGCGGGCGTTCCTATGCCCGCCACCGGGTAGGTGGCTTGATCCCTGCCGTCGAACTATCGAGGCTATGCACAAGCATTCTGACGTCACAACGCGGGCAATAGCCCCTGCTCATCGGCGCGTTGCGGTTGATGTCGCCGCGGTGACCGCCTTCGCGGCGCTCACCGCGCTCAGCGCGCGTCTACAGATTCACCTTCCAATCACTCCCGTGCCGGTGACAGGGCAGGTCTTCTGCGTGCTGTTAGCCGGGGCGGTGCTGGGGCCGCGGCTTGGGTTTGTAAGCATGGTCGAGTACCTGGCGGCGGGCGCAGCGGGGCTGCCGGTGTTCGCGCATGGCGGGGGGCTGGCGGCGGTGCTGGGGCCGACCGGGGGGTATCTGGTCGGCTTTCCGGTCGCCGCGGCTGTGGTCGGGTGGCTGTGGGCAGTCGCGCGGGGCAACCGGGTCGCGGGGCTGGCCGCGTGCCTGGCCGGGGCCGCGGTGATTCACCTGTTCGGCGGAGTGTGGTACGCGTTGTGGTCGGTGATCGTCACCGGGGCCGCGGCTCTGCCCGCGGTGGTGGCGCAGTCGCTACTGCCTTTCGTGGGAGTTGACGTGGTGAAGGCGGCAGCGGCGTGGGCGGCCGCGCCGGGGCTGCGGCGGAGGGTGGGATCGGGGTAGGGGAGGGGTGGAACCGCAGAGGTGGGGGAGTGGCAGGAGCTTCGCTCCTGCCCAACGGGTCAACGCCGCGGCTTGTTCCCTGCGCGGAAATGCAGTAGAATCCGCCTGAGGCGGATGGAATCTGGCATTAGCCCGGCCGCCGGGAGCACTTCCATGAAGCGAGCGTTCCTTGTCATCGTCTTTGCCCTGGTCTTATCCTGGCAATCGTTCGCCAGCCAGCCTACAGAGGAACAGCCTAAACCTATCGCTGCGGCTGAGGCCGAGCAGCGCGCGAAGGAATCGCGCGACTTCCTCACCGATATGCTGTGGCTCAAGACAGAGGACTACTGGCACGAGGGCGAGTGGGACGAGGCGATCCGCCTCTGCCGGCAGATCGTGCAGGTTGACCCGACGTTTGTCGAGGCCTACACCGGCGCGGCCTGGATGCTGTGGAGCATGGACCGCGACCCCGAGGCGATCGAGCTCTACGAGGCCGGCATCCGGAACAACCCCAAGAGCTATGAAGTGCATCACGAATATGGCATGTACTTCCGCTATCGGCAGAAGTGGGAGCAAGCGACCGAGCAGTTCAGGAAGTCGGTGGAGCTCGGGGCGCCGAAGACTTTTCAGCACATGCTGCCGAACGCGCTGGAGAACGGTGGACACAAGCGGGAGGCGCTCGAGGAATGGCGTGCGATCCTGAGGCGTTTCCCGGACGACGCCGTTGCCAAGAAGCACATTGCGCGCCTCGAGCAGGAACTGACCGGGCAGGGGAGTTCCCAGAATCCCCCACAGAACCGCAAGGGCGCAAAGAACGCAAAGAGTAGAGACTTGTTCGCCTTCAGCGGGTGGTCAGCGGACTCCGCCAGGGGCGGATGAATCTGCGTAATCTGTGTAATCAGCGGATGGTTTTGTTAGAGTTTCTTGGCGGAGTGCGATGCTCGGGCTCGGGCGGCCGAGTCTCATCGTAGGAGCTGGCGATGGCTCACCTGGCGATTCTTGGCGCTGGCCCCGCGGGATATGTGGCGGCCATTCGCGCGCGCCAGCTTGGCGCGGACGTCACTCTGATCGAGAAAGATGAGACGCTCGGGGGGACCTGCCTCAACCGCGGCTGCATCCCTAGCAAGGCGTTGCTTAGGACGGCTGAGGTGGCACGGTTGGCGGCAGAGACGGCGGAGTATGGGGTGCTGGCCGAGTTCAAGGGCGTAGACTGGCCGGCGGCGATGAGCCGCAAGAACAAAGTGGTAGCCCAGCTCGTCAAGGGCATCGAGTATCTCATGAAGCAGAACGGGGTGCGGGTGGTCCGGGGCAAGGGCCGCCTGGTGGAGCCGCTCGTGATCGAGGTCGAGACCGACGGGCAGCCGGAGACGGTGAAGGCCGACAAGGTGGTGCTGTGCCCGGGGTCTGTGTCGGCGCGCCTGCCGCTGCCTGGATTCCAGGTCCCGACCGTTCTGACCAGTGACGAAATGCTCGAGATCGACAAGGTGCCGGAGAGCCTGGTGATCATCGGCGGCGGCGTCATCGGGGCCGAGTTCGCGGATATCTTCAGCGCGGTCGGCGCGAAGGTGAGCATCCTCGAGATGCTCCCGCGAATCATTCCGCTGGAGGACGAGGAGATGTCGGCGGAGCTGGCGCGGACGTTCCGGCGGCGGAAGATAGACGTGTTCGTCAACAGCCGCGTCTCTGGTGTCGAGGAGCGCGGCGGCAAACGGGTAGTTCGGTTCACACAGGACGAGAAGGAGAAGGAAGTCGAGGCCGAAGTCGTGCTGTCGGCGGTCGGGCGCACCCCGAACACCGAGGGGATCGGTCTGGCGGGGGTCGGCCTAGAGATGGACCGCCGCGCCATTAGGGTGAACGCGCGAATGGAGACGAACCTGCCCGGCGTGTATGCCTGCGGCGATGCGATCGGGGGATACCTTCTCGCCCACGTTGCCTTCGCGGAGGGGAAGGTGGCGGTGGCGAACGCCGTCGGCCAGACTAAAGAGATGGATTACCGGGCGATACCCTCGGCTGTCTACACCCATCCCGAGGTCGGATCGGTCGGGCTGAGCGAGAAAGAGGCGACCGCTCGAGGCCTGGAGATCAAAATCGGCAGGTTCCACTATCGCGCCGCGTCGAAGGCGGTGGCTGAGGGCACGCGAGACGGGATGGCGAAAATCGTGGTGGACGCGCGTTCGGGTAAGATAGTCGGCGCCCATATCATCGGGCCGCACGCCACCGATGTGGTGCACGAGATGGTGCTGGCGGTGCAGACGGGCGCGTCGGCGGAAGAGGTGGGAGGGATGGTGCACGCGCACCCCAGCCTGAGCGAGCCGCTGATGGAAGCCACCGAGGACGCGCTCGGTGTGGCCATTCACAAGTGACGTGGGACACTACCTGATTCCAAGGAGGTCATGTCTATGGAGGAGATCCTGCAACTGCTGAGCGGAGACGCCCGCCTCACGCCGCACCAGCTCGCGGAGCGCGTGGGGCGGCCGGTGGCCGAGGTCCAGGAGATCATCGTCAAGCTTGAGAAAGAGAAGGTGATCCGCCGCTACAAGACGGTGATTGACTGGGAGAGGCTGGGGATAGAGCACGTCTTCGGGTTCATCGAAGTGCGGTGCTCGCCCCAGCGCGGGGTCGGGTTCGATGCGGTGGCCGAGCGCATCATGGAGTTCCCCGAAGTGCATTCGCTGTACCTGATGTCCGGGGCCTATGACTTCCTCGTGGTGGTCCAGGGGAAGACGATGCGGGACATCGCCTACTTCGTGGCCGAGAAGCTCGCGCCGCTGGACAACGTCGTGAGCACGGCCACGCACTTCGTGCTGAAGCGCTACAAGGTTGATGGCGACCTCATGATGGAGCGGGCAGAGGTGAAGCGGCTGCCGGTCACACCCTAGCGGCCCAGAAGCACGACCAGCCGCCTCTGAAACCCTAGTGGAGAATCGGATTGGTGGAGCAGACCAGGTCTCGCGTCGCGCGCAAAGTGGAGGAACTGCCTCCTTCCGGCATCCGCCGCTTCTTCGAGCTGGTGGAGAAAATGCCGGAGGTCATCTCGCTTGGGATAGGTGAGCCCGACTTCGTCACGCCTTGGCGCGTGCGGGAGGCCGGCATCTACTCGCTGGAGCGCGGCCACACTCACTACACGCCCAATCGCGGCATCCGCGAGCTGTTGAGGGAGCTGTCCCTCTACCTCGAGCGCCGGTTCGGGGTGAGCTACGACCCCGACGCCGAGCTGATGATCACGGTCGGTGGCAGCGAAGCCATAGATGTTGCGCTGCGCTCAGTGCTGGAGCCCGGCGATGGGGTGCTGATACCGCAGCCGTGTTTCGTCGCTTACCTGCCGTGCGCCGTGCTGGCCGGTGGACGGGCGATTGTCGTGGCGACCTCCGTCCAGCACGACTTCCAGGTGCAAGTGGAGGATCTGGCCAAGGCCTGCGACGACGGCGCCCGGGTGTTGCTCATCTCCTACCCCAACAATCCCACGGGCGGCATCATGCCGCGGGAAGGCATGGAGGCGCTGATGCGATTCGCGGCGGAGCGCGACCTGCTGGTCATCTCCGACGAGGTCTATGCAGAGCTGACCTATGATGGCGAGCACGCCTCGGCCGCCTCGGTTCCCGGCGGGCGCGAGCGGACGATTCTGGTCGGCGGGTTCTCGAAGGCGTGGGCCATGACCGGCTGGCGGCTTGGCTTCGCCGCGGGGCCGGCGGACATCCTCGGGGCGATGGTGAAGGTCCACAGCTATGCGGTCATGTGCTCGCCGACGACCGCGCAGGAGGCGGCGGTTGAGGCACTCCGGGCCTGCGATGAGGATGTTGCCCAAATGCACCGCGAGTACAACCAGCGGCGGCGGGTGATCGTGAACCGGCTGAACGCGATGGGGCTGTCGTGCTTCGAGCCCAAGGGAGCCTTCTACGCGTTTCCGTGCATCGGCAGCACAGGGCTGACGTCAGAGGAGTTTGCCCAGCGGCTCCTCCAGGAGGAACAGGTTGCCGTGGTGCCCGGCACCGCCTTCGGCGAGTGCGGGGAGGGGTTCGTGCGCTGCTCCTATGCGACCTCGATGCCGCTGATCGAAGAGGCAATGGCGCGGATGGCTTCGTTCGTGAAGCAGATCAGCGGCTGATTGTCACGCGCGTGGAGATCATCGTCGCCGAGAATGCCGGCTTCTGCTTCGGGGTGAAGCGCGCCCTGGAGCTGGTGGCGCGGGCGGCGGAGGATCCCTCCCGGCTTGTCTACACCCTCGGCGCCCTCATCCACAACCCCCAGGAGATCGCGCGCCTGGAGGCGCGCGGGGTGAGGCAGGTTGACACGGTGGACGAGGTGAGCGACGGCGCCATCGTGCTTTCGGCCCATGGGGTAGACCCGGCCGTGGAGCAAGCCGCGCGCGACCGAGGCCTGCCTGTGATAGACGCAACCTGCCCCTTCGTCAAGCGCGCCCACGGTCACATCGAGGAGCTCTCGAGAGAGGGATACTCGGTTGTGATCTTGGGCGACCCGGGCCATCGTGAGGTGGCCGGCCTGGCGGCGCGGGCGGGGGGCAAGGCCGAGATCGTAAGCTCGGCCGAGGAGGCGGAGCGCCTGCCGTTCCGGGAGAAGTGCGGGCTGGTTGTCCAGACGACACAGCGGCCGGCGGCGCTGCGGGAGGTCGCAGGCAGGCTGGCCGAGCGCTGCCGGGAGTTGCGGGTGTATAACACGATATGCGAGGCAACGGTGAAGCGCCAGGAAAGCGCGCGCGAGCTGGCCGAGAAATCTGACTTGATGATCGTGGTGGGCGGCCGCAACAGCGCCAATACCAAGCGGCTCGAGGAGATCTGCGCGGCGACGGGCACGCCGACCCATCAGGTGGAGACAGCCGAGGAGCTCGACCCCGAATGGCTGCACGGCGCGCAGCAGCTCGGGGTAACGGCGGGTGCCTCCACGCCGGCCTGGATCGTGGAGGAGGTGGTGGAGCGGCTGCGGGAGCTCGCCGGCGAGGGTGTGCCCGCATGAGAAGGCCGAGCCCGGCCCAGGTAGAGTGGGTGGCTCCCGCAAGCGCAGCCGCCCGGGCCGGCATTATCGCAGGTGACAGGCTAGTACAGGTCAACGGCCGCACGCCCCGCGACTACATAGACTATCGCTACTTTGCAGCCGAAGGCATCGTGCGGCTCTTGGTCGAGAATCCGGCGGGCGATCGCCGTCGCCTCTTGATCGAGAAGCCGGTGGACGAAGACCTCGGACTGCGCTTCACCTCGGATGTGTTCGACGGCGTCATCACCTGTGGCAATCGCTGCGCCTTTTGCTTCGTCGCGCAACTGCCGCGGGGCCTGCGGCCGTCGCTGTATGTCCGCGATGACGACTACCGGCTCTCGTTCCTGCACGGCAACTTCATCACGCTGACCAACCTGACCGCGGCCGACAGAGCGCGGATCGCGCGCCTGCACCTGTCGCCGCTCTACGTATCGGTGCATGCGACCGATCCCTCGGTTAGAGAGGCGCTATTCGGGCGCCCAACTTCGGACGTGGTCGCGACGATGTGCGCGCTCACCGCAAAGGGCATCGAGTTCCATGCCCAGATCGTGGTGTGCCCCGGGGTGAACGACGGACCCCACCTGGAGCAGACAGTGCAGGACCTCGGCGCGCTCTTCCCCGGGGTGCGCTCTATCGGCGTCGTCCCAGTTGGCCTGACGAGACACCGGAAGCGGCAGCCGCCTTTGAGGCCGGTCACGCCGAGGATCGCGCGGGACCTGGTCGGCGTGGTTCGCCGATGGCAAAGGCAGTTTCTCGAGACGCTCGGCACGCGGCTCGTGTTCGCGGCAGACGAGCTCTATCTTGCCTCTGGCGTGGCCGTGCCCGGCCGCTCGCATTACGAGGGCTTTCCACAGCTTGGCAACGGAATTGGGTGTGCCCGGCTCTTCCTGGATGGCGTCAAGCGGATGAAGCCGCCGAGCCTGGAATGTCGAATGTCGGTGGCGCTTGTTACAGGTGAGATGGCCGCCCCCCTGGTGGAGGCGCTAGCGGCGGGGCTGGCCGCGGGCGGGATAAAGGCGAAAACGTGTGTCGTCGAGAACAGATTGCTTGGGCGACAGGTGACGACGGCGGGCCTGCTGGCCGGTCGGGATGTAGCGCGAGCACTGAGACAGAGCGGCGCGCGGGCTGACCTTGTGGTCGTCCCCGGCACGGCCGTGAGGGAGCCGGAGGGGTTTATAGACAGCATGACTTTGGGCGAGCTTGCCAAGCAGGTTGCCATGCCCGTGGTGGCGGCGGCCGGCCCGGCGCAGGTCGGCGCCATCTTGCGGCGCCTGGCGGGAGGGAGGGGCGCGCGATGACCAGGGCCCGCGACCGCGGAGTCGTCGCCATCGTCGGACGGCCCAATGTCGGCAAGTCCACGCTCTTCAACCGCATCGCCGGACAGCGCATCGCGGTCGAGGACGCCACGCCGGGGATCACGCGCGACCGCATCTACGCCGACTGCGAGTGGATGGGCAAGCGTTTCACGCTGATTGACACCGGTGGACTGGAAACCGGCAAGGGCGACCTGCACGCACAGGTGACGCGGCAGATCGAGTTCGCCATCCAAGAGGCGGACGTCATCATCTTTGTGGTGGATGCGAAGGAAGGGCCGGCGCCTTTCGATGAAGACATCGCGGATGTGCTGCGGCGGACGGGGAAGCCCGTGATCGTGGCCGCCAACAAGGTTGACAGCAGCAAGAGGGAGGACGGTGTCCCGGACTTCTACGGGCTGGGCATGGGCGAGGTGGTGGGCGTATCGGCCGCCCACGGGCTGCTGATAGATGACCTGCTGGACCTCGTGGCGGAGCATCTGCCCGAGACAGCGCCAATCGAGGAGGAAGAGGTCATCCGCGTGGCGATCGTGGGCCGCCCCAATGTGGGCAAGTCCTCGCTCCTCAACGCCATCCTTGGAGAAGATAGGGTCGTCGTTGATGCGAAACCCGGGACCACTCGCGACTCGATAGACACTGACTATGCGTGGCAGGGTCGCCGCTTGGTCCTCATTGATACCGCCGGGGTGAGGCGTAAGAGCCGGGTGACAGAATCGTTCGAGTACTACGGTGTGCTGCGCGCCTTCGGGGCGATCGAACGCTGCGATGTGGCCCTGACCCTGGTAGACGCCTCGGCGGGGCTGACGGATCAGGACAAGCGCATCGCCGGCAAAGCGCATGAGGACGGGAAAGCGCAGGTGCTGGTGGTGAGCAAGTGGGACCTGCGGGCCGCAGAAGCGCCCACGAAAGAGGCGGAGCAGATGCTGATGGCCGACTTCGCCCGTCAGATACAGGCCTGGCTGCCCGAGGTGAAGTACGCGCCCGTTGCGTTCACGTCCTCGGTGGAGCGGCGGGGGATCGAGGCGCTGCTGGACCTGACGGTGGAGGTGGCCGAGCAGCACGCCTACCGGTTTCAGACGGCGGAGCTCAACCGCATCTTCGAGGAAGCCACCTATGAGCATCCGCTCTCGCGGAAGGGCAAGCAGCTCAAGATCTACTATGTCACCCAGGTCGGTGTCCGCCCGCCGGCGATGGTGCTGTTCGTGAACGATCCGGAGCTAGCGCATTTCTCCCATGTCGCTTACCTCGACAACGAGATCCGCAAGCGAGTGCCGCTGCAAGGGACGCCGCTGAAGCTGATCGTCCGCAAGGCGCGCGGAAAAGAGCGCCGCGAGGGGCGGAGATGAAGATCGCTCTGCTGCTGGCGGGGGCCTACCTGCTCGGAAGCATACCGTTCGGCGTAATCGTGGGCCGACGGCGGGGTGTGGATGTTCGCAAGCACGGCAGCGGCAACATCGGGTTCTCCAACGTGCTGCGAGTGCTGGGTCCGTGCCCGGCGGCGCTGGTGCTCGTGGGCGATGTGCTGAAGGGGCTGATTCCGGTCGTGGTGGGACGCAGGCTTCTGCTGATGTGGGCGGCGCCGAACCCGGATTCATGGCTCCTGGCGACAGGGCTGGCGCCGATCCTGGGGCACGCCTTCTCGGTGTTCCTGGGGTTCCGTGGGGGGCGGGCGGTGGCGACGACGCTGGGGGTGCTGTTCGGGATGGTGTGGCAGGCCGCGCTGGTGGGCCTGGGCGTCGGGTTGGTAGTGCTAGGTGTGACGCGCTACATATCTGTGGCATCTATCATCGCCTCCGCCTCCGTGCCGATCTATCTGGCTCTTGCTGGCGTCCGCATGGAGTGGGCCGCCTTCTGGACCGCGGTGGCGGCGCTCATCATCGCCCGGCACATCCCGAACCTCGGGCGGCTGCTGGAGGGGACCGAGTCGAAGATCGGGCAGCGCGTGAAAGCGCAGCCCGAGGAGCAGGAAGCAAGCCGTGACTGAAGGTCGGCCGATTGCCATCATCGGAGCCGGAAGCTGGGGCACTGCGCTCAGTATAGCCTTGGGCGGGGCCGGCAAGGCGGTGCGGCTGTGGGCGCGGCGGCCGGCGCTGGCCGAAGCGATCAACCGCGAAGGCCGGAATCCCGACTACCTTTCCCAGTTCCCCTTGCCGGAGTCAGTGTCGGCAACGGCGGAAATGGCCGATCTGCTGCCGGGCGCAAGGCTGGTCGTGCTCGCGGTTCCCTCGCAGGGAGTCCGACCGATCTGCGAGCAGCTTGCGCGGCATCTGACCCGAGACCACGGCGTGGTCAGCGCAGCCAAAGGCCTCGAGCGCGACACCGGGCGCCGAATGTCGGAGGTGATCAGTGCGTGTCTCGACGGCTCGGTCAGCATCGGCGTGCTGTCGGGCCCGAACCTGGCGCCGGAGGTGGCCGCGGGGAACGCGACCGTCAGCGTCGCCGCCTCGGAGGATCGCGCGTTCGCCGGAGAGGTGCAGGCAGCCCTGAGCACGCCGCGGTTCCGCGTTTACACGAACCCGGACGTGCTGGGCGTGGAGCTGGGCGGGGTGCTCAAGAACATCATCGCGATCGGCGCGGGGGTGAGCGACGGGCTCGGGTTTGGTGACAACACGAAGGCGGCGCTGATGACCCGTGGGCTGGCCGAGATGATCAGGCTCGGCGTTGCTCTGGGCGCGCGGGCCGAGACATTCGGGGGACTGTCCGGGATGGGCGATCTGATCGCGACCTGTGCCGGCCGGAAGAGCCGCAACCACTTCGTCGGTTGCGAGCTCGCAGCCGGCCGAAGGCTCGACGACATCCTGGGCGACATCGCGCCACAGATCGCGGAGGGTGTCGAGACGACACCGGCGGCGCTGGGGCTGGCTCGTTCCGCCGGCGTGGAGATGCCGATCGCGGCCGCGGTGCATGAGGTGCTGTTTGAGGGGATGGCGCCGATGGAGGCGGTGAGGTCGCTGATGACGAGAGCTTGGCGGGACGAGTTGGACGCGTAAGTGAAGGCAAAAGGCAAAAGTAAAAGACGAAAGCGGCCGACTTTTGACTTTCTACTTTTTACCTTTGACTTTGCTACGGGGAGGCAGGCTGAAGCCTGCGGTACCCGCTCAGGCCGAGATGGGCGCGCCGCTGGTGACTTCCTCGAGCAGCTTCGTAACCTGAGATAGGCTGAATGGCTTGCACAGGCAGGCGGCTGCGCCGATCTGAAGCGCTTCGTCAATGATATCGTCCTTGGCGAAGCCGGTGATCATGACAAAGGTGGCGTTTGGCTGTAGTTCGCGCAGCTTCTTGAGTGCCTCCAACCCGCCCATGCCGGGCATTCGGATGTCGAGGAAGACGACTTCGAAGGCGTGCTCTTTCGCCAGATCAACGGCGCTTGCGCCATCCTGGCAGGTCGTGACGCGATGCCCGAAGCGTACGAGGACGTCGCGCAGCAGCACGCAAATGCTCTGCTCGTCGTCCACAACGAGTATCGCAAGTGGCTTCATCGCCACGACGCGCCTCCTCTGGTGCAGCCACATCGGGCCGTAGGGGGGGCCTACCTCCCGCCGCCAGCCAAGGAGCTTATTCCACAATTGCGTTCGGCCGCCGGAAAGGAAAAGGAGTCTCCGCCCGCCCTGCCGAAAAGCCACGCGGATACTCTCTGTGGAGGATGCAGATGGAAGGTCGTCGCCGACCGACTGCCTACGTCGCCATCGCGGTCATCATCCTGGTGCTTGTTGGATGGCTGATTGCCCGCTACAGGGTCAAGCGGACGCTGCTTGCAAACCTGAGCAGCAATGACATGAAGGTACGGGTGGACGCCACGCGCAAGTTGCTGGAGATGGGCAAGCTCTCGGATTCCCTGCCCGCCCAGGCCATTATCGTGCGCAGCAAGACGGCGGAGGCGCTGGGTGAGATCGGATCGGGCGACGCCTTGGCGGTGCTGGCCGAGATCCTGAGGGATCAGGAGGAAAAGCCGAGGCAGTGGGCGCGCCGGGCGCTCGTGAAGCAGGGCATGAGGGCGATGCCGGTGCTGTTGGCGGCGCTCTCGGCGGGCGGGGGGACGCGGGATGAGACGATCGAGGCGCTGAAACAGATCGGGCCGCAGACCGCGCCCGAGCTCCGTTTCTTCTTGTCCGACCGGTCGGCCTATGGAGCCGCAGCCGCCGCGCTCGCAAAGGTCAGGGGAGTGGGGGTTGATGCTTTAGTGCGCGGCTGCTACTGCCCGGACGGAGACGTGCGTGGAGCGGCGCTGACCAGCATGGGCCTGGAGGGCCTCCAGGCGGCGGTCGAGCCAGCCTTGTATAACCTGCGGCCTCTCGCCGACAGCAAGAAGGGCGAGGCGATGAAGGCGCTCGGCCTGCTGAAGGCCAAGCGCGCGGTGCCCGTGATCATCCCGTTCCTCAAGGACAAGGACAACCGCGAGACCGCCGTGACCGCACTGGGCCAGATCGGCGATCAGCGAGCCGTTGAGCCGATCCTGGCGACCTTGATGGAGACGGAGAAGAGGTACCGCAACGCCGCCATCCTGGCGCTGGGGCGCATCGGTCCGCCGGCCTTCCCTGCGCTGATCAGGGAGCTGCGGTCCCCCGAGGTCCTGCTGCGGCGGGCGGCGGCGGATGCGCTCGTCGGGTCGGACTCGCCACAGGTGAGCAGCGCTCTGATGGCTGCTCTGAGAGATTCGGACGAGGAGGTGCGGGCCTCAGCCGCCCTCTCCCTCGGATGGCAGGGCAATGTGGAGGCGGTGCCGGCGCTCGTCGCGGCGGTGTCGGATTCGAGCTGGCGGGTCGTGGACGCGGCCGTCTCCGCCCTGGGGGACATCGGTGTCAGCGCGGTGGACAAACTGCTGGCGGTCCTAAGGAGCCCGGCGGAGAGCACCATTGTCCGCTACCAGATCTCCCGCGCCCTGATCGCCGTGGGACGCCCTGCGGTGCCCAAACTGGTCACTGCCCTCGGGGAGCCAAGCCCATCGGTCCAGAAATGGGCGGCCGTGTCCTTGGGGCAGATCGGCGACCCCTCCGCCGTCGGGGCGCTCAAGCGGCTTGAGAGCAGCCCGGATCCCGATGTCCGCTGGGTTGTCCAGGAGCAATTGCGTCGGCTGACGAGTCTGACGGGCACGTAGGGGTCTCCAGCCGGCATCCCCGCTGTACTAGCCAGGTCACGGGCGCCGCGAGCGCTCGAAGTGACAAACCCCTGCGTCTAATCCTTGACAACAATGTTATCAAGTCCCTACAATCGGGTACGCTAAGGTTATTGCCCCCTGGTTCGTGGGGGTGAAGGCGTGTGGTTTGCTTCACGAGGGCGCCGTGGGCGCCCTGGCGATAGCGCATTGAGGAGGACTACTGTCGTGGCCAAAGTGATTGGGATTGACCTGGGGACGACCAACTCGGTGGTTGCCGTGATCGAAGGGGGTGAACCGGTTGTCATCCCCAATGCCGAGGGGAGTCGGCTGACGCCCTCCGTGGTTGGCTTCACGAAAGGCGGCGAGCGGCTGGTGGGGCAGCCAGCGAAGAGGCAAGCCGTCATCAACGCCGAGCACACGGTCTACTCCATCAAGCGCTTTATGGGCCGCCGTCACTCGGAGGTGGAGAACGAGCGCAAGATGGTGCCTTTCCATGTCGTTCAGGGGCCGAACGACATGGCGGTGGTGCAAGTAGGCGATAAGCAGTACACGCCGGAGGAAATCTCGGCGATGATCCTACGCAAGCTGCGCGAGGACGCAGAAGCCTATCTCGGCGAGAAGGTGACGCGAGCCGTCGTCACGGTGCCGGCCTACTTCAACGATGCGCAACGGACGGCCACGAAGAACGCGGGCGAAATCGCCGGCCTCGAGGTGCTGCGGATCGTCAACGAGCCCACCGCCGCCGCTCTCGCCTACGGGTTCGCGCGCAGCGACTCCACGGTGGAGCAGCGGATTCTGGTGTGGGACCTGGGTGGAGGCACTTTCGACGTATCTCTGCTGGAGGTGGGAGAGGCGGTATGCGAAGTCAAGGCCACCAACGGCGACACCCACCTGGGCGGGGACGACTGGGACGAGCGCATCGTCAACTACGTGGCGGACCAGTTCCAGCGAGAGCAGGGCATTGACCTCCGCAAGGACCGGCAGGCGCTGCAGCGGCTGCGCGAAGCGGCGGAGAAGGCCAAGGTCGAGCTTTCCTCGATGGTGCAGACGAGCATTAACCTGCCTTTCATCACCGCCGACCAGACCGGGCCGAAGCACCTCGACATGAACCTGACGCGGGCCAGGTTCGAGGAGCTGACGAAGGACCTGCTGGAGCGGATGATCGGCCCCTTCGAGCAGGCGCTTTCCGACGCGAAGACCAAGGCGCAGGACCTCGATGCGGTGATCCTGGTCGGAGGCGCGACGCGGATGCCGATGGTGCAGGACCTGATCCGGCGGATGACCCAGAAGGAGCCGCACAAGGGCGTTAACCCCGACGAGGTCGTCGCCATGGGCGCGGCCATTCAAGCCGGGATCATCGTCCGCGAGGTTGACGACGTGCTGCTTCTGGATGTGACCCCGCTGTCCCTGGGCATCGAGACACTGGGCGGGGTTATGACCAAGCTCATCGAGCGCAACACTACGATCCCCACGCAGAAGACCGAGATCTTCACCACCGCCGCCGACAGCCAGACGGAGGTGGAGGTGCACGTGATGCAGGGCGAGCGCCCCATGGCGAATGACAACCGAAGCCTCGGGCGGTTCCGGCTGACGGGAATTCCGCCGGCGCCAAGGGGTATCCCGAAGGTCGAGGTCTCGTTCAACATTGATGCGAACGGAATCCTGAACGTTGCCGCCAAGGACCTGGCGACAGGCAACAAGCAGGAGATCACCATTTCCGGCTCCAGCCAGCTCGACCGCAACGACGTGGAGCGGATGATCAAGCAGGCGGAGCAGCACGCGGCCGAAGACCAGGCGGCGCGGGAGGCGGCCGACACGCGGAACCAGGCGGAGCAGCTCATGTACACGGCCGAGCGCAGCCTGAAGGATCTGGCGGACAAGGTGCCGTCTGATAAGCGACAGGCCGCTGAGCGAGCAATCGCCGAGGTGCGCC
>Ga0315288_10002847_pt1 | contig 22169 bp, 29 predicted proteins | sample YL17G11_20_MG_FD_203454 | JGI IMG/M metagenome (GOLD analysis project Ga0315288, IMG submission 203454) | Sediment microbial communities from Yellowstone Lake, YNP, Wyoming, USA - YL17G11_20 | ecosystem: Environmental > Aquatic > Freshwater > Lake > Sediment | place: USA: Wyoming | collected...
AATGTCCTGGTTCTTGTAAGTATTTTCAATGTGCATGTATCCCATTATATTACCCTCGTCTCATTGAACCCGCGCAGTTCTGTAAGGCACAAGTATTCAGTTAGCTTGTCGTTGTAGATGTTCATGGTGTTTGCACCCGTTGCTGCATTCGAGAACACCGTTCCAGTCCACGGCGGCTCTCCAATATTGATCGATTCATGGACATGTCCAAAGCAGTGTGCGGTCAGCGGACCAGAAACCTGAGCTTTTTCCCTGATCCACTCACGAAGATACGGACTTCCGCTTGCTCGAATCGTACCCATACCAGTCGTGTAGATATCGAATATCCCGCCAGACGGCATGTGAGTGATAAGAATGTCTAGATCTTTTGGAAGATCGTCGACCTGATCCTGAATCTGACCGTCATGAAGTTCATCAGCCCATTCGCCTGCAATGTACTTGATTCCGCGGAAGCCACCAATTTTCCATCCCTCGATGTCTACAGATCGACTCGAGTCTTTGGAAACCTCCCAGACATTGCCTCCTACCATCTGAGACAAATCTGTAAAGTCGTGATTCCCGCGAACCATTACAACGGGTGCGTCTCTGTTACCGAAACATTCTCTCAAAGAAGGTTGAAGAGAGATGAACTCGTCCTGACATGCCTTCTCAGTTTCAGGAACCATCTCGCGACAGACAAACCTATCTTCCCAGTCATGAGAAAAGCGATTAACGTCGTTGTAATCGTTGGCGCGCGGGCGTCCGAGAAGGTGAACGTTCGCGAGCTTCCTCTCTCTTACGCCGTTCGGCTTTTGAGTCGTGATGAACGGGAAGTTGTAATTCATGTCCCCCGTCACAACATAAAGATCGGCGTGTGGGAGTATATACCTCTTGCCGTGCCAATCGCTGATGTGCACTATTTTCAGTGACTTGCGCGTCATCTTGTTCTTTCCTTTTCAACCTTCGGATGTACCTCTTCTCACGCTTCGTTTTCTTGCGCTTAACAAATAGTTTGCCGAACGACGGCTTAATCAATTCTTACTTGCCCCCTCCAACGCTCGCACCAAGTCCACCATCGACGGGCATGACAACTTCTTCCTTCCATTCGGTATCGATCTGTTCCTCAACCTTGGCTGTTGGATTTGGATTAGCCATCTGAAACTTGACATGATTGAACCATTGATTGAATGAGGGGCGCATGCCAAGTTGCTCCTTGATTTTCTTCCCATCCTTGTCAAGCGTTGTGGAGCGCTTAAGCTTTTCGATCGACCAATTTTTGGCGAACATCTTATATTGGCGCTTTGCCTCTTCACGATCCAAACTGCGGTTAAACGATCCCATGTCTCTCCTTTTAGATGAATTGTTCGTGGTATTTACAGTTCAGAGCGAGGTTGCGCCAATATCCAGAATCCCCACAGCGAGGACATAACCCTTTCTTCTTGAAATGATCATACTGATCGTTTGTGTGCCAGAATGAAATTCCTTCTACCACAGAGACGAGAAGGAATAGTCCGTCTGGTTTTTCACCCCACTCAAGCCCAAGACTCAACTCATCCCAATCGTCGGGATGTCTAATGATCAAGCCATGATTTGGCTCCCTCGTGATATAGAGGCTCTCATCCTCAATCTTCGCAACGAAGGTTTCGGGATTCATTTCGAGACGCACACGTGTGTAAGAATCAAGCAAACCGTATGCTCTAAGCTTCATCGTTCGAACTGCACCATCAAAGTCGGAGAACTTATACTGAAGAGTGTCTCCAAAAATAACGATAGAGTCTTCGATAGGATTTTTCAACATCACTTTCTTATTTTAACACAATGAGTTCATGATGTATACTTGATTGTATCACTTCACGTTCTCACCGCAGCTTCCTTCGCGCTCTTCATTTCCACATGTCTTGCTGTATCCCGCATCAAGACAATACTGTTCTGACTCACGGTGACACCGCGCGAGCTCAATACACGAGTTGTTCCATACACATTGTTGATGTCTAGCGGTGGCCATCACCTCGAATTTTCGCTTTGCAGGAACCTGCCAACTATTGGGTAACAACGAGTCAATAGCAGCACAGCTAAATAGTCCAGTATAGATCAACGCGCAAATTACAAATACCAACAACACCATGATACTTGCTTGCTTCTCATCTTCTCTATAATTCAAGGCTTCTCCATAATGATCGTTCTCTGGCTCTGTAGCTTCTCGAGATCATCATACATCTTCTCACGATCTCTGATAGATAGCTCATACAGATCACGACGTTCCTTTGGAACTGACATTAGTTCCTTGAACTCGTGAACGATCTTTGTGACGTATGGATCACCGCGCAGGTAAGACTGGATTACAGTGTCCATAAACCACTGGAATGATATTTCCTCATCAGAAAGTAATTTCTGGAGAATTTTATAATCCTCCTCATGAACAAGGACGCGAAATGATTTAACAGGAACACCTTGCGGAAATTTTTTACTTTTTAGTATCATTTCGTCGTAATTGTGCTTGACGCATATTTTCACGAGCAATGACAGAACGCTTCATGCCTGTCTGCCCTTTACGTATTGTTTCAACATGTTGGTCTTCAATCTTCTTTCTTTTCAGGGTCAAACGGTTCCTCTGGAATCTCGACTCTTGGCTGATCTCGCCATCTTGCGGCCTCTTCTTCGCGCTGTTCTTTCAAGCGCTTAATCCACTCCAACTGAGCAAGGAGCTCAGGTGTAACTGGACAAAGAGTCATGACCCGTTAAGACCTCGAACACCAGAAGATCCCATACCAGTAATTCTATTGAACTTGTCGACTTCTAAAAATGTCTGAACTGCTTGATTAGTTCCTGCAGACGTGACAGTGACAATTTGAGGAACGGTCCACGTAGGCCAGCAACTTGGACAGCCATAATGTCCACAGTGTCCGCCAACGTAGAGCGGCGCGCAAATCGGACGGTTGGCAAGATCCTCTCGAACGCGCTTCATTTCATCGAGAGTCTTGTACAACTCATTCTGGAAGCTTGGGTCGTCAAGTAAATCTGCAAGCCGTTTAACTTCATCTGTCAGAATCTTTGGGTTCTTCTTTTTCTTGCCGCCAGACTCATTGAGGTTCTTCTCGTACTCCGCGAGTTCCTCAGCGGTGCCTTCGATTACTTCCTCTGTGCCGTCCGGGTGTTTGATTGTCTTCTTCATGGCTTCATCTCCCTTAGCTTACCTTTCCTAACTATCTTCTTGATGAACAAATCATCCCTGTATAGTACCACAAACTTCATCTTTCTTGAATGGCAGTAGGCCCTTGCGGCCGCACATTTTGTCTCGAAGTTAAGCCTGTCCTTTACGAAACCCTTGACTTCCTCGAGTTGTTGAGTGCCGTTCCTCATGATTACTAGGATGTCTGGAACATATAGCCGTATCTTCTTGAGCTTAAGATCGTAATAGGGCAATCGAATCCTGTGTCGCTTGGTCCACGTAAGGACTCCAGCATTTAGATCAAGCATCCTGAACCGTTGAAGCTCATACGAGCTATCATACAATTCAGCTTGAGGTTTTGTACTCTTACCGCTCCAATACTTTCCCTTGGCTCCTTTACCGTTCGAATGAGCACCAGAAGCAAGTCTCTTTGCTGTTCGTTGAGATCTTCTCGATGGTAGATTTCTATTCATTTTCATACAACCTTCTGAATGGAATCTCTGCTAACTCAAGTATGATAAGGCCGGCGCGATCTCTATACTCATCGCGATAGATCACCTCACCAATATGCGAGTTAATAATCCTCTTGGCGCACATTACACACGGCGAAACAGTGACGTACATCTTCTTTGAATATGGATCGCTGAAGTCTGTCTTGATGATCGCGTTGTCTTCGGCATGTAAACAACCACACTTGCCTGGCTCTTCGCTGTCGCAACCATTTGGAAGACCTTCAGCGTTTCCATTAAAACCTAGACCGAGCACGCGATCATTCGTCGATGACACGATCACACAACCAACCTTGAGACGAGCACAGGTGCTTCTCTCCGAAAGCTTATCGGCGAGGTTCATCCATATCTCGTCCCAAGCTGGTCTCATTCTACGTCGAGATCAGGAGCGTCTGCTCCAACAACGATGAATCGAACAAGCGTTTCACCCGCACTCACATGCATGACACTTGTTGTCTTGTTGACGAGTGTTGCATTCAACGGTCCAAGAAGGATCGTTCCTTTGTTTTGTAGATGCACGTCAGGTGTTTCAAGCGGTGAGCTCGTGAAAAGGACAGGGAGATCACATGATACCCCGCTATTGATCGTTACAGCGGTATTTACTGGCAACTTCACATCGACAGGCGAAGATAGCAAGAAAGCTTTGCCGTCCAACGACTTCTTGACTTTCAGTCCATCGGTGTAATCAAACTTCACGGTCTTCTTCTTGGCCATTGCGATTTCCTTTTCCTTCTTATCCAACAGTTTCATGAATCTCAAACAACTACTTCCCAATCTATTGCCAACAGATCTGCCTGAGAACAAAGCCATGGAATCAACCCTCCTTGAACAGTCTTCATAAAGACATACGGCTCTGTCATTTTTGAGTTGGCATCTGGAATTTGCAACATAACATACATATTCTTGCCATTCCATCCAAAACGTGCAACCTTGTTCCCGTGTCGCATCTCATCTACGGCTTTTCCGATATTCATTATTTCACTCTCTCAATCTCATCGACGAAGTGTTTCACGTCCATAAATCGAAGCTTCTCGACTGCGTGTTCTCTTAGCTCGTGTTTACGTGCCAAAGATATAGTAGATAGCTCTTCAACGACATCACCCAATTCGGTCGCATCGGCGATCACGATGTCAGTGTAGGAGCTGATGTCGGTCAACTCACACAGACCCACAGGAAGCGTGCCGAACATCAATGCCTCCCATGGTCTCGGCGTAATGAACCCACTCTCGAGATACGATCTCTTTGCAAGAAGAGGGCAAGCAACCGCAGAGGAGTAGACCTTGTAGAAGTCCTTCACTGTGATTCGACCATGGAATGAGATGTTCGGCCAGCGCTCCTTACAATCACCATCCCACTTTCCCCAGAACTCTACCTGTCCCGGGAATCGATCTGAGACAGGCTTGATGTATTGATCGATAACATCATCTCTCTCATAGCGGCTTCCAATATACACCAGCTTTCTGGTGGGGTCTGGAGCCACGAGGTTCATCTGTAGAAGATCATCTGTACAGATAGGTGGTTCCACCCTAGTCCTCTTAAGATGAAGCTCCAGAGGCTTCGAGGATGTCTCGAAGATCGCGTCAGGCAAGAATTGCTTTTCGTCCTCGACTCTCAGTTTGTGATCGAGGTCCCAGAAAATGATCTTCGTCTTTGATTCCTTGTAATGCTTAATCAGGTCAAGTTGGCGTAGAAGATCTGATGAATGTTTCTCGGGCACAAATGTTGCCATATTTCCGGTGATATCGCAGTTTCTTCCATCGATAGGCCAGCGCCATTCGATCAGCAGATAATCAAGGACAGGATACGACTGGTCCATGAGACGACAGTCCATATAAGCATCATATCGTTTCTGGGTGGAGAAGGCAAGGAAGTTATCTCTGTGGAATCTCTTGTAAGCAGGAAAATCACGGTCCTCTTGCATGAGGTAAACGAGTCCGCCGCGTTTCTGAACTTCATGAATAATACTCCACGAGTATGTTGCATTGCCATCCGGTGTAGATAGTTCGTTGCCCGAGCTGTCGAGCTTATTATCGCCTAAGAATCCCCAGAAAGCATAACCGAATCTCATTTTAATTTCCTCGAGAACACCTTCCACCACAAATCACTTATTACGACGTATGGAATTACAAGCCATATGAATCCTATAAGAAACGCGGTCATTGGACCGTCAGCAGTGCCGGCGTTTCCACTAAATGAAAGAACAACCCAAAACGTTGTCCACATAGCAATTAAAACGCCACATGTTATAAGAATTATTCCAATCATCGTGATGGCTCATAATCGTCAGGATCGCGCTCAATGTCTTCATAAAACGAACCCATTCCGTCTGGTGTAGAAGTTACCACATACCAACAACCGCCAACGAGTTTCTTTGACTTGCTGATCCCAAGGGTCGTTTCGGGCTTCCTGTTCTTTTTCTTCTCGTCGTCACCGTCTTTTCTAGAGAATCTCATTGTTATTACCGTCGAACTTGTATTTCGTGTAGAGTTCCAAAATTTTCATCTCTTCATCTAAGTTGTTATTCCATCGAGTAACATCAATCCACATCGTACTACAGTTTGTCCAGTATTCAAACTCAAGATACTTGGAATGAATGTCACCGAATCTTCCATTCACCTCTTCGACGTCATCGACATATCCAGTATAATCCGTCCGATATGGAATAAAAATCTTCGCACCGAGATCTGCAAACTGCTTGTCTGTCTTCTCAAGCATGTTCATATTTGTCTTGCGACCAAAGACCTGCGAGTAAACCCATTCCGACGGGTAACTGCGATCAAATACGCAACTTACCTTCGTCGCCTTGAGAAACTGAGGAAGAGTGTAATCGAACCACAGCGAATCCTTGAGAAGTCCAGCTGTCCAGTTCTCCTTCTCGTTGGCCGCCTTGAAGTACGGGATATCGAGTCTCTTGGCAAGCTCTGTTGCCATCTCAGTCTTGCCACAACGGTCAGGACCCTCGAAGATATATATCTGTTGATCTTTCACAGTGGAAGGACTCCTCGAGATAGAACCCAATAATCGCTCGGTGCTTCATCGGGTTCATTCTTATATTGTTTCGTATAGAGACGAAGATTGTTAAGCCTTGCGAACTCATCAACGGCGAGAATCACTCCACCCCAATAGCGACAATAATCGTCTCCAAAGATGATGCCGCCCTTGTCCAACAATGGAAAGTAGGACTTCAAGTCCTGCTTGACATCTTCATATTCATGGCTCGCATCGATATAGATAAGTCCAGCCTTCACGTTATTCTTGGCAAGATGACGTGCAGCATTGACAGACGTTTGAGGGAATGGAACGATCCGATCGCTTAGGTTCGCGCTCACAACATTCGAAAGGAACGTGTAATAAAGTTGTGGATAACCGTTCTTCAGCTTCAAAGAAAGATATCGTTTGGTGTCATCCTTCTTGTCCCACATCTCTGTTGCACCCAACCAGGTGTCAATGCAAACGATCTTCGTGTCGAACGTTACGTCTGCCAATGATCCTTCAAGCGACGGAGTATCGTTCGCTGCTTCAAGAATGTTTCCCATTGCAATTGCGGACTTTCCCTTCCATGTCCCAACCTCAAGGATCAGCTTTGGACGAGATAGCTCGATCATCTTCTTAAAGAACTCTTCATGTCCTCCCCAACCCTGGAGATCTTCATCAAAAGGATTGTGATAGAAATTAGTATAGGGATTGTTTACATGAATCAACTTTGAGATGTCCATTGTTTCTCCTCAACCATCAAAACAATTCTGACCACAGAACCATGGCTTCACCAAGAGTCGTAAAATATTCTTCGTACTCTTTACCAGCATCGAAACTTTTGACATGTACTCCCATAGACCTGTAGATCTTAGGAAACGCTACGAACGTATTCCATGGAATCAATGGAAACTTATCAACGTGTTCCCAGAAAGTTTCATTGAGACCAATTCCATCAGCTTCCTTCTTCAGGTTTGCAAAAGGATTTGATGCGCGCTCATGTCGAATATATGGCATGCCCGTTGTTACGAGGTGTCCCGTCATGTCTGCGATCTTCTTCATGATAATTCCGCACCAAATATCGCCGAATCTATCGAGCTGAAGCTTGACGAGGCTGTCCTTGTCCAGTTTCTCGGAGGTTATTCCAGACCACATTCGACGACCCATCAACAGATGGTACATGAGAACAGTTGCCTCGCTCTTCCACATCACGTTCATACCGCACATCGGGAAATATTGACCGTGTGGAACAATTCTATTGTCGAACGAGAAGTCCTCGGGAATTGGATTTACAAGCTGGTATGGAGCGTCATAGTCAAGTACGTTCGTCCATAACCCATGATTCACGATTACTTTGTCACACTTCCCGACATTATAGAATGGAACACCTCGTGGTTTGACAGAGTTGAGCGTGTTAAACCAGCGCGATCGTCCAGTAAACTGTTTTAGATGTTCTTTGAGGAACCCGGCACCGTCATACTTCAAGCCATCTACATCGCTACATGGGTAGCAATCGTCGTCAAGCGTGATGATGTAATCGCTGCTATAGCTTTTAGCCGCAACAAGGTAACCATAGCTACGAACCGTATCAGATCTTCGCGGGATGATCCATGAGTTCTGTTCTAGATGATTATCGATATTTTCCCATGAAAGATGTTTGACGTTGCAACCAAGATGATCGTTGTTGATACCGAATGTTTTCTTTGGATTGTCTTCCATCACGATGAAATTATCGATGTGATCGAACAACCCAATATCTGACCATCGCTTCACAAAGTCATTAAAACAGTTCTCTCGGATCGTCGGGATGACGAGAGAGATCGTTACATCTTTACCGTCTACTTGCATTCTCGTTTCTCCCGTTCTTCGAGATAACCAAGAACAATTCTTCCTGGAATCTCTGATAATATTGTCTCGACATCGACTGCTGGTAGCGCTCTAAGCCCAGCGTCCTTAAGCAGGATTGCCATCCACAACATTTCCGCTGGACTGAACGACTTCACTAGTTTGCTGAACTTGTTCGGGCTCATATCGCTCCTGTAATTCATCGAATGCGACTGCGACTTTACCAATACCGTTTTCTCTAATCAATGCTTTGATTTGAGCATGAATATCTACAGTCTCGACAACTGGCGTTCCATATTCATTGGCTGCTTTCTCAAGAACTTCGCGCATCTTTGGATCAAAAGAAACTGGAGAAACAATAAGGACGTTGTCGAGACGAGCTATCGTTGATGTTCGCTGCACTTCCCATGAAGCTGTAAGTGAAATAAAATGTCCATCTTCGTTTTTCTTGCTCCGAGTTTGATAAGTCGCGTAAACAATTTTTATCTTTGGTTCAATGAATTCTTCATTCGATTTTGTAATATAGTTGTAACGTGGTTGTGATTTCTTTGTTCGAGCCAGAGCCAGAACAAGACCGACGCGCATGTCTGCAGATCGACGAACAGTTGCGGCATATGCAACATAGTTGCCAGCCTTTATCTCACGTCCAGTCATGTCCTTGTATTCTAGTCCCATTCATTCACCTGAGAACCACTAACCGCAAGTTCAACGGCTCTTCGAGCCAATCCGCCATTGTTAAATTTATTACTGAGAACGGTCTCATCTTCTGCGATTCCGACGGATGCTCCCCATGTCCCGTCGTCATTAAACCAAATGCGACCGACATAACCATTATCCAATCCTATCACACCATTCACATGACAGGTAGTTTTATTTGAAGAATCTGTACACCAATTTACTTTAATCTTGCTCACGTTGTCACCGGAACAAGCTCGACGAGGAACTTCACGAACTTGCTCGATTTCATCGAGAGATCATCGACGAACGCGGCATTGAGCTTGACGCACTTACACGCATTCGTCTCGAACGTGGTACGAGCCTTATTCTTCCTAAGTTCGTCGACATTTCCCAGAGCATCGAGATGAAGTAATGGATTCATCTCATCGCCGATGTCTGCACCGGCCGCAAGTTGGTAAGGAAGAAAATCACCCTTGTTCTCGAAATAACGTCGAGTTACTCGAAGTACTCTGCAGATCGTCTTTGACTTGGCATCACAGATGACGATGTCACCAACTTTCACCTCGTCGAATGTTAGTCCACCTTTCCGTCCAAAGAACTTTGGATCCTGCTTTACAGTAGTGTTAGTTGCCACAGCCCGCCTCCAAATCCATTATCTGTTTTGCTTCGATGTCTGCGGCTTCATCCAACGAAATGTCATCCACGTTCGTCATGTATCCTGACACTGAGTGTTCAGAATGTGCGAATCCAGGTTTGCCGATCACGAGCTTTGTTGTATCCTGATCTATCTTTCTATTGAATGTCGTGATGTAGACTCCGCCCTTCCTGATTATCTTCTGAAGATGCTTCCATACTGTCGAGAATGCCGGCGCCTCGAACTCTTCATCTTGTGCGGTAGTGAACTTAAGGAACGCCATCTCCTGTCCGTTCCTCTGGTTCCTTGCCTTGAAGTCCTTCAAGAACACAGGAATATCTATCACCTCATCCTCTGATTCGATGAGCTCTTTGTACGTTGGAACATGTCCGCCAAACAAACCGACAAGCTTCTCCTGGCGATCGAGAACCTCGAACGGAGTCCCGCGAAGTGTGAAACCAAGCAGCTCATTCTCGAAATCAATTTTGTGGATGAGTCCGATGTCAGGAGGTGGAAGTGTTTCCCACGCAGCGAGTGTCTGCTCTCGAACGATCGAATTATTCCGTCCCTTGAATGCTAGATCGATGTACGTTCCATAAAACTTCATAAGCTGATTCATGTTCTTGTTTAGACTATCAAATGCGCCGACCTTAATGAGAGGAACGATTGACGTCTTGCTCGTCTTGGATCTCTTTAGATAATCTCTGAAGTCGAGGTAGGGCTGATTGTCTACGATCTTCTCGACAGCAGACTGCCCGACACCAAGAACTGACTTTAGAGATAGACGAATCGCATCGCCTTCCACGGTGTTACTCATCTTACTCTTGTTCACGTCGACTGGCAGAATCTTGATTCCTCTTCGCTTGATATCATTGACATGCTTCTGCATGTTGCCAGACTGTTGAACCGTAAGAACAGCTGCGGCAAACTCAAGCGGATAGTAAGTCGAGAGATGTGCGGTCTGCATCGTGATGAGAGCATACGACTTGGAGTGTGCCACGTTGAATCCGTAACCACCGAATTTTGCAATCGATGCCCACAGATCATTCGCCTGCTCCTCAGTCCACCCATTCTCTTTGCAACCGACGACAAGCTTTCCCTTCAGTTCCTTCTTCTCATTATCGAGAAACTCATCAGACTTTGACTTGTCCTTCTTGAGGAAGAGTTTACGAAGACGGTTGACATCCTTCATTGGAAGCTTGCCCAGTTCAAGGCCAATCTTCAGAAGTTGTTCCTGATAGATCATACATCCGTAAGTGTTCTTAAGCAGACGCTCGAGGATTGGATGTCCGTACTTGATGTTTTCCTTGTTGTGTTTGTTCTCGACGAACAGTTCATCCATCTTCGATCCTAGAGGTCCTGGTCGATAGAGCGCACAGATTGCCGATATGTCTTCATAGCAATCGGGCTTAACACGCATTGCCAACTCTCTGATTCCCTTCTCCGTGAACTGGAAGATGCCGTCGAAGTTCCCGTCACAAAAGATCTTCTTCATTACGGTCGGATCATCCTTGTTCAGATTGTGCGCTCGTAGACCCTCTTTCAAATCGACGTACTTCTTGCCTGTCCTCTCTGCAATAAGTTTCAGGCAGAAATCCATCACAGCAAGAGTTGCAAGCCCGAGGATGTCGAACTTTACCAGACCCATTGCTGAGATGTTCTTGTTAACAATTCCGTCCGTGAAACTCGTCTGTACGATCCCTTTCGACATGAACACGGCGGTTTCACGTGGCAGGTCATCACCGATGATCACGCCCGACGCATGTCGACTCACCTGTCTATTACGACCATATAGACGAGAGATGTTCTCACCGACGATTGGATATTTGTTAACGAACGCGTTGTAAGACTTGCTTACTCTTTGCACGTCCTCAAGTTTGATGACGATCGTACTCTTGTCTGTGCCTGCCGTATGCAGGATTCGAAGCTCAGACTCGATCTTCTTGTTCACGTCATTTGTTTCATTATGGTCGATGTTATAGACTCGCGAAAGATCCTTGAGCAGACCCTTGATCTGGAACGTGCCATATGAAGAGATGCACGCAACGTTATCCTCACCGAACGTTCGGCGAAGAAGATCCTTCGCAGCATCTGGATCCTGGAAGTCGACGTCGATATCTGGAAGTTCAACACGAGTCGGATCAATGAATCGCTCGAACATCAGATCGTTTGCAATTGGATCAAGGTCAGTGATTTGTAGAAGATAACAAAGCAAAGATCCAGCAGAAGAACCTCGACCGGGTCCAACCCACATGATCTTCTTTGCTTCGCCAACCATCTTGTCCATCGTAAGAAAGTAATTCGAGATTCCTTTCTCTTTGATGATCTTCAATTCATGCAATAGACGAGACTTGTAAACTGGATTCTCTGCAAGACCCATCGCCTTCATCGCCTCGATCGCCTTACCACCAAGCTCCTTGAAAGGATTCTCGGATGTCGTCTTTGGAAGACGTTGCGTCACGTCGGGTTCAAAGTCCTCGATCAAGCTATCCATCAACATCGTATTCTGAAAAGCCTCGAGCGCAATCTTTGGCTCAAGCGTTCCGCCAAACTTCTCGAACGTCTCCCACATCTCCATCGGAGACTTGATGTAGAGCTGACGAACGCCGAAATCCCAATCATCACCGCGAGTTGCTACGGTCAGCTTGCCGCGAAGCATGTACAAGAACTCTTGAGCCTTCCATCCGTCCTTATCGATGTAGTGGGCGTCCGTCGTCACTGTCAAGGGAATACCAGTCTCTTGATGGATCTTTACGAGACACTCGTTGATGTAACGCTGGGCGTCAACCTCATTAAACTGGAGCTCCAGAAAGAATCGACCCCGTCCGAAGATCTCATCAAAATCCTTTGCTTCATTAACGACATCGTTCCAACCACACTCTCCACGCTTGAACTCCCAACACTTGTTGCTGACGACGCCACCCATACAAGCGGAAGACGCAATAACTCCGGCCGAGTGGCTTCGGAGCATCTCTTTGTCCATACGTGGCTTGCCATAGAACCCCAACTTATGCGCCTTATACGTGAGATCGTAGATGTTCGAGAGGCCAATCCTGTTACAGGCCAACAACACCAAGTGACCCTTACGACGAAGAGCTCGAGCATTCTGCTTACCGACCATGTCTTCGGTCAGCTCAGTTCGAGATGCTTCGTCGTCTTCCTCTTCGCCAGCAACAGGAGTCTCGATGATCTTCTTCTTTGCAACCTTGTCTGCCTTGATCTTTGCTCGTAGGTCGTTCCACTCTTTGAGGTCGTGGATGACATATGCTTCTACACCGAGCGCAATCTTCTGGCCTTGCTTCTTTCCTTGTAGAAAAATATCGGCGTGTGCATGACAATGTCCATGATCAGTAATTGCAAGTCGAGCAAGTCCTTTCTCTTTGGCGACCTTCACCATTTCCTCTGGCAAAGAAATCCCGTCCATCATTGAGAAGTGACTATGATTATGCAGTGAGAAGAACTTATCAATCATTTCTTCATATCCTTGATTGCTACAATGAAAACACCAGTCAGAACAGCAAGAGCAAAGACAACACAGAACAACGTTATGATGTCATTTGCCGTCAAGCTTTTCCTTCTCGATCTGAGTCCTCAGATACACTGCAAGGTCGAGTGCTTCCTCGTATGCGTCTTGCAGATGATTGCGTCCGTTGTCTGCTTGAAGACGCACGCCATACTTCTTGAATCCAGTCTTGTCTCGAGCCTTCATGTCCTGAATAACAAGTTCCCACGATGGGCGCGCCTTTCCAGACTTTGGTGGTGGATTAGATCCTAACACCAATTTCTCCTGTTGTACACGAGCTCGATTCTTCTGTATATCCTTTTGCATTTCTGCGGCAATTTGGATTCCTTCACGGTACAACTTATCGAACTCGATGATGTCTTCGAGTGTCAATTCGCGTTTATGTTTCTTCGTTGGAAGTGTTATCTCCTTTCCTTCAAGATTCTCTAGTTCGACAAGAGAGAAATCAGATCTCCATGTCTTACCAGCACTGCCATTGTTTTCATCGAACCACATAGTAATATCTGTAAGTGTAACTCGATGTTTGTATTTCTTCATCTCAATATCCTGTCTCGAGCCGAGTCTTGACGATCCCATTCTTCCTCAAATACTCATCAAAGATTTCCTTTGCAGAGAATCCAGAGAGGATACAGATCTCTACAAAATACGCGAGTGCATCTCCAAGTTCCTCTTTGTAGTGATCAAGATCTACTTTGCGATCATCACTAATCTTATGGGCCTTGTTCTTCAATGTAAACGAAGCCTCTGCAAGCTCTTCGATAGTATTGAAGATAAATTCCTTAATGAGACGTTGTCCGCCCTTCGTGGTGAGATCAACAGGCCATTCGGGAAGAATGTCATTGTCCTTGAGTTGTGTCATGAACAAACGCTGCGTCTCAAAGATCGTTCCCAACATGTCTTCGGGCATGCAATGTTCTGTTTGTTTCTTTGACAGTTCAACAACATACTCTTCCATCGTAAACTGCTTCGAAGTATTATCACCTTCCATTCCACTCATTTCACATACCTCACCGCAAGTCCTTCGTTCAGAAGCAATTCGTTCAAATTAAACATCGTGCCGTCTGCGGCTTGAAATCCAATTGAAGCAAGCCATCTGCCAAAATTATCCGTGTCTTTCTGTATCTGAACAAACATATTCCACTTAGTGGAACCGGGGGCAAGAAGTGAAATTACACGGTCCTTTGCGACATGGGCTCGAGCTTTAAGAACAGGATCTTTGGAGTTTAACTCTGGAGTATCGATGCCAAGTAGACGGAATCGTCCAGAGAAACTGCAATGAAAACCCATGTCGACAACAAGATCGACAGTGTCTCCATCGACGACATTCGTGCACTTGGCTCTGTAGTTTGATGTTTCTGGAAACTGCACTTCGGCGACGGTCATTTATAGTCCCTCGTTACCAACCATTTAGAAAACTTGAACTCTGGTGGAATGATATTGATAACGGACTCACCAGCGGAAACTGATTGGGCAAGAACATCAATCATGAACCAAACTTCTTTCGACCCATAGATTTGCGGACACTCGATTTTTGTAAAAGAATCATCTTGATTCTCGGACGGGTAGAGATGATTATCATCTACAGCATATCCAGTAATTGTCTGCATCATCTTGAAATGACGTTCATACACGTGAAACGAATCAGCGAAGTGACAATACTTTCCGTACCGGAGATCTGGATATTGATCTTTGAGAAGATTGAACATCATCTCGTGAATGAAACTAAATGCTGGTGCATCGTTTCCCATTCCGAATATTGCATCCTGTGATCTCATGTGAACTGTCATATTCAACATGTTCTCACGAATTCTAAAATTGAGAGCATAAGTGCACGGAACGTCTTTAGTCACTGACAGTAGATGATCAGCGCTTAATATCATCATGCTGGCTCTTCGTGAATCTTTATCCTCGATCAGTGTACAAAACGCTGAATTGAATTGGCCACATTTACTCGGGAAAAGATATTGTCCATAATTTGAATTGATCGAGCCGTCGTCGTTAACGATTCCTTTCCAGATCTTTGCTTTCTCCGTTATGCTAAGATCGAATCGATTGCCCTTTAAATACCAGAGCAACTCGTCCTTGATGTAATTCAAATTAAGCTTGCGACAATTGAAACTCTGAAATCGCTGATACGGTTTCAAAGTGTATTGGAAGTTCTCTGCCTCGAGGACGAGTTGTCCTCTTGGAGACACGAACTTGCCTTCTAACATCAGCCGCGAAAAGATTTCTCTGAAGGCGCCTTCTTCACCAATCGCCATGTACCGCCTCAATTATAATCTTCTCTAAGTTTTTTGGCAAAGGATGTCCGCTTGCTGCCCTATGTCCGCCGCCACCAAACATCTTGGCGATCTTGGCAACATCAACATTTCCTCTCGAACGCAAGCTTACAGATCCCTTATCGACACTAATCTGTGCTGCAACGTCTACGTCTGGATATCTGTCAAGAACATCCATTAAAAGCTGAGAAACATTCTGTTCAGACGATACGACATATCCGATGTTAACAACGTAATCAACAAGTTGAATAGAATGTTTGACAACGTTCTGAAGAAGACGTTCGATGTTGCGCTTCTTCTGACCCTTGATGATTTCTAGAACATCACCTTCCCAGAAATCCCAGATTGACGGATTAGATTCTTCCCATCGACCCATGTCCATAAAGTCTTGCACAAATCTCTTTTGTCCTACAAACGTCATCCAACAAGCCATGTCCATGGAGCGCGGGTCTTTCTGCAACCATCGATCGTTATCGTCCACCACAGTCACAAAACGAATCATTTCAGGGATGATATCTGCCAAACCGCCAAGCCCCAATGGAGACATAACTCCAAGATAGTGATAGAGCAACATACATCCACATCCAGTTCCACCATTACCTTCACAGTCGATATATGCCCAATAACGATCCTTCATGTGAGCAGACGTCAAGTGATGATCGAGTAACACGCATTTGCCACGCTCCTCAAGAACATCTGCTTCCTCTTCGCTGGTCAAACCGACGTCCGCAAAGATGATAAACTTGTCAGACTTCATCACAGGATTCTCATCCATGAATTTCTTCAGACTTCCAGCTCCGACATAGTAAATGTCTTCAGGAAGTCCGCCGAACTTAAGGAAGAGAATCGCACACGCTGCACCGTCCATACAGTTCACATGAGTGACAAGCGCAGTTGTGCCAGCAAGAGTAGTGGGAACCCAGGGAAGTTCCTCGTTAATCTTCTTGTTCATGCTTTGGGTATCAATCATATTTCACAGGCGCCGCTCTTACAAGAATCAATACCCTCAGCAGATGAGATCTTTGCAATCTCTGCATGGAGAACGGCTTCCTCCAACGAGAGCGGTGTTAATGGCTGGTCGGCGCGACTTCCCTCTGGGTATATTGTAACACCTTTGAGTTCAGGAAGATACTCCATGTAGAGCTCCGATAGTTCTTCTTCGCTCACACCCTGTGGGATATTAATGGTCTTTGAGCAAGCGTTATCCAGATGCTTCTGGCATATCCTCTGGACCTCGAAGTGATCCCTAATGGAGAGGTCATAGGCCCCTTGAAAGTGATCAATCGAGCGGCCTCGAGCGTGGAACTCTTTAAGAAGAGGATGTACGACGATCTCTTCCTTAAGAACATCTCCATCTCTGTATCGTCGCTTATAAGCTGGAGCAAACATCGGCTCAATCCCTGAAGTAACGGCGCTTACCATTGATGTGGTGCCAGTCGGTGCGATCGTGAGGATAGCACAGTTTCTAATGCCATGTTTCTTTATCAGAGATTTGATAGAAGGTTTCAACGTCTTGATAAATCCCGACTTCAAGAACTTATCTGCATCAAACATCGGGAATGATCCCTTCTCGATTGCAAGTTCAATACTTGCCCCATATGCTGTTTCCTTGATAAACTTCATGACCTTGTCAATCATCTCAAGACCAGCATCAGAGTTATATTTCAGACCGAGAAGCAACAACATGTCATGCAATCCCATAACTCCGAGACCAATTCGACGAATGTTAAAACACGTCTCCTTGATTTCTTCAAGCGGATAATTGTTGACAGTTAGAACATTATCAAGAAAACGAACCAGTGTGATAATCGCTTTCTCCAACATCGCCCAGTTGATTTGATTGAACTTTAGTCCATCCATCTCCATGATGAAGCGCGGCAGCACTAGCGCGCCAAGATCACAACAATCGTATTCAACAAGCCAGATCTCACCGCAGTTCTTGACGCAGAGACCGGATGAAGTAACGTGTTTCTTGTCTTCTCCAGACGTGACAACGTGATAGTTATGGTTGTCGTCGACCGTGATATTATAGACATCCTCATGACCGCAGAACTCGACAGAGACAACTTTATGGTTGTCAGCTACCTGATTCCTAAAATTCGTCCAGGTTCCAAACCTGAACTCGTTACCAAGAAACTGCGGAAAACCTTTGTTCTTTGCACTTTCGATCCAAAGTTCCTGAGTTAACTTCCCGTGTTTCGAGAAGATTTCACGTCCTTCTTCAAGCAGCTCTTCATTTGTCCAACCTGAGAATCTCGCATTCTCTGCGCCAGGATGAGATGCAAAATTCTCCTTCCACTCATCACTCATCATGTGGTAAGGATTTTTATCACCTCGAATACGCTCAGCGTGCAATTCCCTGTGATCTTCATGAGACATTCTCATCAGGTTCTCAAGTCTGTCGTCTTCACTGTCAAAATTGGCATGATGGATGGCGATCGTCTTACTATCTACGGATCCACGAGAGAACTCATCGATCAATCTGTATTGACGTTTGTTACGACGAGCCCCTCCCTTCATCGGAGCACCAGTTCCGCAGACCTGTCTGTAACCATTTGAGTTAAACGTGTTGAATGGAAACACGCTGTCTCCTGGCTTTAGATCCTTGAGCTCGACGTAAGAGCGATCATTTTTCATAATCTTATGATTGGGCGTCGCTCGTAAAACAGATCCATCATCGATGGTCAGTTTCCAAATTTCCTTCTTCTCACCAGTGACCCGAGGATTTCTGCCCATCTTAATCTCAACCTGGCCCGTTTCTACGTTTGTAGAGTAGACAGGAATATCATTTCCTTCTTCTGTCAATTGCTTGATTGAGACAGCATTCCTGCCGTCAGCGACGGCAATCTTGATGTCTCCCGCGATACACGGATTGGTACAAATCAGTGGCTTGAAGTACCAGACATTATTCATACGGTTGGCAAGATAGCCGTTCAGTAAACCAGGCTCTCCTCCCTTTAAGGCATTTGAGATGATTTTCTTCCACAAAGAAACCGCAGAAGCTGTACCAATGACTTGGCCGTTGTGTTTTAGTTCAAGCGTTCTATCAGACTTTACGAGAGCAAAAAACTGTTCGGGGTCTTCGTCAAAGATCACACTGACATTTGCATTGTTCAGTTCCTTCTTATCCAACTTCTTATCGAGGAACTCAACGATGTCACCATGATTGATGTTGAGAGCCATCATCAAAGCGGTTCGACGTCCGCCACCACCCTTCATCTTCTCGCCAAACGCGTTGATACCTTCCATCAAAGAGACCGCACCAGTAGCTAATCCACCAGAACCAGCGATCTTTGAACCACGAGGGCGAACAGGGCTATAATTTGTTCCGGCACCACCGCCAGTACCAGAGATAACGATCGTGTCGTATGCAACAGATCCCCAACCCTCACGGCTATCTTTGGATGGTATCACAAAGCAGTTGAGAAGCTGGCCTTTCGGGCGACCCGAACCATACCAGATTCTGCCAGCGGGCATAATAAGATTCATCTTCAGATATTCTGAAAATGTCTCCCTCCACTTTAGGATGTTTCCATTTGTCTCAGCGGTGGCAACATGTCCAGCAACACGATCACATGCTTCTTGCCAGGTTTCCTCTTTGTGGATCTGGTAGCGCTTCTGGAAAATCTCTAATGCCAACCCTTCTGGTTGGTAATAGATCGTCTGCTTCTCCATATGTCTCCCTTAACGCGATCCGCTAGCAGGCAAATGTTTGCCCATCAGCTTCTCAAAGCGTTCGCCCATTTTCTTTTGCATGTTGTTATTTGTGCCCATGAACTCTGCGATGGGATCGTGGCCTTGTTCATGTACTATCGCCTTGACAGTCGCACTGTTCATCGTGAATGGAAACACCATTCCGTCACGACCAAGTCTCGACTTGGCAATAAACAAACGACCAGCGTTCATTTGCTTGTCCTCAGGACGTCGACTGACGGTAAGGATCACATCACAAACGGTTGCCTTTGCATAACTCTCGCCAATCTGAGAGATTGTTACGACCTCCATGTCCATACCAGATCGATTCGTTTGATCTGCGGTGATGACGACGATGTTAAGCTCCTGCGCAAGAGCTCGAAGTTCCTCATACACACCCTCAAGCTCATGGCGCTTCTCGCCATATGAACGAGACCCACGCAAAAGATCCGCATAATCGACGATCAACATGTCTGGCATGAAGTTCTTGGTAGCGATCAAGCGTTGAATGTATGCGCGGATTGTCTGGACAGTTGCTGTCTTAGTGCCAAACTCCTTGATGTAGAGTCGACCACTGACACAGCCTCGTACCTGCTCCTCAATCGCCGATGGATTGTCTGAGACCTTGTTAATCTCAACGCCCGAGAAATACGAGTCGAATCTCAGTCCGATCTTGTAATCAGCCATCTCACACGTCACATACAAGACATTCAGTCCCTGGGCAATGAGAGATGCTCCACAATTAACGAGGAACATGGACTTACCTGCACCTGTAGGAGCGATGAAGGTTGATAGAGTCGCACGTTCCCATCCACCATTGAACTCACGGTCGATGACGGACCATCCAGTGCTGATGGGTTTCCTAAGAGCCTTCTCGCCTCTCTTTGCAAAACCATCAAGATAGTCATGACCAATATCGCGTGACCCACCCTTGTTCAATGATTCGCGAATAACAGATTGGATGGAGTCGTAGTTGCCGCTCTCCATCATGTCGATGGCCTTGATAAGACCTTCCTTCAAGCTCTGCTTCTTACAGAACTCAAGAGAGCTATCTTGAATGTATCCAGTATCACCGTTCAACGGATGTCCAAGGACTCGAGTAAAGAACTCCTTCACCTGTGACTTGGTTGTCCCGTCGATATTCGTATCATTTGAGATCATTACCGACAGAACATCTGGTGATGCGAACGTCTTAAACTTTTGACGATGAGCGTAGAATTTCTCGACGATCTCTTGAAGATAACTGAGCTCAAAATACTTCGGCAGAAGTAGATCATGCATCTGTTCTGCGAACAGAGGATCACTCAATATCGCTTGAGTAACCTTCTCTTGGTATGATACTCCGAATGATGCGAACGAATCAACTGTGTCTGACATGATCCTCCTGTTACTTCATCTTCGCCATCGTATCTGTGTATAGTTGATAAATTCGCTTGAGCAGCTTCTTTCTATTTGCTGTCGATAAATTCTTTACAAATTCTGGAGCCATATGTTTGAGGGCGATCTTTGCAAATCCTTGCGAAGATCCTCCCATCAACATGTTCGCACCAGCTCTTGTCTTGACGTTTTTCAGATGATTAGCCATTGACGATAGACCCATCTGCGTGAATGCATTCGTCTCAAGCGGATTGTTGAAATAATTAAGGGCACCACCACTTCCTGATTTACTTGCTTGCGCTGCCCAACCTTTTTTAGAAATACGAGCTTTATCGAGATGGTGGATGAATTCATGGACATATGCTTCACGAACGCTATTGTCGTCTAGAAACTTCCCCGCGCCGCCAGAGACGATCGATTTCTTCCACCGATCCAATCCCTTACGAGCCGAATCAGATTGAAAATCTTTAGGCAAACCTTCTTCATATGAAGGTATGTACTTCTTTTCTTTGTCGTAATGTGTAAGAGTTATACGCTCTTTCTTCTTTGATGTAGAAAAAGAGAACTGTCCACCGGGCACACGTTTGTCACTCGTTATTCCAAATGCCAACTCAAGACCCTCATGTTTAGGACCAAGTGACGAAAGATCGTACACGACATAGAAACTATTCTTATTGTCGGTGTTGGTCCATGGAGGAATCTCATCGAAGAATCCGTCCTCAAATGTCGGTTTAATAGTTCCAGCTTTCAGTTTTTTTGAGACGAGATCATGGCTGGCATCTGCCATTGCACGGAATTCCGCATCTTTGGCGCCTTCCCTTAATGCGAAGAACTCTTTTAGATCGTTCATGCCGCATTCCTCATCCTCACACCGAACTGTGTGAACACTGACATCAGGTCCTTATCCTCTAAGGATAATCCCTCTCGAATGAGAAGAAGCTTGAACTCTGTCAAATTCAAGACGCGTTTCGAATTATCGAGCGATGATCGAATATGAGCCGAAGCTTGAGCGCTCATTGTTGGCGACGACAGCTGCATGAGCTGGTAGTTCATGCTAAGCTTTTCCTTGTCCTCGACCACGCTCTTGTACTTAGTCCCCTTGGTGATGTTGAGGCTAGCATGATCGATAATTTCGTTAAGCGAAGTTGGTCGCTCAGAAAGAAAGGGAAACAACTTTACAACAGTCTTCTCACCGAACCCTTTTACGCCATCAATGTTATCACTTCCATCACCCATGAGACACTTCATGAGGATGAAATTCTCTGGCAAGATGTTCAGTTTCTCCTTGAGGTTAAACGGGGTCCACGTGATATCTTTGGACGCTGAGTATACGGAGGTCTTTCCATCAACCAATTGAAGGAAATCCTTATCCGTGGAGACGATCACCTTCTCCGCTCCATCATACATCCAGCGAGCAAGATATGCAATAACATCATCCGCCTCGATGGCGGGTATCTCGATGAAATTTACGCCGAGGATCCCGATGATCTGCTTGACCTTGTCTCCCTGC
>Ga0315288_10002848_pt1 | contig 22158 bp, 11 predicted proteins | sample YL17G11_20_MG_FD_203454 | JGI IMG/M metagenome (GOLD analysis project Ga0315288, IMG submission 203454) | Sediment microbial communities from Yellowstone Lake, YNP, Wyoming, USA - YL17G11_20 | ecosystem: Environmental > Aquatic > Freshwater > Lake > Sediment | place: USA: Wyoming | collected...
TGACATGGTTCTTTTTGACCTTGGCCACGATCTGGTCCACGGTCATCTCGTCGCCGGCCTCGGGGTCACGGGCGTAGACCGTGTCGCACCAGCCACACAAGAGGTTGCAGCCGGTGGTCCTCACGAAGGTCGTCGGGATGCCCATCTGGACGCCTTCGCCCTGGATCGAAAGGAAGATCTCGTTAATCTTCATGTGAGGTCCTCGGGCACGGTATTGCATTTGGACATACAAAAATTCAAGCCCCGACCGAAGGGTTTATATAATGCCTTGCCGACCTTCCCTCGATGGGACTGTTCAGGATGATGAGGCCAGGGAACTGCGCCATGGCCTTTGTAGGGGTGCTCATCGGGGCCATTGCCGAGTTGGGGGCTTTTTGGTTTCTTTTTGCGCCTATGGCAGAACCTCCCTCCATCTTCTATACATCATGGTATGGCTTGTTTAATTCCCACTATTGGGGCATCCTGCCATTGATCTTGCCTGATTATCCCCTCATTATACTGGTGACGCTCGCAGCTACAGCGGCATTTCTCGTGACTGGTGCCGGTAATGTGCTGAACGATTATTATGATAGAGAGCTCGATAAAAAGGCCCATCCAGAAAGGCCCATCCCATCAGGGAAGGTTTCGCCGAAGGATGCATGGCAATTCGCTCTGATTCTATTCTCGTTAGGAATATTCATCACGATGCTGGTCAATTGGCTTTGCCTCCTTATTGCATTGCTGAACACCTACCTCCTTTTCATTTATGAGCGGAGTTACAAGGCCAAAGGGCTATCTGGTAATTTCATAATTAGCTATCTCACAGCCTCTGTCTTCATCTTTGGAGGGGCCTCGGTCCGTTCTTTCCTCTTCGTCCCTATCTTCTTCTTGCTGGCACTTTTGGCAAATGTTGCTAGGGAAATAACGAAAGATATTGAGGACATGAAGGCCGATTCTGCATATAGAAAGACATTGCCGATGACAGTAGGAAAGAGAGGGGCCTCCGATCGTGCCATATTTTATTTATGGATTGCAATAATCCTTTCGTTTTTACCACTTTTGATAATGATAATGATGCCCGGATATATCTGGACCGCCTATCTGGTGAAATTGATAGGATATTTGGCCATAGTCCTCGTAGCAGATGTAATATTCATATATTCAACCAACCTTATTATGAAAAATCCCCGAAAGGCGCAAACCCGAATGAAATTAGGGATGGCTATCGCGATGCTGGCATTCTTCCTTTTTGGAGCAATTTCCCCAGTAATTACGATGTGAGGCCAATGCTTAGTAAGAAAAAAAATCAGGATTATATAGGCGATACATCATTCATGGGAGGTTGATTCTTCCCTATGACCTCCGATGAGATCGAGGACGAGTCCTTGCAGACCACCGGTAAGGACGATTACGAGAAGGTCACCCACATCACGGACAACATCTTCACGTCCCCCAAGCCTTACAAGACCGCCATCGTCGTCATCGTGGCCTCGTTCCTCCTCGGCCTGATGTTCGAAGGCGTAGGCGACCCGAGCCATTTCCTCATGGCCTCCCTGGCGGTCTTTATGATACCAGGGCTGCTGGCCGCGGCCCTCGCAGTGCCAATCGCCAACGGCCTCGGAGGAAGGCTCTATCTCCGGCGGTCGATGCTCCTTGAGGTCATGAGCCTGGTCGTCATGATGGCCCTGTGGCTGATCTGTGCCCTCGTCCGGTTTCTCATTTGGCGGGACTTCCAGATGGGCCTCATGGCCCTGTTCATACTGGCCTTCCCCTTCTGGTTGTGGCACGTGGTCCTCGTGGCAACATCGGACAGGCGGCACGCCAGGACGGTCTGGTCATCGGGCCTCTTCCCGATAATCTCAGTCGTGGGTTACAATTACCTCCACCCGCTCACATCGGGCGAGCTGCTGTTCTTCGCTGGGACCCTGGTGGTCATGCTCCTTTCCATCCTCGTCTTCACCAGCATCGCCACGGCTCCGCTGAAGCGCAACTACGGCTGGGACGGCCTCGAGCTAGTCAAGAACATGCTGGCCCATTGGACCGAGGGGGTCTCCGAGGGCGTCATCGAGATGGAGCGTTTCTTCGATTCCTTTTCCACCGAGGTCAAGGTCCCGATTAACCTCGTCGCATTCAGGAAGGTAAATGACGGGAACATGAAGGGAGTCTTCGTCGTTCCCGGCGTTCACGCGGGGCCCTTCGGACACCTCGCGGGCAGCAACATGCCCGAGAAGATATCGGGCCTCATCGGCAAGGACACCAAGAAAGGCGTCTTCGTAATGGTCCCGCACAGCGCCACGACCCATGATATGAACCCGTCGACCTCGACCCAGACAATGAAGATCGGGGCCGTCGCGAGGAAGCTACTGAAGACCGTTAAGTTCTCCAAGGAGGCCACGAGGTCCGCGAGGATGACCGACAGCATCTCCGTTGTCTCCCAGACCCTCGGCGACACGCTGTTGCTGGTCCATGACCCGAGCCCCGTGACCCGGGACGACCTGGACGAGCACATCGGCAAGGACATTACCAAATATGCCTCGAGGGAAGGCATAGCGAACACGGTATTCTTGGATGCCCACAACTGCATCGAGCGTGGCAGCGAGGTCGTCCACCATCACACAACTCAGGCCGAGTCCGTCATCAAGATGGCCGAGACCGCCATCGACAGGAGCAAGGTGTCCAAGCGCGAACCGCTCAAGATGGGCTATGCCGAGGACATCGATCTGACCGTGGACGACCACGGCATAGGGCCTGCAGGGATCCAGGCCATGGTCGTCGAGGCCGGCGGTCAAAAGACGGCCTATGTCCTGATTGACGGCAACAACATCATGTCGGGTCTCACCGAGAAGGTCAAGAAGGCCATGACGGGCGAGGTGGGCGAGGTGGTTATAATGACCTCAGACGACCACATGGCCAATGTCACAATGGGCGGGTTCAGCCCCATCGGCATCAAGATGCGGGCCGGGGACCTCGTGGACCGGATCAGGACCATCGTGAAGAAGGCCACCGACGACCTGGAAGAGGTCGAGGCCGGCGGGGCCTCGGGGACGACGCCGCTGCGCGTCTTCGGTCCAGGTTCGACGGCAAGGATGATGGCCACCATCAATTCGACAATGGCCGTCATGAAGGTCGGCGCGGTCGCAGGGCTGGCCCTGGCGTTCACCGGGACGATTGTGTGGTATCAGATTCTCTCGTTGCTGAAGTACCTATAGAATTCCTCGGTTTTTTTCTCCAACAATTGTTTATCTTCGAGTGGGTCCCTTCTGCCAAAGACCTCTGAATCATAGAAATATATCGGCAGTTCACTGTGAGCTTGGGCATTGTCCGTCATCTGCTCTCCCTTTTTCAATAATGCCAATGTCATAATGACAATCATGACAAATGCAGCAAATAGAATGATCATGATTTGGAACCAGGGTATCTCCCGTTTGACCTTTTTTCCCTCTATTTCAGGAAGGACAAATATGTTGAGGGTGGTGATGTTGCTTGCCCCAAGATCGTCAATCACCTTGAGACGGATTGTGTGCATCCCCGCCTCGTCGAATGAGACGGACGTCCTGCTTCCTTTTGCTGTGCGTTTACCGTCATCATAAAACCAAAGATATGTGACGATTCTACCATCCAGGTCCTTGGATCCTTCACCGTCAAGCCGAATTTTTTCATGTGTGACTATGGTATTTGAAATGTTCGTTATGATGGCCATAGGGGGGCTGTTCTCGACACAAATCCTTAGGCCGGTCAGGATTATTACCCCGTTGCTGCTGTCCATTAATGTAACCTTTATTTCATAACATGCCCCGGGATGCCGAAAAACATGCGTCGCGTTCGTCAGGTTCTCGTAAAATGTCTCTTTTATGCCATCCCCATAATCAAAAGTCGTTCTTGAAACCCAGCCATCAGCATCGCTCAACCCACTTACATTGATCAGAACGCCTTGCCATGCATGAGGCATTGTGTTGTTCGCTTCAAGGTTCCCCATTGGAAGAACATTCACGACCCTGATTGTGCAATATTTCCATTCGCTGACGAAGCCATGATGATCTATAACCTGGAGCCTTATATGGAAAATCCCAAGATATCCAAATGTATGCTCTCCGGTCGATGAGGATTGCCAACCTGTACTCACATTATCCCCGAATTCAAAATTATAGTATAGGATGTCCTCATCATCGAACGAATTACCACCAAAGAACTGGGTTCTCGTTATTCTCGTAGTCGTGTCCGATGGGCTGGATATCACTGCAATGGGGCGCATGTTCACATAAATATCGATCGCGGTCCTTGAAACGCTTCCATAATGATCGCAAACCGCTAATGTGATATGATGGTGCCCCCAAGTGAGCCTGACAGAACCTTCTGGCCCCGAAAGAAAAGGACCATCGATGTTAGAATCCCATTCAAAATACGTCAGGTCGTCATCAGGGTCGGTCCCGGTCTTAGCACTAAAGAGGATTTCCTGGCCTTCTCTAAACTCTGAACCAGGAGACGGGGTTGTGATGAATGCCTTTGGGGGACGGTTGAAGACGGTGATAGATGGGCCATGGACAGTTTTCTCAAAACCTTGATGATCCCATACCTTGACGCTCGTATAATAGACACCCAGCTCAGGATATTGATGGAATATCTCGTACTTGGGCCCCTTTCCCTGGAACTTGTTTCCGTCGCCGAAATCTATAATGAAATCATAATTCGCATAATTGGGTACTGGTATTATGTGGAATGTGACCCTCTCCTTCCTGGGCACGTCGTATCGTGATGCTTCTAGAAACACGTTCGGAAATGGATGAACGAAAATCTCGAATTCCCTTTGGTTGTTCTCAGGGAACCGATCCGTTGAAGTGATGCCATTCACCGATATCGTCAGATCATGATGGTACCATGGAGGTTTCCACTGGCAGCTTCGCCGGGCTAGGTTCCCTGGTGCGATTTGGGGCAGGACTAACCTGCAAATCAGGGTGAGTTCGTCCCCCGTGGTGACCAAAAAAGCTCCTTCGACGGTCGTGAACCCTCTGTTCTTTACAATTATTTCCATTTGAAGGGTAACATCCTCTGTCAGGTTCATCACGTCTATAGGCAGGACATGCTCTAATTCCACGGAAAGGTCTGTCAATGGATTTGTATAAATGTATCCTATCCTCCATTCATTCATGTGCGGGCTGTCATAGATTAGCCGTATGGTACCATCGCTCTCGGGAAGGACGCTTGGAGTTTGAGCGAATTCGGACCACTCTGGAAAATAACCAGACGGGTCCGTCAATTGGACATTTCGGATAAGAGGTTGTCCGTCGGCATCGATAGCCGAATAGAACAAGTAGTTGGTATGTCCCGATTTTTGTACGTCGCGTACAGCAGACCAGATGATCTGCAGGGTTCCGTGACTATCCCGCCAGATGCGCCAATTCCCGAGCCAATCGTGGTCATCAATTTGGCCCCAAACGGGCCCTAATAACCGAACGACCTTGCCTTCTAAATCGTATTCGGAAAGGATAATGCCCGCTCCATAATATCGGTCGAGGAGACACGGCACTACGATATGGACGGGGTCCTGGTCGTCCAAAAACAAACCCATGGGCACGTAATCATGCCCTCCCCCGGCGGTCTGATGGGGCAGGGCAACGATAGGACCAGGTGTGATGTTTGCCTCGAGTTTGAACGAGGTCATCCTCAATCCATGATAGAGCTCGCTAAAGACCACATAGATATGGCTGTCATGGATGAGGACATTAGGATAACCGATTAAGGCCCAGTCATCTATGAATACTATGCGGGTCGGAGACGCGGCTATTCTCCCATCTGGGGCAATAGTGCAATACCAAAGACTATTCGCCCAATATATTTTGTTGATCTTAGCCGCATAGACATAATGGAGGAATCCGAGGTCGTCGAGTGCGGCTCCAAAATTTTCCCTATTCGCGTCGATCCCCAAAGGTATCTCCCTGATTTTCACGAGCACATTTCCGTCAATATCCGTCTTGAGATAGTATGCTGTATTATTCCCATAACCGGCTTCGTGGATGTCCAGTTGAAGGATTAGAATTGAATTGTGTTCTTTATCGGTGAAAACATCGTTGATTAGTAAAAAGGCCATGTTGTTCGGATCATAGACGGAAATGGATTCGATGATGGCGGTGTCACGAATGATTTTGGCATCTTTAGTGATTGTCCTATGGAAAACGAAAATAAAATGGGTCCCGTCCGGTCCGACTTGATCGTTGACGGTCCAGAAGATTTGCATTTCCCCGTCCCGTCCTTCTGTCACGGCTGGGAACCTGCCCCCTTGGGCCATCTCGACTACCCAGCCGCCATCTATCCATCCATTACCTTCGACAATATCCCGGTTCGGGTCCTTATTCGAGGCCGTATTCGCATTCGAGAGGGATAAAGCAAATACAAAAATGAGGAGTATCAGGGAACCGAGAAAGACCCATCTACCTTTAAATATGTCCACCACCTCCCCGCCGCGCCTTTGGCCTGTCAATGAGGAGATGATGTGCAATCTCCTCGCATCTCCTCTCTACATTGGAAATATATAAGATCCATCAAACGTCATTCGAATAATCCCAGACCTTGACCATATTATCCGTTCACACCGCGAAATCTATATAATTCGGTATGTATTAGGCCGCTCGAAATCACATGGCCAATGTCACGATGGGCGGGTTCAGTCCCATCGGCATCAAAATGCGGGCCGGGGACCTCGTGGACCGGATCAAGACCATCGTGAAGAAGGCCACCGACGACCTGGAAGAGGTCGAGGCCGGCGGGGCCTCGGGGACGACGCCGCTGCGCGTCTTCGGGCCTGGCTCGACGGCAAGGATGATGGCCACCATCAATTCGACAATGGCCGTCATGAAGGTCGGCGCGGTCGCAGGGCTTGCCCTGGCGTTCACTGGGACGCTCGTGTGGTATTGGCTGCTCAATACAATGGGATATTTCTGATAGGACTAGTGTCAATAATAATTCAACAGCATTCAGTATCTTTTTTCCTTTGGGAGACTTCTTGCAAGCGGGAGCCCATATATCATTTCATCAAGATCGATTGGTTCATGGACCTTTTCATATTTGGTACGGATTCTATGGTCATTGAGTTCAACCTCGGACATCATCTCTTTTAACATTCGGACCTCCTCTGCAGATCTCCTTGTCAAGACGAATACCATCGGGATGATCAGCAAAAACAGACCAAAAACGATCGGGCCAATGACCGCCTCCACGAGCGAGATCAAAGTCCAGATGCCCCCACTATCATGTTCAGCAGTCTGGCCATCCTCCACGATTATCGTGACCGTGGAACTGTTCAGCGCTCCCAGGTCGTCAAAGACCGTCAATGTCACCCTGTATATTCCAGGGTTCCAATAGATATGGGCAGGATCCCCGTCTTGGTATTCAGATTCATAGACAGTTCCATCCCCCAAATTCCATATCCATCTGACGATACTACCATCCATGTCCTTGGTCCCTATCGAGCTTAGAGTGACCGGCACAGAGGTATTGACCCTAAGTACGGTCGCGGACAATATCGCGATTGGCTTTCTATTTTCCACGATTATGTGTATCGGTCCTAGGACGGTGGTGCCACCCTCGTCGTCCGTAACAGAGGCTTCGACAATGTGTATCCCCGGCCTAGCGAAATAGATTTCCATTATCCCGGATTTTTGCTGTGAGACATCAAATAAGAAATTGTCCACATAGACGGCAATCTTGGTCCCTCCGCCGTCAGGATCACTCACATTGAATCGGAAGGTTATATTCTCAAATGAATAGGTCGTCTGCCTATCGGATGAGATTGTCCCAGTTGGCGGGATGTTCACGACCGAAATGGTTACAAAGTACAGCCCAGAAGTGATGCCGTTTCTGTCGACGACACGAAGATTGACTTTGTATGTGCCCATATCCCTGTAAGTATGTTTGCCAATCGGGTCGACGGTGCGTTTGATCGATGTGCCATCTCCAAAATCGAAGAAGTAGATCAGGCCTCCATCCCTATCGAAGGATTCTATGCCTGAGAAGACCACCTCCTGGCCGATGGAGATGTTCTCGTTGGATACCTCCAAGATTGGTATGGGCACATCATAGACCGTGATGTAGTTCGTGATGGTATCTGTCACTCCTTCCTCGTCCCTAACCACTAAAGAGATTGCAAATCGACCAAGAGGTAGATAGATATGATCGTGTGGCCGGTAGGAAATAATCCCTGTGACATTCGAGGACCAGGTATATTCTAACCTATCGCCGTCTGGGTCCATAGACCAGGTGGCATCTAGGGCTATCCGATAGTATTGATCAAACATCAGCCCGTCCCGAAGATTGGAGTTGGCAAGGGGAGCGGCATTGATGATGGACAAAGACAAATATGCCGGGTCACTGCCTCTCCCGATTCCCTCTCTTCTCGAGATGAGGGAAACAGTCAAGTTCCCGGACCTGAAATATTGATGTTGGACCTTTTCCGAATACGTCCATCCCGAACTTGTTCCATCCCCGAAATCGATGAGATGCTCGAATTCCATCACGGGTTTAAAATTCCATCCATCGAAGGTGGGATGGGTCGCCGAGGGCTGGAACACAGCAATTTCACGCTTGTAATATCCGGATTCGACGGCCGTCAAATAACTGGTCGGTGCAATGTTCCAGCTGTCTCCATCCCACGCCGAAATGGCGATCTGAACTCCGTCATTATCTCTTGATAAACCCCAACCTAAGTAAGGTGCCCACGGTGCATCTAGATAGACCTGTACTTGGCAGTACTTGGCTTGGAAGTAATCATCATCCACTTCAATTGTCCAGGTCTGGGTTTCATTTGGATTGAGGTCAGAAAATAAAAGATGCTCGATCTCGTATGGACGTTGCCCTTTACGCAATTCCACGGTGCCCCTCTCGACCCACTTCGTCCCCTCATTCACAACCGAGATGGTAATATTAACATGGTCATCACGGTCGGAAACGATCCTCAACATCCCATCATCATTCGAGGTCCAATCAGAACCCGAGGCGTCTGCATAGACCGCCAGATCGAGGATGTCGTTAAGATAACGATATGCGATACATTCATTCCAGCCTTTAATGGTCTGCCAGGCCAGTCTCACTTCCCCATCGGGTTTAAAGACCGTTGTGAAGAACTCGTTTCCAGTCGGAATGTTCTGGGTCAATTGAACGACATGGTAATCAGCCCTACCGGTCCTATCGATGTTAAAATAGAAGATTGGGTCAACATTTCTGGAATCCACGGTTCCAAAAATGATTTGCACATGGCCGTATTGGTCGATCCCAGTCTGCCAAGAGATGGCCCCTAGATACTGATAAATCAAATCGCTATAGTATGTATATTTGGTATGTCCTTCGATGAGCTTTGAGATTTTCCCTGATACCTGAAAATGAACCAAGACATATTTGTACCAATCCGGAGGATCGAGGATAACGATCAGAGGCGCTATGTAAACATCCCCAGGGCCGATCGGATCCTTATGAAGGCCAATGGACAATATCACCTCACATCCTCCCCGCTTGTAGAGCTCAAACGGGCCATGAACATCCCCATTCGTCCTGTCCACCCATATCGAGTAGATCGTGACCTCATAATAGATGAAGGAAATTGTCACGGTGGTCCGATACGTGATGATCGCCTTGGGCCCATCAACTAGGATGTGCGGTTCATCCTCTCCTTGTGAACGCGATATATTGGTCGGAGGGACGACCACACGGCCATTGCCATCGACCTTGGCATAATAAAGATGGGTTGGTGTGGACCAATAGCTGATTATTTCATTCTTCAAGAACACATAATCGACATTATCATCATCCCCGATCGCGAAATCGTAAGACATAACCGAGCAAGGGGTCCTTCCAGGAATACCTATCAAGGGGCTGACGGCCTTGGCGGATGCATCCATTCTCAAGAAATGGAACCCGACCTCGTCCCCATTGTTCTGAGCCACATCAACGAAAATGAGGATGAAACCTCCATCGCTGGTGCCAAAGACCTCGATCGGCCTTACTTTTTGCGGCAATCGTTCCTCGATGACCAGCACTGGGTCGTCAATTATCTCCAAATGCGGTGAGAACTGTTTATGATATAGAAATATCCGGGCGGATCCATTTGACGCGCCATCATCGTCGACTATCCAAAATAGGTGCATCGTATCGTCTTTATCGGCAATCATGATCGGATATTTGCTTTTATTTTCATCAGCTATGAAGGTCCCTTTAGACCAGCCTGGGTCTTGGTTAGTCGCTCCTGTCTTGTCATCATAGCCCTGGGCAAGGGCTCCACGAGAGAAATGTATCATCAATAACAAAAGCACCAATGCAAATAACGAAACGGCAATGACCAATTGGAGCGATCTGGTCTGGTCTCGCTGGTCACGGCTATAAGCCACCTCCACCACCCCAATTCCAGTCCGCGCCATTATTACCTAGCCAACCCACCATTTTCCTTTGTGTAGATTACACAATTATATTTGTCATTATAATTATATAAGCCTCTTCAAACGCCATTCGAATAATCCAAGGCCTTGACCGTCTTTTTCGTTTCACGCCGCGAAATCTATATAATTCGGGTATGTATTAGGCCGCTCGAAGGCGAATGACATGAAGGCCCCCGTCTACGACAGCGTTCTGGAGATGACCGGCAACACACCGATGCTGAGGCTGCACAAGATAAGCAAGGGCGTGAAGCCAGAGATCCTGGTGAAGCTCGAGTTCCGCAACCCGACCTGCAGCGTCAAGGACCGCATTGCTCTCTACATGATCGAGCAGGCGGAGAAGAAGGGCCTTCTAAAGCCCGGGGCAACCATCATCGAGCCCACCACCGGCAACACGGGCATCGCACTATCGCTCGTGGCCCAGCAGAAGGGCTACAAGATGATCGTCGTCATGCCAGAGTTCGTGAGCAGGGAGCGCAGGGTCATATGCGAGGCCCTGGGTTCCAAGGTCGTCCTCACAAGGAAGGAGGATGGCGTTCAGGGCGTCCTCGACAAGGCCATGGAGCTCGTGAGGACCACCAAGGGCGCGTTCATGCCTGACCAGTTCAAGAACGAGAACAACCCGAAGGCCCACGAGATGACCACCGGGAAGGAGATCCTCGAGCAGACCGACGGCCAGCTGGACGCCTTCGTGGCCGCGGCCGGCACCGGCGGGACAATGTCCGGCGTCGCCAGGGCCCTGCGGAAGAAGTGCCCCGACTGCAAGATCGTCATCGTCGAGCCGGCGGGCTCGGCCATACTGTCCGGCGGCAAGGCTGGCCTCCACAAGATCGAGGGCATAGGCGAGGGCTTCATTCCTGACGTCCTTGACCAAAAACTCTTCGACGAGGTCGTCGCGGTCTCGGACCAGGACGCCATGGCCATGGCACGGAGGCTTGCCAAGGAGGAGGGCGTCATGGCAGGTATATCTTCCGGGGCCAACGTCTGGGCATGCCTGAAAATCGCCAAGAACATGAAGAAGGGCAAGATCGTCACGCTCATACCCGATTGTGCCCTCAGGTACCTGTCGACGGAACTTCACGGCTGCACATGTGAGAAGCCCGAATAGTGCCTAGCGGACCTTCCACATTTTCCTTTTCCACGCAACAGCGAGCGCAATCGCCGCAAGGACGGCCATGATGGGACCGGCCCCGGGGCCCGGTATGAACCCCGAGGTCTCCTTGACCTTCAGGCTGTCGTGGGCCTCGTCGTTCGTCTTGTCGGCCTGGCGCCCGTCGTAGGTCAGTATGACCGAGACATCGTGGAGGCCCGAGCCGAACTTCCTCGAGACCGTTACGGTCCTGGTCTGGCCTTTGGTCAGGTTGTCCACCATCACGGTCTGGAAGGCCTTGCCTCCGTCGTAGAACGAGACAAGGACCTCGGTCACCGTCCCCGTTCCCTTGTTTTCCACGACGGCAGTGATGGTAACGTTCCCGGGGGAGCTCAGGTAGGTCTTGGAAAGCTCCATGGATGCGACGGCCGGGTCCGGCAGGACAACGTCGACGTTCAGGCTTACCTCCTCCACGACATTGCCGGCCGGGCTCGTGGCCCTGACCTTGAAGGTGAAGCTGCTCAGCGGCGATGAATCCGGCACCGTGACCGTCAGCAGTAGCGTTATCGACTGCCAGGGCCCGACCATCTCCTTCTTGTCCCCATCCACCGTCCATCCCGGGGGCGTGATGTATTCTATCTCTATGATGTCGTCGCTGTTGCCATTGTTCGTCAGGTTCAGGGTAAGGTCCACGCTTTCGCCCGGGATCACGGAGGTCGCCCCCTTCAGGACCGTCAGGATGACCCCAAAGGACCGGCCCACGTTCAGGTTCATGGAACCGCTGTCCTTGAGGCCCCCGCTCGTCCAAGCCTTGACCTCGATGTCGGCCGTGCTGCCGGCCTTGACCTTGAACGGCACGATGACAACAACGTCGACGCCCAGGGTCTCGAACGGGCCGAGGTCTATGGACGATCTGGACAGGTTGGCCCAGGCCATTTGGTCGCCGCCCAGGGCCAGCTGGACGGTCTCCTTGCCGTTCCCCTTGTTGGTGATGTTGACGGAGAAGGTCTCCTGGCTGCCTGGCAGGACCGTTTTTTCGGGGACATCGGCCACAGATAGACCGGATATCCTCTCGATTATCACCAGCGCCTTGGCCGTCGTAGTGACCGCGGAATCGCCTTGGGACGTGGCCTCGACCTGGAGGTTCAGCTCGTCCCCCGCGAGCGCCTTGGCATAAACCTTGAATGTGAGCGTCATGAACTTGCTCTTGAGGGCCTCGACCGTGACATCCTCCGACGGAAGGCTCGCCTCCCAGAATGGGGGCGCGTAGACCTTGAGCGTGTAGGTGTCGGAGGCCGAGCCGCTGTTCCAGACGGTCACGCCAAGGGAGTAGGTCCCGCCGGGCCTGGCGGACATCAGCGTTTTATTGAAGACGACCGCAACGTCGCGCTCGGTCCATTGGCCCACTATCAGTATGTCGTCGATCCACCAGCCCTTGTTGTAGCCCAAAAACTGGGTCTGAAGGTGGAAGCGGACCGAGATGTTGATGACGCCGACCTTGCCGAGCATGGGCGACAGGTCGTAGATGTTCGTGGACCAGCCGCCCGAGGTGCCCGAGTACTGGTCGATGACGGTGTAGGTCGTGTCCAGGTTCGTCTTGGCCTCCACGAAGGCCGTGTCGGACCTCGGGATGCTCTTGTTCTGGATGCTAAGCGTCAGGTCCTCGCGGTGTCCCAGGATAAGGAAGCCGGTCTTGACGAGCTTCATGTCCATGGTCCTTTCGAGGTAGTAGTCCGACATGGGCACGTAATTGCCGCCGCTGCGGTCCCCGACGCCGCAGAACCAGGCGTGGTGCGGGCTCTCGACCTGGGATGCCCCGCTGGTGTCATCCACGACCCTGCAGATGTCCGACGACGGCCTGTTGCTGTAGTGCTTCCAGCCGTTCTCGCCTTTTTCCACGTCGTCTTTGAAGATGATGGTCGTTGCATGGAGGACCTCCACGGACTCGTCGTTTTCCGGGACCTGGTCGCTGGCCAGGACGGTCTTCACCGAGATGATGTAGTTGCCCTGGACCGAGGGCGTGAACTTGAAGGTGACCACCTGCTCGGTCTTGGACTTGAGGGCCGGGACCGTCTGGTTCACGGTGTCCACTATGGTCGAGCCTTGGGTCACGACGGTCACGACAAGGACGTTGGATTGGTCCTTTGTGCCGAAATTGAAGACATGGGCCTCAATGGTCGCGGCCACGTTCTCGGGGACATACCTGTCGAAGGCCAGGAATGCCACGCCGATATCGTTGGCAATGATGTCGATGGTCAGCGTCATCTGGGCCCCCGAGGGCCCGATGCCCCTGATGGACCAACCCGACGGGAAGCCATCGTAGGAATCGCTGGTGGGCACCGAGTACTGCCAGAAGCCGCCGGTGCTGTTGGCCCACGGGTCCCCGGAGTTGACCGGGTTGTCGCCGCCCGTGGCCTCGTCCTCCTCCTCCAGGTCCACGAGCCTGTGCTCGTCTTGGGTGTTAGATGTCTGGGCATCGTCCACGTGCCATATGAGCAGTCCGTCGCCGGGCAGCTTCTGGTCGAAGCCAACCCTCTGGCGGTTCTCGAGCAGGAAATACTCCTTGGACCGCGCCGGGTCGCCGATCCAAAGGCGGTACACGATCCCGCCTGTTTCGACACGGTCCATGGTCATGTTCTCCATGGGGCCAACCACTTCGACGGGCGAGACCCAGCCGAGCTTGGCCTTGCACCACGCTGACGGATGGGCCGGATACTTTCCACCGCCGTTCCATGAGCCCGTGCCCATGATGTCCCATTTGCCCACGCCATAGGATGTGCCGTCGATATCGTAGAGGTCCGGGAGGCCCAGATCATGGCCGAACTCGTGGGCCCAGGTGCCCACGGGGGAGAACTCCGAGACCATGCTGTACATGTATACCTTGACGCCGTCAACGGTCAGTGGCTGGACGCCGTCCTTTGAGAGGTTTGCGTCTAGTACCGCCCAATGGTGGGACCATATGTCGTTTTTACCGCCGCCGATGCCTTCCTCGGCCGCCCCGGCGTGAACTATCATGATGTGGTCCACCACGCCGTCGCTGTCCGAGTCATACTTGGAGAAATCGATGTAACTGTCCGCCTGCCGGACGGCCTCGGTCACGAGGCCATATATCGGGCCATAGAAGTCATCGATATTCTGGCCGTCGGCCCCGTAGTAGGACATGTTGTGTGAACTGTTCACCCAGGGGGAGACCTCGCCGGTCAGGTTCAGCTTTCCTAGGGATGCCTCCTTGTAATAATCGTTGAGGCTGCGGTCGGCGGGGGCCTCGGAGAGGCTCTTGTTGAACAAAGCGCCGACGCTGTTGCTGGCCGAGGCATGCACGTCCTTGAACTGGACCGGCACAATCACGACCTTGGCGGTGCCAGTGGCACGCGGGTGCGCGGCCCTGGCCATGGGCCCTCCAGGTATCGCATAGACGGGCCCGCGGCCCATGGCCTTCGGGTCCTGAGGCGGCATGAGGGACCGCTCGATGCCGATCTCGCCGTGGCCTCCGGTCGCGGCCGTCACCATCGGCAAGGCCGGGCCTAGGACGAATATGACCACAAGGGCCAAGGTGAGGAGAACTCGAAAGCGTCTGGAGGTTCTCATGATATTCATCTTTGTACTTTTATATATCATATATAAACTATTTTGTATAAGGTCGTACCGCCCACAATCATTAAAAAGGAATTCCTGTTTGTCCTTTCGAGGACAATGGTCAGCTACGCAAGGGTCGCCGGTTTCATCGCGTTCTTCCTCCCGATATCGATGTTACCGGGATGGTTCGTGCTCTGGCACATAGTCAATTTCTTCGGACTTTCATTGGGCCCGTTCTTCTGGCTCGGCGTCATCTTGCTGGGCCTTCTATTCATGGCCTCGATGGGCATATCGATAGTCAGTGATGACCCGCGGCTTCGGGGCCTGAACATCGGACTGGGCGTCTGGGTCGGGTTCATCTTCATACTCATCTTTCTGTTGATCTTCCTTGACATTCTGACCCTGGTCTTCGTATATCCCGACTACAAGACAGAAGGGAAGTTCGTGCTCGTGCTCGCGGCCGTCCTTGCCGTCGCCGGTGCGATCAATGCCAGGTATGTCCGCCTTAAGCGTGTGAAGGTCCCAGCCAAGGGCCTTAAAAGGCCCATCCGCATCGTGCAGATATCGGACCTTCACCTCGGGCCTGTCCACGGTCTGGGATATTTCAAGTCGATAATCAAGCGGACCAACAAGGAGAAACCGGACCTCGTGCTGATAACAGGAGATCTGATAGATGCCCGGCTCACAGACAAGATGTTTTCGCCCATCAACGAGCTCAAGGCGCCGGTCTATTTCTCCCCCGGGAACCACGAGCATTATGCGGGCCTCGAAGATATATTGAAGTTCCTGTCTCGGACCAAGGCCACACCGCTCCTGAACAAGAAGGTGGACCTGGGGGAATTCGAGCTGGCAGGTGTAGATTTCGACTGGAGCTCGAAAGCCTTCGACGCGATGATATCGAAGGTCGTCCCCTCGGGTAAGAAATATTCCATCCTCTTGTCCCACGGCCCGCCGGCCTTCGACGCGGCCCGGAAGGCGGGCTTCGACCTGACGCTTTCAGGCCACACCCATGGCGGCCAGTTCTGGCCGTTCACCATGTTCGGCCGGCTCTTCGTGAAGTACCGAGTGGGATTGTACGAGCGAGATGGCAAGTACCTTTTCGTCACCTCGGGGACTGGAACATGGGGCCCGCCACTGCGTCTGGGGGTCAACAGCGAACTGGCAATCATCGATGTCGGGTGAAAAGGCTTGATTTAAATACTGTCAACAACTAATATTCTATCTAAGAACGGTCGATCAAATGTACTACATTGAAATCCTCAAGGCCTTACAATCGAAAAAGGTCCGATATCTTATTATCGGGGGCCTCGCGGTGAACCTCTATGGTGTGCCGCGGGTTACTCAGGATATAGACCTGTTAATCTCGATGGAGAGAACGAACATACTCCGTCTGATCTCCGTTCTCAAGGGCCTCAGTTATGTGCCTCGCCTATCCGTGGACCCGGTGGAACTTGCCAATCCCGTGACGGTCAAGGATTGGACAAAGAACAGGAAGATGAATGCCTTTAGCTTCTATCATAAGACGGAGAATTACAAGGTCGTAGCCATCGTTCTCGTGCATCCCCTCGACTTTGAATCCTCCTTCAAGAACAAGACCGTGAAAAAGGTCAAGGACGTGAAGATATTCCTCGCTTCGATGGATGACCTCGTTAGGACGAAGGAGGAAAGCGGACGACCGCAGGACCTCAGCGATATCGAGATGCTGAAGAAAGTCCAAAGGTTCTTGGAGGAAGGAAAATGAAAAAGGGCTTCTCGTACACGCTCGAGGACGAAAAGATTCGGGATTACATGGCCCTCTCGACCGAGGACAAGCTGAAATGGCTCGAAGATATCAATGAATTTACACGGCTGGCCCTCAGTCCGGCCGAAAAAGAAATTAGGGAGAAGATTAGGCGCTGTGAGATATAGTCCTCATATATTTTTGACATTCCAATCTCGATGGGGAAAATGTATTTATACGGCAACCCATTCTTGACCCGACCATAGACGGTGGACCCATGGACATAGAGGCCATACGGAAGGACTTCCCGATCCTCCAGAAGGATGTCGCGGGCATGCCCATCGTCTATTTCGACAACGCCTGCATGACCCTGAAGCCGGTACAGGTCATAGAGGCCATGAACGACTACTATTACAACTACCCGGCCTGCGGCGGGCGCTCGGTCCACAAGCTGAGCAACAAGGTCACGGTCAAGATGGAGGAATCCCGGCAGGTCGTCCGCGATTTCCTCGGCGCCCCGGAGACCAGGGACATCGTGTTCACGAAGAACACGACCGAATCCATAAACCTCATCGCGTACTCGCTGGACTGGAAGAAGGGCGACCGGGTCCTGACGACGGACCGGGAGCACAACTCGAACCTGGCCCCGTGGCACGTGGCCCGGGACCGCTTCGGAATAAAGCACGAGACGGTGCCCTCGAAGGATGACCACACATTCGACATCGAGGCCTTCAAGAGGATGATGGGAACGGATGTCAAGCTCGTCAGCATGGTGCATACATCCAACCTGGACGGCTACACCCTCCCGGTCAAGGAGATCATCGAGATAGCCCACGACAAGGGGGCAAAGGTCCTCCTTGACGGGGCCCAGAGCGCACCGCACAGGGTCGTCGATGTCAAAAAGTTAGATGTCGACTTCTTCGCTATGTCCATCCACAAGTGCCTCGGGCCGACTGGGGTCGGGGCCCTCTATGGCAAGTACGAACTGCTACGCGGTCTCAAACCATTCGTGGTCGGCGGCGACACCGTCGAGGCAACGACCCTGTGCACCACGCGCTTCTTGAACCCGCCCATGCGGTTCGAGGCCGGATTGCAAAACTACAGCGGCATCATAGGCGCCGCCGAGGCCCTGAGATACATCACACGCATCGGCAAGCCCGAGATCGAGGCCCACGAGGCCAAGCTGAACAGGATAATCTCCGAGGGCCTGAAGGACGAAAAGGGCCTCACGGTCGTGGGGGTCCAGGACTGGCGGCAAAGGGCCGGCATCTTCCCGTTCCGATTGGACATCGTGGACCCGCACGACATCGCCATGATACTCGACGAGACGGCCAACATCATGATACGGTCGGGCATGCACTGCGTCCACAGCTGGTTTGACGCGCACAAGATACCGGGCTCGGCCAGGGCCAGCCTCTATATGTACAACACCGAGAAAGAGGCCAGGTTCTTCGTCGAGAAGGTCAGGGGCATAATACAGCAGTTCAGCTGAACTTCTTCTTCCGCTTCCGGCCCCGGCCTTTCCGTCCGCCGCGCTTCCTTATTATGAACTCGTCGGGCCCGATCTTCAGCCGCTCCCTTTCCTTGCGCTTCAGGTAGCGCTTCTCGCGGGATGTCCTTTTCTTCTGGCCGAAGGCCCAGTAGGCCACGAAGGCCATGGCCAGCACGACCGTCAGGATGATGAGTCCCACGACGAGGTAGTCCAACTTGGGCTTCTCGGGCGGGTGCCTGCGATACATGATGTCCGAAGCGTCCGTGACATGGTTCGATGGCCTCTGGTCGTCGCTCTCCCAGATGGCATAGAGGCCTCCATCGAAGGATTCCAGGACCGGGTACCTGTCGATGGCCGCCCTGCCGTCCTCCATGTCGTTTGGTGTTGCTTCCTCGGGCGCGGACCACTGGGAGCCGTCATAGTACGCGATGGCTATGTCGTCGTCGCCGTCCGAGGTGTAGTTCGGGTCGTTGCTGTTCCAGACGACAAAGAGCCGGTCGCCGAAGGCCTTGGCGAACGGATGCTCGTCAGCGGCCAAATTGTGCGGCGGGTTGAGGGTCCAGCGGCCTCCGACCTGCTGGCCGTCCCAGGTGGCAACGGCTATGTCCGCGTCGCCGATCTTGCCGCCGGGCGTCTCCCAGGAGATGTAGAGCTTGTCGAGGTATACCGCCACGGTGGGATAGGTGTCGTCGTCGTAAACGCCGTCCGGCAATGTGACCTCGTGGAACTGGCCCCAGTCACTGCCGTCGTACTCCCTGAAGACGACGTCCATGTCGGTCCCGTTCGTGACCTTGCTGTCTCTGGTGACCCAGGTGACCACGAGCTTGTCCTTGTAGACCGCCAGCTTGGGCTGGGCGTCGTAGCCGTTGGCCGGGATGCGGTTGACTATCATCGGCGGGCTCTCCCAATCGACCCCGGTGTAGCGCCTGAGGGCGATGTCCCCATCGTTGTCCTTGCCGGTGACGACGCTGCGTGTGACCCAGGCGGCGTAGAGGTCCCCCTTGTACGCGACGAGGGACGGCGCATCGTCCATGCCGAAGTTACCCTGGGGGCTGATGTATCCGCAGTCGGACCATACGTCGTCGGTCAGGGCCCGGCACATGACGTCCGTATCGTCGCTGCCCGCGTGCTGCCAGGCCAGGTAGAGGGAATCCCCGGCCACGGCCAGGGCCGGCTCCGTGTCCACTATGCCGTCCTCGACGCCGGCCACGGCCTCGATGGGGTTCCAAACAGTGCCCTTGAGCGAGCGGACATAGATCATGGTCCCGCCCTTTTTCCGCTCCGAGGTCTCCCAGGCAACGTACATCCTCCCATGATAGACCGCCGTCGCCGTTCCCTTGTCTATATAGCCCATGAGCTTGCCGATGTTGTCCGTGAAATAGTCGTTGGGGTCCGTGACCTGGCCCTCGGGGCTCCAGTCCAAGGTCTTGGACCCCGACCCGGCATTTAGCGGGATGATGGCCATGGAAGGGACGAGCAGCAAGGCCAGGACAAGTATGGGGACCGCGATGGTGCGCCTGTGGGCCCTGTCGGTATTCACGTCCAATGAAAGCGCATGGTCAAGATATATCCTTTTTCGTTTCGTTCGACAGTGGGGCCGAACACGATCCCTGGATGATAAATGATATTAGCCATGGAGCGCCATATTGTGAGCGAGACCATTATGCCGGCCGAGGAGAATGAATACAAGGTCACGGGCATGACCTGCGCCAACTGCGCCCTGTCCATAGAGAAGGCCCTCAAGAAGGTGGATGGGGTCGAGCAGGCCACGGTGAACCTCGCCATGGAAAGGGCCACGGTCAGGTACGACCCCAAGAAGGCCGGCCCCAAGGAACTGGTCAAGGCCATAGAGAAGGCCGGCTACGGCGTAGCGGCGGACACGGTCCGGTTCAAGGTAGCGGGCATGACCTGCGCCAACTGCGTTGCCGCCGTCGAGAAGGCATTGAAGAAAGTGAAGGGCGTCACCAATGTCTCGGTCAACCTCGCCACCGAAACGGCCTTCGTCGAGTTCGAACACGGGAAGGTCACCATCGACGATCTGAAGAGGGCGGTCACCAAGGCCGGTTACAAGGTCGTGGAGGACATGGCCGGGCCCAGCCCGCAGGAGCAAGACATCCGAAGGAACAAGATCTTGCTGCTGATATCGGCGGTGCTCACCATCCCGGTGTTCCTCGGGGGGATGCGGATGTACCTGATGTTCATCCCGGAACTCCTCGAGAACCCCTATCTGCAGCTCGCTCTTACAACGCCGGTCCAGTTCGGCGTAGGCTACCGGTTCTACATCGGCTCCTACAGGGCCCTTCGGAACCGCATGGCGAACATGGACGTGCTGGTGGCCCTGGGGACATCGGCCGCCTACTTCTACAGCCTCGCGGTCGTGCTCGATCCCGTCTTGGGCGACATGGTCTATTTCGAGACGGCAGCATTGCTTATCACATTCATAATCCTAGGCAAGCTCCTCGAGGCCATGGCCAAGGGGCGGACCTCCGAGGCCATCAAGAAGCTCATGGGGCTTCAGGCCAAGAGCGCCCATGTGGTCCGGGACGGCAAGGAGCTCGAAGTCCTCATCGAGGATGTCTTGGTTGGCGACATGGTCGTCGTCAGGCCCGGCGAGAAGATGCCCGTGGACGGTATCGTGAAGGAAGGGACCTCCGAAATCGACGAGTCCATGATTACGGGCGAGAGCATCCCGGTCCGCAAGCGGTCCGGCGACAATGTCATCGGTGCGACCATCAACGGGAACGGGCTCATCAGGTTCGAGGCCACCAAGGTCGGCAAGGACACGGTTCTCGCACAAATAATAAAACTCGTCGAGGATGCCCAGGGGTCCAAGGCGCCAATCCAGAGGTACGCGGACCGTGTATCTGCGTGGTTCGTTCCCATGGTCTTGGGCCTGGCAGTCTTCGCCTTCCTGTTCTGGTTCTTCGTGGGGAGCAGGTTCTGGGACGTGGGCCCTAACGGCCCGTTCATCTTCTCGCTCATCACGATGGTCTCTGTCCTGGTCATAGCGTGCCCGTGTGCGCTCGGCCTCGCGACGCCGACGGCAATAATGGTCGGCACGGGCAAGGGCGCCGAGTACGGCATCTTGATCAAGGGTGGCGAGCCACTCGAGACCGTCCTGGACGTGAACGCGGTGGTCCTCGACAAGACGGGGACCATCACGAAGGGCCGGCCCGAGGTCACGGCCCTAATATCCGCCAAGGGGACCGACGACAATGAGCTTTTGCGGCTCGCGGCCTCGCTTGAGTCCGGCTCCGAGCACCATCTCGGCGAGGCCCTGGTCAGGTACGCAAAGGCCAAGGGCGTGGCCCTGGAAAAGGTCGAGGGTTTCGAGGCCCTGCCTGGAAAAGGGGTCGTCGGCAAGGTCGGGGGCAAGGACCTCATGGTCGGCAACGGCCGTCTGTTCGAGGAGCGAAAGGTCGACATCTCGGCCCTGAAGGACGAAAGGGAGCGGCTCGAGGCCGAGGCCAACACGGTCGTCATGGTCGCCGCGGACGGCAAGGCCATCGGGCTTTTGGCCGTGGCCGACGCGCCGAAGCCGACGTCGAAGGCTGCCATCAAGAGGCTCAAGACGATGGGTCTCACAGTCATCATGATGACCGGTGACAACAAACGGACCGCCGAGGCCATCGCGAAGAAGGTCGGCGTGGACGAGGTTCTCTCCGAGGTTCTCCCGGAGGATAAGGCCAAGGAGGTCAAGAAGCTCCAAGGAAAGGGCCTCAAGGTCGCCATGGTCGGGGACGGAATAAATGACGCACCGGCCCTGGCCCAGGCCGAGGTCGGCATCGCGATGAGCAGCGGGACCGATGTTGCGGCCGAGGCCGGGGACATCGTCCTCATGCGCAACGACCTCATGGACGTGCCGGCGAGCATCGAGCTGAGCCGC
>Ga0315288_10002850_pt1 | contig 22140 bp, 28 predicted proteins | sample YL17G11_20_MG_FD_203454 | JGI IMG/M metagenome (GOLD analysis project Ga0315288, IMG submission 203454) | Sediment microbial communities from Yellowstone Lake, YNP, Wyoming, USA - YL17G11_20 | ecosystem: Environmental > Aquatic > Freshwater > Lake > Sediment | place: USA: Wyoming | collected...
CCGTTGCCGTAAGTTCCGACTGCCGGAGTAACTGCCCGCCGATAACTGCCTCTCTCACACGATTACCCGTAACCTCAAGATTGTCGTACTCGAAATTCTTATAACCTACATCTTCAGCGAGTGAGAACCCGTTAGCGACAAGCTCACAGTCTCCCTGCCAATGATTGCTGAATACTCCGTACCTCGACCTTAGCCCTGTGTCAGGGTCAGTCCAGTACTTTGGTATTTCTTTGGTGTAATAACTATATTGAGCCATTATAGTAAGTTTATTGCTTTTACAGTAGTCCAATCAGTATCCTCCAATCCTGCAAAGCCAGTAGGTGTGAGTGTCTTGTCAAGGCATAGATAGCCGTCACGTATCTCTCTGCGGAAGGTCGTTGTGCCATCGGTGAGATAACGCCATGGCGCATTAAGATTTATGACTGAACTACCAATTGCAAGTGCTCCTATTTTAATTGCTATTCCCATGGCGAGATGCAATTAAAATCCAAAACCGGCATAGATCTCTGTAGCGGTAGTTCCTTCTTTGAATATCTTACGGCAATATTCAGGATCATTGAAAACAGCAGAGGCATCTACGGTCTTTTCAATATATTCATCATCGGCATTATTGCTGGGGCAATATCTTATTACTCCTCCAGCTCCGGATCTTATAAAGAATCTTCCTGATGGTTCAAAGTCTTCGCTTGACACATCAACTGGCACAACTCTGGCTATGTTTTCTTTGCTATTTGCTCCCATGACTTTACATTTTAGATTTTACATAACATAACATAATATTAATTGTGAGTAAAGTTACAATATTTCAATAAAACTAAGACACCGGAGATAGTAATAAATCCGGTGCCGTTAAATCTGTGTAAACACAATATATGATTACACCTTAATTTTCTTTGACATTATGACTGCCTCAACTTCCTCCTGAAAGTTTTTGTTGCCCATGTAATAATCATAAAGGGCGTCATTGGCATTACCTCCAGGTGCTACCTTACAAATTCCCTGGATCCTTTTCCCATCTTCAATCCACTGCCATTCTTTCTTAGAAACTTCATACTTGAGTTTATTGGCGTCCATAAGGGTCTGCATCATCATCCGGGTCTTGATCAGATCATCCATGTGCGTCATTTCGATAAACTTTTCATGACCATCTGCAGTTCTGTTAATGTAATGTTCAATAGCCAACTTTGTCTGGGCCAGGGTGAGATCATCAACATTTCTGATGAACATTGCTTTTGCAAGAGCTCTCAACCGATCTTCTGATAAGCCCAATTCCGTACTGTATATAAGGGCTTTTACATGAGTACGAACAGATTCGATTTCGGCCTTTAATTCGGCTGCGGTAATTTTATCCTCAAATTCAAATTTATACTTCCGTCCGGCATTAGTTCCTCCCTTGCAGTATGATGATTTTGTAAAGAGGAACCAGGCCAGTTCTGAATCTGTTTCCTGCAGGGTCATAGAACCATTGAAACGAAGGTTCTTGGGAGTATATTTTCTTACTCCATGTTCCTTGATAATGATATTTTCTGCGTATCTCCAATGATCGGCACCATTTTTTGATTTAACGGTTGCCGTTAAAGGAAATGAAATAGAATTAGGTTTGTCCGGATTCTTATTCTGAACAGATCTGCTTTTAACAATCCGTTCTGGGGGATAAGTAATAACCAGAGGAAACTTCTTAAATCGGTCCAGAAGGGCTTTTAAATCATTCGGTGCCAACTTGTACTGTTCGTCATTCTTGTATAACATAGCATTTAAGTATTAGTGTCAAATTTTATAAAAAAAGGATGAGGCGGACTACTCCATATCTCGTCACCTTTATTTTCCTCATCCTTCTTTTTAAATTTAGGTTTCCATAAGAACAAACTGGTTCCCACCACGGAAGTGAGCTCCGATATGTGCTCTCATATAAGTTTTCCTTTCATCAAATTCGGTTACTTTCAGGCCTTCACCTGCGCCACCGACCTGCCATACCTCCATTCTCCGGCTGTATTTACCCAGGCCACGATAACGACATCCTATAGATGGAACCATGTTTCCTGATACAGGATCCTTACGCCTGTTGATAGGCATCCACAGACCCATACTTGGAGCTGAATAACCGACAGCACCATAGAGTTTAGGATTGTTGAAAACGCCCATACGTTTCATAAGGAATGTTCTTTCCGATTTGGTAAGGTATGTGAAATTCACAGATGCAGACAGGGATTCGCTGCTATTGAAAAGAACATCATTCGTTGCCTGTTTTGCAAAATTGATGTTAGTGTTCTGGAAATAATCAACCAACGAATTTTCAATATCCTGATGCAGGGTTATTCCAAGGAGTCCAAGGATATAATTACCTGCATGTTCCCTGTCAAGGGTATTATCCATGTCGTCAAATTCATCGACATCGAAAGCACCGCCAGTATAGGTTTGTTCATTACCTACCCTGCGTGTGTATGGAATCATCCCTTCAGTTGTCTTAACCGGCCTTCCGGTATCCGGATCTATAATCCCGGTGTTGGTAGTTATCTTACTCCATAACAGGGCGCCGTCAATCTTTAGTGCCATGCGATAGTCGATATCTATCTGTCCAAGGAAATAGTAAGCCGGGATTGCCTGGCCTTTGCTCGTTACGTTAAACCATGTCTGGTTTACCATCTCAGTACCGGTATAGCCGATAGTCTCTTTGATGATCTGAGCAACGTTATCATATCTCCAAACTCCACGGAGAGCCGGATCGGGCTGACCTGATCCTTCTGACCATGCATCGGAGAAAATTACAAGTTCATCTCCTGCGGTAAGAGCCGGGATGCGGTCTGTGGCATCACTGGGTTCAACTGTAACCTCCGGATGTGTTGGATCACTGACATCAATATCAACGATCGATCCGGGAACCTCATTGTGAAAAAGAACCTGATCATACAGTCTTGGATAGAAATTATTGTTGGCATCCAGGTCCACGGTATCCAGAACAAAAGTTACAGGATCGCCTATGGCTGGTTGGGCAACGTTCTCATGGACGTGCATGATCTCATGGATCCTGTTTTCTTCCCAGTGTCCATATTCGTCAAGAGATACCTGCTCCTCAAATCCCATGGATCTGAGTAGCTGGAAGTAAGATGCGCCCTGATCTCCGAAACGGCTGAAAAGCACGTTCATGTTTTCGGGCTTGTGAATGTCAAAACCTGATACAATATCAGAGGCATATATTTGGGCAATTGCTTCGGGTCCCATGTTTTTAGGTATTAAGATTAAACATAATATTTGCCTCTTAGCTTACTGTTATGTCCGACCCATTTCTGCCTCAAAGATTTTTTTCTGCCTGGCCTCCGGAGTGTCTTCATCTGGTCCGCCTCCGATAGGTGGTTTATCGCCGCCTATTGGTGAAGGATTATGATAGAACTTCAAGCTTTCTTCCTTGGTAAGACTTCTTGCCTTCTCAAATATAGCGTGGGCAATCTTTTCTTTATTTCTTAACCAATATTCCGAATACATAAAATTGGCAACGGCATTAAGATTTTCCGGAGTAGTTTCCATTTGGTTACTGATGGCATAATCCAATGCAGTTGTTTCCACGGCCTTTTGTATCTCCTCTGGTATAGCAAAGTTGATAAAAGGCTCTTTTGATTCGGGTAGATAAACAGGGAGTTTTGACAGTTTTTCAGACATGGCTTTATTGGCCGTGCCCCATACTGTTTTTGCTTGAGTTTCCTGTTCTGGAGTCCATGTAGTTACCCTTGATGTAGATTCTGGATCTGGGTCAGGGATTTTTAATTTCCCTTTTAATTCCTGGAGTTTCTGTTTGGCCTTGGCACCTTCTTGGGCAAGTCCAATTTTGTTTATCTCCAGATCATCTTCGCTTACCTGTTCAGGATCCACATTGTACGTCTTCTCGACGTGCTTACGAAGCTGTGGTTCCTTTGCTGTGAGTTCCGGGTTCTCAAGTAGTCTTGCAAGTATTATTGCGTTCATGTAATCCATGTTCGCAATGTCTGTACTGTTAAGACGACTGAAAACCTCGAAACTCTTAATGCCGGTTGTTTTCACAAACTCATTAAATAAAGCCACATCATCGTTTGCAAAATTCGATTTCGGCTTTAAGTTGAGGCGACCAGTTAATTCATCTTTTTCCCTGGTAAGAGATTGTGTTTGCTGTCTCAGCGTTTCAACCTCTTTGAGAGTAGCGGCTATATTCTTTTTTTTCAGATCTTCGACAGACGTAAACTGATCACCGAAAATCTCTTTCAGTATGCCAGTTGCGTCAGCTCCCGATCCTGCTCCGTCCGGTTTTGGTGTTCCCGCAGGAGGTTGTCCCGCAGGTGGTGTGCCTGATCCTGCCGGAGGACTTCCGGCCGGGGGTTTATCATCGGCTCCTCCCTTATCTGATTCCCCGGAGATCTGCCTTGCGATACTTTCCGGATCAATACCATCAATAAGTTTTAGTGCATCGATTTCATCTTTTCTGCCTTCAAATTTTTTTGCCATAGCATTTATTTTAGATTACAAATATAAGAATTATTGTGCCGATTGAACTACTGGAGTGGTGGCGCTTTTTTCAATTGCGTTCATAGTTGATTGCAAAGCAATGGTTTCTTTCTCCCTTTCATGCTCCTCAACTTTATATTTTTCTGTCAATTCTAATTTTGCTGCCTCAAAACGGATATCCTCATCGGTCTGGAACCGAATCTTATCAAGTTCTGACTGATGCTTTAATTGTATGCCTTCCAATTCTCTCTCTTTATCAAGTTGCATATTTTCTCTCTGGAGTTGCAGTTGTTTATCCTTATTCTTTTTACTTCGATAATTAAGGAAAGCTTCCGCATATTTAAGATTTCCATTCTCCAATAGTCTTTCTATTAGCAGGAAATCCGGAAGTTCAATACTTTTTGTTCCATCCTTATCCGGCGCCATAGCGGCAATAGCAGCCGCTCTTATAGTTTCCTTGCGTTTATCCGTTGGTTTTGCCTCATATTTGATATAGTAATTGGCATCCACAACATCGGCGCCCACTTTTAATATTTGCACCCCTATACTACCCAGGACAGGTATATATCCCTCCAGGGCTTTACCACTATTTTTAATGAGTATCTGCACCCTGAGACAGATATTTTTAGCAACTCGTTCTTTTGTAGTAATATATGCCGAATATATAGGCCTTAATGCATTATTGGTTGCGGCTATTGCAAGTTCGGATCCTCCAACTGATTGTTCTGGGTTTGGAGTTGAGGCATCAGCTATCTGGTTTACTCCGGTAACTTCTCTTATAAAATCAGTATAAAGGCTAAATATTTTAATAAACTCATCCAATTGTGGTCCTATTCCTCCAGCAAGTTCCTGTATGGGTCTGTATCCCCCAGGAATATTTAACTGACCCTTATGGGTTGTTGCTTTAAAAATAAGATCTCCGTTTTGTTTTCTCATTTTAAGAAGCTCCAGTGGTTCCATCTTATTACTCCCAAGTTTCATATTCTGGAGTGATGTATATTCGATAGATATACCGGCCGGGGCTGCCTGGGCCAAGGCGTTCTGAAGTTTGATATGGGCAAGTGCGATCTGATGCAAGCATGGTTCAGCAGACTGCACTATCGCCTTTTCGGGATATTTATAGAAATGGTAAGACAGATTAACTTCTTTGCCATCCGGCCTCGGTATATCATGCTGTAATCCAAAATCAAGGACTATATCGGTTCCTATAACCCACTGTGCTTTATAAACAACGTGTATGTTATAGATATCTGTTTTCTTTTTGTCTGTATCACGGATTGTTCCCCATTTCTCCTCATAAGTAAGATCTTCGCCATATTGGGTTTTTCTTTTTGTCCAATATTCACTATTAATTGATTTCCATTCAAAATCCAAAACATCTAACAGGAAATTACTCCAGTTACAGGAATTAGTATTACGATCATATCCTACACCAAGTTCAGCATCGGTAAGAGTAGGATTATTATTTATACCGTTATAGCTTTTGGCAAGTGTCTGTAACTTTATCAGGTCTGCGCTGGGGTCCTGTTTTACTATTTCTGCAACCGAAATCTGAATAACCTCACCGCCCCATGCCATATTGCGATGGTCAAAAGTATTTGAATACTGGCCTATGAAATTTGCAGGATCTACATATCGGCTTTTTACCTTAGAGACATACTTATCCGTATAGTCTTTAACACAACAGGCATTAAAAGTAAGAAGGTCCTTTATTAATTTCTTTTTTGTCTCTTTCCACTCTGAAATATAAAAAGTATAATCAAGGGCCTCCTCCATTTCTGTTTCCCGGGCAAGTTTAAATCCTCCCATCCCAGAATATAATTGAAGTTCTTCAACTGATTCCGGCAAAAACTCTGCAATGCTCTCAATACCCAGGCCTTTCTCCAGTTCATTTATGATAGGACGGAATTTCATATTAAACTCTGTCCGCAATTTCAATTCTTCTTTTTCTTTAGTGCTTTTGGGATCTACTGCCGTTGCTACTACCTGATGTTCGGTTTGTTCCATCATGCCCTCAACTACCCTCATAAATTTTGGCATTACGGAAAAAACATCAAAAGAGACATTCATATAACCTTCCATGGAACCCTTTTCCTCACTCTCGTCCAAAAGAATCTTCTGGTATCTTAATACATCCTGGTTGCCGTTTGCCAGGTCGCGAAGTTCTTTAATCTCTGTCAGTTTGCTGTAGGGGATACATGTTCGGTCTGTAAAAAAGAGGGATATGACTGCCTCTCCGAATTTCTTAGCCCAGCCTTCATTCTTTGTTTTTGGATCAATATTGTCGTCTGGGAATGGAAATGAACCCGTGCTATATTGCGAATAATAGGGTAAGGACATATCAGAAAATTTTGTATAAAGTTAAAGCTTTTATTTTACCTTATAATATCTTTTTTTAACGAAGTGGTCAAGGGTATATTCCTGTTCCTCCAGTTTTGCTATCTCATCATATATCCCATGGGTGCCCAGAAGCGCATATCCACCTGCGGTAAAAAGGTCAAAATTAGTCATATCTTCGGGGCCCTCTATGTCCCGACATTCCTCCAGTATCTCGATATGTTTCTCATTAACGGCCTCATTTTCTATCCAGGTCATAAACTCCGTAAAGATATCCTGTTTAATCTTTTCACCTGTCTGGCCGCCGGGGGTTTTCCCAAACTCAAAAGTTTTAGGATCTACCTTATAAAGTAAATATCCGGCATATCCACGATCTTCAAAATAATCCCACAGGAATGACACGTTTATTTCAGGGAACATCTGAACTCCATAATAAACACACATCATAATCATATCTTCCCCATAAGTGTTCTTATCAAAAGTCCGGTTAGAATAGGTACAGGCAAAATTGCGTTTCATAGAAAAATCACTATCCTTTAATCTGCCTTTTTTTATTACAGCTCCTCCTCCGTTGGATTTGCGATTACCTTCTGTCTTGTTAAATTTAAAAGGATCTCCCCCCGCAATTCCCCAGTGAGTATTTCCCGGCATCCATGTTTCCTCATCTTCGCTCCACCATTTACGATTAGCCTGGACCCTGTCAAATTGTTCGCTTACAATAAATTTTCCATTCGGTGTTGCTATAAATTCCACTTCTGTATCTTTCTTGTTTCCGATCCAGAGAAAATTCCCTTTAACCGTAAGATCATTACTAAAAGCCAGATCATCAATATAGTTTTCCAGCTTATTCATATTAAACCCGGAAGACTTGGCGGCTGTCCGGAAACACTCGGCAAACCTCATAGGATAGAGACGTATTTCATCAGAAAGGCCTTCTTGGTCGCCGGCATCTATATATCCTTTTCTTCGGTTAAGAAGATATTCCCTGGCGCCAACCTTATGCCCGATATATAGTGCCTGCTCTTTCGTAGGAGTATTAATAACGCTCATTCCGTATTCATCAATAAAACCCTGCAGTCCATCATCTGCCGGAATAAATAATACTGCCAGACCGGATCTTGTCTGTCCGTTGGGCGTCCGGAGATAATAATCGCTCATTATACACTGATGTTTAAATATCCGGCCACCGCCTTTTTCCATTTCCCCCACCGTTGAGGTTTTTATGGTGAATCCTATTATCTCGGATCCCATGACAAGGCACTCTTTTACAACCGTATGCCGGTCCCAGCAAGAAAGTCCTTTCTTGAGTTTACCCACCTCATCGTCATGATGAAAATAAAGTTTATCTCCATCATAGGCAGAAGGATCGGCCATTTCATAATTGATACCGGATTCAAGACCAAGTTCTGATGTTGACAAAGATCCGCGAGAAGATAATCTTTTTGCCGGGGGGCTGAATGATAATTCCGTTTTTGGAGATGTGGATCCTTCATAATTTGGTTTAAAGAAAAAAGGTAATTTTTTCCACGGGCCTACCAGGTGACGAAGAAAACATTTACGTGATTGAACATCATTCATAGACTGAATGCCTCCCCAGGCACCCAGCGTCCTGCTTATGATCTCATAATTAATACATTCAGCTTTATAGGTTGCTCCCTCTCTACGGTGTTTGGGATAATTAAATCCATAGAAAAGTCTTTTACCAAAATCAATCCATTCATATTCTCCGTCGTCATTTTTAATTGCAAACCCTTTTTCATTACATCTTGGAGCCTGTTTCTCATTAAATATCTTCCGGGCGAACAGGAAAAATCTCCGGTCCCTGTCTCTATACTTGGGTAGTCCCACATCGATATTATACCATCCACAATAGAAATAATGCCATCCATCGATATATGTAGGTTTGCCATTATTAAAGAACCAGTATCCATTAAGTCTTCTGTACCATTCCCTTTTGATAAAAGCTATTTCCTGGTCGTAGATATCCGGGTGGTCTTCCAGTTCGGTCCAGATCTCGTCTATCATCTCATATTTACCCTGTAATTCCTTTAGCCTCTTGGGTAGTTTGGGTGGTTGCCACTTTTGTTCATGCGCAGGGATCCCCCAGCCTTCGATGAGGTGAAATTCAGGAGGTTCTGGTAAATCGATTTTTATAGGGATTAGATCTTTATCTCCGGTATTAACCCAAACAAACCTGTCAGCATTCTGATACTGTTGCAGGATTTGTGGTTCTACCTCCTTGCCATATCGTTTTAAAAGAAAGAGGCCTGTTGTCATATCTCTTTGATTGATATTGGGGCCTCGCCGTTCTGTAATTTTTTGGCTATATCTTCCGGGCGTAATTGAAGGCGTTCATCTTCCATATAGCGAAGGATCTCATCTTTCAGGTATGGATTATTGTCCTGGTTAAGGATCTCCATTAGTGTGTCTTCAAGTTCAATCTGAATACTCCGTGCATCGCTGATCTGTTTGGTTGCTCCTCCCATGATATCTACCATGAGATTATAATAACTGGCTTCAATACTAACCAGAAAGGCATATTTAAAATTCCTATGCAACCTCACATATTCAACAATCTTAATATTTACTACGCGGTTCTTCCCTTTCAAAAAATCCTCTACCGGTGGTTCAAATATACCGCCCCCCACGTCGGTAAACCCAATATCATGAGCAACCTCTATTTTTCTTTTCAGGGCGTCGGAATATTTTTTCCGATAGGGGGAGTTTTTATCATACATGCAAAAGATATATTGTAAAAGCTGGTCGTTGCTTATTCCAGGGCCGGGATCCAACTTAAAGGCTCTGAATTTAGTCAGCTCTTTATAAAATTTCAAAACGCTTTCTCCTTCCGGGATCCGGATAGGATTAAACATCATCTGATTAAATTCCTTATCGTTAAACTGACTCCGCATAAACAGCAAATATTTTCCTTCTCTGAACCCTCCAGTATTTTTTACCTCCATCAATTTTTGCATGAAGATCATATTCAAGTGGCAGGTCGCTTATTTTTCGCATTACAATAATATCCCCTGGTGACACATTCACTCCTTTGTCGGTATATCCATCGACATATTCATCAATTGGGGTTCCGCAATATTTGACCTTTCCATAAACTACTTCTGTATTAGATTTGTCAGTAAGTTTGACGGGCACCAGATCTATTTTACTCATTCTGTATTTTAATCTTGTCCATTCGGGATTTTCCACTGGTTCTATAAGGCAATAACCATTTACGGGTATTATCCGGTTTTCCCGGACCAGGGCATAGATATTCTGGTATTGTATAAAAACATATTTATCATCTCCTTCAACAACAGCCTTGTATGATTCTTTACGCAAAGCATTAAGGATAGAGAGATAATAAACCACTACCCGATCGCCTTTCTGTACCTCCATGGGTGTCTTCCATGGCATTCCAATATTGGGTTTTCCTGTATAAATCAACCGTGAGGGTAATGCTATGACCTCTCCAGTAACCGTAGCGTGTTTCTCTGGTTCAAAAGAAGTATCTATGTAAAGTGTTGTGCCGTTCTGGAGTTTTATGAAATCATTTTCCTTATCCAGCTTAATAAGAACGTGATTGCCGAATGTCTGCCTGGGCTTCATAGTCTTTATTTTTAATTGCTACCAACTTACCTTTTATTTCCTCGAATCGGATCTGCCCTTTCTTCTCCATTGCGGCAAATTTCTGAGCCATAGCTCTTTTATCTTTTCTTTTAAGATTATTAAAAGCGTCTATCTCTGTTTTCTTGAGGTTGATAAGCTGGCCTTTATAGTCAATGACTACATATTGGTTTATTACATCAACTGCTTTAGCTGGTTCTGGTCTTGCTACTGGCTTGGTCCACAGCCAGAATTTCAGGAATCTTAAAATCCTACTGATTACCGACGGCAACTTTACTTCTTCCATGAGGGATGGGGTTCAAGTTTCTGTGACTTAAACTTCTCGTTTATAGCCCTGATCTCCTCCAGGCCTTCTTCCTGCAAGGCTTTTTTCGGGTTTTTTACTTTCCGGCTTGCTGTTTGCATAACTCCCACAACATCATCGAAAGTTATTCTTTCTTCAACAACCGGTTCTGCGGTTTTTTTTGTCATGACATTAATATTTGGTTAAACATGTTTATGATTCAAAATTACAATCTTTTTCCCAAATACAAGACCCCTCACGTTTCCGTGGGGGGTCCTTCTCTTGCTATGAACAAGAAAGCAGATTACCGTCGGCATCGGTAGTTGGATCAAAGGTAAATCTTTTTTCTTGTATCATAGAAATATTATTGTTTAGCAGTTCACTTTTTTCACCTTTTTTACTTTTACAGGTAAATTATCATATTTCACCTTTCAGGAGATGGTTACGAAATTGTTCCATTTCTTTTTCCCTCCTTTCTTCTATAATTTTTGTTTCCTCATTAATTTTTTCAAAATAATTTTCGTCTTCTTTTTCTTCTTCTTCTTCATTCTTATCATTCTTATCCTTCTTGTATGTGGTTGGTCGTTGGTTGGTCGTTGGTTGATCGTTTGTTAGATCGTTGGTTGATTCGTTGGTTGATTTTTCCGGTAAATAATTATAATGATCATAGTTAATGATAGTTATAATACTATATTGGTTGGTTGATTTGATGGTTATTTCGTTGGTTGATTTTAGCTTAGTGATACAGGTGCGTACAGACTGTGCCGATATTCCAGTGTTTGCGCTCAATGAGTGTCTTCCAACGGCCAATTGTCCTCGCTTTAAGATTATGCCATTCCAGGGTGTATCTTCATGGCAAGCCATCATTAACATATAACCAAACAAATGAAACATGTGTGGTCTTTTAAACCATTCCCATTTGATGAATTTTCGATGAAATTTAATCCAGCCTTCCATAACGTCACAGTGTTAGGGTGAAGTACAACCCCGGAGCTGTGACGGTTATTGCGGGAATAACCCTCCGGGGAGTACCTCGTTTTACTTTTTTATCTTTAGCGTCACAGTGCTTATAAAAGAGAGATCCCCCAGTGAATTTGAATTACCTGAAAACCCAAAAAGATACCTAATGTTATAAAGAACGTCGGGGGATCTCATATCTTGTGGCTTAAACAATAATTTTTCACTCTTCCATGCAGTTCGCGGTCCTCAACATTAAGTCGAAGATTTACCCTGCGCATCATGCCATAGTCTCTTTTGGTAGTTCCCCATAGATGGGTATAGGCGAGCACCTTCGGAATATCTGTAACATCCGGGGATATAACCTCAACCATTTCACGAAGACCATATTTTTTTACGAGGGATGCAGCAAAATATTGTTCATGAAAGAGATTTTGATGGATAGCAATATCCAGGTATTTATCAAAGAATAATCTCTGGTTCTCCGGAGCAAAGATATAGTGTGCAGAGCAGGTGATCCATTCTTCAAAAAAATCCAATAAGTGTCCTCCGCATATACCGCAGTTATAAGCATAGTCGGTAATTACATTATCTTCTATAACCTTTGGTTTAACAGGCGCCTCATCAAATACCGGGCGGAGCATCTCATAGTATTTATATCCTTCCAGCTCAAAAAACTCATGGCTCTGGAAACACAGATCTGCTTTCAGGATCCTTTCGGGTAGTGGATCCCACAGGAAAACATCATTATCCAGGTGGACAAAAGGAACCTCCTGATCATTATATGCCAGCAGTTTTCCATAGGCCCAGAAGAAAGAAGACACTCCTTTCATCTCATTGAGTTTATTTGAATAGCTGGTTACTGGCAGTCCTATTTTCTGAAACATCTCCACTCCCCAGTCGTCGCTGACCATGATCACTTCTTTGAAATGACGTGCAGCGCACCATACGGCCAGGGCGGTAGTATATAGAAAATCACTATAGCGGGAGAATCCGCATCGATGATCGTAATTACCGATCGGATTGATATAGGAAAACACGGCTCTTTCTATCATAGCAAGTTTTTTTCATTTGAGAAGATTTTTTACTATTGAGATGCCACGGTTGTAGCCCCACTGATCGACGGTATCAAGGGTAAGGATCTCATAAATGTTTAATTGCCGAATTTCATCAATAAACTGTTTGACACCGGGAAGATATGCATCATGCAGGGTAATAACTCCTTTGGGTTTAAGAACCCTTATACATTGAGTAAATTCAACGGATAAAAACTCATATTCATGTACCGAATCTATGAATATAAGATCAAAGGTGTTTTCCGGAAGGCTTGCCAGTTCTTTCCGGGAATCGCCCAGTATAAACTTATGGCTGCGCATAAAATGTTTGACATAGGCATTACGATGATCTTCCACATCGATGCCGTAATAGACTCCGTCCCAGGGAAGGGCGTTTATCATATAGCATGATGTCTGGCCACGGAATACTCCTGTTTCCAGAACTGTTTTCATGCCAGAGAGTTTAATAAGGGAGGTTAGAACCTCCCCTACTTCTTTCTCCGATGTCCATGAATGAACATCTATGCTTTTAAGTGCTTTCTTGAGTGTGAGCATACGGATTATACGAAATGTCCACCGATAACATCTCCGTAATAATATCCATGGGTATCGGCATATCCGGCGCAAAGGATCTGGATTGCTGTTTCCCATCTCCATCTCCAATCATTATAGTCGATATAATTGGCGATGCAGTCGTGTTTCTGTACCCATTGCTGGTAGCGATCTTCCAGGGGGGCTTCGGATCCGGGCGTACTGTTCTGGACGTGCTGGACGCTAACAAGTGCCTGGAGGTGTATTCTTGAACGGACGTAAGTTGTTGCCATTGCTTTTTATGATTTATAGGTTAAATGATAATTATGGGAATATTGGCATCTCGAAGGACTTTGAGACACTATAAACGGTCTTTGTTCCGTCAGTAGCTTTTATCCTGACATAGAAAGTAATGCCGGGAAAAGTGTGAAGGTCGGTAGTGGCCGTTACTTTAACTGGATCGGCGTCCTGTACGGGTGTCTCGTTTGCAGCAACATCGGAATGTGTGGCAAAGGTTGGTAGAACATCAACCTCAAAATTCACGGATGTAGATACGTTATTACTAACGATTTTACCATCGAAAGTAACAAATCCTGTTATCTGGTTTACAGAGATGCCTCCCATGAATGCTTCTGGGGGTGCTCCGGCGATCAACTGCCATCCCTGGCCTATAACCTTCATTGCGTCGGATATGCGCTGGGCATATTCGTCATAAGGAAGATCAACAGGAGGAAGGTCGGTGACAGATTTAGATTGTGCGCCCTCTTTCCCGGGCCTCTTGTCGGTATCTCCTTTAAAACGGAGTTCGGCCAAGAGTGCGCTCACCCGGATTTTAACATTAACATTTCTTTTAATACTTGCCATTTTACACTTAATTTATAATGGTTACACTAAACAAGATCCAAAGTTAGGTTTTTTTACGGATCAGAGCAAACACATGGGAATTTTCCTCATCATCGGCAGGTTTATCGCAGATAACAAAGCTTACTTTAGCAGGGGGTTTATCCGAATAGATATGAGGCAGTATTCTCCAGGTATGTTCGATAACCAGGTTACATAGTGTAATGCAGTTAAAGACAGCGCCGCCCTGTCCGTTTTTACGGAGTTGGTATGTAGATCCTCTGGAAATAAAAAAATCGCTTATTGAATCTCCTTCCAGCACATCAACGAGCGAATTATTTTTTATCTTTAGTTTCTCCAGGGATTTTGAGGATAGTATCACAAGGCCTCTTTGGGTGAAGGTTACTGTGGCAATACCTTTCTTACTTCTGCCGCCAAGGATCTCCCGTGTGAGTTTTTTAAGTTCCATGGTCAGTTCATTTGATACCATTGGAGTTCCATTTCGGCCAGTAAAAATTCCATGTGGAGGAACATGATATCTATCTCTGCCATTCTTTTTGATAACAGGAAGAATGATTCCGGTTGTTCAAGGTCATAGTTATTATTTGGCATTTTTCAGGGCCTCCATAAATTTATTTTCCAGCCAGTTTACATAATCAGGATCCGGGATATTTAAGACTCCTTCTTTCTGGACGTCCATTTTGAACCAGTCGGGTAGTTCGGATCCATCGACGATAAGATCTCCCCATCGGCCTATTCTGGCAGAGAAGGATGCTTCTGAGCATGGGCGTTCGGCAGTTTCCTGTTTATACCGGGTATAAATTTCAAAAGGGATAGCCATATCACTTTCTTTTAATGAGCCAGTATCTTATTTTCCAGTACAGCCAGATAAAGAAGTCTATTGACAGGACGCCAATAATTACGGCTATTATACAGCCAAGGATGATTAATACTGTTTTCATAATCTTCTGATTGTAGGTCCTGCGATATTACAAGGTGTTTCAAGGAAGATCTCAGGGATCTGGTGGTCGGTGCTCATCTCCATATTATCTTCATGGCGTGAGTATATCCAGTTAAAACCCGTAGCTTTTTTAAGATCATAGCAAAGGAGATCATAAAAAGCGTTAATGATATAGGATTCCGGGGGGAGTGTAAGGTTAAATGAGCTTATCCAATCCATACCGGCGGGTTTATAAACTCTTGTGGTGATTTCATAGCGGTATTTCCCGGCGGCCTTCTCGAAAATATTTTTAACAACTGTATCTTTCCATGTATCCTCAATCTCTTTCTTCTTCTCCTCGGTAATATCTATTGGTGCAGACAGTATCCCCGTGGGGCCGGTATTATCCTGGTTAATTACTGTTGGCTGCATAACCGCTATCTGCGGACCGGGTCCCTGGTCCCTGGCTACCTCCATCCGTAATTTCCTGTCAAGATAAATACCAATGATATCCGAATTGATATTCCTGCCGGCTGCAACTACCATCAGCCAGTAAAAACAATTAGTTATACTCATCGATACCTCCATCTCCTCAACCTCCCCACTACCCGCAATACCATCCGTCTTTAAATGAAGATCCAATAACTGTACATTCCTGCTTAACTCCTCAAAGGCTTTCTTAACCTCTACCCGGTTAAATCCCCTGATACGCTCGTAAAGATTCTCTAATTTGTCCATAGCTTATAGTTTTTTAATTTACCGATTCCTGTTATACCCACTGAAACCCTTATTCCTTACACCCCCTACCTGCCTACCCTTATATAAAGTGCTACTCCTTAATATTAAACAACCATTCTCCAGTAATACATTATCCCCCTTCCTGGTAAATATATATGACAAACGATCCCAGCTTAACCCCGTTATCCCTGCTAAACTCCTTTTGTTCGTACACGATACTACCAAACAACCCCTTAAATCCTCCAGAGTCTTTTTATCCCCAAGTATTACTACCGTGTAAATTATTAAATCCTTACTATTCATCTTAAATTACATACTGCGGTACAGAAATAGTTTTTTTTACATACTGATGTACAGAAACAGTTTCCTGACCTAATTAGACCATTTTACATACTGCGGTACAAAAATAATTTTAATTTTTGACATTTCCATACTGAACCGACCTAAATATGTAAAATAATTTTTAACAACTAAAAAATTTTCCTGAGCCTACACCCTACTGCAGTCCATGTATAAATTCGGGGCTCGCTGGCCCATTCCGAAACCGCAAACGCGAACCCGCCCCCCCCTCCTGCGTGCCTGTGCCTTCATTTGTCTGGCATCTCAAAAATGCGTTTCCCTGCTGGAATGAGACGAAATAAACTATTTCCAGCTTGATCTTAATAGGGTAGGGGATAAGGCTGCATCTCCCATGTCATTGTGTCCTATTTAACATAATAATAATTATAGGACAAGCATCATGCATCTGGTCAGGTGTGCGCTCTGCCTCATCTATTGGCGCTCATTGGTGCGCTTTTATCTTAGATTCGTAAACATAATGAATACCGTAAATAACTGGTGTAATCATTGATTTAGATGCAGAATGAATGTATAACTTTGTGAAATACAGATAAAATAAAATGAATATGAATGAATTAGCAGAACTTTCCGGCCCAGCTCCGTCCCTGTCTCCGTCCCTGTCCTCTATGTATTCATCTCTTAGTCCGGAATTACAGAGGATATTTGTTAAGGCGTTTGTTTATCTGTGGCGCTATCTTAACAAGCGCCCCAGGAATACCCTGGTATCCTACTGGGCTATCGAACAACTTCGTATTAAATATAAGATGCCTATCTCTGAGCTGGCTCTATTAACTTTTTTATTTCAGATGTCGAATAAGGGTAAATATATTATTAACTCTTTGTCGCTTCAATATTCTGGTGCGCTCCCCACTTCTCCTAATTATTTACGGCTCTTGCTTGCTCGCTTCAAACATCGTGGTTATATTAGGCGCTTTAGTCGTGACCCTTCTGCCCCTTATCTCCAGCGCTCTATTTCCCGTACTAAGATATTTATTCAATTCACTGGCAAAGGTGTCGAACTTGTTGAACGAATCAATAAAGACCTGAGAACCCTTGAATTAAATACGGCGCTCAAAGATGTGACAACCGCTAATATAAAGGGCTGGAATCACTCCCAGCCCCCGCAAATCGCTTAATTATGGCCTGTTTTTATGGCTTGTAGTGTGGCAGGGCTCTTATAAATATATGTTCCCTGTATTCATCTTTAAAGCAGGTTTCTCTGAAATACTGAAACTCTGCGCTTTCCAGCATATTGCACCATAAGGCCTCAATGTATTTTGATGCGTCGCAATCTTCCTCAAGATATACGCTTTTGCCGTCCGGATTACTGTATGAATAGCCGCTTATCTTGTTGGCTATTTTCAATAATATTAAATCTCTGCGTTGTACTTCGAGCCAACCATGTCCGGGATCATTCCAGAACTTGTGTACTGTCCGCCTTAGTTCGCTAATCCTGTCCTCGGTGCGCTCAATCTGGTCTAACATATTGAGCTGGCCTGAACCTGTCATTTGTTCGCTGGTAAACATTTTTTCTTGTTTCATTGTAGTGTGTGTTTATGGTTTTAATTATAATCCTATTGAATTAAGCCAACCGCCAATTCTGTCTTTTAAATCGCTGTGTGTACAGGTGTTTATAATTACATAGTGATCGTAATTGTTTTCTTCCTGTTCGTTCAAACAGTCTATTACTTCTTCGGGCAGATCATCAAAAGAAATAGAGATAAAAGGCCTTGCGACTTCTCTCAGTTCATACAACCGGCTATCAACAAAATACTCGATGCCGTTCCATGTGATTTTTTTCAGTGCGTTTGCCATGACCTTTTAATTAGAGTATAACAATCCAATTATTTCCCTGCGTGTTATCTGTGATTTGTCCACAGATGCAAGTAGTTTTAACTTAATATTCCGGTAATGTGTTACCGTTCCAACCCTGAATTTAATCCAATCATAGGCACGATTCTGAGTTATCTCGACCTGCAATTTATATCGCTGGTCCTTTAGCTGGTCTTCAACAATCTCTAACAGGGTGATAATCTGGTCTAAATTAATCTCCCCATTGGTTGCGGTGTTGCGTGTGTTTTCCATGTCTTTAATTTTAAGTTTTTATTGGTTTAATAGAACAAAGCTATACTATTATATTATATAATACAAATATTTTTCAATATATTTTATAAATTATTTATGTTAAAACATTTGTTTATTAATTATATTCGTTTTACTTTTGGTGTGTATTACTATATATAATATAAACACACACAACCATGCAAACCACACTTTTCGACATTAAGCCAGCCAAACAACCAAAGGTTGAATGGTGCAAAGAAGACAGGCCAGATTATAAGATTCAGAATAATGGCCGGAAATCTTTAACAGATAGTGAGCTCATTGCCTGTATCATTGGCGAAGTTAATAGCCTTGAGCTATCCCGCTCCCTGCTCTTATCAACTGAGAATAACATTAGCCAGCTCGGTAAATATAGTTATTCAGAACTGCGAAAACTCGGATTGTCGCACACTAAAGCTACAACCCTGCTCGCCTCTTTTGAGCTGGGGCAAAGAAGACAATTACACGACCTGCCAAATAACGGACTAATTAAATGCAGTCGTGATATATACGAATTGCTTTCGCCGTTGATGATTGATTTAATGCACGAAGAATTTTGGATTGTCTTCATGAATCGTTCAAACAGGGTAATAAATAAAATTCGTGTCAGTCAGGGCGGTATATCTGGCACGGTTACTGATGTTCGGGTAATAATGAAAAAAGCCATTGAATTGCTTGCTTCCGGCATTATTTGTGCCCACAATCACCCCTCCGGTAATCTTGCGCCCAGTGAATCGGATACACGCATAACACAGAAGATTAAGGAGGCCGGCACACTTATGGATATCCAGCTCCTTGACCATTTAATAATATGCGAGAAAGATTATTATTCTTTTGCAGATAACGGACTAATATAAACCTTTAAAATCAAACACACATGGAAACAATTCAAATCGTTAAGTATTCAGAAAAAGCAATCGTTGTCACAGGTGACACGAAGCCCATTAAAGACCTGTTAAAACAGGCTGGGGGTAAGTTTAATGCACGTTTGACCAATCCGGCTACTAAGAGAACTCTTGTAGGCTGGATATTCTCTAAGGCACGTCAGAACGACCTTGAATCGTTGTTGTCAGGGAATGGCGTTAAATTCAGTAATGAGATGCCGGCCAATATCAATAGCCAGACCGTTCGGGATTATATCCAAGACCCTGCCGAGATTGAAGCCGATAATTTTTGCCAGCGCAATAATATATAAGGTGATGAAATACTTCTTTGGTGTATATGTCGATTACACAAATGTAGATCGGCCACGAATAGCGCAGGTTATGACAACCGTTGATGATATCAGTTGCGAAATGCTTGCAAACCCCGGATTAATCACATTTTATTATTCTGGTAAAAGAAGATGCAGGGAACATGGTAAGCATCTCGCAAGACTTCATAATTGTAAATTCATTGAGTTTGGCTGGGGCACATATCAATTAATAAAAATCAAATAACGTATGGCAACGGTAAGCAAAATAAGAGGTTCTAAAGGATTGCACATTGAGGCCGAAGGTTGTATCGTTAATATAACCGAAGGCCTTATAGACCGCAAGGGAAGACCAGTAACCAGCATAGAAATAATACCAGACAAATACGCTGGCGAGAGAGAATGGAAACGAGTAGGCAGTTATGCCAATGTTCGGGTAATCCAGTTAAAAAAGAAATACAAAAGAGACTATTAATAACCAGCTCCCTGCTACGGCAGGGGGCACAAAACACACACAGATATGGGAACAAGTAAAGACATTTTAATTGACAAAGCGAATGAATGGCAAGAGATTGCTGAAAGTCGCATGAAAGAGATCAAAAGACTGCGTGATCTTATTCAGATTGGCAGGGGATTCAACGCAACCTTTGTAAAAGAGGTAGGAACAGAGCAAACCGGTGGCGGAGTGATGGTAGATTCAATCCTATTAAAAGATTCTCCCTGTGTTATTGGAGTATCTGACGATTGTATTGTTCTGTATAAGAACTTGGAAAGCTTTTGCGGTGATGAGAGCGGACAATTGGGACATATCTATTTTCCAGTTGAAGAAAGCAAGGATGAATACTTTACAAGATTCAAAAAGATCGGATTTCTTGAAGAAGCAATCAAATCAATGGAGAACTTTCTTTTTGCATGGCAGAGGCTTAATGAGACATGGAACAAAGATTCAGTTAATGGAATTGATCTTAATGATTATTGGGTTAAGATGTATCCTTTTGAAAAATCGTTTGATGAACTGCAAAATGACGTGGCATTGTGGTATGCTGATGGCGCAAGTAAGCTGGTACAACTCAAATATGAACTCCAGCCTAATCTGGCAGATCGTAACAATCTGGAAGAATCACAACCAGAATATAAGACTGTCAGGGTTGAGATAGTTGAGAAATCTGTTTTATCCGTATTGGTGAATATTCCAAAAAAGATGGAAGAAGAAGCATTAAGAGATCAGATTGATAGTAGGGGAATTAATTGGGATTCATTCGAGAAAGATGCAGACAGAGAGATGTACACCCTGATAAACGAAGAAAAACCCGAATCAAAAGAGGATGTATTGAAATTGAAAAATTTCTATAAACGATACTTTCCGATGGTCGAAGAAGAACAAGCCCCATATCCACACCCCTCCAGCTTCCATGCTGGAGGTGGCACAATCGAAGGCCTGTTTAATATTGATGATGAAGAATCATGCCAGAGAGAGGTGGTATTCCAAGAGGATTACGATAAGGTGTTCAATGCATACAAAAGACTTTTCGATGATATGATTAGCGAAGAACCACAGGCAGAATATAACAAAACCTTAACTCTTGAGGTTGGCTGGAAAACCGAAGATTGTTGGCAATTTGATATCGAGAAGATACAACTGGAGATATCAAAATCCACCATTGACGCTCTGAAATACGCTATGATAAAGTGCAAGAAGAATAAATGGTTTTGTATTGAAGTATGGTGTGATGATCCGCTTACCTTAACCGATAGCGATGGGAAGGAAGAAGAAGAATGGAGATCGGGAGCAGAATATTATAAGGTATATCCTGATACCGTATATTTATTTATGAGCCATAAACACAATCCACAGGCACAGATAGAAAGTGAAGCCTTTTCTCTGGTTGGGCAGGAGAAAGTATTTGCAGAAGAAAGTAAGCTTGATATGGTTGAGGAAAGCGCTAATTTCCAGTATGAGTGCTTGACGCTTGATGAAGTGATAACAAAGATTACTACGATTGACAAGCAGGAATATATCTATGTTATCAGAAGCAAGAATAAGTATTTCGTTGAAAACAATGAACCATTCGTGCGAAGCTGGGAATCAGTAATTGCCAAAGGCAAAGCCTTGACGGTATTGAATAAAATCGAAAAACTGAAAGTAGCATGACAACTGCAAAATCATATTTTAGTGGCGCTGGGGGGATGGACTTAGGTCTGTCCCTGTCCGGCATAAGGGTCATTCAATCATGGGAGATAGATGAAACGGCCTGTGAAACCTTGCGTATGAATCATAAACATGAAGTATTACACATGGATATAAAGGATATCCTTGTAAATACCCAGCCCAGCACCGATATAATTGTAGGCACTTATCCATGCACAAAGTATTCAGCAATCGGGGATATTAAAGGTATCCGGAGTGGGGATGATCTGTTCCTGCATTTCTTTCGGCATATTGCATTAGAAGAACCAGAAATGTACATTGTGGAAAATGTCCTTGGGATGCGCAAGTTCAAAATTGTTATGGAAGCTATGACTGAATTGCCCAGATACTATGTCAACGTGATGTGCCCAATTAATGCGTTATACTGGCTACCACAATCCAGACCACGCCTCATCCTGATCGGAACGAAAAAGCCATTCTACATTAATATGCCACAGGAAACAACCAGACCCCTATTCTGGCAGATGCTTGACAAATGGGATGGTAGGCTTAATCCTGACTATGTTAGAGCGAGGCACGAAG
>Ga0315288_10002851_pt1 | contig 22135 bp, 21 predicted proteins | sample YL17G11_20_MG_FD_203454 | JGI IMG/M metagenome (GOLD analysis project Ga0315288, IMG submission 203454) | Sediment microbial communities from Yellowstone Lake, YNP, Wyoming, USA - YL17G11_20 | ecosystem: Environmental > Aquatic > Freshwater > Lake > Sediment | place: USA: Wyoming | collected...
AAATCTTTCACAATCCGGTACTCAATTGTCTCTGTAAGTCTTCGATATTAAATCTACAGGACCTCAAAACGTATTGTTTTGTGGTAGCGTTCCACACCATAAAGTTAATTTTCCCATGCATCTTGCTTAATATTGCAGCCGCAACAGAATTATGCGTCTTTGATCCTGAAAGCAATAGAAAGTCTTCCGCCTGTGAATTGGAGAGTATTTTAATCATGTTTTCTTTTATCTTGTCTGGTTCCATAATATTTAGATCATTCCCAGTAGTTAATGAAATCATAGGAAGATCTAACTTAGGTGGATCATGAACATCATTAGTTACAAAGATCTTCTTTTCGGATCCTGTAAAGATTACTTGTGGAATGTCATCTAAAGTTAATAGTCTATTAAGATAGTTTCCACTTCTGTTATCCCAAATCAATAGATTGACGCTATTCCTTTCTATGCAGATAATGCTTATTGCAACAGCGCAATGAACATTTGTGCCATCAAGCAGTAAATAGTCGTCATCATCAAATGTGGTCAGAGCCTTACTCATGATTGCCTTGATTCGGTCAGGCTCTAGCCCTAGTTTCGCTTCTACGGGCACTAGGGGCACGATCTCACCATAGATAGAGGCCTTGGCCTCGATGACCTGTCTTGGCTCAGGAACGAAAACCCTTGCCATGCTTCCTCCATTGCTGCGTGACATTTGTCACGTCCCTGTGCAAGAAACAGATCGTAATAATGCTCTTATGCCAGTATTGATCTTGACTTTACACCCCAAAAGTTTTACAATTGTTATCAGAAGGGAAGGAGAATTCTACATGAGCACGAAGAGCCATTTTTTGGGTATCCGAGTTGGGGACGATCTATTCCATTGGATGGAAAAATACGCTGTCGATACAGAGACTTCGGTCTCTCAAGTTGTAAGACAATCCATAATCGAACTCATGGGCAAGACCGAAGCCATGAAGGATGCCAAGGACAAAGAAAGCATAGAGATCCTTAGGCATCACGTCGGAGATATGTTCCGATTCAAAGAAACCGAAGATGGCCTTCTGCTTGAACGTGTCGAGCCGAAGACAATCGTGTTGGGGTCTGGTGAGAGGAGAAAGAAAGATGTCCGAGAGTCCAAAACTGCCTGATTCACCTGCTGATATTGAAAAGAAAATGGAAGAGATTCAGAAGGTAGAAGATACTGCCTTCATGAAGAACTATTCCGATATCTCAATGGACAGTCTTATTGCGAATGGGCACATTGTACACGAGGCAGAAATCACTAAGGGGTTTCGGATCAAGATTCGTACGCTGAAGAAAAAAGAAGAGCTCGAGATTAAGAGTAAAATGTCTCAGTACGATGGGGCCCAAATGTATGTCATAGATCAAATCAATACTGATACACTCGCAAAGTGTGTTATCTCCATCAATGGGATAGATTTACCAACGGAAGATAAGAGAGGAAAGAATGACGAAATTGTCAAGACGGCTTTTGAGTCGAGGAAAGAAGTCATAACTGAACTCGCAGATGCTCTCACCCTGGCCATGTTGGAGGAATACCGGGCCCTGAACAAGGCCTTAGTAATACTCATTAAAGGGTCCTCAAAAAATTCTTTGGGACGCCTTCTACTTGGGCGCGAATCTGCCTAAAGTTGGACGGCGTCAAACCCGAAGACGAACTTGAGGAAGCCTTGCTCATAGCGGCATTCAGGAAGAGACAGTACATCGAGGTGGCAAAAGTGCAGGCGATCATAACGGCCATTGTAAACCCAGCAAAGGCTGCGGGGGCCTATACACATTTTTTAAAGGCCATGATGCCAGAATACGAAGAAATTCGAAATCAGATGGATCAAGGGATGATGAATGTATTCCAACAAGAACTAGGAAATGTCTTCGAGCTTAGTTCTGGGCGTAACGGATGGGTGGCTAAACGGATGAAGCGAGAGTAGGGGAACGAACTTTGCCATCCTACGATGATCAACTAGCAGCATACAGATCCCAACTCGCAAGCATCTCGTCGATGCAGGCTCAGACAGCTAGTAATGTCCCCGGAACTGGGGCCATGTCCACCGCTGGATTAGCCTTTAATACAATGATGAGCGACATGTCTAGGGCGGCATCGTATGTTAGCACATTTTCGGTAACGCCGTCTTCCTCAAGCATTCCGATCAGTCGAGGATCTTCTTATAGCATGGGGTTTGGGCAAGCATTGGGAGCATTAGCAGGGTTCTCGATGCCTCCATCTCCAATGTACGTGTCTGATTATCAATATTTGGCTAATGAAAGAGTAGCTCGTGGAGTTGGTGGCGCAGCGACAAGTCTTTTGACTGGATCTATGGAGTTCGGTGGAGGCATCTTGGGAGGAATGGCTTTAGGAGCCGCAGGAGGAGCTATAGGGGGATCCATCGTCCCTGGAGTTGGTACTGCTATCGGAGCAGTCGTTGGAGGACTTGCTGGAGGGTTCCTCGGGGCTTCCGCTATGACTCCAATTGGGGCTCCAGCGATTCAAATCGCTAGTGCAGCTCAACAACTTCAGCTTTCAACCCCAGCTGTATTTGGCGGAATGGGAATGACCCGAGAGGTGTCTAGATCGTTAGCTAGAGATCTTAGTAGGCAAGCTATAGGGAAAAGTGAAGGATGGTTAGCTTCCCCAGGCGAAGAAATGAATTTGACCAATATGGCTATCTCTCAAGGAACTAAATTTGGATTGTTTTCTGGTACGACAGATACAGCTTCTTTCGCAAAGGAGCTAGGAGAGTTAACCACAACTATCAAGGAAATGTCTAGAGCTATCCGAGTCTCAAAGGAAGAGATGGTTCCTATCCTGGCTGAGATGAGACAGGGAGGATTCTATGGAGCAAAGGCTGGTGGACAGGCAATTTTGCAGGGATCAGGACTAGCTTATGGAGCTGGAGTTGGATTCCAGGAGATGCATGAAGCTGGACTTCGTGGGGCAGCGATGTTCCGTGGGACTGGGATCCCAACAGCGATAGGATATCAGACAGGAGAAGCAAATCTATTCAATGTCCGCAGACTACAGCAAAAAGGACTTCTTGGACAAGAGACTATTAATCAATTAGGAGGAATAACTGGCGCTGCAGAAAGTTTGACTGCAGGAACTGCTGGATTTGTACAAGGGCCTATAGGAAGACATGTAGCAGCAGCTTTGATGCAAGGACGAGGTGGAGTAAATATGAATGCTCTCCAGTCCCTAGCTGGAGGAGCAAGTGTCGGAGATCTTCTATCTCAAGCGAATATAGATCCTATGGCCCTATCGAACCCTGAGGTCGTAGAGCAATTTTGGGCAACGATGGGACCTGGAGGTATTCAGGCAGCTCAAGCGGCAGTTCTTCAGGGACAAACAAAATTCTTCGAGAAGCAGGGTTTTGGAGAAGACGCCTTTTCCATGGCCTTCAGACAGAATGCGCGATCAATGGGGATTGTCCCAAATACCGCAAATCAAAAAATATGGAAGGCATTGAGTGAAAATGCTGCACAGTTGGCACAAGATCAGCAAAATAACTTCGTTAATGAAGGACGTAGGCTAGAAACAGAAAGAGGACAGAGAGAGGGAGATATATGGGGTAGGTCAGGAGTAAGAGGAGCGTCACGTGCTGTAAGAGGAGGTCTGCAACCAATTGGAGAAAGGATCAATACTATTGGAGAATTCGCTTCTGACGTAACAAGGGAAATTGGTGATTGGTGGAATGGGACTAGGAGAGTTAGCCCTCAATCCTCGGATTCATTCGTTAAAGCTCTCTCTTATGTAAATCTTAATGAGAGGTCTCCTTTTGTAGAAAGAACAAAAGGAGTTTTGACAAAATCTGATTACATGATGATGAAGGGAGAAGGCCTAGCAGACAAAGGATCCGATTACGCTTACTCTCCCACTGGTTGGTTCGAAGGAAAAGGAGAAGGTGTTAGCTTTGGCGCTTACGACCAACATTTAAAAAACGTAGATATGATGAGAACAGCTGTGGATACAAAAGTTGAAGGAGTGGATGAAGATTTCCGAAATTTTTATACCGGAGCATGGATGAAGAATGCAGGTCCACAGCTAGATTATCTTACGAACACTCTAGGAGGAAAATACGCAGGATGGGCTAATGAACAAGAAGCAATCGGTTCATATACAGGACGCATGAGAAGAATTGTATCGGAATACAAATCAACCGAGGGAGGAAAGAGAAGCAAGAAAACTGATGCAGAGATTGCAGCTCAAGTGCTGTCGTATGAAGTATCTTCTGGTACACAAGCCACCATAAAAGACAAACTATTGTCAGCAGGTACATCATCACAGACATATACATCATCAGATCTTGAGTATCGAGCAAAAAGAGCAAGTCTAAGAGAGGGGAACTTTTTTGAAACATCGTTTGGGATCCATCTTGATTATGGTTCCAAATTAACATCAACTCTAAAGAAAAATGAGTTAGATGAAGCATTAAGAGACCCAGAGACTTACGATTTAATGCTTAAGGCAACTGAAGGCAAAGTTTCGCGACAAGCCCTTCAAGAGCATTTTACAAAAAAAGGATTTGCCTCTTCTTCTCTTAGTACTGCTGGATTTGAAAAAATGATATCAGATCCAAAAGCATTAGCAGAACTCCAGGGAAGAATAACAGAAGAAAAAGGAGCTTTTTCAGAAAGAAAAATGGTTAGTGCATTGCAAAATGATATGCAACTAAAAGCGTTAGTATCAAATTTAAAAAGGGAAACAACTGGAATGGATGATCCAAAAACTGGCGAAATGGTTGCGAATCTAGATGCCTTAACTACTGGGCAAAACTACCATGCAGCTGCCGCGAAAGTTAAAGAACTAGCAGAAGGATGGACCCCTGAACAGGGGAAAGAGATCGTAAATCAATTAAGGGGAGATCTATTGCAGAGAGTTGCAGGCCGTGCTGGAATTTCTGCAACTACAGAACTAAGTAACGAATCCGCCCGACAGGAAGCAAGCGTAGTTGGATATCGCAGAGTCCCCGGAACTAATCAACAGACAGACATAAATGGACAAACGCTCTTGGCCCTTCGGCAAATCAACTCAGAGCTCAAAGCAAGAGGAGCTTCAAATACACCAGGTGCTCCTACAACTGGTGCTACAAACAACAAGGGGCCTGGCTGAGGAGAGTGGAGAATGGCTACCTCATTTAACATTTCACAGGCTACCGAATTGCCGGTAGGCATTCAACAGGCTCCGGATTCCACTCCCACACGCGCGAAAAGAATAAACAAGGTAATCCCAAATCAAAGTTGGTCAATGATACAGACGCTTCGCTTCATACAATTGCAAGGCCAAAATCTGAGGGATCCTTCAGAATTAGGGGCACTGATTTCACAAACATTAACTACCGCCATAGATCAAGGAGATAGTAATACAGAGAAACTCAATAATCTGTACACTGAATCTGAAACTAGGAGACTAGATTTGGAACTAGATCCTATTGATGAAAACCTCTATAAGAATCAAAGAGATCCAAGACTCACTGCTGGATTTGCTACAAACCTAATTAACAACATTGGTATCGAGACAAACCTAGAAGACGACTTAACCTATGGTGCTGGGGCTTTGCCTGAAGTGGAGGTTTCTGATAGTGCTGTTAGGGTTTCCTGGAAAACGGGGACATCCCCTTCATCTGAAGAAGATACTGCCATAGCCATAGCCGAGAAACTTGGACTTCAGGTGCAACACACTTCTGATGAATTGATAAGTTTGATAATCCCAATAGAATTATCGGTTGACTCTACAGATCCGTACGTAAAGAAAGTGAGAGGGCAATGAACGGTTCAGATGCTCAGCTTTTGACTCTTCCAAGTCTTGCTACAAGACTTGCCAAGTTGCAAGATCCTGGTAGCGGGGATTCTTCTACTGGAAGGGCGTCAGTAACAGAGGCTGCCTTTGCAAGTACATCGTCTAATTTGGCCCAGGAAATTTCAAACCCCGTCAGCAAGATGGGATCAAGGAATGATCTGCTTAGAGGAATCAAGATAAAGCCAGAAACGTTCGCTACATTAGAAGTAGTTGCAGGGGGAAGCAGCTCTGGAGCGAAGTTTGCTGATTTCCTACTGCAATCTGCCAGTGAAGTGACGCAGGAGAGATATCAGCTTCTGGAAACATTCGGAGACACCATAGGGTTCTTCTATGGAACAAGACCAAAGATCTATCAATACTCTGGAGTTTTGATCAACACCTCCGATTATCCATGGAGAGATAACTGGAAGTGGCAATACGAAGAGCAGTTCCGAGGAACAAAATGTGTAGAGACAAAGAAGCGTGTGTATTTAACCTATGACTTTGTGCTAAGAGAAGGGTATCTTCTTGGCATGAATATCGGTCAGATGTCAGCTAGTCCAAACAGCGTTGATTTTAGCTTTACCATGTTCATAACCAGGGAGATCAACCTCGGAATGAACGAGGGGGAGGATTAATTGCCATGAGCATGCAAAGCAAATGGCAGAGCACAACGATAGTCCCAGTGAATTTCAATACCGCTAGGATCAACAAAGAGCAGAAAGTAAATTCTCAGCTAGATACTGTTCAGACAGAATTAGAAGTACTCGCAATGGTTTCAAAAGAAGCTTACGATACGATGATTGCCTCTGGCGTGGATGCAAATACTCCCGTTGGGACGGGACTTAATGCCGGAGGAATGGTGGGGAGTAGAGACAACCCACAGAGCTAGGACTCGAGATTAGAATGCCTGGAAAAAAGTTACAACTAAAATGCTACCTAGAGGGGATAGAAGTCCCTCTTATCGGGATTCAAATTAACACCTCCACAAATCAGGCCTCTGGAGCAACCATCTCTGTTCCACCAACCAATACTGCTTTCGATATCCGCCCGAGAACCCATGTGCATGTGTTTTGGTACGACGATGTAGATAACAAGTGGTATCTTCTCTGGGAAGGAGAAGTGCTCAGCATTGGGTTCTCAAAAGAAACTAGTTCTAGGAGTGTACAACTCAATTGCTTCGATCTGAGCAATTACTGGGATTACATCACCAAGCAGTTGCTCTCTCTAAATTCTGGAGTCATGTATAACCCCAACCAAGTCATGTTCTATGGCGATAAATCGATTACCATCATGAATACTGGAGAACCGACTCTTGACCTGATTTACACCGCGTTATCTAAGGGTGATAACTTGCCACAAGCCATGTACAAATTCATGTCGTATGCGGCTGACCAACTCCCGTACTATAAATATGTAAACGACAAACTAAAAGTAAGTGACCAACTAAAAATGAGACCAGATACCAAAGTAACAAATCTATTAAAACTGGACCAAATCATGTATTTATCACAAAACATAGAGGGAGGAGAAGGGTTTTCTGCTTCATTAAGACAAATCATAGCTGGTTTCTGTGCAATGGTTAACTATACGTATTCTTCTTTAGGCACCCCGTCTTCTACTGGCGGGATGACGTCTTTCGTTCTAAAACCTAATTTGTTTGGATGCCTCCCTCCTAGATGCAATGTTGTCTTCCCTGATATGTGTGCTGGCATACAATACAACAGATCGTTTATGGACGAACCGACGAGGGCTATGATCTCGGCTCAGATGGTAGCAGGAGAAAGCACGAAAGACAATGCTCAAAGAATTTATACGTCTCCCAGACATCTAGCTGAAGCAATCGCAAAAAGGAATGATGGACGACCAACTTCAGAGGACTTGCTCAGGACCTGTTTTACTGCTGAAGAGATTGAAAAAGGAATAATCTCGACCACAGTTAACATCCCATTCCCCGAGTTGTTTTCGAAGACAGAAAGTGAGAAAGCTATCAATTACATGTACGAATATGGAGACTACCTGTTCCAAATGAGTCGGTATGCGTCTAGGTCGCTATCCTTTACCACAGAGCTCAATCCATGGATGGTCTGTGATTTTCCATGTGTAGTTTTCGACGCTAGTAGATCTTTTGTGGCCAATGTGAATCAAGTGTCTCACTCCATAGGAGCTGATGGCGGAGGTGTGACTCAAGTGCAGTGTGGATTAGCTAGAGAACTGAATGCAGACCAAGATGCAACTCCATACATGCCTGGATGGTTCTCGGAAAGCTATAATCCATACGGAATAAATGAGACATACCAAGCGCTCTTTGGATGTTATGCATTGGGGGATCCAGGAGCGAATCATATCGAGTCATCAAAATCCGCAACGAATCCTCCGCCTCTGTTAGGAACAGGGGAGATCAACATAGACTCTGCAATACGGACGAATATTTCTAAAGCTGCAGCGACAGTTTACAGTATTAAAACTGGAGCTTCTTCAGAATATTTTGACGCTGTCAAATCAAATACAGCCTATAGTTTTGCAGACTCATATAGACGTAGAAAATTAGTTAGCATGGAAGACATGTTTGGTTATTATGGACTATCAGCAAAAGAATCTACGCCTCCAACTCAATTTGATGGTCCAATGTTTAATTACGCCAAGGTAGAAGGAAATGTTGATGCAGGATCAAGCGGACCTTATAAGCGTGACATCATATCCAAATACAAAAAAGAGATAAGCCAAGGCATGGATGGAAGGTGACGCATGGCGCATGAAGAGCCAAAAAAACTTGAACTTCAACTCTGGAAGGACTGGAGGAAGTCCAAGGACGAAGATACGCTAGGGCAGCTTTTGCAGTCCATGGATCCTCTTATCCAGAAGAGGGTATCTCAATTCATGGGAGCTCCACTTCCTCGAAGCGCTATCGAAGCAGAGGCGCGTAAACAGGCAGTAAAAGCGTTCGAGACCTACAATCCCAAGATGGGGGCTGCGCTTGGCACGCACGTCAACAACTACATGCAGAAGGTCTACCGTTACGTCTCTACTTACCAGAACGTAGGGCGTTTACCTGAAAGTCGTACAGCTAAGATAGACCTCTTCAATAAGACCAAGGCTTACCTATCTCAACAGAAAGGCCGCGAACCAAGTACCGTTGAGCTCTCTGATGAACTCCGGTGGTCACCAAGAGAAGTAGGGCGCATGGAGGTCGAACTCCGCAAGGATCTGGGACTCGAGACGAGTTTCGGAGAGATGAAGTTTCTAGACTTCGACAAGAACTCAGATCTTCTAAACTACGGTTACTTCGAACTCTCTCCAGAAGAACAGTTAGTGTTTGATTATTCGATTGGGATGCATGGGAAGATGCGTTTAACCATGGAGAACATTGCAAAACGATTGGAGAAGACTCCTAGGCAGATTGGGCTCATTAAACAGAGAATCGTTGACAAACTGAAGAGGTTCCAAAAATGAGCCTATCTGAAGACCTCCGCAATTACAAGAAGGCCGAACTCAAAAGATTGAGTGCGGAGCTGAAATTTGCTGGCAAGATAAAGAACAACATTGATACAGTGTTGGATCCTATCATCAAGGATATTTACAAAGCAACAACCACAGATTTGGATGAACATTCGTCATTATCCGAGGATCAAAGCATAGCAATGTCGATGGTCCAGAGCACTTTAAACAAAACGGTTGATCCTGGTATGCAAACAACTGTTTCGGACAGCGTAAACAGAAACCTAGGAAAGATCATAGGAATGACGTTGGGAAGTCAAGAGACAGCCAACTTAGTCTCTTCTGTAGCTAATATTGCTTCCTCGCCAAGCACAAGCGGATTGGCAACTATTCCTCAGGGGGGGATAGGATCAACTTCTGAACTCGCTTCTGATGTCTACGACATGTCCAAAAAGATGCAGCAAAAAGTCCTTAATGTAGTGTCTATAGCATTAACAAACAAACCTGGACTGCTTCCAGAATTTGCTATGCTGTCTATATTAGAATTCAAGACTTCGGCTAGCAAGCTTACGGCATCCTTTAGAAGGCTCTCTGAACTTACAGCAATCATCAAAACGAGTACGACAGCTCTTGATGCTACTTACTATACGACAGGGGCTTTTAATAGAACAACGAATGCTAAGCCTATATTACAAGAGGCTGATGCAAGATTGCTAACCGTAAGACGAGAAATTCTAGCAACTCCAGCTCAGTTCCAAAAAGATTCGTATGCACAGATCCGTGAAAACAACATTCTGCAGGCAGCTAACGCCCTGGTAAACTATGGGAACACAAACAACAAAGTAGCGGAACTTCAAGGAGCTTCGTCCGCTCTCGATTATCTGTTTGCAGACATAGATGGAACATACAGCGATTTTAGGGAGCATCTTGAGGCCCTAGCAGAATTTTACGAAAGTTTCGAGACAAATATGAAGTTTGAAGGATCAATGTTTGCTCAAGTCAATCAAGTTCAAGCAGAAGTTAGGTCTATTATTCGCTCCATGGAAGCTGCTCTTTATCTAAACAAAGGAAGTACGATGCCTACAATGGAGAGACTGTGGTATATGGAACTGCTGACAATGTATCAGAAGATGATCATGTCGCCTACAAATATAAGCGATTACATTGCGTCGGATCCAGATGGATATGTTTTAGATTACGCTCCTATAGCAGCTGAATTACAAGAGGATCTAGCAGAGTTCGATGCAGACATGAGCCAGTTAAAGGCTTTAATTGACCAGTTGAAATATTGGATTCAGAGGAAACTGTCGGACTCTTGGCCCAATGACCCAAGAATTCAAAACGCCATTAATAATCTTGTAGTTAGCGTAGATGCCATTAGTTCTAGTAATGAAAACTTGATAAGTGTCGCCATTGGTCATGCAAGCAGTTATGACGTTCCAACAAGCGACATGACAGGGAAGATCCTAACCATGGTGTCTGATACAAGAATGGACAAGGCTTCCGATTACCTAAAGAAAGGGAAATGGAAAAAGTTCTTCTCTGTGACTCCTGACAACGCGAGCACCAAGGGGAGTTTGGTCTCAAGCATCAACAGTATGATGTCATCTGTTGTTTCTGGTTCTACGTCTTCTTCGGGAGCATCAAGCCCACAAATTACTTTCACTTCTCTAGAACCAATTGCGAACGCGCAGAACAAAGTGATTGATCAGAAGAGAGCAGATGATCTCCTTTCTTCTATTATAGGGAGGGTTAAGAATGATGGGCAGAAAGAGGCGCTTGAAGACATTCGCGAAATTTTGGACATTTGTGGCGGTCTCGAGCAAGCCAATCAATACCCACAGGACTTCTGAGGAGACCGTACTGTGAAAGACATCAGAGTTGTGATCCCAAACGCATACAACTATGCAATCACGACTTCAACTGATATCCCTTTGTCTACGGAGGGGATTGACAGTTTGGTACAGATAATAGTTAAGGCCATGAAAACAACGCCTGGGCGCGATCTATTGAGCCCTGACTACGGGATGGGATTAAAGTACCTTTTGCCTCCAGCAGCTTCATCCATAGAAGAGGAGAAAACCAAGTCCCAAGTCGGGAAAGGGCTTTTGAAAATAGACGAGGACATAAAAAAGAACCAAACCGATTCTTCGTTAACCCCTGATCAGAAACTTCAGACTCTCGATTTGCTTGACGTGACCTTTGATCAAACACAGGGCCTTTGGGACATAACTGTGCAGGTGACATCGGTCTCCGGCACGACAGTAAACGTTGGCGTCTCTTTCTGAGGTGACTCATGGCTGATTTCCAACTGCCGATCGAAAAATTCCTGGTAACAAAGATCCAGGAGAACTTCCCTGATTTTGACATTAGGGATGGGACTGCGTTTAGGGACATGTTAATCAAACCGATGGTTGTCTTCTTGCAGCCATATAGGGATCAAGTAAACGTTCTAAAGAGGAACTTGTCTCTTCAGAATTTCGAGACAATGATAGACGAGGAGATGGATGCTCTTGTCTATAACATTTTCATTAGCAGGCGAGGGGGAGTTAAATCTGAAGGCACAGTAAGAATATACGTAACCTCCACTGCACAGGTTTCGTTTTCGACAGATGTTAAATTTCAAACAGCAACTGGGCTTACGTTCAATCCAAAGGAAGTCATTTCGTTTACTGCCGAACAGCTAGCCCTTAATGTAGAAGGTCTTTACTTCTATGCAGATATCCCATGTGTTGCAGAATCTGAAGGAGTGAATTACGACATAGATCCTCATACAATCGTTTACATTAGTGGTGGACCTTCAGGCATAGCCAAGGTAGACAATCTTACTTCATTCACGAATGGTGTAAACACAGAGGACAATGCCACTCTATACAACAGGGCCAAAAATTCTATTTCGACTAGGGACTTGGTTACTAAGAAGTCAATCTCAGCCGTAATGCTAGAGACCTTCAATACGCTGAAGGAAGTTACAGCCATCGGGTTTGGTGATCCAGAGATGGAGAGGGATGTAATTACAACAATTCTAGATCTTCTTGTTACCGTGGAAAGCAGAAACACTGGATCCGTGACAGGAAGCGGGACTACTTTTACCGATATAGATATTGTAGCCCCGATCGATTTCATTGCGACAGGAATAATGCCGGGGCATAGATTAGTCATTTTGAGCGGAGCTAATGCTGGGAATCATACTATCAAATCAGTTACGGGGCCTCAACAATTAGAGTTGTACGACACCCTGACAATTCGTACAGACATAGAGTACGGGATCGATGGCTTTGCAATCAAAGATGACTACCATGTCGGAGGAAAGGTAGATGTATATGTAGACACTACTGGGCAAAGGGAACAGATCTTGTATCTTGAACCAGCCTCAGCAGACAACGATTTAACAGAAGTGGCTTCTCTCCCAGTGATAGGAATAAAGAGTTTGATTGATGTTATCCCTGGTTCTTATGATCCCATTCTCCCTGCTGAAGATCATACTCTTTGGGCTGAACATACAGCGATGAGTGCAGATTATGTGGCAGGAAAGATAACTGGCACGGGCAACACCTTTGAAGATCCGACGTTCAATTTTCTGACTTCAGGCATGAAACCGTCATATTCGGTTTACATTATAGATGGCGTAAACGCAGGATCACATATGATCAAATCGATACTGACGCCATTCAAGCTAGAGCTTTATGAAACATTGCTTCCTAGAAACGACGTGCATTATAGGATAGAAGCTAACGATTTCCGGCTTGATACTGGGGATTCAAAAACAAGGCTCTCTGTCAATGAAAACATAAGCCTTAAACTGTTAACCCCTACTTCTATTCCAGACAGATGCTTCATTGGCTCCACCCTTGCCTGTACGTACTACACGGATCCAACAATTGCTGAGTATCAAAATTACGTAGAAAACGATCTGAACAGAGTCGTTACTGCAGACATGTTGGTGAAGCGATGCTTCCCGATCTTTGTGGATCTTGACGTATCATATAGAGGGACAGCAACAACAACTGAAGTCGTCAACGTGATTACCGAATTCATCAACAACCTGAAGCTCGGGAACGCCTTCCAGGCTTCTGACATGATCTCAACACTGTACTTCTTCAACGTGGATTATGTTGATAATGCGTTCACAATCTATGCCTATAAGTATGCGTCGGACGGTTCAGTAACGCTCGAAACCAGTTCTGATAGCATAACCTCAACGGGCGCTCAGAAGTTCATCCCTAGGGTCATCACGGCAACGAATACAACGGTGTAGAGATGACAATACAGCTCCCTGGCTTTGATCCTGGGTACATCTTCAGAATCCTTTCTGATTTCTGGGATGGATACAGAGAGAGGGATCAGTTGTCCGCCTTCTGGGGAGGCGCAAATCAAACCATTGATGATATGTATCTTCAGAACTATCAAGCCGACTTTAGCAAATCTCTTAGTACCGTTCCCGTTTATTGGCGGTACACATGGTCGAATTTTCAATTCGATCAATGGATAGACAACAAGGTTTTCCATAGGCATTTATGGGTAGAGAGAACGACTGTTGGCGGTACGACATCGATAGATCTCAACAGTTTCTTCACCCCTCCAGAAACAGCTGGAGTCGTAAGTTCTTTTAGGGCTTTGTTAGAAGGTGTTGTATTGCATGAGAACACAGACTATCGAATTTCTGATACCGTTGTAACCTTTAGCGAAGGGCTCCCTGGAGGGAAAAACCTAATTCTCCAATGGGTGGACGATAACAAGTCCGTCCCATATCATTTTCATAGGAAGTTTACCGAGACGCTTGCAGGGGTAAAGAGTTCGTGGACGGATGCGATTGGAGATGCCTTTGATCCATCAGAACAGGGCCCGTATCAATTTAATGATCCGCTAGCTCCGATAGAGATTTGGGTAAACGGAGTTAGGGAAACAAATGATAGGTATGTTGAACCGAATTCAGTGCTATTCCAGCTGAATGTTGTCACTCCTCCAACAATTGGAGATTGGATTGTTCTGAAATGGCTAAGGACATCTGATCAACCGAATCCGCATGTCCATTACAAATACAACGGAGTCGTTGCAGCGGTAGCGCAGAACTTGTTCCCCTTGCCATTCAGTGTCAATCTTGATACAGCCGAAGTTTGTCTAAACGGAGTTCTTCAGATCGCAGACACTGATTATATCTTTGAGAGAAAGAACCTCTTGAAGATGAGCAAGGCTCTTGTGCAGGATGATCTACTTGAGGTAACTTTTTATAGGAAGGAATACCGCTGGAAACACGCTATAGATACAGCCATCGTTTCTGCTCCTAAACTTCAAGATGGGATAGACAAGCCTAATACTGTTTCGACCCAAGGAGAAACCCATGCTATCGGGCAAGGGTGGCTTTATTGTGACTATAATTTTGAAGACGTATGGGCCCCAAACTTGTGGGTAGATGAGGGGACTGTAGCCAAGAACTTTGGAAACCCAATTGATTTCTCGCGCCCTCAATCTAATGCCCCCTATTTGTATAGTGCCAGGGGGATGTGGTACGTATATTGGCATGGGCCATCTGTGAACGACATAAAACTAGGCGGAAAGTTTTTGACTAATCTGCCGACCTCGCCAGTTGAAACAACAGTGGTAAAAGTTCTTACTGATAATGAAGGGAATAGCACGATTCAGCTGGCAGCTAATAATCTCGTCTTCAATATTAACCCTCCGCTATACCCAATAGTCTCTGCAGGACAAAGAGTATCAGCATTCCAGGATCTGTCTAGTGGAGTAACCGTATGGGATTATATAAATAACCCCGACTGGTGGAGAGACATTCCGGGACTCCATTCTATGTGGGGGAGGTTCTCTTTATCGCAAGAGGGCTGGGTAGGGTTTTTTGATGATCGAGGAACCTTTGATGACAAAGGGTTTTTTGATGATGCAGGAGAAGATGAGCTAACTGATTATAAGGTCTTCCAATTGATAAAGTATTTTGTATGGGTACTGATAATTGATTCAACCCTTGCAAAAGTTGCTTCCGATACGGAAGATTTAACGCGGTTTGCGGAAACAATTAAGCCGACCTATACAGAATATCTCGCATTTATAGAACATAAAAATACAGGGTCTATCGAATTACATGACGAGATAGAGTTTCTCCTAGTCAAAGTTTCTGACGTAGTCCTTTCTCCTTCAACAATCCCGGCTGATGGGGTTTCGACGTCAACAGCTACGGCAACAGTTGATCCTATTGGTCGGGTTCTAACGTGGAGTTTTGATGGAGATGCATTGAACTGTACGATCAATCCAGCAACTGGGGAGATCATAGCTGGGATGATCCCCGGTTCCGTAATTGTCAGAGCAACAGACGAAGAGTCGGAGGCATCGGATGTTGGGATTCTTTACCTAACTTAAGGAGTAAAACGTTGATAAACAAAGATGGTTTGAGCTTGACTCTAAATCTAGAATCAATTACAATAAGACAGAGGAGATAGAGATGAATTTGCATTCGTCGATGAGAGTGCGGGGGCATGTTGTTATCGACCTGGTCAGGGATAATGAAATTCGTCATTTTGAGATGAAAAACTTGACGGTAAACGGTGGATATAACGTTCTAACAAAAATGATACTTGATACAGCACAAGACTCGGATCAACTGGCGTATATAGCAGTGGGAACAGGTGGGCACGAAATTGGACATATTGAAAATCCTCTCCCGCCAAAGCCGACAGACACTCAACTAGAGACAGAGGTGGGTCGGTCTCCAATCTATCAATTTTTAACTCCTGAAATAACAGAACTGCAGTTTAGGGCTACCATAGATGCTAATCTGGCCATCGATTCAGATATTACCGAAGCTGGTCTTCTAACTGAAAATGGGACTCTTTTTGCCAGGGTAACCTTCCCTGCGATCCATAAGGGATCAGGTTACTACCTGATCATTACCTGGACGATTACTCTTTCGGAGAAAGTAACATGACCCAGGAACGAATTTGGGACTATGGAGCTCCTAGACGCACTAGGTTGCTCAATAAGCGTTACCTGGACATTCTTCCATCCAGGTGTGTCATTGCTGGGTTCAACGTAACGGCAACTGACATACCTTCTCTTTTGCTGAATGTCGGAGCTGGAGTTCTAGTTGATCAAAGTGGAGTTGTTATTAGAGAGAGTGAAGACATCCCCGTTGCTGTGACAGTTGTCCCAGATGTTTCATATCCAAGAATAGACTATGTAGTAGCTGAGCACGTATACGATACAACCGTCTATCCTCAAGGGTATGCAGTCATCAAGGGATCAGCTAATGTTGTTCCTGTCCCTCCGGCTCTTCCAGAAAACTCTGTGAAGTTAGCTGAGATATGGGTTCCAGCTAATGCCTTCGCAATAACTCAAGACATGATTTATCCAGTGATCAAAGGTTCGGCTGACAACACGCTTTTGAGTAGAGACAGGATCTCAGAGCTCCAACCAATTTCTACAAGTCAGACAAATACCGGGATCTCGGATAAGATCCTGGTGCGGGCTGGTTCCTATACGAATTCTCCTGGTAAAGCCGTCGTAAGAATTGAAGATCAACTGAGTCCTTCTTTTGGTCCCGTTACTTCTGGACACGAAAGAATAGATATCGTTACGATTGATGACAATGGAGTTGTTGATACTTTCCCAGGAATAGAAGCTGACCCTGGAGAAGCGGTTCCACAAGACTACCCAAGCGACAAGCAAGTGGTAGCAGAAGTTTTTGTAGATGAAACAGACCAAGTATTTATCAGTCCTGATGATATTACAGACGTGAGGTTCATGTTTAATCTGGGAGGAGGCGGTGGAGGTGGCGGTATTCTGCAAGTTCGTAGATACGATGCTGTGGCAACTGCTGGACAGGAAGTGGTTACTCTGCCCTGGACTTACACTCCAGGGAACCAGCAACTAGTGGTGACGTCAAGTGGCGTAGTCCTTAAAGTCGGAGATGACTACACAGAGAGTACTGGGAATACCGTGACATTTGTCACGGGCAGGCCTGCTGGAGAAACAATATCGATCCTAAGGTTCGAGTACATTGTTTCAGGTACAATTGAAGAGGCTATTTCCGGCATTGTAAGAAGTCAGTTGGTTAACGGTGGATTCAAAATTTGGCAGAGAGGGGCTGGGCCATTTTCTTTCGATCAAACATTTGGTCCTGATGAATGGGCTCTTTCTGTGGGGTATAGCTCCATCTTGGGGGTTTCTCAGAATACAACTCTGATGAAGTACGGCACTAGCTGCGCAGAAGTGAACGTAACAATGGGTGTGGATCCAGCGCAACTACAACAAGGACTCGAGACATACAAATCGCTTGAAGGGACAACAGTGACGTTATCCATGTGGGTCAAGTGCTCAGTCTATGGATGTGCAAGAATAGGACTGGGAGATTATGATGGAACTGATCAGGTTGTGTACTCGAACTATCATACGGGGAGTGGCAACTGGGAGCGATTAGTAGTTACAAAAACTATCAGGACTGGACTTGTTTCTTCTGCTTTGATCCCGCATGGGTTTGGAGCCTGGGCTTTCGTTGATTTCCAAACGTCTGCATCTGGAGTCTTGCTCGATGGGAGCATGTTGGCTACTGGGATAGCTCCTGATGGATACACTTATTCTCCGGGAAATGAAGCAGAGGAAATGGAACGCTGTCAGAGGTTCTACGAAACTGGGGATATATACGGATTCCCAGCATACGATGTCCATGCCGATGATTATTACTTCCCTTACAATGTCGGGATCTACACGGCATACAAGACTTTCAAACAAGCCGTGCCTACGATTACGGTCGATAATTGGATTTGGGATGGAGGTTCTTATCCTCCTAATGTGTCTGCAGAAACGCAAAAAGGGTTTAGGCTTGCATCTTTAGATGGGGCTCAATCCACAGAGTTTTCCTGCGATTGGATCGCTGAAGTAGTTTTCTAGGAGACTGACAGATGGCTGAAACAAGAGTCTTAGGAACAAGGATAGGAACTGACATTGTGAAGTCAGTCTTTATGAAGGTCAAGGCTTATGTCGCGGTTAGCTCTCCAAGCATCCGTGTATATGGAGGTGCTTTGGTTGGAGCAGATGACGGAGCAGACACCTTAGCATTGATTACAGATCTGTACATAAACATACAGAACAATGGAATAGATGGTCTCGATGAAGGATCTCCAGCTACTGGATGGTACGCTGTCTGGCTTATAAAGCAACCTGGAGGGTCAGTTCGAGGATTACTGTCATTGCACTTTGATTCTCCGCATCTGCCGAATGGATACACAATAAAACGAAGAATTGGAGCTGCTTATTGTGATGGTTCAACGCTTACAGGTTGCGTCCAGATGGGAAAGAAAGTTAGTTGGCATGACGCCAGAAGCGTATACAGCCCTGGCCTTATGCCGCGTAAGACTTGGATTCATATTTCATTAAATTCCGCAACTCCCCCTACAGTTGCTGTAGGATATTTTCAGGTTAAGGGCCCAGTCACAGACGCTAATTTATATCTAGGGTATGAAACACTTTCAAATCATTTTGTTAGCACATCAGGAAATGATGAGGAAGATCGTCAAGATGGAAGCGGGCATTTAACTTTGGTGTTACGTTCTCAGGATATATATGCGTACCGAGGGGGGCACCAGAACGAAAACCCTGTTGACATTTGGGTCTCCGGCTACGAAGACGATCTTTAACAGGAGTGGGGAATGTTTAAAGTAGCATACAATCAAACGACCAAGATTGTGGTTGCTCTTGGCGAATTTACTCCTTTGCCCAAAGATTGCGCACAATCAAAAGCGATAGAAGGAAACTGTCCTAATCCTCTGTTCAACATAGGGAAAAACCACATAGTAACCTACCTTTACCAATACGACGAAGAAAGCAACAAGTTGGTTCTGATGGGGAAAGACTTGGTAGTGATAGTTTCGTCATGAGGGACTAGAATGAGCGGCAAGGTCTTAGTCCATGGCGTAAACATCCTGCCAAAGGAGCATGGTGGCCTTTGGTCTGATACTGACGGCATGTCTATGCTTTTAGGATATCAAGGGGGACTTTTCATTGGGCCTCAGGGGAACCAGGGTTACCAGGGGTGGCAGGGGAACCAAGACGATTATGGATATCTGCAGCTCTCCATTGCAGGGCCCCAATCTTTAGGAGGAGTCTACCCACCAAATAGCAATTCTGGATTTTATCTAGACGAAACAGGTGGTTGGTCAAAACCTCCTGGTGGTGGCGGTGGTGACACAGGACCTCAGGGGCCAGAAGGTAAAAAAGGTACTGACGGAATACCAAAAGAACTGGATGAACCATCCGGATTGATGCTCACGGGAGTAAAGTTAAAGATCAAGCTTGATTGGACAAGAGATCAGGGGCTAGCTATAACAGCTGACGGGCTAAGTGTTGCGTGGGAACCAGATGGCGGAATTTATTCGCTTCCAGGGGAAGGACTTCGTCTTAGGATCCCAGCCCTTTCTGCCTTGTTTCTTGATAACGATGGGGTAAGAGTTAAATTAGACGATCCCGGATCTGGGTTGCTGATCAATGATAATGGATTAAGAGTCAATTATGGGCACGGTCTAAAGATCGATGATTTTTATGAAACTCTAGTCGTTGATGGTGCAGCCTTAGCTGGAACCAACATAACATGGAATGGGACTCAGTTTAATGCTACTGGTGGTGGCGGAGGAACTCCAGGAACAACCAAGCCAATTATTGTCAGCCAAGCAGGGTTTCTAGGAGCGAATCTTACAACTTTCATTAGGGATGACACAGTCCCTGGATTAAAACTTGTAGAAAATCCAGGATTACAGGATGCCGAAAGTTATCCTTCTCTCGAGTTTACAAATGGAGATAATGGTCTTCAAGTAAAGTGTGGGAATTCCATAAGCGTTGAGATGGATGGACTCGAGATAAAATGTGATCCAGCTGGAGGACTGTCAGCAGGAGGAGCAGGGCTAAAGATAAACGCCGAATTTGGAGGGGGACTTTACATCACTCCAATGAATGAAGTTCGTGTTGTCTGGGTGGCGGATCCATAAAATGGCTGTCACTAACAGATACGAACTGATTGGCAGTTTAAACCCTTGGGCTGACCTTCGGTTGTTAGCTGGACGGATGAACGGGTTGCGCGAAGCAATCAAGAGAAGAATGATTCTTTGCGGAGCAAATCAAGGTCCATTGCCGCCTATCCTGAACGCCAATGACCCAGCTAGACTGGAAAGTTGGCTAACAGCTGCACGGGCTTCGATAGAAGGGATCCTAGCTACGAACAAGTTTGGGCGACTTGTTAGAAATGAAACTACTGGAGAATGTCCGTGGACCCCCTGGAACAAATACGATCTAATTACAAAGATCAGGACTGGTTGGACTGCTTACGGATGGGGGCAGCCAGTTTCAGTTAACAATTTTTATACAATGAATCCGGGTGAATGGATGCTTATCCAACCATGGCCAGAGGACAAGAAATTTCATGAAGGATATTATAACGAACTTGTTCTTGCTTGTGAACTATTAGTATTCCATCCCATTAGTACCACCATCATAGGAAATGCAGTTTTGCAAAACAGAACCGTTCATTCAACTGGTCCAGATGCCTGGACTGCTTATATAACGGCGTATAGTGCTTATGGAACTACTCCGTGGACAGATCTAGCTCCAATTGGGAATCCCACCTTCCCCGCTATAAGAGACTTGTACTTCGACTCTTGGACTGGAAGTTGGTCGTGTTCTATGTATGGTTATAGGTGCCGCACTTGGGATCTTCAGATCCCACCTCTTGCATATAATGCAAAAGAGTTCTTCATGGGGTACAACGCTACTTGGGATGGGCTCCCTCCATGGCCTTTAGGCGAACTATCTATAGGCGTTTGGGACCAACCTAATTTTTCTGGAAACCAAGGGAGAACAGCTGGGCGATTCTATGGAAGCGAATTCTTTTCAACGTACATATTTGATGGATGGATGGTATGGAACTCAGACTTGAACAATAGCGTTAAATCTTTTTCTGCCACATTCCCTAATGTAGATAACAACTGGGAATATCCGCCTCCATGGGATCCACGGCTTTCTGTCCCTTTTGTACGAGAAGTTCAAAGGCCAAATGCCATTGGGCCAACTTTTGGTAGGTTTGATTTCGACGGATACACTCTAGGAAGTACCTTTTGGTTTCCAGAGCAATACGAACACTGGTTCTACCCATCATTCTAAGGAGAAACTAATGCCCCCTGATCGCTTCAGCACCTGTGAGTATCATCTCCAATGCGAGAAGGACGCTTCTGCATTAAGGAATGACCACGAAAATTTGAAGAGATCACAGGAACAACTGTGGGTAAAATTTGATATAGCCAACAGAGAGGTACAGCAGCATTCTGGAAAGCTTGATCCAATGGATAGAGATCTTCAGGATCTCAAGAAGAAGGTAGAACTTAAAAGCGAAGAAGAACGAGCATATCAGGTGCTTGTTAGAAACACGAGAAAGGATGTCGAAAAAATACAGGACAAGATGGATAGTGATGTCCAAGAGATACGTAACAAGTTGAACAAAGTCCCAACAAAAGAAGAAGTTCCAACGAAGGAATCTGTTGAAGACTTGAAAAAATGGGTGAGGTACGCATGGCTAGCTACGATCTTTGCGGTACTTGCATTGCTTGCAAATCTTGCGCTGGTGATCATACCGATGGTCTGGAAGAAAGGACCATAGGAGGGGAAAAGATGGCCTGCGTGATGGTCGTTGACGACAATCTGGCACATCTCAGACTAGCTACGAAGGTAGCTGAGAAAGTGCTGGCTGGTAGAGGGACTGTAGAGCAATTTACGAGCCCTCTAGATATGCTCCACGCTATCTTGGATGATGGTCATATTCCAGATTTACTTATCATAGATTACATGATGCCAGAGATGGATGGGCTTACAGCATTGAGAATTCTACGTAGCAAGGGAATCAACAGTAAGGCAGTAGTAATTTCTGCCTATTTGAATGAT